>JAEEGL012073216.1_pt1 | contig 22694 bp, 18 predicted proteins | sample 9134231 | NCBI WGS metagenome assembly JAEEGL01 (sample SAMN16246548, study PRJNA631951) | gut metagenome | biome: gut microbiome; feature: rumen; material: fiber-attached | host: Bos | place: Iran: Karaj | collected 2018-10 | reverse complement strand
GCTCTTTAACCTTAGATGAAGAAAATTCTCGACTGGAGTTTTCCTGACCATCTGTAATAATAACAAACATTGTTTTATTTGGTCTTTCTTCTTCTTTTAAGTATTGCTGTGCATACTTAATTCTATTTATTGTATCTCCTACAGCATCGCAGAGAGCTGTTCCACCGCCTGGGCAGTAATCTTTTGTAGTCATATTTTCAATTTCAGAAATATTAACTCTATCATATAAAGTCTTAAAAGTTGTATCAAATAAAACTGCTGTAACAAGAACATTTTCGCCCGTTTCTCGTTGTTGTTTAATATTTGAGTTGAAGCCACCGATAGTGTCGCTTTCTAAGCCAGACATAGAACCACTTTTGTCGATAATAAAAACCATTTCTGTTGTATTTGCCATAAACAAAACTCCTTTTTGAATTTTTTTTATTTCCTACAAATACTATGCTAATGATTTTTAAACAAAATAGGTCATTTGCGAATTGACCTTTAAAATAATAAAGTTTGTAGTTATGATTTTGTTCAAAAAAATAGTGATCTTTTTGGGTAGTTATTGGTTTTAGTATTAAGAGGCTAAAACCAGCTTATTAGGTTTTTTATTAGTTTGAAATGTGATTTTTGTTAAAAAATTGCGGTTATACGTAAAAATTTTACGAGTCATATTTGAAGTTTGGGAATAAAAATGTTAAAGTATATAAAAAATATGCGGTTATACGCAAAAATTTTACGAAGGCTAGAAATATGTTACCTAGAAAAGAGTATTTGGCAAAACTAATAAAAAAACGAAATAATGGAAGAGTAAAGATAATTACAGGTTTAAGAAGAAGTGGAAAATCAGTATTATTATTCCAACTCTATAGAAAATACTTATTAAGTGAAGGTATAAAAGAAAACCAGATTATTGCTCTAGCCTTAGATGTTCTTTCCAATGCTAAGTATCGTAACCCATTAGAACTAGACAGGTATATTCGTGAAAAAACAGCTAAAACAACAAAGCAATATTATGTTTTTATTGATGAAATACAGTTTGTTGCTGAAATACAAAATCCATATATTGAAGACAAGCATGCCAAAATAAATTTTGTAGACGTAGTTTTAGGACTTATGCAACTTGAAAATATAGATTTATACATAACAGGTAGCAATTCAAAAATGCTTTCTTCCGATATTTTGACACAATTTAGGGATAGAGGAGACGAAATCAGAGTTTTCCCTCTTTCTTTTGCTGAATTTTTTGAAGCATATCAAGGCGATAAACGTGGAGCTTGGCAAGATTACTATACTTACGGCGGTATGCCTGTAATTACTACTCTTGAAACTCACCAGGAAAAAAGTAAATACCTACGAGATTTATTTGCTAGAACCTATTTAAAAGATATTTTGGATAGATATGAAATTAAAAATAATGATGAAATACTTACAATTCTTCTAGATATTCTTGCTTCAAGCATAGGATCTTTAACAAACCCCAGTAAGCTTTCAAATACATTTAAAAGTGAGCGAAAAATCGACATTGGTTCCAACACCATAGATAAATACATTAAGTATTTTGAAGATGCTTTTCTAATTCAAAAAGCTGTTCGTTATGATATTAAAGGGAAAAAGTATATAAAGACTCCTGCTAAATACTATTATTCCGATACTGGTCTACGTAATGCCAGACTTGGTTTTAGGCAATTAGAAGAGACTCATATTATGGAAAACGTTATTTATAACGATCTTATTCGCCGTGGAATGGATGTAGATGTTGGAGTTGTCGAGTATAATACAAAGAATACTGAGGGCAGCAATATTAGAAAACAACTAGAAGTAGATTTTGTTGTTAATAAAGGTAACGAAAGATATTACATTCAGTCAGCTTTGAGTATTGGAGACCCAGAAAAAAAAGAACAAGAAATAGCTTCGTTGGTTAGAATTCCAGATTCTTTCAGAAAAATTGTTATTGTAAAAGACTATCTCAAACCTTATAAAGACGAAAAAGGTATTCAATACATAGGCATAGAGCAATTTCTGTTAGATGAGGCTATTATTTAACGTTTTCTTCAAATTGTTATAATAATTAAAGAATCAAAATAATTTTAGGAGTTGAAACAGTTATAACCGTACAGTCATATCTTTTGTTTAATAATTCGGCCATGTCTAAGTATTTATTTGGATAACCATAGATAGACCCATGCATACCAACTTTTACAAGTATAATTAAATTACTACCATGAACAATTCCATAATCAACAGAGGCATTATCTTGCACAACAGTTTTAGTTTCGTCATAAGTAATACCTGTTAAAGATTCAGAATTAAGTGCATCTTTTAAATAACCAATAATATTAGCCATGCTACACACCTAAAAATATTATTACTGCGTTAACGTTTGGATTGCCACGCAGTCTAGCGACAGCTCGCAATGATGAATTAATCAAGATGTATAAATTACTGTTAATTTGCTTACCTTCTAATAACAATAACTACAATAACTACCAAAAACAATAATTACTAACGTACATCTGACATCTTCCTCCCGTATTTGCTTTCAAAAGCATGCAGGATTCGCAATAAATCATCTGGTAGATATTTATAAGCTTGATTTCTTAAATCTTCTGGAATACCAAAATGATATTCTGCAATACTACCAGCTATTGCCGACTGTGTATCTGAATCACCACCAAGGGAAACTGCATTTCTTAAAGCATCTTCAAAATCTTTAGCTTCTAGAAAAGCCATAATAGCTTGAGGAACAGAACCCTGACAGCTTACATCAAAGCGATAAGAATCTCTGATTTCATCAAGAGTAAAATTCATAGGATAATAATTTTTGTTAATGTACTCTTTTATTTCAAGCTGACTCATTCCTGATTTTGCTAAGAATATAGCTACAGCAACAGATTCTGCTCCTTTTAAACCTTCAGGGTGATTATGAGTCACCTCTGTTACTTTCCTAGACAATAATTTAGCTTCTTCTATAGATTTTGCAACTATCCCACATGAACTAACCCGCATCGCAGCACCATTTCCATAACTATTATAAGGCTTAGGATCTTCTTGATTAAATAACCAATCAAAAAACATTCCAGCATAGCCTGCATCAGGATATTTTCTTCCAAATTCCCTCATATTTTTAATAGCAACATCACCCAAGTCAGAATAGTCAGATTTACATTCAAGAAATGAATTGGCTATCGCCAAAGTCATTACGCTATCGTCAGTAAACTCATCAAATTCTGACAATAAATCAAAATCTTTTCTTTTAATTGATTCGAATTCCCACCAAGAACCAGCTATATCGCCTAAAATTGCACCTAACATTTTTTATTCCAAGAATTTAATAATAATCAAGGAAACTATTATTTCCTTACTATTATTTTAATAGTTTAGTAATCAAATTAGGTCATTTGCGAAATGACGTTTTATAGAATCAAGTTTTCAATTCTTTTTTTTATTCAAATATTATTATAAATAAATTTAGATTTTTATCGTCAAAAAAAAGCTGCAAAGTTGAGAAAGCTATAAGCTTTAAGCTAAAAGCTACAAGCTAGACAAGAGCTAAAGAGATGAGAGATTAGGGTGAAGGGAGAAGGGTAAAGGAGAAAATAGTTCTAGTTGTTCTAATTGTTCGAGTAGTTCAAATTGTTAAAACGAAGGTTAGTTTGTAGAACAAAACAATTCGAACTATTTGAACCTTGAACTAATCGAACTCTTTTAAACTATTACCACAGTGAAACGTCCTACAACAAAGTGTCCCACAGCGAAGCGTTCCACACTCAATTCCGCTATATTCAAAATAATGAAAAATCTTTATATTAGCAGGCAATAGACTTAACAGCATTGTTAAACCATTTTTGAAAACGCCTTCTTACTTTTTTGGGAAGTAAAGAATTATACTGTCCGAGACATTGCTGGATTCGCCATTTGCCATTGCTATCCTTACAGACCTCTGCACAAACATCGGAACTAATAAATATATATGTTTTCCCTTGTTCAAGTGCTTTTCTATAAGTGAAAGCGCAATTTTTAAATGCTTTTCCAACATGGTATAATTCTAATGGTGATATTACCTGTTTAAACTCTTCATTCCCTTTCAATGGGCATTCAGGGAAATTTGGTTTTGCTTTTAATTCTTCTTCATTGGCACGATTTTTTTCTTCTGATTCTTGAAATACTCTATTCATTACCACTGAAGGGGATTCATTATCATTATGAATATGATAAGTTTTTATTTCGTCTGCTCTGTCTATCCATTTCCAATGAAGTACTTTTCCTTCTGGCAGATAAGTTGTTCTTATTTTTTGCCATTCAGCCGAATCTTTTTTGTTTTTCCACCATCTATAGGTTTGCCAACTTCGATCTCTAATAGGGAAATTCATATGAAATTCTGAGCATATTATTCTCAACAATGTTGTACTTTCAGTTAAATATACTCTTCCTTTTAAAAGATGTTTAGTTGCTTCTGCTTTGGAACATTTCATGTTAGCGGCTAATTCTTTTACTATTCTTTCTGCCCCACTAATAAGAATCTCACCTTTTAAAAAACGATTACAATGCTCATATTCTGGAGATAAATAGAGTTTACCATTACATAATTCAAACAATTTGCTTTTACCCTTTATTCCAAAATTATTTATATATTTCATATAATCAATCATATATTCTATATACTTAGAATAATCTGGGTATTTCATACTAAGATAATTTTGAAATGCAGCATTTGCATTTTTATATTCTATCAGCACATGTAAATTGCTATCATTTACAAATGGTGGAATAATAGAATCTATATCGTTTAAATTAGCATGCCAACCAGTTTCTGTTATTTCAAAAGGAATAGCACTAAGTAAGGCTTGTATAATTTCTTCTTTATTGTTAGAAACTTCAATAAATCTTTTAATCCATTTGCTATTCAAATCGCTTAATAATATTTCTTTAGCCTGTTCTTCTGTGGGTTTAGGAAAATCTGATATTTGTGGTTGCTTATCTATAACTTCTAGTATTTTTTCATAAGATTCATTATTGTTCATTAGTTTTTGACACAAAGAGGCTTTATCGAGAACAGCTTTTTCACCTTTTCCTTCAACCCAAGAAAAAAACTTTTCAGAAAAATTAGGGATTGAGAAAATACCTTTTCTACAACTAATATAATCAAAGTATTCCATGCTGTTTGAAACTTTAATCATATTAGCATTAAATAACATACCAATAACTTTCTTAACAGTATAAATCATAAAATACTCCTTAATATTATTTTTTACTTAATCATTAGTTATAGTTATTTACCAATCTAAGAACATAAAGTATTCTGAAGCATAATTAAGATCTCTATCTAGCCTTCCATCTTTAGAAGCTTCTTCTAAGTCTTCAAAAAGTTTGTATATTATTTCTTCCGAAAATGCATCAGATTTAGATAAACGACGTATTAAACCGTAAAGTAAATCGTATTCATCCATAATATTTACTCCTTATTATAAAGTTTGTAGCCTACCCATTGTCATAACCCTAAAGCTTTTAAGGCTAAAGCCCATAGGCTATACCCTCGCCAAGCTTTGCTTGTCATTGTGTCACGCTTCTAAGCACTCAACAATTTTAACTAATAAATGGCGGACAGTTGCTTGTTCAACCTTATTCTCCTCCGCGGTCTCTATTAATTTGTATCTTCGGATAGACTTTGAGGGAACGAGCCTTGTGCGGAGAATAGAGGTCTCGCGTCTACTGTCCGCTCACTCACCACCAACCACTCACCACGCCAAGCTTTGCTTGGCTATCTGCTCTGTGTAGGCAATTAGCACAATCTAATTTGGTCTGAGAAATTAGTTGGCTGAAAAACATAAAAAATACCCATGATTAAAAGGTCTTAAATCTTAGATCTTAGATCTTGTTTTATTTCTTTTGTATAAAGGGAAAAATGCGATATGCCACAATAGCAATTTACGCAAAAAAGCCTTTTGTGTTCCGAAAAACTGCGACCAGAAGCAGGAAAGAGGCTTTCCCCTCTTTTTTGGATTTCGATTTGGTTGTCAAAGAGCTGAAGAAATTCCAACATTTCTGGCAAAACAAAATAAGGAAATTTTCAGCAATACAAATCATTTTGTTATTAAAAAAATGAAAAAAAATAATTATTATGATTTGTAGACAACTTAAGACTTATATTAATTTTTTAATCTTATTTTTAATTATATTTTATTAAAGTTACTAATTATATTATTATTCAAAAAAATTATTTAATAATTAGATTTCCCCAAAATAAAACCAGTTAATCTCAAAATTCCATTAAAAAAATGACTTATTTTATATAAGACTTTAATATATTTTTCGTTCAAATTAAGTATATGAATATTTTTGAAATTATCATCAAAAAAAAGCTGCAATCTTTTTTAGGGATTAGGGTGAAGGGTATAGGGAGAAGGGAAATTGAGAATTGAGAAATGAGAATTGAGAAATGAGAAATGAGAATTGTGAGTTTAGAGCAACAGAGCGAAGAGGAACAGTGGGGAGAGATTAGTCTTTTAAATCAAACAAATCATCAAGAGTAATCTTTATAATTGAATTATTTCTTATAGTTTTAAAACCAGACTTAGAAATGAATCCATATCTTATAGCAGTCAAGCCAGAATTGTTAACTTGCTCTATTTCTTTATTAATAACTTTAGATGAAATAGGCTCATTAGTAAACTTAGCTTCATAAAACACATAGCCTTTTGGGCTCCAAGTTACTACATCAAACTCACCATTTGTTTTCTCTATAGGATTATCGTAGTAATACTTCCCTATTTTTTCAAAAGGTTCTTCTAGTTTACCTTTTAAATTCTGTCTAATTAAGTATTCTCTACATACTTTCTCAAATATTTTTGGGATATATTTCTTTTCGAAATCATTGTTAATATATTTTTCATAAAAGTCATTTTCAGACATAATATTAAGCTGAGAAAGATGGTTGAAAATATATTTATAATAGAATAAAGAAAAATTATCGTTTATGTAATATCCAGCCTTTTTCTTGTTTTGTTCATCATTTATAGGAGCTTCTTTTTTCACTATTTCCATTTTGATAAGTTTTTCAAGAATGTCTGCTAAGGTTGGCGAACTTGAGACATGAGACTGAGAAAGAATATCTGAGAATTTTGTGAAACCTTTGGCGAGAACTTCAAACACTTCGTTCGCATTTATTAATTTAGAAATTTCAGATTTTAGATTCATGGAAATAGCCATTTCTAGCCTTGAACCTTTTGAAGCTATTAATTCTATAATGTTTTCTTTTACGCTTTTATAGGGGTTAATTAATCTATTATAGTATGGAACACCACCAAACACTGAATATAAACGTATTTTATCTTCATTCGAAAATGTTTTATAAAATAAAGATGATTCATAATAATCCATTTGCTTAAGATTCAAAACCAAATCAACTCTGCCAAATAATGGGTTCTGATTTGAAAGCAATGATTTCATGCTGTCTATGAACGACCCGCATATTATTATTTTCAATCCTGATTCTTCTGAATATTTATCAATTAAAGTTTGAAGTATGCTATCTAAACCTTTTATTGTGTCTTGTAAATAAGAATACTCATCAAAAACTAAAATTATTTTTTTATCCTTTGAATATTTGAACAAGAAATCAACAAGTTCTTCCAAAGAATTAAAAGCTAGCTTTGGAAAGCCTAATTGGTATGATAATATTTCGGAAAGGCTTTCGACATTATTTTTTTCTGATGTCTGCTTACATTCATAATACAATCCATTTTTCCCAAACTCTTTTATAGACTGCTTAATCAGTTCACTTTTCCCTATTCTGCGACGACCATATATTAAGGCACAATGAGACAATTCATCTTTAAAAAAAGATCTAAGTTTTGCTAATTCAGTTTTTCTGCCAATAAAGTTCATTGTTGTTCCTTAATTATTTTAGATTCTAATTAAAGCTTACCACATTAACTTTATTGTTGTCAATTTTTACTCGGACAAAACCGAGTCGGAATTTTCCGAGTAAAAATCCAAAAATATGTATTTACTTATAATTTCATAATATAGGGGAAAAGATAACCCTAATCGGTGCCAACTTCGACTTTGAAACCCGCAAACTTAAAGATTATAAGAAAAAAGAGCTGTAGCTCTTTTTTCTTGTAGTTATTGTAGTCAGTAGTTGTTGTTATTAGAAACTTTACATGCAAACGATTAGTTCAGATATTCGTTAGATTACTACCATTTTATTAAACAATATAAACAAGAATAAAAAGGCTCTTCATTATTGCCTAAGAAGTTACCCAACGAATGGTGGGGGAGCTGACACGTAGTGACTGGTGGGTTGATAGCCTAGTAATCAGAAGCGTGGCAATCCAGACTATCTATGAAATAAATGATTTATAATTTAGATTAGAGATGAATAGCTTAGAAATTATTAGACCCTATAAAACGTTCAAAGAATGGTTTGAAGTTTCCATCCTTATTATGTTCTTTCCTGCTATTATGGTCTTCTAATATTGCGAAACTAATTTTTTTATACTTATTTTTAAATTCGGGTTCATTAATAACTTCTTCAAATAATTCTGCCATGTGGGAGGGCGGATTTCTAAAAGCTCCGCAACCAAAAGCACCTAATACAATTGCATCATGTCCATTGATTAACCCTATTCTAAGAATAGTTCTAATTTTATTTTTTGTTCCTATAATGGTACTTTCTGTTAATCTATCATTATCAAGAGTTGGTCTGTTAATCGCGGCAACAGACACAACAGAAGTTTTAAAAGGTTTATCTAGAAAAGCAAATCCAAATTTTCTTTCAGACCTAAAAACAGTAATATTAGGAGAATAAATTCCACCGAAATCTCTATCCATAGGATACTGAAATTTAGACCTTGGAATGCCAAATTTATCTGCATATTTGTTATAATATTGGAATAAAGACAAAAACAGGTTAGAACGTCTAACAAGAGTTTCTTCTTGTGCATTAGAACCTGTAAGAACGCCACCACCTGGTCTTTGTCTATTTGCCATATTCAACACAATTGGATTAAACCCCTCTTCCGAAAGCTTTTTAGAAGCCTCAAAAGAGTCTAAATTTTCAACTACAAATTCTGTTTTTTTACAAATACAAGGCAAATCATTTACATTAAACTCTTTATAGAAAAACTTACTATTCTCTCTTAATTCATTATTTCCTTCAATATTTATTTTTGAACCATTTTCAGAGACATAAGACCCATTTTGAGTAATTTCTATTGTTTGATAGAATAAATCGACAAGTATTTCCCTCAACTCATCTCTAGCAGAAAAATTTCCTTTTTTTACTCTGTTGATAATATCATTATATAAAGTCACCCATTTTTGCGAATCAAAGCTATTATTTTTATTTTCACCAATAGCTAGATTTTCCAATTCTTTTCTGTTAAAGAAGAAATAATATGGCAAACTTATAAATAAATTCACATTATCAGTAAAATCATGGTCTACATCTTTTAAAAAATTAAAGTGAATCCTTTCATTTTCAAAAGAAGAATACAATTTCCCTACTTTATAACAATTATCTTTTTCCCCATAAACAAAATCGACTGAATTACCTTTAAAATCTGCATAAAACGAGCTCATTTCCTCTACACTAGGATTTAACGGTAAATTTATTAAAAGCAATTTATCTATGTATTTATAGTTTTGAGCTTCATAAAACCCCATAACCGCACTGTTCGAATAACCCATATAATATATTTTATAATCATAAAAATTTGATTTTTTAACATATTTTTTAACTATTTCCATCTCAATATTAATTGATCTTTCAGCTTCTGCTGGATTTGAAACAGAAATAACGGAGCAACCAAATTCAGAATTTAACAATCTAGCTATTTTCAAATATTTTTGTTCCCAACCAATGTAAGACCCATTTAAACCAGATTTGTATACAACAATTGTATTATTACCTTTAACAATACCGTAATTTACAGGAAAATTGTTTGAATATATAGTATCTGTCATATCAAATTGCTGATTTGAAGGAAATTTTAATAATTCATTTATTTTTTCAGAAATAGTATTTAAATCCATTGGGAATTGCTCCTTATGCTTATTTTGTTATTTATATAATTGCATTCTAAATAATAATCAATAAGGTAAGTCGCCAAACCTTTTGCAAGCTTCTTTAGCATACTCTTTTATTTTATCTTCATTTAAAAACTTTTCACATAAAGAATTATAGACTACAAGATATTGAACTGCTCTATGGCAATCACAATACCTTATAGAATCAATTATTATCTTATATACAGCTTCTATAAGCTTAGCAGAATTAATTGCCTTTTTATTACCACTGACAATAACTTTGAAAATGTTTTCTTCTGTATAAAAATTATCTTTTATGCTGTTTAGAACAGCCAAAATTATATCTGATTGTAGCTTATCATTTTCGTTATATGAAATAATCATTTCTACTTTTCAACCTTTTTTATTAATTTATCCAATTCAGTTAAGTCATTTTTTGTTAGTTTATTTCTTAAATTCATTATGTCAGCCAGTTTATTATGCTGTTCATTTAGTTGAGTTGTTAGATTACTAAATACCTCGGTCAGATTTTTTATTTTTTCAGATACTTTTTTATTCGACTTACAAACTTCATCTTTACATTCTTCAACTGAATCTTCTATGTTACCTGATTTATTTTCAAATACTGTCTTTAACAAACTAATATTATTGATAATATCATCTTTAATACTATTTAAAATAGTTTTATTATTTTCAGAAACTCTTTCTACACATTGAGATAATGCATTTTTTACCTCATTAGACATTTCTTTTATGAAATCTTCATTGTTTTTCTGATAATTTTGTAGATTGTTAGAATAACTATCTGAAATTTGTTTAATTTGTTTTTCTGTATTTTCTATATGACCTTTATGTTTATCAAATAATTCTAAAGTTTTATTATTTAAATCATCATAACATTTTTTATTGTTTTCAGCTAACTTACCAACTTGAACTTTTAAATGTGAAATTAAAGAATTTATATTTTCAAAACTTTCTTTATTTTGTGATACTATCATTTCATATTTTTCATATATATTTTTATTAAATTCATTGTTATTATTATTATATTCAAGCAAAGTTTGGGTTAAATTCTTTTTATCTTCAATCAAGCTTTGATTATATAACTTACTCTGTTCACAATCTTCAGTTAATCTTCTATTTTGTAATTTGCTTTGTTCACATATTTCTTTTAAAGATTTATTTAATTCATTAAATTGAATCTGTGAATAAAAAACATGAAACCATAATATGATTAATGGAACTAACAAAGCAAACAGATTATTAATTCCATCAGGTTTTATATAGAAAAATAATGAAGCAGAAATAATACCAAGTATTAAAATAGAATATTTCATAAAATTGTTCATATTAAATAGCCTTTCAATTTATATTTTATTTAACAGATTATTTATTAAAGTTAAATTTGTATTAATATAGTCATGAATTATTTTATAAACAACTTCTTTAATAAATTTTTTCTTAAAGTTATCTATAAAAATTTTGCTTGAACCATAATATTTGCTCTTTTCATTAGCCAATTCCAAAATATACACATTCTTTGTTGCTGGTTTATTTAAGTCAGGCAATCCTGATTTCCACTTTTCAAACTCTAAACAAATGATTTTGACAATTTTATCGTCTATATCTTTATCTAAATTCCAAAAAATAATACATTCATAATTAAAGAATAAATCTTTTATACTCTCTATTATTTCAGACAAAAAGCCAGGAAGAACAAACTTTTTAATTCCTTCTTTATAACAAGTTTCTAAATCATTACTTTTATATGTAACTAGTTCTTCATAAGCACCAACTTTATTGAAATCTATACTAGATGAAGGTAGCAATAAAGCTTGTATTTTGTTATCTATTTTTTTCTGCTTTCTTTCCAGTTTTTCTCTTAGTTTTTTATACTTTTTTATTAAAGAAAAACGTTTACTAGTAAAATTATTTTTCATTTTGAAAAATAATTCAGAAAAATTATTGTCTTTAATTTCTATAAAATCATTATTTTCAAGATTATAATTAGACTTTAACTCTCTCTGAATATCACCTTCAAAATGATTAAATCTATCAGCATCAGTATCTCCAAAACGTCTTTTATCCTGAACAAAGACAATACAAGAAACAACAGTTTCATTAAATAAAGCTTCAAAAATCTTCTTATAAAAATTAGTATTATAAGGAAAATCTAAGCACAAACAAAAAAGACTTTTTGAAAAATAATCATCTGACGCCTCTATGTTTATATTACCATTAAAAACATATACCTCATTATCTAATGAGAAATAATCATCATCTTTTTGAACATCCCCAGAAATGAGTATACTAGTATCAGGCAAAATCTTTTCTGAATAGCAAAAAAATCTTTCATCTTCAAAAATTATTTTTTCTTTCCCGTAATATATCCAGATGGCTTTGCCTAAATAATCGGTTTTTGGTATTCTATTAGGGAATAACCAATCTAGTAATTTATATCTAGACATATCCCCTAATAGAACTAAATCAGGTTTGAGATTATTACCCATTAATCTCTTCCTTCAAACTATTCAATTTATCTGAAAAATCATTATATTTTTCAATAAATCTTTCAATATCAGAAGTAGGTTTACAGACTATTTCTTCGTATTTTTTCTTTTGCATATTTAAGTTTTCTAACAAAGAACTGTTTCTTTCTTTGCTATAGGCTTCAAGATTATTTGGAACTTTTTCAATAAAAGAGCCAACATAATCGTAAATAGGTGAAATCTTATTCTCAAAATCTTCAGCACATTCTTTTCTCCATTTTTTAAGAGCCGCTTTTTCTGCCTCTTTACGAATACGATTTTCTTCTTTTTTCATTTCCAAAGTGACTTTTTCAACAGCTTTTTGTTTTTCTTTTTCTAAAGCTTCTAATTCTTGTTGCTTAGAAACAAATAAACCGGCTTCTTTTTTCTTTTTAACAACTAATTCTGCTGCCAAATTATACTGATCCATTAATTTTCTCTTTTCTGAAAAATACTGAGCTTCATAGGCTGTATCTAACTCATATTGTGGAGGAGTATCAAATAATCCTCCAAGTTTTCCTGCCCAATGTTCTATTGTTAAATAATCAAAAAGACTAGTCTCATTCTTAATAACCTTAACACCGTTTATTATTTTATTTGCTGCCTCTATTCTTCTCTGAGTTGCTTTGCCTTTATTAAAATATTCTACTATTTTTCCTATACTAAAAATAGTATCTTTACCTTTATCTGCTGCCGTGATAACTTTTACAGCTTTTTCTGCCCCTGCAATAACTTTACCTAGACCTTTTGCTATCACATCACCAGGTAATAACAATAAAGCCCAATCAGCCAAATAACCAAGTTTTTTGCATGTATCACCAACAGAAGTATCTCCTTCAGAAACTAATATCTGCTTAGGCTCGTATGGAGGTAAATTTTCATTATTTTTTCTTGCTTCAATAATTAATTTCTCTGCTTCATCAACGGCATCTTTAATTTCTTGAAATTTATCAGACGAGAAATTATCAGTAATATCATTATGTATTTCATCTATCTGGCTTTTTAACAAACCTAATCGTTCTTTATAATCCATTAATTTATCGTTTTCATTAATCACAATCTCATCATAACCGTCAAAGTCAGGAATACAATCTGTATTTATATCTAAATTTTTAATATCAGAGAAATCAGCTTTTAAATCTTTTAACAGAGAAGAAATATGTGTATTTAAATCATTAAATGTCTTCTGACATATTTCCTGTTTTTTCTTCTCTATCAAAACAGCCATTTTTTGATTGTCTATCACATCTGAATTTTCTATGCTGTTACAAGCTCTATCCAATGATGATTTAATAGATTCATCAGCAATTTTTTTCAATTCTTTAAGCTGTTCAGAAGTTCTTTGTTCAAGTCTTTCATTTCTTTTAGCAATCTGTGATTCAAGAGTTCTTATATTTGCTTCAACATTCTGAAGCTTAAGTTTAATTTCACGATCTCCCTTATCTTTTAAATCATTATAATTAGCTAAATCCTTTTTGATTGTATCAGATATTCTTTCTAAAATTATATTCAATTGTTTTTTGGAAGATTTCTCAAGATTCGTTTCAATATTTGCTCCATAATCTAATAGATGTTTTCTCAATAAATCTATATCTTTAAACCTGGAATCTTCATTTTTGTTAGAAACATAAAAAGACTCTATATTTATATCACCAATTCCTACTGGTAAAACAACTTCTGAATCTAATGGAAGAACAGAGTTATAATTTATCTTCATATTATATTTTGAAAATATTTCTATATCATTTGTTAACCAGGCTTCGATGCTATCACCTTCATCTAGATTAATCTTATCACAGTTAGTCCTGACATAATCAACATCAAAACCAAGTTGGTTAAACTCATTAATTTTATTAATATCATAATCACTCCTTGCTCCAGCAACTACATATATTATTTTAGACGCTAGATTCAAAGATTTAGAAAGTAAAGTTTCATGACGTTCAAATGTTGAGTTTAAACCAGGAGTATCAAGCAATATAAGACCACTTTTTAACAAATCACTATTTACAAATATTTCTAAATATGAAAGTTTTGTAAAATCAAATTTATCATTATCTTGAACAACATTATCTACTTCATCAATAGATATATTTTCTATATTTCCGTCTAACCAATGAATAACCGCCTTTTCTTTTTCATCATATCTTATATAAGTTAACAACGGAGTTGATACTTTTGTTTTATATGGTAAAACATCCTTGCCAATCAGATTATTAATCAAGCTAGACTTACCTGCAGAAAAATGACCTAAAAATGCAACAAAACAGGTTTTGTTTTCATTTATATTTTTCATTTGCCTAAGGGTTTCACTCAAATTCACAAGATTTAAATCATTTGATATTTTTATTAATTCATCATAGATAAAATTATTCATTTATTAATTCTCCTTTATTTTTTACAATTATTTTACATCAATATTTTCTATTGAAACCGTTTCTATCTTATCGCAAAAATCAGTTTCTAATTCTGCTTCAATATCACAGCCTTCAGCAAGCAAATTATTTATCAGTTTAATTGAATTAGTATTTTTGCTAATTGTTTTTTCTCTTTCTGTACCCTGTTTTTCAAGGGTTAAAACAATATTTTCCAATTCTTCCTTTTTGGTTTTTAATATGTTATCTATACCACTATTAATAACAGAGTTAATCAATTCAAGATGCGTGTTTTTTTTATTTCTGAAGAAATGTTTTAAATCTTTTTTAAATATTTTATTTTGATTATTAATATAGATTTCGATATATTCTCTTAAAGTTTCTTTATTCTTTCTTAATACTTCATTAACTTCTGTATTGAACTTATTTCTCAATTCTTCAGCTTCTTTAGTATATTTATCTATATCATTTTGTATTTGTTGAGCCTCATAATCTAATACGATTGACTTTTTACCATTTTCTATATTTAACAATTCTATTTGTTTTTGAATTTCCGATTCTTCATTACCATATTCTTTTAATATGTTTGCCAATCTTCTTTCAGCTGCATTTTTCTTTTCTTCATCTATTATTTTTTTCTGAATAGTCTTCTCTTTTCCTCCCATTAACTTCCCATAAAGCCAGGGAATTAAACCACTTCTTTCAACTTCCACAGTTTCTGTTAAATAACGGATATCAACATCAGGAATAATAAATGTTTTTTGTATATCAGCTTTATTATTTCTGATTCTTTCCAATTTTTTATATAGATTTTTAACTTTTTCTTCTTTCTCTGCTCTTTCAACAGCATCTATTTTTATTTTAAAGAAATCATTTTCTAATTGAATCAGTTCATCATCTAATTTTTTTTCTTCTTTCCTAAAACTCTCTAAATTTGCTGAAATAAGGTTCAAGTTTCCTAATTCTACTTTATTAAGTTTTACAATAGATTCTACTCCGTCAGACTCACTGTTAAATTTTTCTTGAATAGTTTTTAAAACCTCTTTACATCTAATATTTACCAAATCTATTACTTTATCATTAAATAGTTCTTCAATTTTTGATGCCAGCGTAAAATACTTGTTTTGTAAATTAAAGTGTAAAAGATTTTCTGTATAATTTTTCAAATCATCACTTTCTAAACAATCTATACGATCTAATATACTTTTATAAATATCTTCGCATTGAGAAGAAACTTCCTCATTAATTTCATTGATTATTAATGAAAAATCATTTTCGATATCAGTAGTTTTTGATATTTTTTCATTTTCATTAATCTTTATTTCTTCATCAAGTTTATTTTTTCTTTCTAATAATTCATTTGTGGCTTTTTGCTGGCTTAAACAATCATTTTCTGCTTCCAATTTATTTTTTACCTGAATTAAAAAGGATTTAACCTTTGTAACTGGTCCTAGAAACTGGACTTTTGTTTTTTCACCCTTAGTTAAAAACTTTATAAGCCTGTCTTCAAATTCTGGTAGCCTTGATAATTCCAAATATTCTCTTTTTTTCTCAGGTGTATCAGCTTTATCTTTGTCGGAACGAAAGCCAACTGTCTCATCACGAGATGCTAAAGCTGCACGTGAAGAAATAGGGAATATTTTAGGAATAGTTGTTTCTTTACTAAATCTTTTTTTGTATTCGCGTTTTAAATCATTAACTATATCTTCAACAGTATTACCTTCATCAGGATTTATTAAATCTATTTTATTTAAAACAAAAAATAAATTACTGTTTTCCTTTTTTACATTTTGTAAAAATTTAAAATCTGTATTTGAACCAGGGTGATCAGAGTTAAAAACAAATATACAGGCATGAGCTTTTTTAATCTCTCTTAACGTAATATCCTCATGACCTTCTGCACAACCATTAAGTCCAGGACTATCAACTAAAAGAACCCCGTCTTTCAAGAATTGATTATCTTTTATATATAAATCAACCCATTCAACTAGTTTCGCAACAGTTTTGTCTTGTTTATTTATATCACCTTTGGTACTAACAGCCTTTTCTATAGTTTCTAAGGATAAATCAGGAAGTATTTTTTCGTCACCATTATTATATTTTATGATACCAGGTTTATATTCATCTAACTCGTTCGCATCATGCATGTAAGTCACAGTAGCAGTAGTTTCATTTGCAAAGGAAGGCAATAATCTTTTTCCCATTAATGCATTCAAGAACGTTGATTTACCTGCACTGAATTCCCCGATAAAGACTATTTCAAAACGGTTTTTTTCAATACTCTTAATCAAACTTTCTATTGCTAGCACATTATCTTTTTCATTAGGATATTCTTCAAAAATTTTAGATGAATTCCTCAAGAAACCAATAATTTTATCTTTTTGTACATAATAATCTTCAAAACGCTTTGTCATTACAGATTTCTCCTATTTCTTTTATATAATTATCTAAAACAACTGATAAATTATTATATATTCCAATCAAAGATTCTAATTCCAAGTCAGATTCTTTGCTGTTTTCTTTAAGTATATTAATAAAATTATCTAATGCTTTATCAAAACGATTAAAAGCTTCTGTTTTTAAATCAACTTTTATTTTTTTATTAATTATATTTATAAGTTCGATTTTGAATTCTTTAAAACGCTCTTCTTTATATTCATTCATTTGCTCAATTAACCTTTTCCTCAAATCGACAAGATAATCTAAAGATATTTTCCTTTCATAATCTTTTTCTTCTTTCTTTCTTTTTTCATATTCCTCTTTTTTTCTCTTTAATTTTTGCTTAGCTATGTCTACGTTGGTTATATTTTTATTTATAATTTTTTCTAGAGTTCCTATTTCATCCTTTAAGTCCTCTATTTCATCCTGATATTCTCTCCTTCTAACATCATAATTTTGTTTTATTTTATTTTTCTGATAATCCCAGTTTTTACCTTTGGAATCATCATAATAACTTCTTGTGATATCTTTTTCTTGTACTCCACAGATAGAATCTGTTAACCATCCGAAAAAACCTTCTCTTCTTATTGTTCTCTTTCCAACTACAATAGTTTTCGATTCTCCAGAAGGACGTAAACCCAATCGTTGAATTTGATAATTTTCATCATTATTTAATGATTCTATCGCATCTTCTTTTATTAAAATACCATCTTTTTTTTCTTTTAAAAGAATCAAATCATTATCTCTTTTTTGAGAAAACTCCGAAACTTCTGTTTCTAGTAAATTTATATCATCTTCAATACCTTTTAATTCAGAATCAAAAGTTTTACGTATAACATCATTAGTAAAAGCTTTTTCATCAGCATTGGAAAACTCAATATTAGTTACTCCACTATACTTTTCTATTCTATCTTTTATGTTCCAAGATAAATTAGTAATATAAGCTTTAAATAAATCATTGGTAGATTTAATTATTTCACAAAAATCGAAATATAGTTCATTTCCTAGAGTGGAATATAGATCCACACATTCTTCTGTATTAGATTTGTTTATTTTAGTCTTTTTTATTTCGATACAAGAATTTAATTTATTATTCAGGTCATCTAAGCATTCTTCTTCTGTTTCTTTCAAACCAGAAATAATTAAGTTCTCTAATTTTTTCTTTTGATTATTTCTACCATTTTCAAGTTTCTCTATATCTTTTCTTACTGAATCCTGATTATCCTTTTCATTCTTATATTCCTTAGTTTCTTTTACTTTTTCTGAATAAATACCACATTTTTCTTTTAAATCTTCCAAGTATTCTTTTAGTGCAAAAGCAGAAGACATATATTTAACAATATCTAAATCAGCATCGGAATATTCCGTTCTCAAAATATCGTAATAATCTTCAAAACCAGATTCTTGATGTAATAACTTTCTGTTATTAGTTGTTAAATCTTCCTTATCTGTATTATAAAGCCTTTTTATACTTTTATCATAGTAAACCAATTCTTTAAGAGCGGAAACGCCACAAATTCTATAATTTATACTGTCATTACCCTTTAATAGTAACTCTTCTATATTTTCTTTCAAAGAATTGAGCTTGCTTTCTTTAGTTTCACCTTCAGATTCTTTTAATTCATCTATAAAGTTATGAACAAAAATAAAGTTATTCTGATACTTTAAAATAGTTCTTAAATAGTTTAAGTCAGAATCTCTTATTCCCTGTAGAGGGAACAAATAAACACAGGCATCAGCAGATTTTATAATCTCTAATGTTTTTTCAAAATGTCCTTGAGCAACGCCATTTAAACCTGGAGAATCTATTATTATAAAATCTTTTTTATTATCAGCAAAATTTAGGAAAACTTCAACCTTTTCTATTTCTCCAACAACTTGTCTTTTATCATTAACAGTAGTGTATTCTTTTAAATCATCAAGATTAGAAAAGGTTTTACTTCCTCCATCCTTAGAGAAATAAACTATACTGCTATTTATACGTTTATCGTTACTTGGCACATTTATCAAATAAGTTAAAGTAGCTGTTGTTTCTCTCTTACCGTGAGCTAACAAATCTTTATGAATAATTGCGTTTATGAAAGTGGACTTACCTGAACTAAACTCGCCAATTACTGCTAGTTTAAAACTTTTATCTTCAAATCGTTTTTTAAAATACTTTAATTCATCATTTTCAAACTTTTTTGCATACTCTTGATATGATTTGTCATTTTCAAGTTTTTTGATAATAGATAAACAGGTGTTACGAATGTCTTTTCTTACCATTTTAAATACTCTCCACTGGAAAAAGTTTACTCACTATCTAGTGAAAAACATATTTTAATTAAATAATCATTCAAAAAAAACTGCAAAAAAGGGAAAACAATATAGATAAACACACTTACCAACCAAACCATCAACGCCAGCCTCTGTGTACATAAAATTACTTATTTGAGTATAATATTTAGCCTTAAAGTATGCAATATATTTTTTAATTATAGCAGCCTAGAATTTAAAATCGAATTGTTATTGAAGTTGATTAGTGTGAAAAAGAAACCCTGGTCGGTGCCAACTTCGACTTTGCAACTTCAAAATGAAAGATTACAAAAAAAAAAATAAAATCTTGGATTAAACAAAGATTTTATTTTTTGTTGATATAGTTTTATTGTTTTTTCCTAAATAACTTAAGTTAATGAAGAATACATCAGAGACAAGCAATTATAACACTAACAAATACAATTAATATTATTATTGAAATCAATAAAACCATTCTAACAAAAGCTTTTTCATAATCTTTTTGAGCTTCTGGTAGTTTATCTCTTACTGATTTTGGAAGTTTCAAAGGAGAAATAATGCGTTTAGCCTTAGTTTCTTTACTCATAAAGTTAAGCCTAATTCTTGTTCTATTTCCTTACTAACATTAGTGTCTCGCTTACCTATTACCTCTCTAAGTCTAGCAGGAACTTCATTTTCAGATATTTCTCTAGTTGTTGTTTCTTCAACCCAATTACCTTCTTCCTTATAGTAAAGATTATATTTTAGCTTCACTAATTCATCTTTAACCTTTTTGGCAAAAACCTCAGCAGCGTGAGCAATATTTTTTACAGCATCGCAAAGTCTTATTAACCAATTTATTATTTCATCCCAGTAATAAACTATCGCAGTTAATACTCCTATTACTGTTTGTAACCAAGACATAATAGCTCTCCTTTTTTAATTATTGTTTGACGGTTGATTTATTTCATAAATAATAGTTTTCTTATCCCGTAATTCTGCAATAGCTTCAGGTTTCAATTTCCTTGCACTTTCTATAGGGTTACTCTTTGACGACATTTTTATCCATTTTTCATTAATATTTTGAAAATACAAATCATAAGAAACTTCATAATGATTTTCATCTAAATAAGAAACTTTAAATTCACCGCTTATAAATTTGTTATTTGACTCTTTTTCATGATGTATTATTATTTTATCTAATGGGTTTGTATATATGTTTTTAATCTCATCTAGATCCATTTTTGGTCTTAAAGTTCTGTTTAAACTTTCGGTTACAGCATTAGCAATTTCAACCAAATCAATTTCTGCTAAGAAATCATCGATACTATTGAGCAACAAATCATTATTTTCTTTGTTATATTTACACATCTGTTATTCTCCTTGTCATAAGGTTAGATCTAATTCCTGTTCTATTTCTTTATTTATATTTCTTTCTCTTTTTTGAACTTTCTTTCTTATATGCGGAGGAACTTCTGATTCTGGGATTTCCCTAGTAGTCGTTTCTTCAATCCATTTACCCTGTTGATTTTTATAATATACTTTGGTAATGAATTTAACTACAGCCTCTTTAACCCTTTGAACAAAAACATCAATAGCATGAGCTAAATCTTTTAAAGCTTCTCGAACCTCTACAACAAGATCTTTTAACCAATTAACTATTTCATCCCAATAAGTAACAACTAAAAATAAGCCACCTAAAATAATTGTTTCTAAAATCATTTGAATCTCCTACTATGATATAATTACTATTCTTATTGCTTAATAATTTCTGAACCACTTTTACCTACTTGCTTTTTAACGTATTCTTCTGCAACAACTCTTTTTTCTGTTTTAATTCCCAAATTTGCTTCTTTGCTTTTTAAAGTGGTTTCGATTGCTTTAAAAACAAATTCTTTCTGAACAAATCTAGGATTGCTTCTTGCCGCTTTAAAAGCTGACATCAAGACAGCATTTGAAATGTCACTTCCTGAAATACCGTCAAACTTCTCAGCAATTTCCTCTATATCAATATTATTGGGCATAGTAGGCAAAATATAGTGAGACCAAAGTTTCTTACGACATTCCAAATCAGGAAGCTTAAATTCTATGTGAGTTGATATTCTTCTCATAAAAGCAGGATCATAATTAGTTATGAAATTAGTAGCAAAAATAATAAAATCTTGATAGTCATTCATAAGCATCAGCATTACTGAACGAGTCTGATTTACACTAACGTCTGTTGCATTATTCATATTTGTAACTCGTTTACTTAATATTGCGTCAGCTTCATCAAAAAACAGAATGCTGTTACTTTCCTTAGCAGCCTCAAAAGCCTGACGAATATTTTTGGGAGTATCACCAACATATTTTGACTCAATATCAGCATAGTTTACTGCTAATATCTTTCTTCCCAGAAATTTTGCAACAGCGTGGGCAGCCATAGTTTTTCCTGTTCCTGGTGCCCCATAGAAATTAATTCCTATACGTCTTGATGTTTTGAATACCGATTGTAAATTCCAATCTTCAAAAACAAGTTTGCTGTTCTGCTGATATTCGGCAACATTTAAAATTTCGTCTTTTATATTTTCGGGAAGAATTACATCGTCAAAAGAGTATTTGGGTTCTATTGGGAAAAAGTCTATCTTCTTTTCTGGCCTTTTCTCAACATTTTTTGGTTCAACTATGTTTTTATCACTTGAAATACTATTTAATAGACTATCAATACGACCACCTATGCCCATTTCTTAACCCCTTATATAAATATTTTGATTTATAGAAAATATATATTCCTTAACCTTCAGTTACATCTATGACAACCATATAAACCTCAAATACAACTCAGATCCGTAAATCCATAAATATACAATTTATGGATTTATTCCGCCTTCCATAGTCAATATTCATAACTTCACGATTCCCTTTTTGATTAAGATTTCTGAAATCTAAATAATCTTTACACGGCTTAACTATTTTAGATTGTCAAAATTTATAAGTCAACCAATATAATTGTATATAGTTAGTAATCTCTGATTTAAAATTATTTGGGTATTGTTATGGAAATAGATGAATCGTATATACAGCAAAGAATACTCAAATTAGTCGC
>JAEEGL016825237.1_pt1 | contig 22695 bp, 14 predicted proteins | sample 9134231 | NCBI WGS metagenome assembly JAEEGL01 (sample SAMN16246548, study PRJNA631951) | gut metagenome | biome: gut microbiome; feature: rumen; material: fiber-attached | host: Bos | place: Iran: Karaj | collected 2018-10 | reverse complement strand
GGAGTTTTTGTCTGGCAGGGGCAGAAGGATTCGCCTTTTCTGCGGAAAAGCAGGGTCGGCTCTGACAGCACACTGTGCTGTCTTCACTACCGGCCCGTTCGAATCCTATATTACAGGTTAACAAAAACTCCCGCATCTCTGCGGGAGTTTTTGTCTGGCAGGGGCAGAAGGATTCGAACCCTCAACAAAGGTTTTGGAGACCCACGTGTTACCATTACACCATGCCCCTAATCGCAACGTTGAGATTATACGAAAACAACACAGGTTTTGTCAAGCCAAAAATGCATTATTTGGTATTTAAAGTTCAAGGTTATGAAACTGATGCAGCTGCTTTCGATATCTGCTCGGAGAGATTCCGGCAATTTTCGTAAATGCGCGGAGAAAATTGGAATAATCACTGAAACCGCACTGGAAAGCAATACTGTTCAGACTTTCATCTCCAAGCATCTGCTGACGTGCCAGCATTACACGCCGGTAAAGGATATAATTGTATACACTGCGATTTGTAAAACGTGTAAACTCATGTGAAAGATATGAAGAACTAACATTAAAAAGCTTTGCAAGGTCATTGACATTCAGCTGTTCCGTGTAATGATTGTTGATATGGGTCAGAACATCCTGAATGATACTGTTTGTCAGAGGTTCGCTTTCAGCCGGTGCAGCAGCACCAAGTACATCACATATCATCGCAAGAGCTTTCATCATCAGGGAATAATCCTGAAAGCGGTGAACCGGATCTTCCGAAATCAGTTCCTGAGACTGCAGCTGCCGAACCAGGCTGCAGAAATCATGTGCAACGTCCTGAGGAAGCTCATATGTATACCGGCCGTGTGCTGCATGAGAACGAAAAAACTGATCCAGATCCAGAAGATTACAGCCAAGATTGCGAAGAACTTCCGGGGAAATGTTCAGATATGCACGTTCATAATTGTGCCTTTCTCCGATACAGTTCAGGCCGTGCATAAAAAAAGGCGGAAGAATAAACAGCTGATTCGGCTTCAGCGCATACAGATGGCTGTCCACGCCCATAAACTGTCCGCCGCCCAGATGAATATAAAACTCAAAATAGTCATGACAATGATATTGCGTCACAGACATACTTTCACTGAATTCATAGTGAGCTTCATATCCATTGGGATTTTGCGACATCGGGGTAAAAGACGGCCGAAAACTCAGATCTTTCATTATTTCACTCCTGAATATATGCAGAAATCACATAATTTTTCAGCAATATTTAATATGGTGTTTCGAAAAAACGGATGCTATTATGAACTCAGAAAAAGCAACTGAATAAAAGTGAGGTGTTTCCATGATCAGGGTTGCCATTATCGGAACGGGCAACATTTCGAATGCACATATACGAGCCTGGATGAAATTCCCGGAACGTTGTAAAATCGTTGCTCTGGTAGATATTATCCCCGGAAAGGCACAGCGTGTCAAGGAACAATACCAGCTGGATGCAGATGTTTTTACCGATCACCATGATATTCTGAATCTTGATATCGATGTTGTTGATATTTGCACTCCACCTTTTTCCCATGCCGAAATCAGCATAAATTCCCTGAAAAGCGGAAAAAATGTAGTATGTGAAAAACCCATGGCTGCATCCCTGCAGGAATGTGATGAGATGCTCAAAGCCCGCGACATAAGCGGCAAAAGACTTTCAATCATTGCGCAAAACCGGTTCAGAGAACCAATCCGAAACCTGAAAGCCCTTCTGGACAGCGGAATGGCCGGGAAGATCCGGTCAGCCCAGATCAATTCTTTCTGGTTCCGAGGCCATTCTTATTATGATCTGTGGTGGCGCGGCACATGGGAAAAAGAAGGAGGCGGATGCACCCTGAATCACGCCGTTCATCATATCGATATGCTCGGCTGGATGATGGGTCTTCCGGACAGGGTTACTAGCGTCCTGGCCAATACAGGCCATGATAATGCTGAAGTAGAGGATCTTTCTGTATCCATCATGGAATACCAACATGCCCTTGCAACCGTTACGGCTTCAGTCGTTCATCACGGAGAAGAGCAGGAGCTTGTTTTCCAGTGTGAAAAAGCCAAACTATCTGCTCCCTATGATATATTCGCTTCCATACTTCAGCCAAACGGTTTTCCGCTGAAGGAACCGGATGAAGAATTTCGAAAAAGAGCCGATGATTTCGTTGAAAATCTTCCTCCAATTCCATATGAAATGCATGACGGACAGCTCGAAAATGTTCTTTCTTCCCTGGAAACCGGGAAGGATGTTGCAATAACCGGAGAAGACGGAAGACGCACGATCGAACTGATTACAGCCATATATAAAGCCGGTTCCATTCATCAGACAGTTAATCTGCCCCTACAGTCCGATGATCCGTTTTATACGGTTGAAGGCATCCGGCAGAATGTTCCGCATTTTTATGAAAAATCTGCATCTGTTATGGAACTTGACGGAAATATCACATTCGGGTCCAGTTTCAGGAAAGAGGAGAGAAAATAATGAAAGTATCTGACGGAATGACATATGCACCGAAAGGCAAACCCAGTCCGGTTGTCAAAAAGGGAGAATTCGTCTTTTCTGCAGTCCGCCTGGATCACGGTCATATCTACGGTATGTGCAACGGGCTGACTGAAGCCGGCGGAACAATCAAGTATGTCTATGACCGCGACCCGAAAAAAGTGGAATCTTTTCTGAAAGCATTTCCAGAAGCAAAAGCGGCCCGCAGTGAAGAAGAAGCACTGGAAGATCAAGAAACCCACATGATCGCGGGAGCCGCGATTACCAGCGAACGATGTGCCCTCGGACTGCGAGCAATGGAAGCCGGAAAGGATTATTTTACAGACAAAGCTCCTTTTACAACAATGGATCAGTTAAGGTCGGCACGGGAAGCAGTACGTAAGACCGGACGAAAATATATGGTTTATTATGCTGAACGCCTACATGATGAAGGATCGATTCTGGCCGGATATATCGCACATTCCGGTGAAATCGGAAAAGTGATTTCAGTAACCGGATTCGGTCCACACCGGCTCGGAGCGCCCGGAAGACCATCATGGTTTTTCGAAAGAGAAAAATATGGTGGAATCCTGTGCGATATCGGCAGCCATCAGATTGAACAATATCTTTATTATGCCGGAGAAGAAGATGCAGAAGTTGTTTCCAGCCGGATTGCCAATTTTTCTCACCCTGATTATCCCGAACTGGAAGACTTCGGTGACTGCAGTCTGACCGGCAAGAAAGGAACCGCCAATTATTTCCGCGTTGACTGGTTCACTCCGGATGGCCTGCGGACATGGGGTGACGGAAGAATGTTCATTGTCGGAACAGAGGGATTTATTGAAGTCCGGAAATATGTTAATCTTGCTTCTGAACAGGCAGGCGGGTGCCATGTTTATGTTGTCAACGGAAAAGGTGAAAAGTATCTGAATGCATCCGGCGTCACAGGATATCCGTTTTTCGGCGAAATGATCCTGGACTGCCTGAACCGTACAGAAACAGCAATGACCCAGGAACATGCTTTCAAAGCAGCTGAATTATGCCTGAAGGCCCAGGAACAGGCTGTATGGATCGGTTAATCATTAAACGGGCGGAAGTGCAGAAGATGGAACAGAAAAAGATCAGGCTGGGAATTATCGGAATCGGAAACATGGGCAGCGAACACTGCCGGAATATCGCTGCCGGCAGATGCCCGGAGATAGAAATTGCTGCCGGCGCTGACCTGCGTGAAAGCAGACGGGCATGGTTCCGTGAAAATATGCCAGAATCCGCAGAAATATATGAAAGCGGTGATGAACTGATCCGGGAAAACCGGTGCGACGCAGTTCTGGTCTGTGTTCCGCACTATGGCCATGAAAGCCTGTCCATTGCTGCCATGAAAAACGGAAAACATGTTATTTGTGAAAAGCCTGCCGCAGTAACGGCATCAGCAGCAAGACGCATGTGTGAAGTTTCCGATCAGACCGGGAAAGTCCTCACTTTCATGTTCAACCAGAGGACCAATTCTATTTACCGCGGGATTCATGATCTGATTACGTCGGGTGAATTCGGCAGTATCAAGCGGGTGAACTGGATCATTACAGACTGGTACAGGACCCAAAGATATTATGATTCCGGGTCATGGCGTGCCACATGGTCAGGTGAAGGAGGCGGAGTACTGCTTAATCAGTGTCCGCATCAGCTGGATCTGCTGATATGGCTTTGCGGAATGCCGGATTCCGTAAATGCTGTCTGCCATGAAGGAAAATGGCATGACATTGAAGTAGAAGATGATGTCAGCGTATATCTTGAATTTCCCGGCGGCGCAACCGGTATTTTTGTCGCATCCACCGGAGACCTTCCCGGTACCAATCGTCTTGAGATAGACTGCGAAATGGGCAAAATTGTTTGCGAGGATGGAATTACCAGATTATGGAAGCTTCCAAAGAATGAACGGGATATCTGTTTTACAAGTGACAATCCATGGTTCCGAATCGACCCGGATGCCCATGTCCTGCGAAGTGACGGAATGAATCCACAGCATATCGGAGTACTGAATGCGTTTGCCGCACATCTGCTCCGCGGGGAGCCAATGACTGCAGAGAAGGAAGACGGGCTTCGGGAAATCATGCTTTCAAACGCGATTCACCTTTCCGGATGGACGGGAAAACCAGTCCGGATGCCAGCCGATGAGAATGAATTTGATTCGAGGCTGAAAGAAAAATCCGCCGGTTCCAGAAAAAAAACCGGCGAGGATATCACATATCTGACCAGTCATACCGGTACAGGAAAACAGGAGATCTGAAAGACGAACAGATCATTCATTCAGGAAGATTCCGTGTCAGATCGTACATCATAATACCGGCTGCCACTGCCACATTGAGGGATTCTGCTTCACCGCGCATCGGCAGACGATATCTGTGTGTTGCAACCATTTTAACTTCTTCCGAGATGCCGTTCCCTTCATTGCCGACTATCAGAATCAAAGGATTCGTAACAGGTTTTCTGGAATAAAATGGTTCACCATCCAGTTGGGATGAAACAACTGCAAACCCCATATCCCGATATTCTGCAAGCCTTGCGGAGAGAGATTCCGTAAATTCAATGCCAATATGAAAAATACTGCCCATGGACGCGCGAAGAACTTTCGGAGAATAAACATCCGCACAGTCGGGGCCGACCAGAATACCGTCAAATCCAGCTGCATCAGCCGTGCGGATTACGGTACCTACATTTCCCGGATCCTGAAGACCGTCCATAGCCAAAATCCTGGACCCTCCGGAATGGATTGCATGAATCCGGATCACTGCAGCAATTCCCTGCGGGGTTTTTGTGGAACAGACAGACCGGAAAACATGATCTGAAAGACTGAAGCAGGGTATATCTGCCGGCAGCGGAGAATAAGGACAAAAATCCTGCCTGAGAAGAATCGCATCCACAGGAAAGCCTGATTTCAGCGCTTCTTCGACCATTTTCGTGCCTTCCACTATAAATTTACCGGCGGAATCCCGGCCTTTTTTTTCGCTCAGCGAACGCCAGACGGTCACTTTCTGATTATGGAGTGATGTAATTGGTTCCATCATATATCACCTGTTTTTCCAAATGATTTCCAATCCGGATCAGGCAACTGGATCAGGAATGTCTTCCAGGAGATTGACAATCCATGCAGCGAGTGAATTATATGGCCTCGGCATTTCGCGGTCAAAGAATGACTGGTCAATCGCTGCGGTAACAGTCGATTCACCGAGTTCAGAGAATGGATGGTAAGGGTCTGAAGTAAAGAAATTCGGAAAAAGCACTGAAGCTGATAAAGGGAATGTACGTGCAAAACGAAGCAGAAATTCCGGCAGCAATTCTTCCGGACGAACTGCAATGGAAGCCGGTATGGATGATGCCGGCGGAAGCTGTGTATATGTATCCTGCAGAATGGAAAGTCCAACCGGGATTTCCATTTTCTTTTCCGCAGAAAAAAGCAGGGAGAGAGAAGCCACCCGCCTGTTGCGGAACATCGTCAGGAAATGCCATACTGCCGACTTGATATCATCCGGCATCATTTCCAGTATCAGGGAACCACGTCCTGAAAGGCACAGGGACATCTGTTCAGGCAAAAAATCATTCCTGTTCGGATCTGCCGCAATCTGAAGAAGAACCAATCCGGACAGCATCATCAGATAACTGACATGGAAAAGCAGTACAGCTCCGAAGCGGGTCGGAATACCGTTTGCCCTGTATTGATTCATCAGGCCGATCATCAACGGATAATAATCCGAAAGAAAATGATCCAGCGAAAGCCGGGCTTTTCGCAGGGAAACGGAGTCCTTTCCGGCATCCTTCAGAACCTGAGTCAGCAGATTCAGATCCGCCTGGAAAGTATCATCCACAATATTTCCAAACTCCCGCTTCAGCAAAAGCGGATCGCGAAGAAGCACAGGCAGCAGCATATAATGAATTCCCAACGGAATCTGGCAGGTCCGGACAGCTTGCTCCCTTCCACGCAGGAAAAGGGAAATATCTGCCGTACAGGCGCCAATATCCATAACCATAAATCCACCGCGTGTATCTTCTGAAGCACAAAGACGGAAATACGCACCGAGTGCTGAACTTTCTGCTGAGAATGTTACCGGAAGTCCTGATTCAGGCACCGGGAACCCGCTTTCCTGCATCACTTTATCCACCAGACTCATAAACAGCGAACGAAGGTTTTCACGTCCTTCATGTGCCATTTCATCCGGAATGGCAAACCGCCAGGATAAACTGTCTGCTCCGTCAATACGCGCCTGTAAAGCTGCCATCAGCATTACCTGATGAAGGCATATATATCCGGACCGGCCTTTTTCCTCTTCCCATTTCAGGCAGGTATAAAGGGCATCTGACGGCGTTGAAAGCAAATCCTGAATATTTGAAGACATCAGAATTGTTCCATCTGAAAAAGGAACAGGTAAATTACCCGGAGAATTGCGGAAAATACGGGATACGGTCGGAAGAAGGGCAGATACCGGAACTGCCGGAAGAAATTCACGGCGAAGAAGCTCCTGGGATGTTAATGGATTATTGAGAACTGTACGAACCATGACCGGTCCCTGCAGCGGTTTTCGCTGTGTTCCGGAAGAGAATACCACTGAAGTACCGACGGATCCGAAATCGACACATACTGTACTTGGCCCGGAAAGTTCTTTTTCCGGCAATGGCAGGAAATTCGGAAGAGTCCCGATACAATATCCATCATAACGAATTGTAAACGCTGATGGAAAATCCTGAAGGACGGCCGTAAAACGGGAATCCGAACCAGTCATTGATTCATAAGATAAATTTTTCCCCGAAAGAATTTCCACAGATATTCCATCCGGAAGATGTGCATAAACAAAGTAAGCGTTCCACATACGGCTTGGGAAAGGAACGGACGGCCACACAGCAACGGTAGGAATATCCTGGGAGAAAAGCGTAACGATTTCTTCATCCCTGTATGTCCGTACCAGCCGAAGGGGAAAAGCGCCGTTCAGTGTCAATGTAACCCGCAGAGATAACTCATCCGGCCGCTCCAGTCGGATCATATCCGCAGCAAGAAGCAGCCTCGCTTCAGGGAAACAACTGACTGCCTGAATCATTTCATCTGACAACGGTGGAAGAACAGCATCCGCTGAAAACACCTCCGGATTACCGGCTTTCCCCGCAGCACAGGGGAGTACAGAACACATCCTGCTGAAAAGCGAATCCCCGATAATATCTCCGCTTCTGGCCGGAAAAACAGCAATTTTATCACTGAACGGCCGAAGCATCCGTGTGCTCAGCACATCACCGAAGCATTCACGGAAAACCGTAATAACAGAAGGCGACATCGGATCCCAGGGCCAGATCAGTTCAGGCGACTGATCGGGAAGGGGATTCCCGGCATTTGCAATGATATCGGCAGCAGTTTTCCTGCATTCCGGAAGCGCACCAGGGAAGCGGCCAAGCATATCTGTTGTTTCCCGGATCAGCTGATCGCGATAATCATCCGACCAGTCGGCCATAACATTGCATTCTTTTCCGAGTACTTTCAGGAAATATTCCTCTTCTGCAGCATGGGAACTTTCCAGTATTGTGCTGGAGTTTTCCCGGGCAAAGGGATTTCCGCGCCACTCATAAGTTACCTGTTCCGGTAATCCGGCACAGGTAACAGAAGCGCAGAAAATACCTGAACATTCTGAAGCTATCGGGTCTTTACCGATACTGTTTTCGTAAACGCAGACTTTCCTGTTCAGACTGCCTCTGTATGCCGGAAGATTCCGGAGTCCGTTCACTGCCTTCAGCCGGATATCAAGGAATGGATCGTTGGAAACCTGTCCTCCGGAAGAACAAATATCCTCATAAAAAGAATACAGAAACTTTTTCATGTTCTCTTCCGCATGATCCGGCAAAGAATCCAGAACAGATTTAATCCATTCAGTCATCACAAGACGATCACCTTCACATAAATCCGGAACAGGATCATGGAAGGAATCAGCATTCCTGTCATACCAGGTTGCGAATGAAGGAACCAGGCTTGCATGAACCGCTCCACGCCTGGCCGGAATCAATGTTTTTGCCGCAACAATTATCAAAAACGGAAATTCCTGATGATCGTCCGACAGAGAGAAAATGCCTGTACTATCTGTGTTATGAGATGTAAGCCAGTATTTCAGGAACGGAGTGCTTCCGGTAACAGAATGCGCGGATATTTCTGCTTCTCCGGCATTCCGTCTTTTATACAGCCGAAGAACAAGCATTGCCAGCAACCCGCGCAATTCAACTGAATCAGATTGCGGCAATACAGAATAATGATTCAGCAGTGAGAGCAAGCCGTTAAGCGTGAGCAGCGGAGAAGCTGGAATCAGATCAGGCAGAAGCGCAACATCTGGCAGCTCACCAACAGAATGAAAACGAAGTGCGGAAACCGATAACCTGCAAACATTCCATGCAATGGAAATCAGGTAACCAATCGGATTCTGCCGATTATCAAATGGCTCCGAACGGCACGCCTGCTGGAATCCCTTCATCAGACTGCGTGCATCCGGCAGAGAATATCCTTCAAGAAGAACCGGAATGGTATCCTTCATTTCCCGTAAGGCCATTTCTTCCGCCGGAAATGATATCAACCGTGAAAGTGATTGAAATCCACGTACCGACAAAACAGCAGGAATGTTTGGCTTATCCTTCATGCCAGATCCTGTTGTAACAGAATTACTATATTCTTTTTTATACAGTTCAGATGAACTGCGGTCAACAGCAGCCTGCAGAAGACGGATCCTGCGTTCCTTACGGGCAAGCGAAAGATGATCTTCTGTACCCATATCTGTATTCATCTTTTCCCGGGCTGCAGCCAAAGCAGATTCGCATTTTTTCATGCAGTCAACCATGGCCTGGAAGGAACGGAAAAGACCGATTTCCGATAAAGCCAAATCCCGATCTTCTTTTTCACTTTTTACCTGTTCAGCCATTTCTTCCAGACGAGCAATCAAATGTTCTTCTTCAGTATCCTCCATCGAATCCCTGTGAACCGGACGAATTTTTTCAATTCCTGACGCTTCCATGTCTTCCCGGGCAACATCATATTCAGATGCTACTGTAATATACCGTCCGCATGAATCAACAGCTTTCTTCCAGGAATCTTCCATTTCCTCGGAATAACACAAAGAATGAGGTAAAGACCGGATCAAAGCGATACATTCCCGAAGAACAGCGAGAACAGCATTCCTGACCGATACAAACGATTCCTCCTGCAGGCTTCCAAAAAGAGTGCTGAAAACATTATGCCGCGAATTCAGTCGAAGCGGACGCAGATGTGTATCATGCCGCATAGCTGATTCAGCAGCCGGAATCAGATCAGAAAGAAGCCAGGATGAAAAAAGAAGGAATCCGGCAAACGGAATGGCTTCATCCTGCAGAGTGTGCATTGAAACCGCTCCGCTGATCCGACGTGTATGCAATCCGACAGCAGGGAGTTTTACCGATGAAAAATAGCTGCCGATAATCCGTGCTGCGGAAAGAAATACAAGCCGATGAGATTCACTGCTCTCAATCATCGTGAACGGGAGTGAAACAAACCACATTGCATCTGCCCCGGCAGGAGATTCCCCCTCAGTACTGCGGAGAAGAGCACGATTCTTCATTTCCTGTACCGTGGCAATCAGATCCGGATGATCACCGGCAGAATCGGAGCAGGAGGTATTTGCCAGCGCAATCATTGCAATATTCAGGTTCTTCCCGGAAAGAGCTGAACGAAGCCAGGGGATCAGTACAAGGGACAATGCAGCAGAAAAGCTGTCATTCAGATCGCAAAGCAGGGCAAGCCGTACCGGTTTTCCTTCCGAAAGAACAGACTGAATCCGTCCAACAAAATCAAATAAATGCTCACAGGAATCATTCGGTTTTTCACTCAGCAGATATGAAAAAGACCATTCAGCTGCTTCCCGGTCTGTTTTGTATGACAATGGCATATTTCTTCCCCGAAGGGCAGAATATAACAATTCAGAATTACTGTCAGAAGTCAGTTCACTGCTGTCCGGGAGTCTCACATAGGAAAAGTCGAACAGAAATCGTGTGCGGAAAAAAGGAAAATCCGAAGCAGTATCCGAAACAGCATCATGAAAACCGTTCAGTGTACTGATCAGCGAAGGCAGAGATTTATCCACAGAAACGGAAGACAGGTGAAAAATGTCCAGAGATTCAATTGACTTCGCAGCCCCGCATGACAAAGCAGAGCAGACGGTTGGAAGCGCCTGCCCCGGAAAACTGCCGATACTGATCAGGAAATTGTTCAAACCAAGATCCTCTTTTCATGATGATGGAAGAAAGGCTACCGTCACCCACGGTAACCCTTTGGATTATTCCGCTGGAAGCGGTATGTATCTGCGCACATATCCTCAAGCGTTTTTTCCGCTTCCCATCCGAGAAGCGCTTTTGCTTTGGAAGCGTCTGCGTAGTTTACGGCGATATCTCCCGGACGCCGAGGGGCAATCACATATGGTACCGGTACATTGTTGATACGACTGAACGCATTGACCATTTCCAGAACTGAATACCCGTTTCCGGTACCCAGATTGATTATTTCACTTCCCTTATGTCCGAGAGCATAACTGCATGCTTTGACGTGCCCCTTTGCAAGATCCACTACGTGAATATAGTCACGGATACAAGTTCCGTCAGGTGTCGGATAGTCATTGCCGAAAACAGACAGTTTTTCATATTCTCCGACAGCCACTTTAGAAATAAAAGGCATCAGGTTGTTGGGAATTCCGGAAGGGTCTTCACCGATCAATCCGGAGGAATGCGCACCGACCGGATTGAAATATCGCAGGAGAACAACACTCCATTCCGGATCAGCCACTGCCTGTCCTTCCAGGATTTTCTCAATCATATATTTGGTCCATCCATAAGGATTTGTACATCCGGTGGAAACCATATCCTCACGGTACGGAACTGTCGGCTGATTACCGTATACGGTCGCTGAAGAAGAAAAAACAATCCGTTTCACATTGTGGGACTGCATAACTTCACACAATGTGAGAGTCGTATCCAGATTGTTACGATAGTACCGAAGCGGCTGGGATACGCTTTCTCCAACTGCTTTCAACCCTGCAAAATGGATCACGCAGTCAAAATCATACTGATCAAACACCCGGTTCATCGCAGCTGAATCGGAAACATCCGCCTCAATCAAAGGGATATTCCGTCCGACAATTTTCCCGACCCGGCGTACAGCTTCGGGATTGCTGTTGACATAATTGTCGACAATAACCGGGTTATGTCCTGCTTCACAAAGTTCCACACATGTGTGAGAGCCAATATAACCGGCTCCACCGGTCAGCAGAATATTCATGTGTTCTCCTCCATTGTCAATATTACAGAGCAGCCGGATAGCTGCCGTCTTCATGGAGTTTTTTCAGTTCTGCAGCTACGTATTCCTTATCTTCCTTGTAAGTAACGCCAAACCAGACAGCTTTTGTGGACAACACTTCGACCTGAAGTCCCTGTGTATGCATCATTTCATCGACAAGAGCAGGCAGCAGGCATTCTTTCTTCAAAGGATCTCCCGATTCATCCTTCAGGAAATCAGACAGGTATTTCTGTCCGCCTGCAAAGAACTCCGGGGAAAAGCCCCAGAGATTCATGGAAACAAGGGCATCCGGATCCAGTATGATTCCTTCCGGATTGTCATGGATGTCACGTATGGTTCCATCCGGGAAGGGAAGAATGCTGTAGGTTTCCGTTACCTTAACCAGGTTTCCGGCATCATTTACTTCGCATATGCCCCTGGTGACATGTCCGTTTTTGGAAACAGTATTCTTCAGGTAATATGCTACCATGGAAGCCTTGTTTTCCGCATTGCGCAATCCCTGCAGTGATTTATACATTGCAGTGAATGCATCCTTGCCGTAATAATCATCTGCGTTGATTACGGCAAATGGTTCATGAATCAGGTTCATCGCACAGACAACTGCGTGAACCGTTCCATAAGGCTTTGTGCGGCCTTCCGGCGGAACAAAGCCGTCAGGAAGCGTGTCGTATTCCTGATATGCGTATGCAACTTCCACCTTCTTTGAGATTTTGTCACCAATCATTTCACGGAATTGCTCATCCATGCTCTTGCGAATGACAAAAACCACCTTGTTGAAGCCAGCTTCGACAGCATCATGAATGGAGTATTCCATGAGGATTTCGCCGTTAGGTCCAATCCGGTCAATCTGTTTGTTTCCACCGTAACGGGATCCCAGTCCGGCAGCCATAATTAAAAGTGTCGTATTCATGATAGCTTTTCCTCCTCTGTTTGCTGAATATTTCTGTCCGGGGCCTGAGTAAAGCCCTGGGTAGACTCTTTTTTGAAAAGGATCGTAAATGTACGCAGAATCAGCTTGATATCCAGCCAGACGGAAAAACTTTCAATGTACATCATATCCATCATCAGTTTATCCTCGGCCGTTGTATTGTATCTGCCTTCGATCTGTGCGTATCCGGTAAGACCTGCCTTCATTTTTTCCCTGTAAACAAATGACGGCAGTTCCATTTTATACCTGGCAACATTGGCCATCATCTCGGGGCGCGGGCCAACCACCGACATATCACCAATCAGAATATTGTAAAACTGCGGGATCTCATCCAGCCTGTATTTCCGGAGGAACGCTCCTACCCGGGTAATGCGCGGATCATTGACAGTGATTGATGTCTGGAAAACCTCATCCTCTGACCGTGGTATCATCGTACGAAATTTCCGTATTGTAAATGTCCGCCCGTCCGCTGTAAGACGGGACTGACGGAAAATAACAGGACCACCATCTTCCAGTTTGATCAGAAGGGAAATGATGGTGATGAACGGAAGAAAAATAATCAGCGCGACCAGTGAGATCAGGATATCCCCAAGACGTTTCACAAGGCGCTGATAAAAGGATATTTTATTGTATTCCATTGAAAGAAAAGCCGCATCATCCACAATTGCAGGACGAGCGTTGCAAAGCATGATATCCTGAAGCTGAGCCTTACTCATCACATCTTTCCGGTCATCGTAGCACATCTTCAGCAGATGAAATTTGGCACTTTCAGGCACCTGGCCGATAAAAATCACGTCCGCGCGGTCAATACGGGATTCCAGATCGGGAACACTGTAAAGAACAGCATCATCCACCCGCCACTGAAGCCTGTACCGATTGATTTTACGTCGAATTTCTTCTTCCTGGGAGGCAGTGCCAAGAATGATGAGACAGCTGCGCGGAGGGTGAATGGAAAAATACAGCTGATTTCCAAACCGCACAAATAAAATGATTATGATAAACTGGACAACCATGCATAGAATCAGCATCGGAAAATCAGGCCCGAAGAGAATCAGATGGCTGTTATACTTATCGTTAACATTCATGATCTGAAGCTGCAGATAGGTAACCAGATCTGTAAGAACAATTCCCGCAACCATCGCAGAAATCACCGGTTTGGATTTTTTCCGACCAACTTCAAATCCGCCGTATACAGCATGCATTGCCATCGTCATGGCAAAAAAAGTCAGCAAAGTAGTGGCTAATGTACGGTTGATGACGCGAAGATAAAAGTTATTCAGGGACATGAACCAAAAAAAAGCCATCCCAAGGAGAAGGTACAGGACAAATGCCATGCAGCCGATCAGCAGGTCTGACTTCGTCTGATGAAATGAACGAGCTCCAGAAGACAACGGGAAACCCTCCATTTCCATACAAATACTGTGATATTATATCATATACAGACAAACAGCGTCAACGCGCAAAAAACGGTTTACAATATATACGTTGAATGATAAAATTATATGCTGATTTGCTATATTTATTTAGCTGATCAAGGCAAATGCCGGAATACAGCGGAAAGGGAATCCGAATGAATTTTAATGGCAATAAACCTCAGAATATGAATGGATATCCCCAGCAAAACAACTATGCACAGGGCGCTTATCCGGGATCATATTTCGTCCAGCCCGGCGGAACACAGGATTATGCTTCTTCAAGTCATCAAAATCCACCTGTCGGCAATGCCGGCTTCAATCCCGGAGTTCCCGGATATCAGCCTTCCCAGACTGCATCACAGGGTGGTTATCCGCAATATTTTCAAACACAGAGCAATCCGGGCAGTTTTCCCGGAGCCGGTTTTACCCAGGCATCCGGTACTTTCAGCAGCCAGGGCGGTTATTCCGCTTCCGGGAACTATTACAGCGGGCGTCCCGGATATCAGCCGGGATATCCTGCGCCTCAAAACCCGAGCCCTGCATATCCCGGATATCCGTCCGGAAATCCCCAGAATGGAATGTCCGGAAACGGCGGAAGCTTTATTCCTCAAACACCCTACAGTCCCGGATATACAAGTCCCGGATATGAACCTCCTGTGAATGATACCCGTTATCAGACCGGATACACAGCTTACAGTCAGATGGGCCGTGAACCTCAGAATACTGCCCAGGCAGAACAGTTCGTCCGCCAGATGCCGCTTAATGGTGGCGGTTATGTTCCGCCGCCTGTTCCGGTTCGCAGGCGTCCGTTTGAACTCTCTGATCCGATATTGCTCCTGATCGGTGCAGTCCTGCTGATTCTCTTTATTATCGCAGTACCTGTGATGGGAGCCTCACAGGGGGCCATTCCCTTAAAAATCCTTTTTGTTGCACTTGCAGCCGGATTCACCGCACTTCTCTGGATCAAACCTCTGACCGCAGAGAACAAGCGTCTCTGCTTTACAATAGTAGCAGCTGCTCTCTGCATAGCTGCAGTTGTCAGCTTTATTTCAGGCGGGAACGGCAAAAACGCCGACAAAACGGTAAGCCGGCCTTCCGGTGCCAGTATTTCCATCACCGACAATATTTCCGGTGCGGGCAAGAATTCCGGTGCTCAGAACAGCGGCATTGAGCAGCCTACCGCCGAGCCGGCCAGTACGCCAGCTCAGGACGACGACAACAAATATATCGTTGACAGAGTATATGCGTTTTTTAATGCATGGAACCAGAATAAATCAAATGATATGCTTGAGCTTTGCACTCCTTCCTGGCGGTCCAAGCAGGAAAATGAAAGATCAGCGCTGTTCAGCAGCATTCTTCTGAACAGGACTCCAAAGCAACCATTAACATTTGAATCTGTTTCAGGATCATCATCCGATACAAGCCGTCAAGTCACCCTTTCCGTATATATTGACTACAACAACAGAAAGAATCCCTCCCTGATCCGGATGACAGTCATGCTGAAGCAGGAAAACAACGACTGGTTCATTGATCCGACCAGCCTGATCAGCTTTAAAGATGTTGAAACGGCAGATCCAAATATAACTCCTGAAGTGCAAAGGACCGAAGAACCTCCCACACCTCCCGACAAGGTCCTTTATTACAATCCGGACGGCGGTAAGCTGTATCATGCTGATCCGAACTGTAAATCCGCTGGTAAAAGCGTCCTTCCTTTCAAAGGGTCTTTCCTGTATTCACAGATTGGTGATTATCCGGACCTTGCCCGCTGCAATGTCTGTCATGCACCGTTGAGGCCGGCTGAAGAATGAAACATCTTCCTGACTGGATCAAGAATAAATCTGAGCCTGTCCCGGAAGGCCGATACCTGATAGGTCTTTCCGGGGGTGCAGACAGCATCGCCCTGCTTCACCTGTTTGCTGAAAAACTCGATCCCTCAATGAAGACGATTGAAGCTGTTCACGTCAATCATTGCCTTCGGGGGGATGAATCAGACCGGGATGAGGCCTTTGTCCGGGATGTATGCGCCGAATTTCAGATCCCCCTTCATGTATATCGTGCTGATCTCCATGGAAGGCGTGATGAAAACGCGGCGCGGGAAGCACGATTTGCCTGTTTCCGGAAATGTATGGAACTTACCGGAACAGATATGCTGGTTTTGGGACATCATGCAGATGACCTTGCTGAAACATTCCTGATGCGTCTTCTCCGAGGAGCCGGGACAGAAGGACTGGCCTGCATGAGTCCGGATGATACCGCATACGGAATCCGGATTATCCGGCCCCTGCTTTTACTGACACGTTCCGAAATCCGATCAGCTCTTCAGGAATCCGGCATACCGTGGAGAGAAGACTCAACAAACCAGGATCCGTCTTTTCTGCGGAACAATATCCGCATGAATATAATGCCCAGACTGGAGGCCTTGAATCCGGGAACCGCAGTCCGGATTGCACGCACTTCACGCATTATATCCGCGGATAACGAGGCTCTGGATTCCATTTCTGACCGTTTCCTGCATCAGTTTTCCGGAAAAAACTGGATTCGCTGGAAAGAACTTTCGGACCTGCCTGCCGGCCTGCAGTGCAGGATTCTCAGGAAGTGGTGGCGGCAAAACACTCCGGTGCGCAATGAACATGAACTGAACGCGGAACAGACAGAGAGACTGACTGGACTGATTCGTACAGAACACGGGCAAATTAATCTTCCGGGAGGCCTTCATGCCGTAAAAGGGAAACAGGCGATTCATATTACAGGGATTCCCGGAAAATGTTTCCGAACCAGTCCCTTTCCTGAAAGAACCACCGTTTTCGGAAATATCACGCTTGAAATTTCAGAAAGCGAAGGGAATCCCGGCAACGGGAAAACCGAACAGGAAATCCCGTCATCTTTTTTACGGGGATGCGTTGTACGGACAAAGGAATCCGGAGACTGGATCATACCTTTCGGAATGAACGGAAAGAAAAAGCTTTCTGATTATCTGGCAGACCGCGGTATTGACGAACCCTGGCGAAAGGATATACCGCTGATCTGCAGGGAAGGCGAGGTTTTGATGGCAGCCGGAGTTGGAACAGGCCGGGTTCCAGAGTGGGAAAACACCTGTGAAAACATCCGGATCCGCTGGTCCGGCGAAATGCCCTGGACCATATGATAATTCAACAGGAGGATTCACCGATGGATAAGAACTCAGGAATCTATCAGGATCTTGACCGGATTCTGGTTACAGAAGATGAAATCCATGAGAAGGTACGCGAGCTGGGACGTCGGATCGGGGAGGATTATAAAGGAAAAACCCCGGTGATGATCTGCATTCTGAAAGGAGCGTGTATCTTCTTTTCTGATCTGATCCGGGAAATTCCGCTGCAGCTTACAACTGACTTTATGGCGATTTCCAGCTATGGCAGCGCAACCAAAACAACCGGCGTCGTACGAATCCTGAAAGACCTTGACAAGGATATTCTCGGAAAGGATGTCATTATTGTAGAAGACATTGTGGATACAGGTATTACGCTGAATTACCTGATGCAGATCCTGATTCAGCGCGGTGCTGCTTCCCTGCGGATCGCAGCTCTGCTGGACAAAACCGCAAGACGGAAAGTGCCGGACCTGAAAGTTGACTACTGCTGCTTTGACATTCCGGATGCCTTTGTGGTAGGCTACGGGCTGGACTATGACCAGAAGTACCGGAACCTACCTGATATCGGCGTGCTTTCCGAACATGTTTACAGCAACTGAACGCCATCCGGAGCAGGAACAGGATTTTTAATATTTCCGGATGACACAAGGAGGAACCAGACTTGAAAAAACATTCATCAAAGGGTATTATCGGATACATTGTGCTTCTGGGCACGCTGCTGATGATTGCAATCATCCTTAACGGCGGGCTCGGACAAACTGTCAATAAACGAATTGAGTATCCTGAACTGCTGAATCAGATCAGTGAGAACAATATCGGACGGGTTGCTATCCGCGGAAATTCACTGGTCGGCGTTTTCAAAAGCGGCAAGACCGCTGTTGCCGATGCCGATTTCCCGGAAAGAAGCTATGATTTTGAAACGACAATCGGAGAAGACTTCCTCGACACCGTCCGCCAGATGGAAGCCAACCGGCAGGGAGTCGGAATCGACCAGATTACCGTTGACAAGCTTCCTTTCCAGATTCAGTACCGTGCTCCGATTACCATACCATGGTGGTATGAATTCCTTCCATATATCATTATGCTCGGCATCCTGATGGTTGTATGGTATGTGATGATGCGGGCCCAGGGAGGCGGAAACGGACGTGTAATGTCATTCGGAAGAAGCCACGCACGTCTGCAGGATCCTTCCAAAAACAAGGTAACATTCGCAGACGTTGCCGGAGCTGATGAAGAAAAGGAAGAGCTTCAGGAAATGGTTGATTTCCTGAAGAATCCGAAGAATTACATTGAAGCAGGTGCCCGAATTCCGAAGGGTGTCCTGCTTGTCGGCCCTCCCGGCACAGGTAAAACGCTGCTTGCCAAGGCGGTTGCAGGTGAAGCCGGCGTTCCTTTCTTTTCCATCAGCGGCAGTGATTTTGTTGAAATGTTTGTCGGTGTCGGCGCAAGCCGTGTCCGCGATCTTTTTGAACAGGCCAAAAAAGTTGCACCTGCCATCGTGTTTATCGATGAAATTGACGCTGTCGGCCGTCATCGTGGTGCCGGCCTTGGCGGTGGTCATGATGAACGCGAACAGACCCTGAACCAGCTGCTGGTTGAGATGGACGGCTTTGCGGTCAACGAAGGTATTATTGTCATGGCTGCTACCAACCGGCGCGATATTCTGGACCCGGCTCTTCTGCGTCCAGGCCGCTTTGATCGTCAGGTAACCGTTAATTATCCGGATCAGGACGGACGTGTTGCTATTCTGAAGGTTCACAGCAAAGGAAAGACCCTGGCCTCTGATGTTGATCTCAACAATATTGCCAAGCGTATGCCTTATGCAACCGGTGCAGACCTGGAAAACGTTATGAATGAGGCTGCCATTCTTGCCGCCAGATCCCGGAAGACAAGGATTGACCAGCAGCTACTGATTGATGCAATCGCACGTGTACAGATGGGTCCTGAAAAGAAAAGCCATAAAGTAAATGAACATGACCGGCGTATGGTTGCCTATCATGAAGGCGGACACGCTATCGTCGGACATATTCTTCCCGGATGTGATGAAGTTCACCTGATTACCATTGTTCCCCGCGGACAGGCTGCAGGTCATACGCTCGCGCTTCCGGCTGAAGAGCATGATAATATCAGCCGAAGCCAGCTGTTGGACCAGATTGCCATGCTCCTCGGCGGACACGCGGCAGAAGAGGTTGCCCTCGGGGAAATCTATACAGGTTCCTCAAGCGACCTGAAACGTGCAACAGAACTTTGCCGGAAAATGGTTACTCAATTTGGCATGAGTGAAGAGATCGGTGCCATTTACCTCGGAAGCGATCAGGAAGTATTTGTCGGAATGGAATTCGGTCAAAGCCGTGAATACAGCGAAGAAGTCGCTGCCAAAATTGACCGGGAAGTTGCCCAGATGCTGAAGAACTGCTATGAGACAGCCAAGGAAATCATACGTGACAAGAAAGAACGTCTTGATCAGCTGGCTGAAGCACTGCTGAAACAGGAAACACTGAACCGCGCTGAATTTGTTGCTCTTATGGAAACAGGCGTAATCCCGGAAGGACTTGGCGATGATAAGCCGCGTACAACAGATGAAGTCCTGAATGCTGCAAGCAGTCCTGCTGCCGTTAAGGCGGAAGAAAAAACAGGAGATGCAGAGAGCAGCAATCCGGAAGGCTGAACCAGCCAAGAATTAAAAGCACAATGAAATTGATTAATCTCTGGAAAGGAGGAAGTGCTGAATGACTGATGGCAGAAGATACCGGACCCAAACGATACAGACACCCGGGCGTGTCCAGGATGCCGCGAAAGCAATGTCCTTCAACACTTCCTCAGGATACAGGCGCGGATATGTCCCCGGAAACAGCGGGAATATGGTATTCCCTCCGGCTGCATCTGCTCCATATGCCATGCCGCAGAATCCCCGGGTCAATACAGGAAGCGGACATCGCGGCTTTTCAGCCGGAAACGGAAAACCAAAAAAGCCCGGGGGCAAAAAAACCATTCTGATTGCTGTTGCGGTAATCGGGCTGATCGCCGCCGGATTCGGTCTGTACCAGGGCGGCAATTACCTGATCAACGTGAAACCGGAAGAAGACAATATCCGCAATACAGTCGCCTATTACCATGATTATTTCAGTCCCGGTGTATCCGTGGATGGTATCGCACTCGACGGTATGACTGTTGAGCAGGCAAAGAATATGGTCCAGAGCCAGATTCAGCAGAAGTATTTTGACTGGCATGTGGATCTGACATACCAGGGCGTAACCAAAAGCATCAGCGCTGTTGACCTCGGAATTGAGGCGGATATAGCCGGGGCACTGAATTCCGCCTGGGAAATCGGACACAACTATACCGGAAACCGGACCGATAAGGAAATGTATGATGAAATCATCCGGTCAAGCGCTGAAAAACATGATTTCTACAGCATCAAATCCACCGGCGATCTTTCCAAAATCGACGCGATCATTGAAACCATTTCACAGGCTCTGTATGCAGAACCGCAGAATGCCCGGATGATCCGGTTTGATCCGTATGATACCAGCCTTACCGATCCGTTTGTTTACCAGGATGAGATTTACGGTCAGCGTGTCAATACGGACGAACTGAGAAGCCGGCTGTATCATATGGCAGAAACCATGCAGAACGGAACGGTGGAAATTCCTACCGAACCGATCTGTCCGGAAGTCACAGTTGCCTCCCTGAAACTCAATTATCATCTGCGCAGCCAGTCCACAACACCGATTGCCACGAGTTCATCAGAAGAAAGAAATTACAATATCGGTGTAGCAATGGACAAAATCAACGGTTATGTCCTTCAGCCCGGTCAGACTTTCAGTTTCAACCGGATTGTGGGAGACAGGACAATGAAAAACGGGTTTAAGGAAGCCATTGAATACGCATACGGTGAACATGTCATGGGCGTTGGAGGAGGCGTATGCCAGGCAAGCACCACTGTTTATCAGGCTGCAGTGGAAGCCAACCTCCAGATCCTCCAGCGAAAACCCCATTCCGATTCTGTTTCCTATGCCGGTTACGGAATGGATGCCACAGTCAATACATCCGGAAAAAAGGTGGATCTGACATTCAGGAACAATACTGACGGACCACTTTACTTTATTGCACGGGTTGTCCCGGACAAGACCAACCGAAAGCGCCAGATGACACTGGTACAGATATACGGACAGTATATGGGCGACGTTTACTACAGGCTGGAGGCAGAACTGGTTGAAACCCTCTATCCGCCATTTGAGGAGAAAATTGTCAAAGACAAGGAAGCTACCTATGTAACATATACTGATCAGGAAAAGCTTGTCAAAGCAAAAGAAGGATATGTTTACAAAAGCTACCGTGTGAAGTACCAGAACGGAATTGTTACAGACCGTGAATTCCTATATACGGACCGTTATGAACCCCAGCCCCCGAAAAGGTATATAGGCGTTACCGAAAGATAAAAAAGCGGAGATTCCATAATGGAATCTCCGCTTTTATGTTGAAATCGATCAGGCTTTTCCGTCGCAGCCAAGCACATCTACGATCTTATGGGCGACCATATCATGTACAGCCTGGCGCGCGGGTTTCAGGTACTGACGGGGATCAAAATGATCCGGATGTTCCGCAAAGTACTTACGGATCACAGCAGTCATTGCAAGACGGATATCGGAATCAATATTGATCTTGCATACCGCACTGCGTGCTGCCTGACGGAGCTGTTCTTCCGGAATACCGATTGCACCGGGCATATTGCCGCCGTACTTGTTGATTTCAGCAACGAATTCCTGCGGAACAGAGGAGGATCCGTGCAGAACGATGGGGAATCCGGGCAGCTGCTTGGAGCATTCTTCCAGCACGTCGAACCGGAGCTGGGGCTTTGTGCCGGGCTTGAACTTGTATGCACCGTGGCTGGTACCGATCGCGATAGCAAGGGAGTCGCAGCCGGTACGTGTTGCAAAATCAACAACCTCTTCCGGATGGGTGTACATTGCCTTGTCCGCCTCAACAGAAACCTCGTCCTCGACACCGGCCAGGGTTCCCAGTTCCGCTTCAACCACAACACCGTGGTCATGCGCATATTCCACTACCTGACGGGTCAGGGCGATGTTCTCTTCATAGGGCTTGGAGGAAGCATCAATCATAACGGAAGTGAAACCGCCGTCAATGCAGCTCTTGCAGAGCTCGAAGCTGTCGCCATGGTCGAGGTGAAGCGCAATCGGGATTTCAGGATTCAGTTCAACCGCAGCCTCAACCAGCTTGACCAGATAGGTGTGGTTTGCATAGGCGCGTGCGCCCTTGGAAACCTGCAGAATAACGGGAGCCTTCAGTTCGCCGGCGGCGTCTGTAATTCCCTGAATGATTTCCATGTTGTTGACGTTGAAAGCGCCGACAGCATAGCCGCCGGAGTAGGCCTTTTTAAACATCTCGGTAGTT
>JAEEGL012201374.1_pt1 | contig 22695 bp, 18 predicted proteins | sample 9134231 | NCBI WGS metagenome assembly JAEEGL01 (sample SAMN16246548, study PRJNA631951) | gut metagenome | biome: gut microbiome; feature: rumen; material: fiber-attached | host: Bos | place: Iran: Karaj | collected 2018-10 | reverse complement strand
CGGCTACGATTACTTCCATAGCTTTGCTCCTTTCAATTTTTACTACTTTCATAAAGGCTGATTATCTTATCTGCAACTTCTTCGATTGTCATGTATGAGGAATCTACTTCAGTAGCATCATCAGCTTTTTTTAGAGGAGAGATATCTCTAGTCATATCTCTGTGGTCTCTCTCAATAATATCCTGTTCTATCTTTTCAAGATCGCACTGCTGACCCTTGGCAATAAGCTCTTTATATCTTCTGTCAGCTCTTACCTTGGAAGAAGCTGTAAGATATACCTTGCATTTAGAATCAGGCAGCACTACTGTGCCTATATCTCTTCCATCCATTACAACATCAGTCTCTGCAGCAAGCTTCTGCTGAAGTTCCACAAGTTTTTTGCGGACATCACTATTGACGCTGCTTGAAGAAGCCATATTTCCTACTTCTTCTGTTCTGATAAATCCGTTAACATTTTCTCCGTTCAGATATACTACCTGTTCACCGTTTTCATGCTTGATAGTGATATCGGCGTTCTGGCATTTACTGCTGATCGCAGCGGCATCTGATGGATCAACCTTTTCTCTGAGCAGATACAATGCCATAGCTCTGTACATTGCTCCTGTATCAACATAGATAAATCCAAGCTTCTTAGACACCATCTTGGCAATAGTGCTCTTTCCTGCTCCTGCAGGTCCGTCAATTGCAATACTGTTAGTCATAATATTTTTTCATCTCCTATTATGTTGTAATGGTCTATTATTCTGTATCAGTCTCAATACTCGCTTGCAGCTGACTCACCTGCAAGATGTCCGGTAGACCAGGCAATCTGCAAGTTAAAGCCTCCTGTAACAGCGTGTGTATCGAGGACTTCACCTGCAAAATACAATCCCTGTATCTTTTTGGATTCCATTGTAGAAGGATTGATATCTTTGACACTTACGCCGCCGGCAGTAATAATGGCTTCCTGAAAGCCTCTTGTACCGGTAATTGTAAGTGGCAGGTTCTTGATCAGTTTAACAAAATCCTGTCTTTCCTGCTTAGTAATGTCATTAACAGTCTTCTCAGGATTGATCCCAGAAAGCTCTATCATGACCGGTATCAGTTTAGATGGGAAAAGAGGTCCCAATACATTTTTGAACTGTTTGTTCATGCCGCCTTCAAATTCTCTGAGCACTCTTTTATCAAGTTGCTCTTCTGAAAGGGCTGGCTTTAGGTCGATAAACACTTTCGTATCAACGCCTTTGGTATAATAACAGCTGGCTGTCAAAACCAGTGGGCCACTTATTCCAAAGTGTGTAAAAAGCATTTCTCCAAAACCTTCGTACAGAGGTTTATTCTTAGATTTCTTTGACTTGCCCTCTTTATCTTCTGCATCAGCCTTGGAATCTTTTACCATCCTGAGACCGACGTTTCTAAGAGAAAGTCCCTGAAGATCCTTATACCAGCTCTCTTTTACCTCAAATGGCACAAGAGCAGGCAGGGCTTCTACAAGCTCATGTCCTGTTTCTGTAGCAAATCTGTATCCATCACCTGTTGATCCTGTAGACTGATAGCTGACGCCACCTGTACAGACAATGACAGCATCAAATTCCTTGTGCTGTTTGCCGTTTATAACAAGTCCTGTCACTTTTCCATCTGCCACTTCAACTTTGGTGACTTCAGATCCGTACTCAATAGGGATATTTCTTTCGTTTATAGCTTTAACAAGTGTCCTGATAATATCTGATGAATGATCCGATACCGGAAAAACTCTGTCTCCTCGCTCAACCTTAAGGGGACAGCCGTTTTTCTCAAAGAAATCCATAACTGCAGTATTGTCGTAAGAATATACTGCACTATATAAAAATTTAGAATTACGTCTAACGTTCTGGAAAAAATCATTTACATCACAGGCGTTTGTAACATTACATCTGCCTTTTCCTGTAATATAGATCTTCTTTCCCGGTTTTTCATTTTTTTCAAAAATAGTTACTGAACTACCAGCATCTGCTGCTGTAATAGCTGCCATCATACCGGCAGCACCACAGCCAATAATTGCAATTTTCTTCATTTACTCATTTCTTTCTGTAGATTTGAGGCCTGCCACTGGTATTTTTATACCTGTTAGAATACGCATGGAATATCATGGAAAGCCGATACTCATAATAGCGTCCTTTTCATTTATGCGCAACAGCTATTTATTAAAAGAATTGTATGCAGCAGTGAGCATGGCTACTGAATCCTCATATTCAAGGTCATAATCGCCTGTAAGCGCCATACAGCCTGCTCCATGTATAAAGATCCACATCTGCATGAAGAGCTGCTCTGCGTTCTGAGCTCCCATCTCTCTTGCTTTGTTTACTTCTTTTACAACATTCTCATCTGAACCATTTACAAGATCATACATGCTGCGTCCATAGCCCACATGTGCTGTAGCAAAAAGCAAGCTGAATAAATGTGGATACTTCTGTGCAAATCCAATATATGCAAGTCCAAGATCAACAAAAGGAGTCTCATGAGTCTTCATAAAATCCTTGTAGTAATCCTCATAGTAGACTGTAGCCTTTTCATAGACATCTTTTTTCAACTCATCCATGCCGTTGTAAATACGGAAAATAGGCTGTGTAGAACATCCTGCAGCTGCAGCAAGCTTACGTGAAGTGATCTGCTCAAAGCCCTCTTTTCTGGTAATCTTAAAAGCCGCATTGATGATTTCCTGTTTTGTGATCGTAGCTGTCCTCGACATATTATTTCTCCCTCCAAGTCTAAATTATAATAGCATCTGTTATCAATTTTAATCGCAATACCATTGACTGTCAATCATTGATACGTTAGTTTTTTACTAATTTTTTGCCTTCCAGGTCAAGTGCCTGATCAAGTGGTGGCAGATCAATAGATATTAAAGTAAAGATGCTATATAATAAAGAGATGGGGAAAATTGAAAGGATCAATATGGCTGATTTTGACAGTATTTTTAGAAAAAGTTCAAAGACTATAACTCCTTCAGGAAGGACATTTTCCAGTTCTTCTACCGGTGATACCTCACGCTATACGTCATTTGATACTATGCAGATGTTGGAGACCTATGCCAACTCTATGACAATAGCTGGTCCGGCAATAAATAATGTGCCAGTGCACCTTTCTGCCCATATCAAGCTCATGCATGACAAATTGTATCTGACCTTTAATATCGGTCGCGGTTCAGGCAGAGACTATGTTTTAAAAGATATTCCGGATCTTCTGGATAATATAAACAAAAACGGATATTTCTCTTATGGCAAAGAGCTCAGCTTTATCCACAACATCGCTGCCTTCGATGAAGTCTCACAAAACATCATAAGATTTCTTTCAGACTACTACAAAGAGCGCGTTGCAAGACAGGAACGTTCATTTTACAGGATAGGCGATTTCTCAGCCATATCAGGACAGATAAGGAAACAGTTAGAACTGGCTGGTCATGAAATTGATGACTTTTTTGACAATATAAAGGATAACACCTTTTATTTTGCGGTAGATGATTTTAGAAAAGGTAATGTTTATGAACAGCCTTGCAGGGTCACTATTGAAATGCCCCAGCTGAAAGTTGCGCTCAGTGGTACTCCTAACGGAATGTATTTCAAAATTGACGATATTACTATATTTGAGAGTTATTCCAGTGTGTATTTCATTGATGGAAGCCATATCCACAGGATACGGATCGATGATATAAGCGAGCTCATACCTTTTATCAGATTCAATAACAAGCGTCTTACTGACAGAGACCGTTTCATTGGCAAAAGCGATCTTGGAGTTTTTACTACTTCTCTTTTGCCTGTATTAAAACGATATGCTCATATAACATACGATAACTTTGATCCTGATGAATGGATACCGACTGATCCGGATATAAAAATATATCTTGATATGCCGGAAGATAACGTAATAACATGCGATTTGCAAGCTATATATGGTGATAAAGTATATCATCTTTTTGAAGATGCACATTCCAGTGCAGGCAGAAATATTACTGCCGAGAAAAATATCACTGCCCAGGTCGTTCCATTTTTTGACGCTGAGGCCGATGGATATCTGCGCTCAATTTCAGGCACAGAGAACAGGATTTATTCATTCATAACCGAAGTTATTCCCAGACTGCAGGAAATTGGCAGCGTATATCTCTCAGACAAGATCCACGATGTCAATATCGTACACATGTCCAGAATACATATGGGAGTATCCGTAAAATCCAACCTGCTGGAATTATCATTAGTAACGGATGATATGTCCAAGGAAGAACTGCAGGATATTCTTTCACGATACGATAGGAAAAAGAAATATTACAGACTTAAAAACGGAGATATATTACATCTTCAGGACAAGGATATCAAAGCTATCGTTGCACTTCAGGATGGACTTAATATATCGCCAAAGGATATTTCAAAGGGACTGGTAGTTGTTCCAAAATATAGAGCCTGGTATCTTGATTCATTTCAGGAAGATGATGATTATCTTTTATTTGAAAAGAACGAGGATTTCAAGCAGCTGATATCGCAGATGGACGAGAACTCTTCAAGGACCTTCTCCGTTCCCGAAAGCCTAAAAAATATCATGCGAGATTATCAGAAGGATGGCTTCAAATGGCTTAAATCATTGCATGCTAATGGATTTGGCGGAATTCTTGCAGATGATATGGGTCTGGGTAAAACATTGCAGGTGCTTTCCTTTATTTTGTCTGAAAAAGAAGAAAATAAAGAAAAGCAGACAATATCTTTAATAGTCTGCCCTGCCTCATTAGTCTACAATTGGCAGAACGAGATAAAGCGTTTTACACCTGAATTAAAGAGTGAGATCGTGACCGGCTTTAGAGTAGACAGAGAACGTATTTTATCTGAACTTGAAGAAGAAAAAACGGATGTACTCATAACCTCTTACGATTTACTCAGAAGAGATATTGAGTTATATAAAAACATTGATTTTGCCTGCGAGGTTATCGATGAGGCACAGTTCATCAAGAATCCGGGAACTCAGGCTGCAAAAGCAACCAAGCAGATCAAGGCTGATTTTAAGATCGCACTGACAGGAACTCCTATTGAGAACAGGCTCAGCGAACTATGGAGTATCTTTGATTATATGATGCCTGGATTTTTGTATAGCTATTCATATTTCAGGCAAGCCTATGAGAATCCGATCATACAGGACAAGGATGATATAACAACAGAGCACCTCAGAAAACTTATATCTCCATTTGTCCTTAGAAGACTAAAGAAGGATGTCCTAAAGGATCTTCCGGATAAGCTTGAAGAAACCATATGCGCTCGTCTTGAAAATGAGCAGCAAGAGCTATATAAGGCTCATATGCAGCGACTGAAGATGATGCTTGAGCATCAAAGTGATGAAGAATTTCTCCATGGCAAGATCATGGTCTTATCAGAGCTGATGAAGTTAAGGCAATTATGCTGTGATCCAGCCCTTATTTATGATGGCTATAATGGCAATTCAGCCAAGACAGATCTGTGCATAGAAATGATACAGGCAGCGGCAGAAAGTGGTCATAAGATACTGCTATTCTCCCAGTTTACTTCAATGCTGAACAGGCTGATACAGAGACTACAGAAAAGCGGAATAAACTATTACCTCTTGACCGGTGCAACACCAAAGGATGAGCGCCAGACACTAGTCGAGCGTTTCCAGTCAGATGACACTCCTGTTTTCTGCATATCCCTTAAGGCTGGTGGAACAGGTCTGAATCTTACAGCCGCAGATATAGTGATCCATTATGACCCTTGGTGGAATGAAGCTGTGCAAAATCAGGCAACAGACAGAGCCCACAGAATAGGTCAGACCAATGTTGTTACAGTATATAAACTGATAGTTCAGGACACAATAGAAGAAAAGATCCAGAAACTCCAGGAAGAAAAGAAAGCCCTTGCGGACGAGTTACTCTCCGGCTCCGCTATCTCATCTCCACAGATTTCCAGATCTGAACTGATAAAGCTGTTGTCATAAGAAAAAAGAATGTCGCAAGCGACATTCTTTTTTTATAAGGTTGATATACCTAGTGCTTTAAGCATCTTTGGAAGCACAACCTTTGGGAAAGGTGAATTTTCATAAACAGTCACATCAGCATACTTTTCATACAATGCAGTACGCTCAAGATATAGATCATGGAATGTCTGACCTTCTTTAATGACTACACCTCTCTTCTTGAGGTCGCCAAGACGGTTCAACAGTTCTTTTTCATCTACCTTTATATACATGATGGTTCCAATCTCTTTAAAATGCTTCATGGCATTTTCACCATATACAGCACTACCACCGGTAGCTATAACTGCTTCAGAAGCTTCAATTCCGCAATTGATCCTGTCTTCTACTTCTTTGAAGCCTTCTGTTCCTACTTCTGATATGATTTCACTCAATTTTTTGTTTGTTTCTTTTTGAATTACAAGGTCGCTGTCAATAAAAGAATATCCTATATTCTTTGCCAGAAGTACTCCAAAAGTACTCTTTCCGGATGCAGGCATACCTATAAGGATTATATTATTATTTTTCATAATGCTCCTCATTTTCCGAAATTTTCAACTATCACTTTATCATATCTTTCAGCATCCTGAAATAGATTTTAACTTATAGTAATTCAAATAATTCTCGCGCCGAGCGCGGTTGCATTTATGCAACATTTACCTATCGCGCGAGTGCGCATCCTTAGCGGCGCGTTTTTTATATCATAGGAAAGCAATTTCCTATGATATAAAAACGGATTCTATTGGTGATGACCACCAAAAGAATCCGTTTTATTTCCATTTTGAGTATTAATTTTTCAATTTATGTTCAAAAATACAGCGCTTATTATGCGTTAACAATCTTGCCAAAGTCCATTCGCGAGCTCCGTATTTATAGGTATTTGCACAAGTGACACTATCGTAAGTGATAGTTTTAAGTGATATTCAAGACACTACTAAAACAGTCAAAATGTGCTATTTTCCGCTATATCTTAAGTGCTTGCCCTTTATACGTTTTCAGAAATTCTTTAATATCACTTTCCTCGGCGAAATATCTTTTATTAATCTTATGAGCTTTTCCCTCTTGCTCCATAAGCTTTAATAGCCGTAAAGCCCAATCGGAACCCATAGAAAACTTAACCATTATATCCCGTTTATTGAGAAGAGTGTCACCTTTTCCCAAAGCTCTTTTATATAATGCGTTATTTTCCGCCTCTAACTCCTTGATTTTCGCCTTAAGAGCCTTTACTTCTGCACTGTCATTTTCTTTAAGTTCTTCTATAGCTGAAAGCCTTGCTTCAAAGTACAAATCAAGCTCATAGTAGTCTTCTGCTTGTAAGGCATCTGGTTCTTCAATATATAAAGTTTCATATTTCTCCAGAAGCTCCCTGAGTTCCAACTCAGTAACAGCCCTGCTTTCCAATTCTTCTATTATACTCATAATCGGATTATAGCAGAAATACATATATCTGAGAAGATATCTGCATATCACCACACGAAAAAACCAGAGAATAAATCTCTGGCTTTCTCATCAAACAGATATCAGTAATGCACCAACACCTGTAATATAGGAAGAACTATAGCTAAGCTACAGTCTGAACTCCCTCTTTAAACTTGTACCCTTCATCTGTAAGCGATAGTACAAAATAGCTGTTATCGAGTATATCCTGTTCCTGAACCACCTCAGTGTTTACAGAAGTAATTATCGCATTCAGGGCATCAGCAAGTCCGTTCTGAGCAGTCTCAGCAGACATAAGGATTAGTTCGTGGATAGATGAAGGTATAACCACGATATCACCGTCAAATGTCTCTTGAAGAGCTTTCTGTGTCTCAGGACGCAGTATTGCAAAAGCCCCATAGTGATTGCTTTCGTTAGACAGCACATACATTGGTGATTTACAACCGCTTCCACCAAGCATAGGCATCTCCGTACCACAAAGGGCACTAAGAATATCTTCCATAGGCTGTAACGATGCTTTTGAATAAGCACCTTTATTTCTAAGTGCCAGCTCCATAAGCTTTTCAGCATTAAGTCCTTTGGACTCTGCTATTGAATCAGTAATAAGTACCGAACCCTTGCTATCCAAAAAATCCAATGCATACCTAAAGACAACTGAAAATCTTCCATCAAACAAAGGAATGCTTGGAACATCTTTTAACAGTTCCTTGTTGCGTTCTGTGTTAATTAGTTCTCCGTAAACATCTTCTGGTCTTAAGGAATCCGCAGTAAATCCAGGGATATCACCAACTCGACTATTGCGATAGGTTTGTGCAATACTCATAAGCGTACTGTTATAATCACCGCTATGGCAGTATTCTTCAAAAAACTGCTCTAAGTATATTGTTGGTGCTACGTTCTCTGATTCGGTCTTGATAGTAAGTCCCTTAAGAACGACTGAATTGTTCTTGATTACATCTTTCACACTTGCAGATAACGGCTCACCTGTATTAAGGCACGAGCAGATATCCTTCTCAACAGCATAAATGAATTCATTGTAATTTAACATAGTTCTTCCTCCTACTCTCGACAATAAATGTCAACTGCACCGTTTAAAAGAAACGGGTTATTTGTTATCCATATATGCTATGTAGGAGTATGTCGCATTTATAACTATTTACTGTTCAATCAAAGGCAATAGATTTAATGCGGATTCGTCTATTATTTCATTCAATTGCATTGCTTCAAAAGGCTCGGGAGTCTTAAGTTCTTCATACATTGCATTAAAGAATATATATCTTTCTTCCAGTTTGCTTCTTCCAGCTATGATGCTATGACTATCTTCGATTATGCTTCCAATAAGTGCTGTCTCTCGGTTCGATTTAAGCTTATCTGTTAGTCTGGAAAGAATTGAATTGATATAATCAATCTGTTCATCTTCATATGCATAAATAGCAACATCGAACTGACAGAGCGGAAACAACCTTCTCGCCACCATAAATCCCATTCCGATTTTTTTGTGTAGTGAGAAAAGGTCTACCTCTTCTTGTTGTTGGATAACCTTTATAGTTATATGGTTCTCCCTGTCCATTTCCAGATATACACCATTAGCAGTAAGCCTCGTGATAGTAATAGGTTTCACTTCCGATTCTGTAGCTCCCTCAAAGTATGCTGTAATTACAGGAAAAGAAAACTCTGTTTCAAGTCTTTCTTTTATTTTCCTTAATTCAGTTATCCTGCTATCAAGAAGAGACAGCTTTGCCATTATCCCTCTGAGCTCTTTTTCATCTGTTTTCTTTTTATACACATTGGTAGCAGTAAGGCTTCTTACTTCGTTTCCGAGTATTGATAAATACTTATTGCATTGTTCAAGCTGTCGCATATAAAGAATTAAATCATTTCCCTTTACTGCTTTCCAAACCTCTTGTAACCCGAACCTAGTTATATTACATTTCCAATCCTTGATTATTTCTAGTTCTTTATAGTCGTAAGTCTCTTGAAAATCTCTAAGTAGATAGAAGGTCTCGTAATCTGGTTCTTTGCAAATACAATGCTTTTTGACATATGCTATATAATCTCTGTACTCCTGCTCTGTTCTAAGATTATCAAAACCAATATGTGCAAACGCTCTCTCTGCGTACTGTTCTGCGTACTTTGAAATATAGGTATCCTTCTCCGAGATTATATCTGCCTCATCAGGAGTAAAGCCTATAAGAACTAAAGCCTTCTTTCTGTCTTCTTTATCCATTTTGAGATAGTCTCTATACCTTATGTTTTTCAGGTATATCTTTGCAAGTTCTATATTTCTCGCCACTTTATCAGTTGAAGCATACTTCCTATATAGTGATACGAGCTGTGTCCTGAACACATAGTATGCCACATTGTATGATATAAGTTTTCTCTTCTGATAGGCTGTTTCTCCGTCAATCTTCATATCCTGAAGATTAACCACTTTCTTATCACCTAGAAAATATCTGGGATTGCACCTTATCAGAGCAATAGCCTCTTTTGTAAGACCGTACAAATTACCATATGGCGTGTCCTGCTTTAGCAAATACCCGTCTTGTTCGAGGTCTTTCAAATTCTTATCTATTGTCTGGCTATCATAGGAAAAAGCAAAAAGGAGCCTGTAATCACTTTTGTAGAATCCCATAGTGATATAGCAAAACTTTATTATCATCTCTTTAATCGGAGTCAGCATTGCTCCGAACCTTTTAATGTCTGGTATATTTCCTTTTTCATATATGACCTTTTCCTCTATAGCTTCAATATCCAGTTTTGTCTTGATTAAATCTGCGATATAGTTCTCGTACATAATAATCTCCTCTCAGCATAGATAGATTACGGGTCTATCCATAATATTTTCATAATTATAGTGATGCTCTAGCTTAGCTTGTCCGTATGAATCTGTAACAACTTCCAGATAGATTTCTATAGTCTCTGTATTTGTTGTATTTATCATCGTTTGAAGCTTCTCTATATCATCATAAAGAAATCTTTTTTCTCTCCCGTCATCAATCTCATCGTATCTTGCCTGTATGTTATCAAGTAACTCCTGTGCTTCATCTCGTGATGCCTGAATCATTAGGTCGGGAATAAAAACAGGATTACTCGAATTGATAATTTCGTACTGCATATCTAGTCTTTTGGCTTCACTCCGATAATCCATTTTTGCCTGATACTGCTCATAATGCGTTTTACTGCTACTAATTCTATTTTTATATGCTTGACCAAGACTGTTTCTACGGCTATTGATACTCTGTTTTATCGAATTCACTTTCTTTTGATATTTTCCTGTAGTTTTAAAAGAGTCCATTTCCTTTTTTAAAGAATGCCCGCTCTTAAATCGTCCCTGATTCACAATGTCTTTTGAGAAATAATTGGTTGCCTTAGTAATAGCTTTACTGTGCCGATTACTACACCCGTTCCCAAAAGAAATACCTTGTGTCTTGCCGACTAATGTTTTCAATTTTCCAGTAGCCTTAAACACTCCAGAACCTTTAGCTGTTTCTTTAATGAAGCCACCATTTTTTAGCTTGTAAAACACATCTTTATTAGAAATGGCGTATATATCTTCTTTAGACAGTCTTCCTTCTGCTATTCCAAATGTGTTTATCACATCAATAACTTTCTTATTGCGTAGATTCAGGCTTTTGTTTTTTGCTTTCATCACTTCTCCTTTGTGAGTGTGCTGCCGACACTCGAAGGAACATTCTCGGTCATATAAATAAAAAGGTGCTACCTTTTTGTTTATATGAAAATTCTCGAACCTGTGAGAGAATTTAGAGAACTGGCATAGGACGATTGCTTTTTATCGTCCTGCTAATGCCAGCCCGTAGGGTGTTTCCGAGCGACCTTTGCATTAAATCTCTGTTCGCAGGGTGGAACAGAAATTTAATAGCATTGGGAGCGAGTGTCGGCATACTTTATACCACTACTCAACTTTGATTTTTCTTTTTGCTCCTAGTTTTTTAAGCACAGCGGACTAGAAAGAAATACACTTTTTCTTTCTGACCGAAAGGCCTAAAAAAATTTGCCTGCTATAAACAGGCTTTTGAGCTTCTTGTTTTGCTTTATTCTATGCAGTTATCACCAACGCTATAACTCAACAATGCTTACCTCTCGTTAGTAAAGCACTTAAAACAGGAACACTTATACTTAGAGCAGTAGCCCACATCGTAATAGAAGCACTTACGTGCTTTGTATTTCTTGGGATACTTTGTCCCGAACTTGATTTTAAATTTTGTCTTGTCCATACACATAACCTCTTTTCAATTTGCCTTATTCCGAGCAGAGCTTTCAGGCTCTGGGCAGAGTTTCCCCATTGCGAAAAATCTGGAAAACTCTGCCCTGAATTGAGGTAAAAAGTGGTTCTATGACAACGGAAAAGTGTTCTATACCATATTCCTCGCTGTCGCCCCCGAGTATCAGTTCAACCGCTTGAGTTCTATTCATAGAGAATAGGAAGATAGGATTAAAGCGTGTCATAGCAACCCAACACTCTATCAGCTTCCACATTTGCCCTTGCCACCGTACCCTGAATATTTTACTTGGAGTTTGAGTACCCTCTCCAATAACGAGAACAACAGAAAGCGGTATCTGACTGCCCCCGAATAGATTTTTCTGCACTGGCTCTATCACACCTATCTACTTTTTTGAACAGGGTGTCAGGCATTCCCCTGTCTCAATATTCACTTTTCATTTTTGTATGTTATCCAGTAAACTGATTAAAAAAAGAAAAAGTATGCTCTACGAACATACTTTTCTGCCTGACACTTTTTTCTTTATATCAACGCTTCCAGAGGTTCTTTATACTCTTTATAAGGTCTGGAAAGAAATACCTTACTCTCATCTTTATGTACTGTCGTTTATACCACTTATCCATTTCTAAATATCTTTCATAGGGGCTCATCTTCTGTACTCCTTTTTGTTTTCCTTTATGATATGCAGTTTTCTTATTCATATTCCTCGAAGTCCTCATCTTCCTGTGCAACGATTGTATATCCATATAGTTCTATAGATTCCTCATCTGAAAGACCATGCACCTCATCTTCTATCTCTCTGCTTATATTTTCCTGATAATCAGCAAACTCACGTTTATACGCTGTTTCATCAAGTATTCGCAAAGCCTCGGAAGCATCAAAAGAATAGCCACATACATCAACTATTCCATAGTTATTATCAAGCCATTCATCAAAATAGGTCTCATCTAAACCTTCAACAATGTACTGTGCAACCTTAGTCACAGAAGTAAAAATGCGTTTATCATCAATTATGTATTTCATATAATCTCCTTTTTTCGTACAAGAAATAGACATAGAGTTCCTCTATGCTTCTTGCGTTATTTTTTTACGGGAGAAAAATAAACCGAACGGTTATCAGAAGGTTGTTTATCTAAGAGATTTATTTTCTCAATAGGTAATGTATCATGTCAGAATAATAATACAAGTCATTTGGGGCGTATCAAACAAAAAGCTCCCTACATATTTTGTAGGGAGCAACTTATACTAAAGTAATCTATTTATATCTGTACCAAAGTCTATAAAAGTAAACCAAACATATCTATAAAGAACAGCTACTCTTTGAGAAAGTTTTCCGATAGTATCTTTGTCTAAAGGCCATTTGGTTTCAGCTTTTTTATGTAGTCTACCTAAAATCATATTAGCCATATAGATATAAATATAAAAAGCTGTCCAATCTTCAGTTAAATCATCTTCAAGCTTATTGTCTGATACCCACTTGTCAAAAACTGAATCAGGAATAGACTCAAAATCCTTTATATCTTCTCCAGAAGACTCATAATCATCTAAATCATAATCTACAATAAAGGCTTCAAAAATCTTATAGTATATGTTTGTGATGTAGCTTGTGAATAATTCAAACGTAGATTCGATGATACAATCACTTATATCATCATTTTTTTGTAATGCCTTAACCTGAATATCCCTTTGGTTAATAAGCTTCTTATAACTAAGACCTAAATATCTAAGAGTAAGCTTTACAGATTCTTCTATATCTAAACTGGTACTTGCTTCATATCTTGAAATAAGGTCTTCAAGTTTATCACGAAACCATTTATCACGAGTAGCAATAAGAAAATTAACCAGTTTATCTTCTTTACTATCATCAAGGAAATATTCACCATCAGCGTCTTTGCTCATATACTTGTAATATTCATTCCAAAACGCTTTATCGTCTTCTTCATAATCCTCATACATTTCACTATAAATTTTATAATCTGAAAGACTGTGAATCAATTCTCTAAATGTAAGTTCCATTCCCATGGCATCTCCTTTTCAGTTACTAACTATTTTTAACCACACTGGATTCGTTACGTAAATCCTTATATGCTTGTCTGGATATTGAATCAAGTACAATCTCGTAAAAGACTTTATCTTGGAACAGCTTCGCAAAAGCTTCCATTGAATTTGTGTAGCAGTCCTGAGCTACTTCTTCAAAGACCTCAGGGAATATCGACTGTCTGAATACAGCTTCTTCATTCTTCTTCGCATAAGCCCTAAGTCTTTTTTCTCTCTTCATAACATCATTATAGATAGTCTCAACAATGACCTTATCTCCGTCAGTAAATATTCCGTTGTATCGGTCGTTAATCTTATCAATGATGTAATCGAGAGCAACATGCTCATCTTTGCCCTTACCAGTAGTCTTTAATGTCTTAGGATTTGTTAATGTCTGCGTTTCTTCTGTTGGTGTAAGACTGATGCTTCCTTTGAACTCCTTTTCAAGCTTGTAGAATTCTAGTTCCAACTTATCATCAAGGTTTACATCTTTACCATCACTAACCTTAGGAAGAAGCTTCTCAAGGTACTTGCAGAAGGTATATTCCTCATGCAGTTGCATATCAAACATTCTTGATATCTGCGTAATATACTGATACCACTTAACAAAGTTTCTGACTGTCCTTTTATAGTCAAACCGCTTATCCTCAGGTAAATCCTCATAAGCTCTAACTATGGGCTTAAATACTCCAGTCATCTTACCTAAGTCCGTATCAGACTGATTCTTCTTTTTAAAGAACTGTATAAACTTTTCAATGTCGGAATCGTTGTACAGTTTGAAGTCTCTGATAAGCTTTCTGGTATCATAAATCAGATTCGGATTGATTTCTTCATCAAGCATTGTCGCTTCATAATATGGCTCAAACGCCTCCTGAATCTCTTCTGCTGTGTTTACAAAGTCCAAAACAAAAGTATCATCTTTTCCTGCACACGTTCTGTTGAGTCTTGATAAGGTCTGTACCGCTTTAACGCCCTTCAGCTTTTTGTCTACAAACATAGTATGAAGAAGCGGTTCATCAAATCCTGTCTGATACTTTTCCGCAACAATAAGGATTGCATAATCATCTCCGTTAAACTCTTCTGGGAGTTGGTTCTCCTTAATTGTTGTACCGTCTTTACGCTTATTCAGCTTCTCTTCTGTATACTCTTCCACCTCACCAAGTTCGTTAATATCCTTGATTACACCTGAGAAGGCAACAAGAATATCCAAATCATCGTAGTGTTTCTTTTCTATATATCTCTTGAACTCATGGTAGTATCGGATAGCATGAAGTCTGGAAGCTGTGACAACCATAGCTTTCGCTTTACCGCCTATCTTGTTCTTGGTAACACTCCTATAAGTTTCAATAATAATTGCAGTCTTCTGCTGAAGGTTATGAGGGTGTAATGACTCATAACGCTGTACTGCCTTTGTTGCCTTGTTCTCTGGCACATCAGGATTGTCTGGTGTTTTCTTGATAATCTTATAGCAGGTTTTATAGGTCATGTAGTTCTGCAGTACATCAAGGATAAACCCTTCCTCAATCGCCTGTCTCATAGAATAGATATGGAATGCTCTGAAATTCTTGCCATTAGCCATAGGAACACCGAACATTTCCAATGTCTTATTCTTTGGTGTCGCTGTAAAGGCGAAGAAAGAAAGGTTTGAGTGCTTACCATGAGCAAGCATCTCTTCAACAAGAGTATCTTCCTCGTCCTTTAACTCGCTCTCAGCTTTGCCTTCAATTTCAGCAAACTCCTTCAGTACCTCCTCTGTATCTGCGAGAGCTGCTTTTAATTTCATAGCACTCTGTCCTGTCTGCGAAGAGTGTGCTTCATCAACGATGAGAGCGAAGTTCTTATCCTTTGTAGAATCAATCTCCTTATAGATATAAGGGAACTTCTGCAAAGTGGTTATGATAATCTTCTTTCCTGCATTGATAGCATCTCTAAGGTCGCTAGAATGCTTCTTCTCATCTATCTTCTCAACAACACCTTCCGTATGGTCGAACGAATAAATCGTATCCTGCAACTGGCTATCGAGTACGGTTCTATCAGTAATAACGATTACCGACTTAAAAATCTTCTCATCATTATCATTGTGAAGCTCAGATAATCCATACGCAAGCCAAGCAATAGAATTAGACTTACCGCTTCCTGCTGAATGCTGAATAAGATAGTTCTTTCCTGCACCGTTAAGCTTTACATCTGCCAGTAACTTAGTAACAGCATCCAATTGATGATATCGAGGGAAGATAATTTTTCTGGACACAGTTTTCTTCCCTGTCTTACGATTTATCTTTTCTTCTTCTGCTCTGTGGATATACCGTTGCAGAATATCCATTAGGATATCCTTCTGTAATACTCGTTCCCAGAGATAGCTTGTCACATATCCATCTGGATTCTCTGGATTTCCTGCACCGCCTACATTTCCTGCACCATTTGAACCCTGATTGAAAGGAAGGAAAAATGTATTTCTGCCCTTCAGCTCTGTGGTCATGCATACCTCATATAAGTCAACCGCAAAGTATACTAAGAAACGACTATCAAACTGGAAGCAAAGCTCCTTCGGGTCCCTGTCGTCCATATACTGCTTCTTTGCATTATCCACACTCTGACCTGTGAGCTGATTCTTTAGTTCCAGTGCCACAAGAGGAAATCCATTCAAAGAAAGCACCATATCAATAGAGTTGTTATTTTCAGGAGAATACATAAACTGTCTTGTACAGGTCAGTATATTGGCTTTGTACTTCTCAACCACATCAGGATTCAGATTATTAGCCTGACGGAACGAAGCAAACTTAAGCGTTACTCCCCTATCCTTAATCCCATGACGAATTACATGAATCATACCATGCATCTGAACTGACTCTTGAATGCGTTTATAGAGCTTGTTCTCAGAATCGCTTCCGTAAATGGCATTGTATCTCTTCCACTCATTTGGCTGTGTTGCCTTAATGTAAGTAATGAGCTTTGGCATATCAATAGCCTTTTCCCTATCGTATGTGGACAAATCACCCTTAGTATATCCCCCAGCAGGAGACAACAAGAACGATTCAATATCCTGTTCAAATCGCTTTTCGCTTTTGTCCATTTATATCTCTCCATTCTTAAGCTTTGCATAAAGCTTAGATATTTGGTTTAGCATCAGTAAGAGTTTTATACAGTCACAACGTGTAATATCTTCTAAATCGTACATACCATGCATAAGCCAATGTCTGTTTATGACAGTAGGCTTATTATCTGGATAATCAACCCATTTACTAATACTGAAAAAGTTAAATAAGCATATTGATAAAGCTATTATGGATACTACATCATCGATATTGGGCTTTCCGCTTTCGTTGTATGGTATCTTCCCTTTAATCTTCTCAATAAACTTTTCAAACGTTTCTTCTCGTACTTCACCAGTAAACTCTTCTCCTCCAAAATGAATAGCAAAATTATTTGCAAACACATGATAGAAAGATTTCCACCCTTGTGAAATGTTTTTCTTAAATCTATCCTGATACTTTCCGTTCTGAACATCAAACAACTCTTGCTTGATGCTCTGAGAATCAATAAGGCTTGCAAGCATGTTTGCCGATTCAAAGTATCTTCTGGCTCTGAAATCTATCATTGCCTTTCTTAATTTCAAAGAATCACTTTCACTCAATGACAATGCAGTCTCTTCTTCTATTTTCTTTAGAATGTCTTTTGAAAAACGACTGCCAATATACTTATCAACTTTGTCTATAGTAAAGCTTTCTTCACGTTCCAATCGTAGTAATACCCAATCAGAAAAAGGAATAACACTACCTTCCTTCAAATCTTTACTATCCATTTTTATCCATGCATCGATATTGCACCATTCAAGGATTCCTAGCGACTGAAGCCTATAAAGCAAAGCTCCATCAGCAAAAGTTTTAAATATCTTTCCAAGGTTCTCCTTTGCCGCAGGAAGCGAAAATTCATACAATGGTTGTATCGCTTCCGTTAGCTTTTTTTCCATAACCTTAAAACTATTAAATGCCGATTCAGTATCAGTAGCTATATACTCCACCATTTCTGATGCAAGTTCTACTATTCTCTTTATTCCTGGACACCTAGAAAACGGGTCATAATTAAATTCATCTTTTATATCACTCGACATTCTTTTTACCTGTCACATATTCATAGATTAAAGATTTTTTATATTGCTCCATTTCTTCAATAAATGCTTGTTTCTTTTCAATAAGCTTATCAATTTCAAAGCACTTTTCCTCGAGATACTTAGCAATAGTTTCCTGCTCTTCCTTTGGTGGATTCGGAACTTTTATTCTTAAAAGCTCTTCTGGGTATGTACGCCAACGCATTAACATAATGCCATGTCCGTATTTATAGCAGTCACCATTGAAGCAAGTATGTCTGAAATACTCATTGTAATATGTCCTGACTACATTAGCTCCTTCTTTAGCCCTATATACATCATAATCTGGGCTTGTAACGCCTTCATAATCAGAATACCCTATAGCTCCCATCCAAGCCAAAAGCTTATTAACAATGATGTCATTCTGCTTTACTTTTTTATAGTTTATTACTGTAACTGCCTTGTTACCTCTTTCTTCAAGTTCATTTCTAGGTCTTACTCCTATAGAGGTATATAGAGATAAAAGCAGAGCATTCTCGTCTTCATTTCTTTCATCAACTTCCTCAAACAGGCGTTGGATTCGTACATAATCCCAATGAGCAGGTATTTCTCCTATCCAATCACTATCCGTTGATTTCATCGGAACATTTTCGTCTAATCCTTTTGTAACCGCTTTTATTACAATAGATTTTCTTAGCTTTTGATATTCTTCTATCGAAGCTTTTGTTTTTTCTATTATTGTATCTATAGCTCTGCACTTTGTCTGAAGTACACTTGCTATTCTCCTCTGTTCATCTAACGGAGGTAGTTGTATTTTTATTCCTAAAACATCTGACGCATTTGTAGCTGGATAACTTACCCCCTTTGATTGAGCTTCAACTTGGCAAATAAAAGGCTCTGCTTGAACTAAATACGCCAAAAAATCAGGCTCAATATTCTCTCTCGATGATAAAACTACAAATCCAGTAGATACAATTACAGGTGTTTCAAATTTAGGTATCTGTGCTGTAGCCTTTAAATAGGTTCTTACAGTAGACAAAATAACATCATTTTCTTTGACAACACGCCTCGCTCGAGAAGGAGCATTTTCAAACTTCATACGTTCGTATTTCTCAATTCCCTTCCCATATGTCACAGAACCAATGTCAATATAATCAAACTCAAAAGAAGCATCTGTATCTTCTTTTAACGTGCACGTATTACAATCAACTACATATTTCAAAGGTAGTACATTCCATTTTTCTGGTATCTGCCCAACCCATTCTATTGTTGAATCTTTCATTTTTACCATAATTCTCAGACCTCTTGAAATAGTTTTTTTATCGAATCCATTATCTCTGATTCAAATGCAGTAATTCTTTTTTCAATGTCTTCGATTTTTTCAGGAGATTCATATTTATAGAAAAAGCGTGTGAAAGGTATTTCATAACCAATTTTTGTCTTGCTTTTATCTATCCAAGCTTCACTATTAAAAGGTTTTACTTCTTTTTCGAAATAATCATCAATATCATAAGATAAGGGAACATTTTCAAAATCTCTTTGTGATGGGTCTGGTACTAGAGCATTCTTTTTGCCTTTTGTGACAAGCTTTCCCTCTTCATCATATAGTGGGCTTTCAATCTGTATTCTGTTAAAGCCAAAATCTTCATTACAGAATATTTTAGATTCACAAACTTTCCCTTCCGTCTCATATACTGCATTTCTAAATTCTCCATAGGCTTTAACTATAATATCTCTATCAAAATCTGTAATATCTTTACGTTTCATGCCTATATTCTTTTTTCGTTGAACAACCATATTAGAAGCATCTATAAGCTGTATTTTTCCTTTTCTGTGGTCAGGTTTATTCTTGGAAATAATCCAAATATACGTAGTAATTCCTGTGTTGTAAAAAACATCTGTTGATAATTGAACTATAGCATCAACCCAATCATTCTCAATCATATATCTTCTAATCTCCGATTCACCACTCTCAGCACTTCCAGTAAAAAGTGAAGAACCATTATGAATGATAGCCATACGACCATCGTCTTTAAGCTTTGCTATTCCATTCAAATCAAAAAGCATTTGTCCGTCAGATATTTTAGGAAGTCCCACAGAAAAACGACCGTTCTCGCCTAGCTTATGCTCGTCTTCAACAGCTTTTTTCTCAACTTTCCAATCAATGCCGAAAGGCGGATTGCTTATGATATAGTCAAACTGGAAGTCCTTAAACTTATCGTCAGACAAAGTATTACCCTGTCTCATATTCTCACTATTACCGCCTCTGATAAGCATATCAGCTTTAGCAATAGCGTATGTCTCTGGATTAAGCTCCTGACCGAACACTTTTACATCAGCTTCCTTATCTAACTGCTGTAAGCGTTCTGTCATACAAGTAAGCATCTGGCTTGTACCCATTGTCATATCATAAACAGTCTTAGCAACACCCTCTTCAATAAGAATATCCTTATCCTCTGCGATAAGAAGGTCTGTCATAAGATATATAATATCTCTACTCGTAAAATGAGCTCCTGCCTGCTCATCATAAGACTCAGAAAATCTTCTGATTAAATCTTCAAAGATATATCCCATATCAACAGCTGTAATCTTGTCTGCTCCCATATAGGCAGAGGGCTTATTAAACTCCTGAATAATGAGGAACAGCATACCGTTAGAAGCCAGCTTTCCAATTTCCTTGTCAAATTCAAAGTTTTCCAATATATCAATAACATTATCAGAGAAGCCGTTGAGATACTTTCTGAAGTTATCCTCAATATGTTCTGCATCATTAACAAGCTTCTCAAAATCATACACTGACGTGTTATAGAACTTGTAACCTGAAGCTTTCTCCAAGAATCCACTCTTTACTTCAAAGTTCTTTACTTCTTCATACTTAGCAAGCACCGCCTGTTTTGTAGGTGCCAAAGTATCATTGAAGCGTTTAATAACTGTCATAGGCAGAATAACCTTGCCGTATTCGTGGGGCTTATAATAATCCCTTATCAGGTCTGCTATACTCCAGATAAGGTTTGACTTCTCTTGAATATTAACTGTAGTCTGTGAATGAATATCCATTAGTTTAATTCTCCTTTGATTTTTGGCATACCACGCCACTTTTAATTTTATCAAATTTCGTAGGTGATATAAAGAAAAAAGTGCAAGAAAAAAGCTGTTATCCTCAGTATTCATGCGGATAACAGCTTTTTTCAGAGTGATAGTTCAACCATCTAATTCTTTTATGAGTTCCTTAATTGTGTCTCGAAACTCTTTATCCTTGAGCAATGTTGCAAACTCAAGAGCTTTTGCTTTAACATCTATTTCTTCACTATTCTTTTTATAATCTGCTAGTACTGCCTGCGAAGGAGTTGTAATAGACTTTAATCCTTCATCGGTTGCATGAAGATATGCTCCCTCCGAAGCAAGAGATTTATGCCCCATAGACAGAGCAGTATTAACTATGTTTGCACCCTTCTGACTATTTGCGATACTATCATAAGTGTGCCTCAACGAATGTAAGCAAAGTCCTTTCTTTGCACCAGACTTAGTAAGTCTCACATCTCTGTCAATTCCTAGCTTATTGCATAAGTCCTTGAAACAAGTTTCCATTGATGAATTTGTTCTAGCCTTGCCATTTCTGAAAGTCGGATAAAGGAAACCTTCTGGATTGTTCGGACATTTTATTTTTGTCTGTTCAATCATATAAAGAACACACTCTCTGCAAAGGTCGCTCATAATAATATATCGAGCCTCTTTATTCTTCGGAACTTTCGTATACCGCTCGACGCCATTATGTTTATCTCTCTTTCCGTCCTCGCCTTCCTTAAATCTCCAGCCAATAGACTCTCGGATATAGATTTTGTTTTCATCAAGGTCTACGTTCTTTGTTTTTAAAGCAGCAAACTCCTGTGCTCTCATACCCGTTTCTAGTAGAAACAGAACTATTACAGGATATTCGCCCATATTATTTTTATAGGCATAATAAAACTTCTCTATATCCTCAGTCGTGAAGACTTTTTTCTTATTCCGTTCTCTTTCATCTGCTTCAGCATTGTATTCATCAATGATTTTTCTTTTTATGCCAGTCTGTCCCTGCTCTGCATAGTTTTCCGCCAAAAACGACTGGTCTATAAGCCATTTACAGCATCTTATACATAGCTGCCTCGGTAAAGAACAAGTCTTTTCCGATTTTGTGGCAAGTATAGTATTGTAATAATCCGTAAACACCTTTTTGTTCAGCATGTGTAACTGTAGTTTAGAGATGGGATATGGATAAAAATTGACATTCATATGTCTGATGTAACTTACATATCCTGATTCTGTCATTTTAGGTCTTGCTACAGTATCGATGTACTCTTCCATATATGAACCGAAAGTTCTGGTTTTCTTAATCTTTATATCAGCATTTGAGTTAATCCACCCTTTTTCCCATGCCCTCATAGCAAGCTTAGCCGATTTAACAGCTTCTTCCTCTGTTTTACCCTTACGTTTAAATCGTTTCGGCTTTCCAGATTCATAATTAAGATAAGCACTTTGTATAACACACTCATATTGTCCGTCAGGAAGTTTCCTGACACTGCCTTGCTTATTACCTCTTCTACCTGCCATAATGCCCTCGCTTTCTGCTTTTCAGCGACTATCACTTTCAAAGTATCAAATATCACTTTTTAAAACACTCTATTTTCTAGCAAGCAAAAGTGATAATTAAAAGTGATATTAAACACATCATAATATATGACAAAAACGGATTCAATTGGCAATGATTACCAAATTGAACCCGTTTTATAAGCAGTTTAAAGCATTCAGTTTTGTATATCTTATCTAAAAAATATCACTTCTTAAGCGTTAACGATCTTTCCGAAATCAGGCTTAAGGCTTGCTCCGCCAATAAGACCTCCATCGATATTTGGCTTTGAAAGAAGTTCTGCTGCATTACCTGCATTCATAGATCCG
>JAEEGL011748362.1_pt1 | contig 22697 bp, 14 predicted proteins | sample 9134231 | NCBI WGS metagenome assembly JAEEGL01 (sample SAMN16246548, study PRJNA631951) | gut metagenome | biome: gut microbiome; feature: rumen; material: fiber-attached | host: Bos | place: Iran: Karaj | collected 2018-10 | reverse complement strand
ACGAATCCCTTCCGTGAGGATCTCGACCAACAATCGTTGTCGAACACAGTTGCTTTGCCTGCTGCAGCGGATTCCGATCCTGAGATTGTCCGAGCTGCCTTGCAGGGTCTTGATGCTTGTCTGACCACAGTCGGTCAAGCCCATCTGCAGTGGAAACGTGCCGGTGTCATTGTTAGTGGCGTGGTCAGCAACACTGAGCTGCAGACCTCCTTCTTAGATATTCCGCCTGTGTTAAAGCAGAAATTCAGTACGCTGTCGCATGTTGCAGATGCCATCAACCAACGTATAGGCGACGAGAGCCTTCAGGTGGCTAGTGCCATGCGTCCTACCGATCCCACAACAGGCAAGGCCCTCACTTTCCGCAACAGCATCATTCATGACCGCCGTTCACCGTTCTACACCACCGACATCCGCGACATCCTCGAAGTGCTTTGAACTTTAGCTTCGCTGACTTTCTTTCAACTTTCAACTTTCAACTCTCAACTTTCCACTTTGAACACAAACTGTTGGTTGACATATTCCCAACGAACTGTGCCGAAACGGATGAGGCGCGAAAGAAGGGAGATGACTGTGCGACGGGGCAAGTGGGAGAGGCGTACAATCTGGTAGAGCGTGTTTTGGCCTTGCATGACATCCAACAAATGGCGGATGTCATCGTCGTAAGTGATTACGGCGCCTTGAAGCCTTTGCGACTCACGCCATAGGGCGAGGTGCACAGGTGATGCCACGATATTCTCGTCGTTGATACGGATATAAGCCCGCATATTCCCTTCCTCATCCTTGGCACAGATGGGCTTCCTGTTGGACGGCGGCACGGTAGCCACGACAATCGTATGCCCGTCGGCGTGGTATGTGTCGAAGGTGATGCTTGCCTCGGGCTTACAGAACTTATACGCTGCCTGATGCATCATGTAAATCTCCTCTTCACTCCGTACACCCGCAAGATGACCATCGTCGCGAACGCCGATCAGCAGACGGCCACCGTCGGTGTTGGCAAAAGCTGACACCGACTTGGCCAGCTTGCAGGCATCGGCGACGCGATATTTGAAGTCCTGCTGCTGGTGTTCGCCTTCATGGATGAGGCTGAGAAGATAGCGTTTGTCGTCCATGGGTTGTGATGAGTTTCAATTACTCAGTTTGGGCTTTAGCTCGTCAGGGGAGTCGTTGGTGAACATATTGACGGCAGGAGCATCTCGCTCGAAGAGATGATGAAGGATTTCGGGGTCGAGCTTCAGCGAGGGTTGGAAGTCTTCGGATGCCATGTAGCTGAGTATGCTTTGGCGCAGCTGACGAGCTACGATACGGCGGTCGAGATCATTCTCGATGTCGAGGGTGGTGAGCAGGAGGCGTCCGTTTCCGACGCGGGCTTCAACCATCATTCCCAGTTTACGCGAAAGGTGCCATGTGTCGATGGGTTGCACGATGGGCTGATAGTCCTTCGGAAACTCAGCGAGGTTGATGCATTGTGCACGGTTCGTCAGTTCCCACCACTGCAGATCCTGCCAGTCATCGGTGGGGAAGTCGCGGAACACGGGATGGTTGGCTTGGATATAAGCGCCCGTGGTGTGCGGCGGTTTCATCTTGAACCACGACGTATTCCAAAAAACAGGTAGGAAACGGTGAACGACGTCAGCGCCATAACGGATGCGACCTGCGGCGCAGAGGAGGACATCGTGACCGTCGGCCAAGGCATTCAGCGCGGAATCGAGTGAAGAGGTGATGAGGGGGGAGTGATGATTGATGATTGATGATTGATGATTGGTGGCTGATGCCGGCTCGTCCGGATACACCCAAAGGTTCCAATGGTTGTTGTGCCCACCAGCGGTGAGTGTCAGCGTGAGCTTCTGCGCTGACGTGATGTCGCGGGGCATGAACACGATGTCCGAGCCTTCCTGGCATTGGCCTTCGGCGAGGATCCGCTCGCCGTTGTTGATGGTGTATGATAATCGGGAAATAGGCGTTCCGCTCATATTATATAAGTGGACATGGGCGCGAATGGTGTCTGCAGTGGAATAGGTGAAGCGGGGGAGTTCGGCGAGGGGTACGACGTCGCTGCAGAACTCACGCCACTCGGCAGCATTGCAATAGCCTTTCTCGTGCCAATGGACGTTCAAGGGACCGACGAGGGCTGTACCCTGACCGCTGTAGTCGTTGAGGCTGAGCAGTTGGAAGCCGGCGTAGTGGGGCGTGCGAAGGTGGCGCTCGATCTCGTATTTGTAGGCGAGCACTTGCGATTGTCCGCTGGCCATGAGGAACTTCTCGGCTTGTGCAGCCATACCATTGGCGGCTAAAAGGTCGCGGAAGATCTCGAAGTTGCAGGCTTTATAGGCTCCGTGGTATTGAGGTATTTCACGGAAATCGGGAAACGCGCACCACTGGCCTTGCTCGTGTGAGATGAGCGGCTCGTCATTGAGTTCGCCCCGGAAGTTGCGCGGATGCTGGATTTGCGCCGTGAAGTTGTCGTCGCTGCTGGGACGACGCTGGTTCCATTCCAATCCCCGTGCACCGCCTTTGACGTGATATTCCGAACCGCGGTCCCACTCCCATCCTCCGCCGACGCTGGCGGTGCAGTAGATGCGCGAGGGGTCGTAAGCTTTCATCTCCTTGACGAAATCTACACCCCATGCCACCCAGTTGCCAGCGGGTTCGTTGCCGGCAGCCAGCATGATGAGCGAGGGATGATGACCGTAGTTGTCCAGAATGGTTCGGCATTCGTCCTTGAGGTAGTTGTCGATGGCCATACCATTGCCGAGCTTCACGCCGTGGTTGGGCCACGATGGTCCTTCGGGCTGCAGGTATATGCCGAGACGGTCGGCAGCAGCGAAGGCGGCATCGGGCGGACAATAGCTGTGGAAACGCACATGGTTGAGACCATATTCCTTACATTTGCCGAGGATGCGCATCCACGAGATGGTGTCCGTCGGCGGGTAGCCGGTTTCGGGGAAACAGCAGTTCTCAACTGTGCCGCGTAGATGGATGCGCTGTCCATTGAGGAGAATATCGCGGCCCTGAATGCTGACCTCGCGGAAACCAAAGGTGATGCGGACGGGTGTGCCATGGTAGGAAACCTTAGCGGTGTATAGCTGCGGCGAGTGCTCGCTCCAGGGCTTGGCGTTAGGCACGACAACGTCATAAGTGAGTTCGTTAATGGTGATGTGAGCGGTATTGGTGGCGAGGTCAGTGGTGACGCGGCGCTTATATATAATAGGTGTAGCGCGCAGCTCGATAGCCCCGGCTATGCCGTTCCAGTTGCCTTGTGTCTGATCGGTGACGCTATGGCTATCCTGTCCGACGCAGACATTTTCGATTCCGTTATAGACGCGGATGCTGATTTCGTTGTCGCCACCGAAACGGAGGTAGGGTGTGACATCGTACTGATGGGGTGCGGAGAGCGACATCTGATGGCCGACCTCGTGGCCGTTGACGATGACGGTGGTCTCGATGTGAGGACGTTCGAGGAACAGGGTGACACGCTGGCGTTTCCAAGCTTTGGGTACGTTGACGCTGCGGCTATAAGTCACTTCGCCGACGAAATGTTTCTCGGGCGTGAGGAAGAAGGGAAACTTCATCTGACCGGCTCGACGATAGGGCTCCATGAAGGGGTTGAAGTAGAAGCTGGAGTCGTACAACGAGCCTGTCCAGCGGGTGTCTGTCGTCACATCGTCTCCGATTCCATTGGTGAGCAAAGAACCGGGAAGTTGCATGGACGTGGCCTCGAGGCGAGACGTCAGTTTCCACGTACCGGAGAGGTCAATAACATCCTGGGCTGCGACACAACCGCAGCTTATACATAATAATAAGATAATCAGTTTCTTCATAAGGCTATTTATTCAGCTCTTCGCAGACGTTCAGTTTTCAACTTCTTCACTTCCATCACCGCTTCGCCTGGCGTGTGGTCAGCCTCGCGAGGCAGATAGATGGGTGCATCGGGCTGCAGCGGCAGGATGCGCAGTTCCAGCTCTGTGCATCCTTCGGGCAGTCGCCACAGGCCGTAGAGGAAGGGACGGCCGTAGTAGAAATTGTCGGCGACGAGACGGCCGTTGGCATAGAGCCGGGCGCAGTCGCCACGATAGTCGATGCTCAACAGCTCTTCCTGGTTTCGGTGGAGTGGGGTAGGGACGGTGATGCGATAGACGGCAGCCTGCTGCCAGTCCTCCTCTGTGGGAGCGGCGGCCACTTTGGCACGACCCTTGGTGATAGTGCGCAGCGGCCCCGGTTCGCTCATCTTTGTGAAGGTGATGGGTGAACTATTTTGGGAGGCAATGGGCTGCATGGCTGACATGAAACGATGCTCGGCTTACTGCGTCGTGATGAGGTAGAGGGCAATGCCATCGATGGTGGCGAAGGGCTTCACTGCGCTGGCTCTCCTGACCTTACGTACTTTGCCATCGATGCAGAATTGTGCATCGATACCTCCCTTTTGCTCAAACCACATCTTGCCGTCGCGCCACGCTACGGGTTGGGCGGTTGCGTAGTTGATGACGCTACGACCCACAGGCAGGTTGACGGGGAAGAAGGTCATGGTGCCCGACGGGATGGTCAGGCGAGGCAGCTTTACACCACAGGCCTCCAGCTCGACAGCGCGCTTGGTCGTGAGCGGCACAAAGCGTTCGTAGTTGTTCACGAAGATGAAGGCGTGCGCTCCGTCGCTCCTGACGGCCCAGCGCAGGGCTGTATCTTCGCCGCGCTTCAAGTCTTGAGGACAGGGGAAGTGGGCTTCCATCGGGGCCAACAGCTCGCCGAAGTCATGCATGAACAGGTGCAGAGGGCGAAGACCGTAGTACTGGGGGTAGGCCTGGCCGAACTCGCCGAGGGGCGCTTGGAAATCGTAGGTGCAGACGGGTAGGTCGTTGTTGGCGGTGAAGGGCGAGGTCTGACATTCGTTCATCGTGTGAAGCAGCCCCTCAGGATTCGTGCCGCCGTGGTACATGTAATAGCCCAGGAGGTTGCTGCCGCTGCCGAGTTTCACGAGCGCCATGGCGTAGGCATCTTCGGCGTAGATGAACGGACGGCGGTGGTAGGCCGTGGCCATGCCTCCGCCCAATTCGCAGGTGAAATAGGGGTAATCTGTCGTCGTGGGCTGCTTGCTGTCCGTTCCCTGTTGGGTGTAGTTGAGGAAGTCGGTGCCGATGGCCGTGGACGAGCGGAAAACCTTGAAGTTAAAGGCTTTGTAGTAATTGCCTACGCCTTCGTCTGTGCTCTTGTCCCAAAAACCGTCGGCATAGTCGCCGTAGAGCGGTAGCATCTCGCCGAAGGGCATCGGGGTGGTCAGCTCAGGCCATCCTGTACGGGTGTAGAAAGGCAGGTCGAAGCCGATGTCAAGGGCCGCGTGCTTAAGGGCGAGCAGATAGGCGGCCGGACCGCGATATTCGTTATCAAACTGTGCCGCAATGACGGGTCCGCCGTCCTTCCATTGCAGCCCCTGCACCTGGGCGAAGATCTGACGGTAGAGTCGTTTTGTGTAGGCGAGGAAAGTGGAGTCCTGCGACCGCATCTTACACTCCTTCGCGAAGAGCCATTCCGGCAGGCCTCCGTTGCGTGCCTCGCCGTGACACCACGGTCCCATGCGCAGCACCACGGGCATCGCTTCGTCGCGACATATTTCAAGGAAACGGCGCAGGTCGCGCTGCCCGTCCCAGCGGAACACGCCTTCCTGCTCCTCGATATGGTTCCAGAACACGTAGGTGGCAATGATTGTGACGCCACCCTCTCGCATCTTCCGCACTTCGCGCTGCCATTCGTCGGCCGGCACGCGGCTGTAATGGATTTCACCCATGACGGGGCACACGCGTCGGCCGTCGATGATGAGGCTGTGGCGGTCCCATGACACCGCCTTTCCGAAGGGCGTATCGGATTCCTGAGCTGTCGCCGTTGACGTCAGGACTAACGCGACGATGGCGATAAAAAATGTCCGTATTGGCATGTCTTTCCTTTAAGAAAACAAGTTTGATGGCGCAAAGGTAATAAAAAGTTGAAAGTTGAAAGTTGAAAGTTGAAAATTTTATAGTTGAAAGTTGAAAGTTGAAAGTGGAAAGTGGAAAAAAAGAGGGAGAAAGCAACTTTTTTGTCAAAAACCTTGCCCGTTTCAAGGAAAATGAAGAAATTTGCAAGCGATAAGCACAGCTTCGTGCATGACAAATCATTCAACCTAAACCGATTCAGGAAACCTAAAGTACTCAGAAATATGAACTTGAAACGTATCATGAGCGTTGTCAGATGCCTGCTGACAACTATTGTCTTTTTTAATACTCTCGGCGCGTGGGCTGGCAGTGAAGTTCACGTGGAGACGGCCGGCACCCTTTCGTCGTTGTTGACGACCACTGAAAGGGAACTGAAAATCACAGGCGCCATCAACGGCACCGACGTGAAATACCTGCGCGAACTCATCGACGCCGGAACGGTGACAATACTGGATCTCTCGGAGGTCAACATCGTCAAGGGTGGTGCTGCCTATTTCACCGATGACGCCGGCAAGAGCTATAAGACCGAGTACAACATCATCGGTCAGTATATGTTCCGCGACTGCAAGAAGCTGCGTACCATTCAGTTGCCGCAAAACATTACCGCCATCCTGGCCAATGCCTTCTCCCAATCGGGCATCCGTGAGATAGATATCCCGAACAGCGTCTCGCAGCTGGGCGGCGATGCCTTTGCCTACTGTTCGGCGCTGGCTAAGGTGGTCATCGGCAAACGCGTGTCGAGGATGGATCAGGGGGTGTTCTACAGCTCACCCGTAACGAAAGCCTATGTCAAGCCCCTTTCTCCGCCCAGCCCACCGGCCTATCTCTTCAGCTCTAACCCCACCATCTATGTCTATTCCGATGTGCTCGCCGACTATAAGGAAACCGACTGGAAGACCTACGGCCGCCTCGCTGGCCGACTGGAGAACTACTATCCCCTCGACGAAGATCCCAGCGACAACGTCAACAGCCTTTGCGCCACCTTCTTTGAGGATGTCGCCTGCACGCAGCTCAAGGCCGAATACCAGGCGATGAGCGACGAGGCATTGGGCGAAGCGTTCACTGCAGCCGGTATGCCCGACTTCATGACGACCATTGCCGTGAAACTGAAGAACGACAGCTGGGCGCCCTACGAGAAGGACTTCCGCATCCACGACTACAATGCCTATAGCGATGCCTCCTATTGGAACACGAAGATGAAGAGTACGGGCGGCTCCTATATGGGCAATCCCACCGGCATCTACTCCACGACGTTGGATCCTCTCTATGTCTTCGTCGGTGACGATATCCCCGAAGACGCGACGCTTTACATCAAGGGTTGCGTAGGCAACGAACTCATCACCAATGCCAAAAGTGGCACGAAGCTCACGAAAGGCCTCAACGTCATCGATGGCCTCACCGACGCGCTCTACTATATCGTCTATACCGCTGCCACTGAGTCCATGACCAAGACCCTCGACCAATGGCCCGACATCACCATCCACATCGAGGGCGGTGCCGTCAACGGCTACTACGATGTAGCACGCAAAAGCGACACGGACTACAAAGCCTTGCTCACGGCGGCCCGTCATGAGCTCTTCACTGTCAAGAGCCGGCATGCCCTGTTCAATTTCAAGAGGTCAACGTATCGAACCGTGTGGCCGCGTACGATCGACAAGAGCATCAACTGGTTCGACAGCCTCTTCGTCTGGGAGAGGGATCTCATGGGCATGACCGTGGCCGTAGCCTCGGGACAGCGTGCCGGTGCGCCTTATTACCTCACGGGCGGTGAAGCCGTCTATCCCATCTACTACAACAACCCCGGCTTCGCCATCGAAGGCACTTCCGCCGATGCCGGCTATGCCAACTCCACGCCTTATCGCACGTGCTACAACTCGGTCGGGTGCATCCGCAACTCCTTCGACGTCAGTCGCTACGACCTCGATGACTGGTGCTCCGCCCATGAGAACGGGCACAACAACCAGAGTGCCATCAATCTCGAAGGCGGCACGGAATCGTCCAACAACCTCTTCTCCAACTACATCCGTTATCTCGACGGCCTCGTCACCTCGGGCGGCTCGCCGCTTTCCGTAGTCATGGAGGAATATGCCCGCCGAGAGCCGTTCTTCATCCGCAACGTCGATAGCCAGCTGCGCATGTACTGGCAGCTCTACCTCTACTACCATCTCGGTCAGAAGAACACTTCCTTCTATCCCAACCTCTTCAAGGCTTTGCGCGAAGATCCCATCAAGGTGTGGGGCGATAGTAACGGCAGTTCGCTCAAGTTTGTGCGCAAGGCGTGCGAAGTGGCGCAGGAGGACCTCACCGACTTCTTCACGGCCTACGGCTTCTTTATCCCCTTCAACAATTTAGCCATTGAGGACTACGGCGCCCACACGATGACCGTCCGCCAGTCCGACATTAACGCCACCCTCTCCGCCATACAGCAATACCCCAAGAACCGCACCACTCTCTTCGTCGAGGACCGCGTGGACTATGTCCTCACCACTGACTTCCTCACTACCGCCGGCAAGAAACGTCGCGATGCTGAGAAGGTCGGACAGTGTGGCGACATTGGGCAGTTCACCTCCTACCTCCCCGACGCAGCCACTCCCGGCAGCTACACCTTCCTGCAGGCCGATTCGCTCTACGCCATGGAAGGCGAAGGCGGCGTGGGATTCATCATGCTCGATCAGCTGAACAATATTGTTTATGCGGCCAATGCCTTCAACTACTGCATCCCGACCAGCGTAGGCAGCGACTTCACCCTCTTCTCTATCGATGCCGACGGCACGCTGCATGAGGTCGCCAAGGCTGGCGAAGGTGCCGAGTACGTCTATCTCAACACCCCCGGCACGCTCGCCGACTCGCTCTCCGCGAAGGTCATCAAAGCCACTGTCGGCGGCGGTATCAACGGTTCCGACTTCCTGCTGATGCGTCAGCTCATCGCCGACGGCAATCTCGCCAGCCTCGACCTTACCGACGCCACCGTCAAGGCTGGCGGTCAGGCTTACTACGAGTCCTATCGTACCTCTTCCAATGTGCTGGGTCCCCATGCCTTCCACGAGTGCCGTCAGCTCATCGCCATCCGTCTGCCCAAGGGCATTACTAAAATCGATGCTGTGGCGTTCGCCAACTCCGGTTTACGCGAAATCACCATTCCCGAGAGAGTCACGTTCGTCGGTGAAGATGCTTTTGCCTATTGCCAGTCGCTCAACCGTGTCATCATCGGTTCCAGGGTGAAGACCTTATCGAAGGGCGTGTTCTACAGCTCACCCGTCAAGGATGCTTTCGTGCTGGCTAAGATGCCGCCCGCCATCTCCTCGTACCTCTTCTCCTCGAAACCCACGGTTCACGTCTATGCCAGCGTCCTCGAGGCCTATAAGGCATCCGACTGGAAGGAATACAACCTCGTCGGCGACCTCGACGATTATGAGGAAATCACCGCCGTAGAGGCTCCGCGCATGGACTCCTCAATCCTCAGCGGCCAAAGCGAGACACCGACCTACGACCTCTTCGGACGACGCGTCACCGTGCTTAAGCCCGGCACCGTTTACATCCGAGGCGGAAAGAAGTTCGTAACACGTTAATTTTCAACTTTCAACTCTCAACTTTCCGCTCGACCTCTGGTCGCTTCGCATGCGAAGAACTTTCAACTCTAAAGTTACTTTTATTTTTCACTTTTCACTTTTCACTTTTCACTCTCAACTCTCAACTTTCAACTCTCAACTTTCAACTCTCAACTTTCAACTTTCAACTCTCAACTCCCCACTTGTCACTTCGTTCCCTCCATATCATCCCTGCTCTCGTCCTGGTCCTGACCATGGCGCTGACAGCCTGCCGCCGGTCGGAATCGCCGTTGCCTGTGATGAACTCGGTGTACTACTGGCGCACGGAATGGATGTTGGATTCCACCGAGCGCGCTTTCCTCGACACCTATAATATAAATAAGGTGTATTGCCGCTACTTCGACGTGGTGATGGACGCCAAGAAGGGACCCATGCCCAATGCCACCATCACCTTCGTGCAGGCGCCGCCTGACGGCATTGAGATCGTCCCCACGGTGTTCATCACTGAGGATTGCATGCACGAGCATCACGATGGTCTCGCCGAGAAGCTCGTGCGCCGCATCCTCCAAATGAACGAGACGCGCGACATCCATGGCGTCCGCGAATTGCAGATCGACTGCGACTACACCGACCGCAGCCGCCACACCTTCTACGCCTTCCTCGAGGAAGTGCGGCGCGAGCTCGGCCCCGCTGCCCTCCACCTTTCCGCCACCATACGCCTCCACCAACTCTCCATGCCCCCTCCGCCCGTGGACTACGGCGTTTTGATGCTCTACAACACCGGCGACCCGCGACGCTTCCAGGAGCGCAACCCCGTCCTCGACCAGCGCGACGTGCAGCCCTACGTGCGGCGCCTCGACGGCTACGACCTCCCTCTCGCTGCTGCCTATCCCGTCTATCTCTGGCAGCGCACCATCTATGGCGTCCACGTTGAGCATCGTGTCGAAGCCGGTGAGCTGCGGGCTGTGAAGGATATGGTGGAGCACCACCGCCCGGAGCTCGCACGCTCCATCATTCTCTATCATCTCGACTGTAATAATATTAACCGATACACACCCGACGACTATGAAACGTTCTATCATCATTAGCCTCTTGGCTGTCCTGGCGCTGCCCGCAGCTGCCTGCATCTGGTTCGGCGACTACAACGACTACCTCTATCGCATTTACGACCGCAACGAGTTCCGCGATCGTGTCGATAGGCTCACCGAGAGCAACTGGAAGGCCTACCTTGGCCCCGATGCCGGCGAATTCTTCTGGTTCGATGCCGATGCCATCATCGAGGTGGCCAAGGGACGGGGCGATGACCTCATGGCCAGCTACGTCAAATACCTGCGCATGTACCTCGATTGCGCCAGATCGGTCAGCTACGAGGACTGGGAATACCCTACCAAGGAGAAGCTGGGCGAAGACTACCAGACGCTCACCAACATACGCCTCTATGCGCAGTCCAAGCTCAAATCACGCCTCCGCAGCCAGCATGGACTCCTCTTCATGCGATGCAACATGCTCATGGGGCGGCACGACGAGAACGTGCGTTTCTATGAGGAAACAGGCTCGAAGTTCATCGAGAGCGTCTATCGCGACATGATGAAGAACATCTATGCCGGCGCACTCCTCCACACGGGACGTCCTGCTGAGGCCAGCCAGATCTACGGCGAACAGGGCGACTGGCAGAGCCTCATGACGCAGTTCTACGAGCGCCGCTCATGCGAAGCCATACGCACTGAGTACGAGCGCGATCCCAATTCCACCGTGCTGCCTTTCCTGCTGCAGGACTTCGTCAACAACACTCAGGAGGCCTACGACGCTCAGGACGAAACACCCGGATCGTTCGGGGGCAAGCTCTTCATCCGCGACATCGAACGCCCCGAAGCAATGAGCATGATCGAACTGGCCACACGCGTCATCAATGAAGGTAAGACGCGGCAGCCTGCCATGTGGCAGACCGCCAAGGCATGGATTGAATACCTCTTCGCCGACCGCCAGCAGGCGCTCAAGGACATCAACGAGGCCGTGAAGCTCGACGGCACCGACCAGCAACTCGCTTGTGCACGCGTCATACGCTTCTACATCAAGACCGGCGTGGAACCGCTCACCCAGCACCTCGACAACTTCGTCGCCCAGGAACTCGAATGGATGCAGGAGAGGATGGATGCCATCAAGGGCACCCAATGGTACGAAGGCTACCCCTTCAATGCAGCACGCGACCGCATCATGTGCCAGAACCTCCACGACAAATATGTCGCCTCGGGCCGTCCCGAACTCACGCTCGCCCTGTTCAACGCCGCCGACTCACACTACTACCACGAAACCGTCGAGGCATGGGGCCCCGACACCCTCATCTCCTACATCAACTTCATCGAAGCTCCCGCCGAGAACGAACTCGAAAGTTACGTCAAGGCACGTGCTAAAGTCAATGCCGACGAGATCAACGACATTATCGGTGCCAAGTTCCTCGCAGAGCGCAATTGGGAAAAGGCCATCGAGTGGCTGCAGAAAGTGCCCGTGGCCTTTTACGCCGAAAGGGGCTATGCTCCTTACGCTGCCCTCCGGCGCTGGACCGTCGAGCCCTGGGTGCATCGCCAGTGGCTCTTCGACGAACAGGTGTGGGGCGACAACGCCGCCAAACCTGACGTCAATCCCCGTTTGGCCTTCGCCAAGGAAATGCAGGCCAAGGAAGCCGGACTCAACCTCCTCAAGAGCAACATACGCCAGCAACGCTGCTTCGACCTTGCTGTGCGCTATGCCCAGGCTGATATAACCGGCGACTGCTGGTTCTTGCTCTCCGACACGAAGAGCACTTACGACGAGTGTATGCACCCTTATGCCGAGCACGCCGTCGAACTGCTTCGCGAAGCCGCCAAGAGCAAGGACTTCTACCTCCGCGAACGTGCCCTCTTCGCGCTCTCCTATGTCTATCTCAACAAATCCCGTTGGTACGAAGCCGAATGGAACCGCGAGACGAGGGATTTCACATGGATCCCCCAGCCCGCGACCGACCAGTATGCTGCCTTCACCGCGCTCTACCAGCACGAGCAGCAGAACCCCGGACGGCTGTCTGACTACGTCTCGCGATGCGATGATTACCGCCAGTTCGTCAAACACCAGAAGTAACCCCTCTCAAGCAACAGGGAATAACTGATAAGGCACATGACGAAATAATCATCAGATAAACTTATGAAACAAATACTAACTACAACACTTCTTTTTCTGCTGACACTCACGGTGGCAGCTCAAACGCAAGAGAAGCAGATTACCGTAACTGAGAACGTGGCTTACCGCACCGATGTAGGCCCAAGTACTGTACTCGATCTGGCTCAGCCGACGTTCGGTCCCCAGCAGAACCGACCTGCCATTCTGATTATCCATGGCGGCGGTTGGAGTGCGGGGTCTAAAAACGATATGGTCTATCGCACGCTGATGATAGACTATGCCATGAAGGGCTACGTGGTGGCAAATATGAACTACCGACTCACGCAGGAGGCACCGCTGCCTGCTTGTATCGAGGACGTGCGCTGTGCCATTCGCTGGATGAAAGCCAACGCACAGAAACTTGGCATCGACCCCAACCGCATCGGCACCTACGGCCACTCGGCAGGCGGCCACCTGTCGTTGATGGCAGGTGTGGCGGCCGACAGCAAGGCATTCGCCGACGACAAAGACCCATGGAAACAATTCGACTGCTCAGTGGCCTGCGCTGCCGGCGGTGCGCCTCCCACGGAGATTGGCCGTGCGGGCGAGTGGGCTGACCACACCGAGTGGTGGCCCATCGGCTACATCGGCAAGAGCCAGACGCCTTTTCTCGTGCTCCAAGGTGGCGAGGATCCTATCGTCAGGCCCAACCTCACCGAGGATTGGGTAGTGAAGATGCAGCGGGCGGGTGCTGCCGTAGATTATGTCAAAGTACATGGTCAGCACGGCGTGGCCTTCGACCAGCAGCTGGAGTTCACTCGTCCCGCAATGGACGCTTTCTTCGCCCGTCACCTCAAGCATGATGACCCCAGCGTCGTCTTCGAACAGATGAAAGTTGTAGAATTCGGAGGCAGCGGACGTCATAAGGCTGTCGCCGTGCGTGAGAAATCCCTACCCGATTTCGTGGTTTATCGCCCCATGAATATGGATGCCGCCATGACAGTGGGCAGACCCGGAATGTTTGGCACCGGTCAGGTGAAGAGAGAAAAGCTGCCCGTGCTCATCTTCTGCAACGGCGGTTGCATGGACACGAGCATCGGCTACGAGAACATGCTCAGCGAGATAGCTTCTCACGGCTACGTCGTCGTGGCTATCGGAGAGCTCCAGATGCTGGCCCAGCACGAGAAGGATCGCCACACCCCGTCGTCCATGGTTCAGAAGGCCCTCGATTGGGTATGCCAGCAGGTTGCCGACCCCGCTTCACCTTATTATAATAAGATAGATGTGGAAAAGATAGCTGCTGCCGGACACTCTTGCGGTGGAGCACAGGTGCTGGCTAACGCTGCCGACAGGCGCCTGAAAACCTACCTCATTCTGAATGCCGGCATGGGCAAGATGACGATGGCTGATGCCAGCGCTAAGTCACTGAAGAACCTGCACGGTCCTATCCTCTATCTTGTCGGTGGCACGTCAGACGTGGCTTGGCAGAACGCACAGATGGATTACAAGGCTATCAAGAAAGTGCCCGTGGTGCTGGCCGACAACACACGAAGCGGCCACGGCGGCACTTACGAGCAGCCTGCCGGCGGAGCCAACGCCCGCATGGTGCTCGCATGGCTCGACTGGCAACTGAAAGGGAAGCAGGAGAACGAGAAACTATTCATCGGTGGCGACCTTACTGGCTACGACGGCTTTACCATTCAGCACAAGTGAGCGATGAGGGTCGCTCTGCGACTTCATCTGCCATGGCTACAGTGCCACACATAACGGTGCCGCCATGCTCATCCAGCGCAACATCAAATGGACGGACGACGGGTGGCCTGGGCTGGAGCAATAGTCAACCCAACGACCACAAAAAAATAATTTTTTATCAAAACAGACTACAGACTACAGCCGCAATGGATTCCCTACGCTGTAGTCTGTAGTCTGTTTTGAACAAAAATAATTTTTGCCTTACCTGAAAATTCCGCTCGACCTCTGGTCGCTTCGCATGCGAAGAACTTTCAATTTTCTGCTCGACCTCTGGTTGCTTCGATACTTCGAAGAACTTTCAACTCTCAAATTTCAAATCTCAACTCTCAACTTTTTGAGCCTTACCTCACTCGGAACCCTCAAGGGTTTCCGCCAAAAGCCTTAAGGCTTTTTCCGTAAAGCCTTAAGGCTTTTTCCCAGGATCTATAAGGAAGATGACACTTCCTGAGGGTACGCAGCTGAGCTTCTACCTTGACTACTATCCCGGCTACAGGGATGAGTCAACCATGAAGGTACAGCGACATGAGTCACTTGGCATCTACATCTTTGCCAAGCCAAAGAACCAGCGCGAGAAGGACTACAACGAGCGCATGACGGAGAAAGCCGAAGCCCTGCGCTGTCGTCGTTTCGAGAGTATTGTCAATGAGCGGTACGACTTCTTCGACAAGGAGAAGATGAAAGCTACGATTAAGCGAGCGCATTGCCAAACTTGTTTGAGCATTGCCGAGCGTGAGTGGCTTCGGGCGTAGCCCAAGGGCAGCTTCCTCGACTACTTCAAGGGCAAGGCCTACAAAATTGAAGCCCATTGGATGGGTATAGCAAGGTAATAGTCACATTATATTGTCTAATTATTATTAAAGGTATAAGCGAAATGATATAATCTTCGAAGGAAATTTGTATTTTTGTGACCATTAAAAGAAAAAAATGTATGGTAAGAGAATCTAAAATTGACGAGTATGGCCAGCAATCAGTTGATGCCATGAACGAACTTCTAAAATTGTGTAAGCAAAACATGCTCCATTCAGGCGACTTATTGGTGTGTCAACAAAATGGCTCTATGTTTGCCAATAAACCTATGATTGGCCCTGGCGAGGAAGGTAATGAATTTATACCACGATTAAACACTATTACTGGAAAAGGAATCGGAGAAGTCACAAAAGACAATGATTATTTCAATAAATACGGAAATGATTACTTTGATGGAACTTCTGAGTTTGAACTGAGTATTACAAGAGAAATGAAGAAGTATCAAGATATTTGGGAAAACAGCTATTTCTTGCGCTTATTAACTCAAATGATGCACTTGCTAAATGGCGAGCATTATGACTGGATGCTGAATATAAAAGGAAACAAAGGAAATCTTATAGAAAACTTAATCATCAAGAAGTGTGATAAAGCTCCATTATTCCATGAAGCAATCTCCTACGCTTATAATAGAAAAGTCCGAAATGCAATAGCTCATTCCCAGTATCAATTAGTTCAAGGGGGAATAGTTCTCAACAATATAGAAGCAAAAGATGGAATACAGACAGGACTGTCATTTGTTCAATGGGAAAAAATGTATATTCTTTCTTATTGCCTTGTTATTTATACCAAGCAATGTCTGAAACTTGCAGCCACTGCATATTTCGAACTCTCCAAAATGATGGAAAGCGGTGGAATTCCTATAATAATACCAGCTGAAGATGATAAATGGAACTATGCTTATTTATATCCCAATCTATCAGGAGACATATGGCGCTTCCATAAAATTTGATACTTGCTGATGGTACGAAGATAGCCGTCACAATGGACGGCTATCTTTATATCTCATTGAAAGGAAAATCATCTTGTCACAACTTTTACAGACTTTTCCCCAATCTTGATTATTGCAATATCTCCATTTTTTAGACCTGTGGCTATGGATGTCGTTTCGCCAGAAGCCTTTGCCGTGCCTACCATCACGCCGGCCGATGTATAGACATTAATGCTTGTATTATTATCAACGCCCGAAATCCTTAAAATACCATCGTGGCTCTGAATCAATACGGCATTTCCTCTTGCTGTTGCAATGTCTGTCATCATTCCCTCAGTCTTCGGTTCCGCATCTAACCAACAGAGCGTAGCGGTGGTGACATCGCTGTTCTCGTAGCCTGTCGCGGTGGCATAGACGCTGACGGTGTAAGTTGCAGTCAGCGAGATTTCGTTACCGTGATGCGTCTTGATGTCCGTATCATTGATAGTTGCCACACATTCGGCTCCATCGGTGTCACAAGTGAATTTGAGTTTGCCATTATCATAACTGATGGCTGGTATAGAGCATTTAGATATTATAGGGTTATCAGGCTCATTTCCTTCTACAATGTTAAAGAACTGTTTCCAACCTTCAGCCTGTGAATATAAATCTTTTGTACCTTCAGGAACTTTAACTATGCATGTGAATTTGTCTACTCCTTCAAATATTGTAGAGCCTCCTGGCTCTGCCTCATAACATAACGGTGGGATAACTGCATTACAAGTAATTGACTGTAAAGAGACACACCCATTAAATGCATGCCAATAAATATTATTAATTGTTGATGGAAGTACAACTTCTTTTAGGCTTTTACATCCACTAAACATAGATGTCGGAATCGTTTCTAGTCCTTCTGGAAAAATCATTGGACTTTCAAGGCTTGTGCAATTATAAAAGACAACTCCATTTCCACCATCACCTAATAATCTCACGTTTTGGGGAATATTTATTTCTTTCAAATTTGTGCATTCCCAAAAAGCATTAACTCCTATTTCAGTTATTTCGTTATTCAATTGTACTTTCTCAAGATTAGTACAATATTGAAAAGCTTGGCCCTCAATAACTCGTACAGAAGATGAGAATTTTATCGTCTTAAGACTTTGGCAACCAACGAAGCAGTCAAATCTAATCTTTTGAATGCCATCGGGTATAATAGCATCTACCAATAATTCTCCGTTGACAAAAAGTGAACCATTAGAGTTAAATGGATTTGCCCATTGAGCGATATTTAAATTAAGGAAAGTTTCCATATCTGGAACATACAAATCCCATACACTCGTTTTATAAAAGCCACCAACAGACCAGTCTGTATTAATTGTGCCAAAATTCTTAAGCCCTTTTGGCAAAGTAATTGATTTGAGATTAGAGCATTCCCTAAAAGTTCGGTAATCTACATTTTCAACTGTAAATTCCATGTCATTATAAATTACACTTCCGGGGATTACAACGTCTCCGCTATAAGTGTTATAATTCTCATCCTTATATGTAAGAGAAACTGTCCTATCTGAAGCAGATATGATATTGAAATACATTCCGTCAGACTCAAAATCGTAAGCATATCCTGCTATATTCAACCATATACCTAATGCCAATAATAAAAATCTCTTCATACTTTTTATGTTTTTAATTGAACTTTTTTATATACAAAATGCGCAGACATTATCCACGCATCTACTAGGTTCACCACAAACCCACTTACACCGCAGAAACGTCTGCGCATAAAGCGCACACGCTCTGTGTAAGTTTGGCTCTCTTATTTCTTCGAGGTGGTGATTCGTAGATGATGAGCCTTGTATTCCTTTCGAAACACGCTGCAAATATAGTCATTTTCTCCGAGATAAACACGATTTCGCAGCATAATTTGGATAAAAATCATTGAACGAATGTGATTTCGTATGAAATGGGTGGTTTTTTTGTATGAGATTCCAATAATTATTGCTATATTTGCACTTGAATCAACAATGAAAGGATGGAGTGAGTTACAATGACAAGTTATTGCGAGTTATAAAACAGCCGATTTCGAGTTACCCACTAACTCAAATGTAGTTACTCTATAACTCAAAAATGGAAAGGAAAAGGGCGATGCCATCAATGATGCAGAGTTCACAGGCAATGTCCTCATGCTGCTCCGTGAAGCCATGACCTTTGTAAAGTTAAACGCCAAGAGAGGCTGAGAGAAAAACCGAAATTGACAAAATACGGACTATTGCAACCGAGCCTAAATATCTGGGGGGCAGCAGAAAATCGCTCAGAGGGTAACTACTCAGTTATATCTTTATGGATGGTCGCTACGCTCAAAATTATCAGAAAATAAATTCAAAAAATTATAAGAACTGCAGCCCGGGCGTACCTTTTGATAATTTTCCGGTTCAATTTTCTTATAATTTTGAGGCCGATAGGCCGACCTACATTGCATGACTGAGTAGTTACCTAAGAGGTCCTTTCTATGGCTTGATGCCACAATCAGGAACCATAGAAGGGTGAAGCTTAATATTCACCTCTATGTGAAGTGCTACACAAAAATGCGCGCTTGTTTTCAATGAGTACATCCAAGAGGCTGCCCCATCAGTTGGTCGTCCGATGGCCTGTTGAAGCTAAAATCGTAAATTGTTATGTTTTTAATTTAAATTTGAGTACTGCCTTCATAGTTTTTTCTTATCTTTGCAGCGCATTAACAAACGAGAAGAAGATGAAGAAGATTTTTATTTCCATGCTGCTTTTGCTGGCGTTCATGGCAGCGGCACAAGCGCAGGCTCCTAAGGCTCAAAACACTAAAGAATTGTGGATAGAGAATGGCAGTCGCCGTATATATGGCGAGCTGTTCACTCCGCAAAATGCCAAGGCTGACGGTCCGGTGGCCATCATAGCTCACGGCTTTAACGGCACCTTCGATTTCGGTCGCAACTATTTCGATGTCATGGGGCGCAAGGGTTATCGGTGTTACACCTTCGACTTTCCCTGCGGGTCGGTGCGCAGCCGTAGCGACAATAACACGCTGAACATGTCTATACTCGACGAGGTGAGTGATGTGAAGGCTATCGTCAATCACTTCCGCAAGCAGGGACATCAGCATATCGTCCTCATCGGCGAGAGCCAGGGCGGACTCGTCTCGGCCCTCACCGCTGCCGAACTGAAGGATGAGGTGAGCCAACTGGTGCTGGTCTTTCCCGCACTTTGCATCCCTGAGAACTGGCGACAGCGCTATCCACGAGTCGAGGACATACAGGACGTCACCGAGCTCTGGGGCGTGAAGATGGGGCGCCGCTTCTTCGAAGAGATTCATGATATGCGCGCCTTCGACATCATAGGCCGGTATCGCGGTCCTGTGCTCATAGTGCAGGGCGATGCCGACCGTGTGGTGTCGATGGATGATTCACGCCGTGCCCAGCAACTCTATCGTCCTGACACCCGCCTGCACGTCATTCCCGGTGCCGGCCATGGTTTCAAACCTAATGAGTTCCAGCAGGAAATGGAGCAACTGGAGCAGTTCCTGCAAGCAGACTACGACTTCGTGAAAGGTGCCGACGTGGGCTTCCTCACTGGTCAGGAGCGACGGGGCGTGGTATTCTACGACCGCAACGGCCGTGAGCGCGAGTGCCTGGAGCTGCTGAAGAACGACTATCAGATGTCCGCAATCCGTATGCGCGTTTGGGTGAATCCACGTGGCGGCGACTGCGATAAGTTTGCCCTCCTCGCTGGTGACTGCGTTTCTGCATTTCCGCATAAATGCGGTCTCACAAATGTGCCAATCGATACGAAAAAAAGGAAAAAGTTGGGTGAAAGCTTGGCGAGTCAGAAAAAAGAATGTACCTTTGCACAAAGTTATTAGTATTATATCGCTCATGTGTACTATTGTAGATCAAAAAACCACCCATATAAAGACTCAGGATGGAGTGACGCTTGCGCGACGCGTGACAACAGTGCGAATGCCTAATGGGAAGTTTCGTCATCCTGTAGTTTACTTTGACCTTACTCCCGATGTGGTGCGAGTTACTCGTTCGGAATTGGAACGCTTGCGCGTGCCGGGGTATAAGCAACTGATATAATTGGTCTTATGGCAATGCAAGACGGCTATCCCTTCGTGCTTGTCATGCACGAACAGGGAGGTTCTTACAATTTGTCGCGAGGGACTTACTTGTATCGTTTTAAGTCTGAGGTCAGCAGGGTTTATTCTGATGAATGAATAGACCACAACGCGGCGTGCGCTCAACCTTGGCCATCCACCTCGGCAGGTAAGGTTGGCAAGGTAAACTTTTATAGCAAACCACCAAAGAAAATTGAATATTTTCGGTGATTTGAGGCCCTTTTGTTCGGTTGTTTGTGACAATTTTATTCGGTTGTTTGTGGAAAGTCCATTCGGTTGTTTGTGGAAAGTCCATTCGGTTGTTTGTGGTCCTCCCTAAGACTATTAGCAAAATCCGCAAAGACATCACTTTTCGCAAGGAGAAGTCCAAGGCATACGTCACCATGCGTTGGCTCGTCCTCGCCATCATCAACAAGCATCTTCCGTTTAGCATATATAAGAAGATGTAATCCAATCACATTATGCTGTCAAAAGTACCCATGTTTTTGTGTGGCAGTACAAATTATCCTTGTGTGCGGCTTCGCCAGATGTCTTAGTAAAGTACCATGAAACAGAAAAATAGAGTTTGAATGAAAATAATCGCATTTCTGCTTTACTTTTTATTCTTCCGAACTGTATTTATATGCCAACCAAAAGATGCAAAAATGGAATAAATGGGCAAAACACAAGGCTTAAGAACGGAATAAGTGGGTAAAAATACAGTCAAAAAGATGGAATAAGTGGATTTTTTCTTGGCTGAATGCATAAATCTTCGTATCTTTGTGCCGAGATCTTCAGATAAATAGGTATGCTTGAGCGCAAATTCACATCATTTCTTGAACGTTTTCTTGTGGAAGCCCCCAACAAGATACTCCTTGTCAACGGTGCCAGACAGATTGGCAAGTCCTTCCTTATCCGTTATGTTGGTCAGAAACTCTTTCCGCATTTCGTAGAAATAAACCTGAAAGAAGATAAGGAAGGCGATAGGATTTTTGCTGATGTTCATACCACGGATGACCTCTATATGCGTCTGAGTAATTATCACTCCGAACCCTTGGGCGATAAGACAGACACCTTAGTGTTCTTGGATGAGATACAGAGTTATCCTCACCTGTTGACAATGCTCAAGTTCCTCAATCAGGAGTCACGGTATAGGTATATCGCCAGTGGCTCCCAATTGGGCGTGGCATTATCACAGACGCCATCTGTACCGCTTGGAAGCGTCGCCATCGAACAAATGTACCCGCTCGACTTTGAGGAATTTCTGTGGGCTACGGGCATCAGTAAGGAATGGGTAGAGCGGATTCGGGAATCTTATCTTCGCGAAGAGGCTTTAGATGAGAACACGCACAAAATCCTCTTGAAAAGGTTCCAATACTACCTCCTCGTCGGCGGAATGCCCGAAGCAATCAACAACTATTTGGAAGACAGAAATATGGTGCGTGTGAGGCAGGTGCATAGAGACATCCACCAGCTCTATCGCATCGATGCTTCTCAATATGATGAGGAGCATAAGCTTAAGATTCGTAAGATATACGACCTCATTCCATGCAATCTGGAGAACAAAAAGAAACGCATCATCTATAAGAATATTGAGAACAAGCAAGGAAAGACCTTTTCAGACTATGCCGACGAGTTCGAGTATCTTACCAATTCGGGTGTCGCCTTGGAGGTTTCTGCCATAAGCAATCCGCGTTTCCCCTTGGCTGAGTCAGAACAGAAGCGTTTAGTCAAACTCTACTTGAATGATGTCGGTCTATTGACGAACCTTCTTTATGAACTGAATGTCAATGCCGTATTACAAGACATCAAGAGCATCAACTTAGGCACGGTGTACGAGTCTGTCGTAGCCCAGGAACTTGCAGCCCATGGTTTCAGGCTGCATTATTATGACAACAAGAAAAAAGGTGAAGTGGATTTTCTGATAGACGACTATTACACGCTGAAGGCACTACCCTTGGAGATTAAATCTGGGAAGGACTATACCGAGCATAGCGCGCTCACCAAGTTCCTTGAAACCCCGGATTATGCCATTGACCGTGCCATCGTTTTCTCCAATGAGCGTGAGATATTCAAGAAAAAAGGAACGACCTATCTCCCCATCTACTATTGTATGTTTCTTCAGAGTGAGCATCGCGAAGATTCTGTGATACTGCCTGAACTGGAGGTGGTATAATCATAACAAGAATGAATCCTTGAGACTGGGCGGTGACATGTTTGAGGTGTTTCCAGAGAAAATAATTAAGGCAATTATAGTCAGTACCATCCGTGACAAGTATCTGGCAGCTAACGATGTAATCAACACACAGCAAAGACTGAGGACTTACAAACGTAGGGAGAAGCTTTACACTTTCTTTGCTGTTCCTTTTCTTCTTCTCTGGTTTATCTGGTTCCTGCTTGAAGTTCACTACGGCACAAACATCCCATCCAGTAGGCTTGTGATTTCAATTGTGATGTTCATCATAATT
>JAEEGL011045905.1_pt1 | contig 22697 bp, 17 predicted proteins | sample 9134231 | NCBI WGS metagenome assembly JAEEGL01 (sample SAMN16246548, study PRJNA631951) | gut metagenome | biome: gut microbiome; feature: rumen; material: fiber-attached | host: Bos | place: Iran: Karaj | collected 2018-10 | reverse complement strand
TTTTCATTGTCTTTTTATCTTTAAAGAGTTAAACAATAGATTAGAAGTTAACCTCTAAGCGAAGGCCTAACATACTGTAGTTCACACCGCCTTTGCCCTTGCCCTCTACAATCTTAGTGTAGTCGGCAGTAGGCTTGCCGTCGGCATCGTGGCCAGTGAAGAGTTTGCCCTTGCCATTGGCATAGCGGTCGTTGTTAGAGTACTGATAGTTGAGAACAATCTTTACGCTGTTGTTAACCCAGTAGTTCAGACCAATGGTGAAGTTCTCGCCTGCACCGCCGTAAACGTCTTTGTTGTTGAGGTTGAGGTAGTCGTAGCGTACTGCAAGCTCGATGTCACCCCACTTGCGCCCACGTTGTGGCTGGGTAAACTCGGCCTCGGCAGTATTGAAGCGCTGCTTGCCACCAAAGAGCAAGCATGCTGCGTGAACATACCAACCGTTGAATTTGTAGTTATTGGCTTTAGCATCAACGTTGGTCTGAATCCATTCAGTTTGGAGTTTTAGAGGTCCATAGTAGGCTGCACCTTCAATACCATAGAGCACGTTGTGATTAACATCACGAATCACGTCGGTGTCAAGATATTTCTTGCGGTTGATACTGGTTGCGTTACGAGTGCTGATGCGCATGCCACCCCAGTCGGCGGGAGCATCCTCAGTCTTTGGAGTGCGGTAAGAAGCCTTACCTCCAAGGTAGAAACCCCAGCTACGGTCCTTAGCATAAGGCATCCAACCAATCTTACCTGTGAACGAGTAGCCCTGATTGCGGCCATAGTCCTTGTTGTTGTCCTGAACATTGGTAAGTTCCTCCTCACCAGCTATGGTCTGGAAGAACACACCACCAGTTGCGCGGAAATGGTCGCGCAGGTAAGCAATCTGGAGACCAAGATGACGCGAAGGAACAAGAGCCTTACATACCATAGGGCGCTCCATGAAGGTAAGGTAGCGCGACGATGTGGTCTGCTCCATCGAGAAGTCCTCCTTGAAGTTACCAGCCTTGATTGACACGTTCTTGATGCCGTCGAATTGAATGATAGCGTCCTTTAACTCAAACTTTCCATCGGCGAAATCAACGTCAACCTCACCGTACCAGTTGTGGGGCAGGCGTGCCTTAACGGCGAAGCGTGCGCGACGAATTGACACGTTATTGCCAATGTCGTTATAGTCTTTGTTGTTACCAAAGAACATGGCTCCGTCAACTTGCACGCGGTTGTCAAACCACAGGCGATACTCCTTGTTCTTAGACTCAAACGTGAGGATGTTGTTGCGCTGCTCTGAGATCAGCTCTTCACGGTCGACTTTCACGCCATACTGGTTGTAGACGGCGTTCTCGTCTTCAACTTGTGCCCAGGCACTGCCCAAAGTAGATAGTGCCAGCACAAAGGATAGGGTTAATAATTTTTTCATTGTAAAAAACATTAAGTTAATAAATAGAAAATTATTGAATTATATCATTTGTAAATACTGAACAATATTTACACTGCGGTCAAGTTTGAGTTTGCGGCGAAAGCGGTAACGACTCACTTCCACACTTTTAGGTTCCACGCTCATCATACTGGAAATGTCTTTGCTGGAGAAGCCCAGGCGTAGCATTATTGCCAGGCGCTTCTCCTTCTCCGACAAGTTTGGACAACGCATGAGCAGGCGGCTCACGAAATTCTTGTGAAGACTTTCCACCTGAGTGTAGAACTGGTCCATCTCACCGGTGAGCCGCATGTTCTCGTTGAGTTTTTGCGCTGTTTCGCGCAGTTTTTGTCGCAGCGAATTCACATCGTCCTCATTCGACAAGTCGTTGAGACTCTTGCTCAAATCTTCGAGGTACTGACGCTGCTGCTTAATATATAATGAAAGGTTTACTAATTCTTTATGTTTGATGTCAATCTCGTTTGTCATCACATTAAATTGTGACGTTACTGCTGCAACATCAAGACGGTTTCGCTCATCACCAGCTTCAGAATTGTGTGTAAGTTCGTCATCAAGTGCTTTCTTGGTAATGTTGTGTTTGCGCCATTGCTTGGAATACATTATTACTAAAAGGCACGTGACAAGCACAAAGCAGGTCACAATAGAGATGATGAGTGGACTTGTCACTAACTTCATCATCATCACCATTATCAAGAATGAAATGAGTGGTGTGGCTAAAGTAATGCTTGCCAGATTGATGAGACTGCGCTGACGAGTTCCCTTGGTCATCTTGCTACATTCACGCAACTGGCTGGGCGACACTATGACAGGCGCCATCCCCAGCAGTAGTGTTCCGACAATATTGCCAAGGAGCAACACTGTAATGAGGGCATAGAGCGAAGGTAATGCCCAACTCATGGGTTTGGCCGTCGAATTCTCGTTGCGCAACACTGCCATCATGGGTACTACCATTGACAAGCTCAAGATTACCATAAACATAGCCAAAAACGGCAACCAGGTAACGTCAATCTGCGTTAAGAACGAAGACAGGAAAGGAGAGGTGAAGAGCGCGAAATTTATGGCAAGAGTCAGCCCACCCAAAATGATTCCAGCGAGTGCCAGCCGCTTCATGTACAGGTTCTTGAGCAACAAGTGTCGGTCTCTCTTGAAAATGATGCGGTCAAACAGTCGCTCATATAGAGAAAAAAACAGCAGTCCCAATACTGGAGCTGCCACTACCGACAGCAGTGCTGCCGTCATTGAAGGATGAAATGTATCATTTCCGTACATGACAAGTGCTGCAATGGCACCCCAAAATGCTGTAACAGCCGATGTGTACTGGTCGGCACTCCTCACAATTGCAACAGTCATCACGATTGCACACATTATTATATATGCCTGACTGATGGAAATGTTGTTTACGATTGGAGAGCTCTCGTCAAATACAAAAAGCACAAACAGACAGAGTGCCGCTACAACAAGGGTTTGCAGTATGCCAATGAAATGTATCGATATCAGATCGCGGATGTGGATGCCAAGGAAACTGACGCCAATTTCCCGGTATCCAAGCCACGCTCCTATCAAAAGGATCAATAATATCGACACAGTGAATTCCATAATACAGATATCTGGTTAATAGATCAGTTGTTGTGTTTTATGACCATGATTGAGAGGTGGTCGGCAACACGGACCGACTCCTCGGCGAGTTCCTCGACGTGCAAGGTAAAATACCGCAAGTGAAACTTTTGACTGAGCTTGAAGTTATCCATCTCGTGGAACACGCGACGCTTGATTGACTGAGCAAGCTTGCTTACTTCTTTCTCAAAGAAATAGATGCGGTGAGTTTTCTCACTCACAAAGCGTGGAGCCTTAAAATAGTCGCGCGATGCCTGTATAGTGCCCTCTACTGCAAGACCAGTTATTTCAACGAGCTTTAGGAAGTCAACATTAAGCTCCGAAGGGAAGAATGGAATCTCAATCTCATACTGCCACAGATTCTTATGCAACATGTTTATAATCATGTCTAGGCGCTCGAGCAGTTGCATGATTTCCACGCGCTGGTCAGTTACAAGCGAATAAGTGTAGAGCTCATTCTCAATAGTTCGTCTCAGATCGGTTGTGGTGTCGCGTAGTCTGGTGATGCTCTCAAGATTATCGTCAAAGTCCTTCTTGTTGCCCTCAAGGTAGTTCTTGATGCCGCTCTTGTAGGTCAGCACGCATTCATCAAGATAATCAAGAAAACTATCCAGGTCGCTTATTGTCTTATTTGTCTTTTTAAAGCCAAACATTATTTGCATGTGTTTTTGTTATCGAATGCAAAAATATAAAACAAAAATTAAAAATGCAAATACAATGTGTGGTTTATCATAACACACCTCTTTGAATATGTAGTGTTATTATGAATTTTAATACATTATCATTTAGCTATTTATCATTATTAATGTAGTGTGTGTTTTTGTTGTTGAAAAAATGATGTAGTGTTTAAGTAATAATCCTGTATGGCTAATAGACGTCAAAAACCTGCAAAAAACAGGCCATATTCCAGACTGCAGGACAAAAAATGCCACTCGCGAGCTGCATGGCCCACGAGTGGCATCTAATATTGATTTTGGGTTTAGTGTTTTAGGCCTCAATCAATGATATTAAATCCTGTATATCGTTGCAGGACCTCGGGGACGCGGATTCCCTCAGGGGTCTGATTGTTTTCAAGCAGAGCAGCCACAATACGAGGCAGTGCTAAAGCCGAACCATTCAATGTGTGACACAGGTGAGTTTTCTTGTCATCACCACGGTAGCGACATTTGAGACGATTGGCTTGATAGGTCTCGAAGTTACTTACTGAACTGACCTCCAACCAGCGCTTCTGAGCAGCCGACCATACCTCGAAATCAAAGGTAATGGCACTGGTAAAACTCATGTCACCACCGCACAGTCTGAGAATGTGCCAGGGCAACTCAAGCTTCTCGAGCAGCCCCTGAACATGGTCTTTCATCTCTTCAAGAGCGGCATAACTGTCCTCTGGACGCTCAATGCGCACAATCTCTACCTTGTCAAACTGATGCAGACGATTCAAGCCACGCACATCTTTGCCATAACTGCCAGCCTCACGACGGAAGCAAGCACTATAGGCACAATTCTTCTTTGGAAGCTCATCCTGATTGAGGATAACATCTCGATACATATTGGTAACAGGAACCTCGGCAGTAGGAATGAGGTAGAAGTTGTCGACCTGGCAATGATACATCTGTCCCTCTTTATCGGGGAGCTGGCCAGTACCCAATCCTGATGCCTCATTAACGACATAGGGGGGCTCAACCTCTATGTAGCCAGCTTTGCCGGCCTCGTCGAGGAAGAACTGAATGAGCGCTCGCTGCAGACGCGCTCCCTTGCCTACATAGACAGGGAAACCGGCGCCTGTGATTTTCACGCCCAGGTCAAAATCAATCAGATTGTATTTCTTCGCAAGTTCCCAATGAGGCAGAGCATCTTCACTCAGATGAGGTTCGGGTCCTCCGGTCTTCTCCACCACATTGTCTTCGGCGGTGCGCCCTTCGGGCACTCCTTTATAAGGAATATTTGGAACCGTCAGCAGAATCTCGTTGATTTCACTGGCTGCGGCAGTCATCTTGTCGTCAATCTCTTTGTTTGTGGCTTTTAAGGCTGACACTTGTGCCTTGGCCTGCTCAGCCTCTTCACGTTTTCCCTGTTTCATCAGGGCACCAATCGATGCCGCCATCTTGTTGAGCTGTGCTGCATTGTCATCGCGTTGCTTCTGTGCTGTCCTGCGCTGTTTGTCAAGCTCAACGACTTTCATGATTGGCTCACGTGCATCAAAATGCTTCACCGCCAACCTCTCTATTACATACTCAGGGTTTTCATTAATCAATTGAAGTGTAAGCATACTCTTTGCTAAATATCTATATCTATTGGTTTGTTAAGTTTCACTTAATGTGAGCGCTTCATGGCAAATCACTCTCCAAAGGAAATGGTGCGTGTAGCGCTCGCTTTCTTCTTGCTCAGCAGTGATGGGGCCTTGGCTGGCGTTGCCTTGACAGGAGCATTCTGCAATTCCTTGAAGACATTCTTCACTTGCTGGTCGCGCTTGAAAGCGGGATTCTTTTCCAGCAGATCAACAATTTCATCATTGTCAATGTCCTCGGGTCTGAGCACAATATACTGAGCCTTTGCGCGGTCGATATCAAGCTCGTTGAACTTCTCGCCATATTCTTCCTCAATGCGCGATGCGGTAGATGTAGCTTTCGACTCAGCACTCTCCTCGCCTGCTGCCACCGCAGTCTCGGTGTCGAGCGACACGTTGAAGCCTGCCGCAAGCATTGTAATCTTAATCTTCTCGCCAAGAGAGTCATCGTAGGCAACACCCCAGATCATGTCATGGTCATGAGTGAACTGGGTCATGAAGTTCTTCATCTCATCAATCTCACTCATCTTGAACTCATCCTGAGCATTACGAGAATAGTAGATGTTCATCAGAATCTTCTGAGAGCCATAAACGTCGCGGTTCTTCAAGAGTGGAGAATTGAGGGCATCCTCAATGGCCTTTGTCACGCGCTGTTCTCCCTCGCCATAACCCGAGCTTATGATTGCAACTCCACCATCACGTAGAGTTGTGTTCACGTCATTGAAGTCCAGGTTGATGTATCCGTCAACGGTAATGAGGTCGCTGATGCTTCGTGCAGCAACCGACAGAGTGTCGTCGGCCTTGCCAAAAGCGTTCATGAAGTTCAGGTCAGGATAAATCTCGCTTAGGCGCTCATTATTGATGATAAGCAGTGCATCAACATATTTCTGCATCTCATCGGCTCCTTCAAGGGCTTTGATAATTTTTTTCTTACCCTCAAAAAGGAATGGAATGGTAACAATGCCGATGGTTAAAACGCCTTTTTCACGAGCGATGCGCGCTACAACTGGTGCGGCACCGGTTCCTGTTCCACCACCCATACCGGCAGTGATGAATACCATCTTGGTATCGTCATCAAAGAGGGCAGCAATCTCGGCCTCGCTCTCTTCGGCAGCCTCCTTGGCAAGCTCCGGCTGATTACCGGCACCAAGTCCAAAGGTCGTGTTTGGGCCAATAAGTACCCTGTTGGGCACGGGCGAGTTGTTCAACGCCTGTCGGTCAGTATTGATAACCACAAACGACACGCCGCTGATGTTCTGTTGATACATGTGATTGATGGCGTTGTTACCACCGCCGCCAATTCCTATCACCTTTATCCTGCATGGCACGTTGCTCGCGGGCTTTGGCTTATTCTGGAAACCGGGGTTATCCTCAATTCCCTGGAAGATGTCCTGCTGCTCCATCTGAGGGGCTGGCTGCTCGTTAGCATTATTGTCAAAGCTCATGTTGAAGCCTGTCTTTGTGTCTTTTTCGTTATTACCCATATATTTATCTTGATATTATTCTAGTTAAATAAAAATCTTCAGAAAAGAGATTCAAATTACTTTCCACCTTGTCAGAAGTTCTCTTCTCCATCATCTTCAGGCTCTTTAATGATTTTGTTGAGCTGATCGCGGGCACGGTCAAGCCAAGAACGGGAACGTGCACGTTTTTGGGGTTCCTGACGTTCACGCTCGGGTTCCTCGCTACGAGAAGTTTTGGCTGCAGGGGTCTCTGGCCTGAAATTATCATAGCCATAACCTTCCTGTGAACGCACATTATTGTCGAAGCCATGCCCGAAGTCGTCGCTAATGTCACCATAGGTGTTGAGTTTCACGCACGACTGGTTAATTGGGGTCTTCTCAGCAGCTTTCATAAGCAACGAGAACAGCTGAACATATTCAGCGCGGTTGATATTGTGGTCGAGAATGTTGAGCGACTGTGGATAAGAACCGATTCTTACCCTAAGCTTAATTTCATCCTCAATTTTACGAGCCACACCTTGAAGCTGTGCTCCGCCACCAATCAAAACGATGTTGTGCAGGTCGGTGAGCTTTACTCCTGCATAGGTAATCTGCTGCTTTATATTTGCGATAATCTCACCTGTGCGGGCTACGATATAGTTGGCAGCATCGGTCGAACTCACACCTTCAATCGATACCTTATCGACATTCTTGTCAAGAGGGTTACTGATACTTTTCTTCACTCTCTCGGCTGTATCTTCAAGCACATTCAAGCCAATGGTGATATCGCGGGTAATGTTGCGTCCACCCAGAGGCAGAGTCGACAGATAAACCAATGCGCCATCCTTGTAAATCGACACTGTAGTGGTCTCGGCGCCCATGTCGACCAGCATGCAGCCAAGTGATTTTTCCGACGATTCCAGTATTTCATCGGCAACTACAAGAGGTGTCACAAGATATTCTCTCACCCTTACACCACCAGTCATCACGCGGTCCAGATTGAGTTTAAGGTTCGGCTTTGCAACAATCAGATTCATCTTGATATTGATGTTTGAGCCGAACTGCCCGCTAGGACTCTTTGTTTCGTTTTTGTCGACATAGTAAGTCCTGGGCACAACCTCAATGGTATTGTAATTGTTGATGGGGTCCTTGCCGGCATCTTCAATAATGCGCTCGAGCACCTCATTAGTGATTGGAACGGTAGCGTCCAGGTTGTGGTTTACCTCAGTTGGTTCACTGTGAAGTGAACGTCCACTTAATCCCACATACACTTCCTCTATCGTTCCATCAACGCGGTTCTCAAGTTTCTTGATGATATTGTTGATGCATCCCTTAGTGTTTTCCACGTTCTGTATACATCCGTGACGCACACTGTTTATCAGTTTCTCAACTTCAAGATGTCTAACCTGCACATATCCTGAAGGTGTTTTCTCGGCAATGGCACCCACAATTTTAGAACTGCCTATTTCTAAAGCTGCTATATATTGAGTTTTGACCATAGTGATTATTAAATATTATGTATGATTATCTTGTTTGATTACTCTTGTTCTTGTTTGCATTGGCTGGCGGCGCTGCTGCCGTTTTCTTCTCCGGAGGCTTTGCCGGCTTGTCCTGCGGGGCAGCCGCAGCTTTTGTCGGCTCACTCTTGGCCGGTGGTGCAATCGACTTCTCGCGTGTCATCTTGTTGACCGGCGCACGGCTGTCGTCACTCACACGCATTGTCGAAGCGTTGTCGGCAATCTCATCCTCCTCTGGGTCATATTCCTGTACCTGTTCCACTACTTTGTCGCGTCGTGTAGCAACAATTTGATGGTCCCACTTAACCGAAACGGTGTCATAGTACATCCAACCCTTCACAGGCATCACCTTCTTGTAGAACAGTTTGAGTTTCTTGAATTTGCCTTCAAAATTCTCGCTGTTACCCATATTTACCACATGTCCATGTATCGACGGCACGATGTAGATATTGTTAGTGTCGTGCATGCAATACATCGTCACCAGGGACTTGAGTGCCGAGTCCTGCTCCACATAGCGTATCATTGGCAACAGGCGTAGCGGACTGTAACGCTTGGTGAAATGTCCTTCAACGATAGGCACGTCGGCAAAAAACGATGACACGGCAGTCATGCGCTTGCCATTCTTGTTGACATAATATGACTGGTCGCCATCAAAGACACGCATCACAGGCTCTATCTGCGACACCTTGATTTTCAGGCGGCCACCGTTCTCAAAGAGGCATTCCACGTCTTCAATATACTGCGACTCACCAAGCTTCGACTCAATGTCTTCAACATTTATCTGCCACACCGGTTTACCCTTGACGATAATGTGCTTGCGCTCAAGCTCCTCAATCACGCCTTTGGGTGTGACAAACTGTGTGCTGTCATCATTGGTGACCTCTACCTGTATGTCAGTGCACACCTCGTCACGACTTTTGTCGCGAGCCCAAAAGATTCCGACAAACATCAGTGCGGTGAGTGCAAAAAGTAATATGTAACGAACCAGCTTCAACGCTCTTGCTTCTTTACCAAATCACAGATTTCAGGGAGCAAGTTGACAATGTCGCCAGCACCCATCACCAATAAAATATCAAAGTTAAGCAAAGGAATTGATTTAATCAAATTTTCTTTGCTATAAATTGATTTTTTTTCACATTTCACATCTTTTAAGATAATTTCGCTCGTCACGCCTTCAATGGGAAGTTCACGAGCTGGGTAGATAGGCAGCAGTATCACCTCGTCGGCATGCGAGAGAGCACGGGCAAATTCGGGAGCGAAGTCACGAGTGCGTGTGTAGAGGTGAGGCTGGAACATCACCGTCAGCCGACGGCCCTTATACAACTCCCTGACACTCTTGATACTAGCCTCAAGCTCATTGGGATGATGTGCATAGTCATCAATTACCACTTTGCCTTTCTCGCCTGGCTCCTTCAGCCAGAACTCAAACCTGCGCTTTGCGCCAAGGAACGAACCAATGGCCTCCTTGAGCGAGTCATGGTCGATTTCTATAAGACGGCATGCAGCCATCGATGCTACAGCGTTCTCGATGTTTATATCTACTGGCACACCAAGCTTTATGTCTTCTATCGTCTCCCAGGGAGTTACGAAATCAAATGTTATCTCGCCGTTGCCTTTGCGAATGTTATCGGCATGGAAGTCGCCGTCGTGCATACTGTAGGTGTAGACGCGCACGCCCTCCTGCACCCTTGGCTTCAGAGCGAGGCCGGTATGAACTATCAGGGCACCGTCGGGGCGAATGAGTTCGGTGAAATGGGCGAAACTCTCAAGATAGTTCTCATAGTTGCCATAGATGTCAAGGTGGTCGGGATCGGTCGAACTTATCACAGCGATATAAGGCGTAAGCTGATGGAACGAACGGTCAAACTCGTCAGCCTCTATTACCGAGAATGGACTGGTGTCAGATAGTAGAAAATTGCTGTTGTAGTTGCGAAGCACACCACCCAGGAATGCGTTGCTCCCCACACCACTCACCTGCAGTATGTGTGCTGCCATGCTCGATGTAGTGGTTTTGCCGTGAGTTCCGGCAAAGCACAAGGCTTTGCTGCCTTGAGTCACGAGGCCAAGCACACGTGCACGTTTCACGACTTCATAGCCGTTATCACGGAAGTAGCACAGTCCTGCATGTTCGCTGGGCACTGCAGGTGTGTAGACCACCAGCGTGGTCTCACTGTCGCGGCAATAATCGGGAATGAGGTTGGGATCCTCATCAAAAACTATTTCAGCACCTTCATCTTGCAGAGCCTGAGTTATTTCGCTTGGTGTGCGGTCATAGCCCGCAACCCGCTTGCCCTGAGCAAGGAAATAGCGTTCAAGCGCAGCCATTCCTATGCCACCTGCTCCAACAAAATATATCGACTTGTAATCTTTCATATTCTTGAGTTATCAGTTATCAGTTATCTGCTTTCAGTCTCTCTTTCTAGATTAAGCAAGCATTAAAATTGTTCTTACTTCGCAATTTGAAGCACTTTGTCGACAATCACTTCGGCTGCATCGTGCAAAGCCATCTTAAGCACATTTTCACTGAGCTTTGCAAGCACTGCATCCTGTCCAATGGTGTCAAGCATCACATCCACGAGTTTCTCTCTTGCCTCCGAGTCAGGAATCATCAGCGCCGCATTGCGGTTTACCAGAGCCATGGCGTTTTTGGTCTGATGATCCTCGGCTACATTTGGCGAGGGAACAAGAATTGAAGCCTTGCCGAGAAGCTGCAGTTCACTGATGGAGCTGGCTCCTGCACGCGAGATAACGAGGTCGGCGGCACGATAGGCAAGATCCATGTTGGAAATGAATGGCATTTGCTTCACATTTGTCGCCTGCGACGACTCCAGTGCTTCACGGCAACGGTCGTCATATACTTTTCCTGACTGCCAAATCACCTGAATGTCCTCATTAGCACCAATCTTTTCGAGACCACCGATAATGCTGTCGTTTATTGTACGGGCCCCAAGGCTGCCGCCCACAATCAGCACTGTGTGCTTGTCGGGGTCAAGACCGAACGACTGACGTGCCTGTTGAGGCGTAGCATCACAGTCGAGCAGGACGCGACGCACTGGATTGCCAGTGAGTACAATTTTGTCGGCAGGGAAGAAACGTTCCATGCCCTCATAAGCCACACAGATGCACTGTGCACGCTTGGCAAGAAGCTTGTTAGTGACTCCGGCAAATGAATTCTGCTCCTGCAACAAGGTGGGGATGCCGTGTTTCTGACACTCCTTGAGCATTGGACCGCTGGCGTAACCGCCAACTCCGACAGCCACGTTAGGATTGAATTCCTTGAGTATGTTGCGGGCAATCTTCATGCTGCGGTGCAACATGTAAAGTATCTTAAAGTTGCGAAGCAGGTTCTTGCGGTCAAAACCAGCTACCGGCAAACCCTTAATCTCATATCCGGCAGCCGGAACGCGTTCCATTTCCATGCGGCCCTCGGCTCCCACAAAGAGAATCTCGGCCTGTGGCATGCGTCGTTTCAGTTCATTAGCTATCGACAAGGCAGGGAAGATGTGACCTCCTGTACCTCCGCCACTTATCAAAACTCTTAATTGATTGTTATTTCCACTCATTTTTTACAGGTATTTCGGTAGGATTGGCAGCATCGAGGCCACTGGGCAACGCGATGCCTTCGTCCTTGTTCTTTTTATTGGATATGTTACTGATAGTACGGCTCACACTGAGCATTACACCGATTGCCACACTGGTAACCAATATCGAGGTACCACCTTTCGAGATGAGCGGCAATGGCTCACCCGAAACAGGGAACACTCCGGTGTTGATTGCCATGTGGAACAGTGCCTGGAAGGTAATCATCGACGCCATGCCGATGATGAGCAACGCAGGTAGCACGCGGTGACATCGTCGGGCTATCATTGCCGCTCGCGACAGTAGCCACAGATACAGGATGAGCACAAACACACCACCTATCAAACCTATTTCTTCTACTATAATCGAGAATATGTAATCGCTGAAAGCCAACGGCAGGCGGCTGCACTCACGAGAGTTGCCTATTCCCACTCCTGTCAGGCCGCCATGAGCCTGCGCCATAATTGAGAACATTTCCTGTGAATTGTAGCTGTTAACCGAGTCAAAAATCAACGAATCACGGTGCAACCAGTTGTGAATGCGGGTCTTACGCATTCCTGTACGGTCAACCGTCTTTGTCTTGTCGACTCCAAGATCCACGTTCTCGACGGTTATTTTCCTCATGTTGGTTTCACGCTGGTCACGGGCTTCTTTCCAAACATAGAAGACTGCACCGACAATCGCATACACAATAATAACCACCAACAGTTTTCTCCACTTGGCGCCGCCAACGATAAACATCGATGCACTGATGGCCATCAGCAGCAACGTGTTGGTCAATCCACTCTGGATCATCAGGGCACCAAATAAAGCCACGATAGCAGCCGAAATGGCGATTCCCTTGGTCGACACATCTTTATCCTTTTGGTTCTTTGCCATTATATAGGCCAAAGCAGTAACGGCCGAAAGCTTGGCAAGCTCCGACGGTTGAACCGACAAATTAATTATCGGAATAGTAAATGCACGCTGAGCGCCATAGACCACCTTACCGGCAACGAACACATAGACAAGGCTCACCGAGGTGACAATCCACAATAGTGGAATGAGCACCAATAGCAACATCTTGTTGTTGTAGTTCACGCGGCTAAGGCCAACTACAAAACCGGCACCAATAGCCAGATACATCACTTGCTTAATAATCGGACTATACACTCCATAAAGAGCCACGTCACGACTCGATGCCGAGTAGGACTCCACTATTGAGAGCACTACAAGCGTCAGGTAGATTCCCCAAATCCATGGGTCACCATAACGTTTGGACAACTCCCTGTATTTCGATACTTTCTCTCCCACTTAATCAACTTCAATTAATATGAATTAATACTCCTCTATATTTTATCATTTAAGTTCGTGAACACATTGCTTGAACTGCTCACCACGGTCCTCATAGCTCTTGAACAGATCAAAGCTTGCACAACAAGGCGACAGAAGGACGGTCTGGCCTTCACGAGCCAACTCATGGCACTTGGTGACACATTCCTGCATACTACGTGCATCGGTCACAACAGGCACCTTGCTGTCAAAGAAAGCATGGAGCTTGCTGTTGTCCACACCCAGACATACTATTGCCGTCACTTTCTCCTTAACGAACTCTTCTATCTCACTGTAGTCGTTTCCCTTATCTTTACCACCGAGGATGAGAACAACAGGATCGGTCATGCTCTCAAGTGCATACCAGGTGCTGTTGACATTGGTTGCCTTTGAATCGTTGATGTAACGCACTCCGTTGAGCGTGCGCACATATTCCAGACGGTGCTCCACGGCCTCAAAGCTGGCAAGAGCCTTGCGGATGTTCTCTTTCTTGATGTCGAGCAATGTGGCCGAGATGCTTGCCGCCATGGAATTGTAAATGTTGTGCATACCTTTAAGGGCCAATTCCTCGCGTGGCATCTCCCACTCGTTGCCTTCTACATTGATGCACATCTTTCCGTCATGCAGATAGGCTGTACATGACTTGTCGTCACGCGCACTGAACGGGAACATGCGGGCTTCGCTCTTCATGCTCTTGAGCTGAGCCGAAATAACGGGGTCATCCTCCCAATAAATGAAAGCGTCATCACTGGTCTGATTCTGCATGATGCGGAATTTCGCTGCCACATAATTTTCCATCTTGTGGTCATAGCGATCGAGATGGTCAGGAGTGATGTTGAGCATCACAGCAATGTTTGCCTTGAAATCATACATGTTGTCGAGCTGGAAGCTGCTCAGCTCTATGACATACACATCATGTTTCTCGGTTGCCACCTGCATGGCAAGGCTCTTGCCCACATTGCCGGCAAGACCCACATTCAGACCAGCCTCTTTGAGGATATGATAGGTCAACAACGTGGTTGTAGTCTTACCGTTACTACCTGTGATGCACACCATCCTCGCGTCGGTGTATCGACCTGCCAGTTCTATCTCAGAGATGACAGGGATACCCTTCGCCATGGCGCGGACAATGAGCGGAGCCGTCAATGGTACGCCGGGGCTCTTCACGATTTCGTCGGCATTAAGCACCTTCTCTTCGCTATGGTGCTCTTCCTCCCAGGCTATTCCCCACTTGTCAAGCACTTCCTTGTATCGTGGAGCGATTTTGCCCATATCGGTGAGCCACACGTCCATACCTTTAACTTTAGCGAGCACCGCAGCGCCCACTCCGCTTTCTCCTCCGCCAATTACTACTAAACGTTTCATTTCCTTTACTAATTCTTTTTTCTCGTTTTACTATGATGACTCGTTATAATACTCGTTTTATACTATGATGTATAGATTATCTTATCTTCAGTGTGATGATGGTCAATGCCGCAAGAATGATGGTGAAGATCCAGAATCTAATGGTGATTTTTGACTCATGGAACTTATTGCGAGGCCAGCTGCGCAATACATAACGGCTGTCGGGCGCCAAATCCTTGTCAAGCTTGCGGAAATTGTCATGAATGGGGGTAGAGCGGAACACTCTCACCTTTTGGCCCTTGCGCTTGTAGTACTTGTAGACCTGCGTTTGAATAATTACACTCAAACTCTCCATCAGGAACACACCACACAAGATGGGAACAAGAAGCTCCTTGTGGATGATGACGGCACACACACCAATGATACCACCAATGGTCAGCGAACCAGTGTCACCCATAAACATCTGAGCCGGATAAGCATTATACCACAAGAAACCTATCAATGCCCCTATGAAGGCGCAAATGAACACCACGAGCTCCTGACTGCCGGGGATATACATTATATTTAAATAGGAGGCATACTCCAAGTGTGAACTCACATAGGCCAGTATGCCCAATGCCACACCCATGATTGCCGAGTTGCCAGCCAGCATACCATCCATGCCGTCGTTAAGATTGGCACCATTGCTCACAGCAGTGACAACCAGAATTGTCATCAGCACGAACAGTATCCAACCGGCAGGACCTCCTGCCTTGCCCATCCATTTTGTCAATGCACCATAATCAAGGTTATGGTTCTTGACAAACGGGATTGTTGTCTTCAACGACTTCTCAGTATCACTCTTGTGAACCACCACAAGTTCCTGCGTGGCGCTGTGGATTGTTTCCACATTCTCACGCATGACAGCATCGGGGCTAAGCCACAGCACAAGACCAACTATGAAGCCAATGCTCACTTGACCAACAATCTTATATTTTCCTTTCAAGCCCTCTTTGTGCTTGCGGAAAATCTTGATATAATCATCACAGAAGCCCAGAAAGCCGAGCCACAATGTGGTGATAATCATCAAGATAAGATAAATATTCCTCATGCGGCCAAGTAAAAGCACCGGCAATAGGATGGCAATGATTATCACAATGCCGCCCATCGACGGAGTGCCTTTCTTTTTCTCGCCAAAGGGGTCAATAGCTGAGTCGCGTTGTGTCTCAACAATGTTACGCTTGCGCATAAACTGAATGAACTTCTCGCCCAACCATGCCGAAAGCACCAGCGCCAATATCAGCGTGAGCAACGCACGAAAGGAGATGTACTGCCACATGTGCGAGCCGGGAATATTGTATTGCTCTAAGAAGCGGAAAATGTAGTATAGCATAATCTATTATATTTGTTCCAGATAGTCTGGAAACGCAATTATTTTATTATAATTCATTTTTCTGTCTCAAACACTTCGGCAATCACCTCGCGGTCATCGAAATGATGCTTCACGCCATTAATCTCCTGATAGTCCTCATGACCCTTGCCTGCCACAATCACTACATCTCCGGGCTCAGCCATGCGACAGGCTGCCTCAATGGCTTGACGGCGGTTAGTGATAGTGAGTGTGATCGAACGCTTGTCGTCGGGGACACCGGCCTGCATGTCTCGCAAGATATCGTCGGGGTCCTCGAAACGGGGATTATCACTGGTAAGAATCACCTTGCCACTGCGCATCACAGCCTCGCGAGCCATGATGGGGCGTTTTCCCTTATCGCGGTTGCCTCCGCAGCCACACACTGTTATCACAGTGCCTTTACCTCTCATAACCTCGTTAACCGAGTCAATAACGTTAATCAGCGCATCGGGGGTGTGGGCATAGTCAACTATTGCAATGTAACCGCGCGGAGAACGCATGGTCTGGAAGCGTCCTGCCACAGGCACCAGCTGACTCATCTTCACCAGCACTTGCTCCTTGTCCCAACCCAGCAGTACGGCTGCAGCATAGACCGAAGTCAGATTGTAGGCATTGAAGCGACCGGTGAACAGCACGTCGAGTTCCACACCATTGATTGTCATGGTGGTACCATCAAGACGGTCTTCGATTACACGGCACTTGAAATCGGCCATTGAGCGCAATGAGTAGGTATATTTCTTTGCCTTGGTGTTCTGTACCATGACAGCACCGACCTTGTCGTCGGCATTCACTACAGCAAATGCATCAGCACCAAGTGAGTCAAAGAACATCTTCTTTGCCTTGATGTAGTTTTCAACAGTTCCGTGATAGTCAAGGTGGTCACGGGTGAGATTGGTAAAAATGCCACCGGCAAACTTCAAGCCATCAACACGATGCTGGTCGCAGGCATGAGAACTCACCTCCATGAAGGCATAGGTACATCCTGCCTCAATCATCTCATGCAGAAGGCGATTGAGCGACAAGTGGTCGGGAGTAGTCTGCTTGGCGGGTTCCACACGCTTGTCGATTAGATTCTGAACCGTCGACAGCAGCCCAGCCTTGTAGCCCATCAGGTTTGCCAACTCATAAAGCAAAGTGGCGGTAGTTGTCTTGCCATTGGTGCCGGTAACGCCCACAAGTTTCAACTTTGATGAGGGATTCTCATACCAGGCGTCGGCGATGTATGCAAGAGCCACGGTGCTGTTTTCCACCACCACCCAGGTCACTTGCGACGATGGCTGCTCTGGCAACTTTTCACACACGATGGCCGAGGCTCCAGCCTCTACCACCTGTGGTATGAAAGTGTGAGCGTCGACGTTGACACCTCTCACTGCCACAAACAGGCTGCCAGGCTTTACCACGCGAGAGTCGCATGTAACATCGTTTATCATTATGCTGCTGTCGCCCTCAATGCTCTTTACATTGACGGTTTTAAGCAGGTCGTTTAGTCTTTTGTTGTCCATTCTTCTCTGTTTATTTTGTTATTTGTTGTCGGTTAATCAAGAAGCGAGTGTTAGGTTTATCACCGAACCACGATTGTAGGGAGAGCCGGCGGGAACGCTCTGTCTCACCACACGGCCAAATCCTTTAAACCTGACGTTGATGCCAAGTTTCTCAAGTGTGCTGACAGCTTCCCTGATTGGCAAGCCGCAAACGTTCGGAACACCTGAGGTTGGGTTGGAAGGCACTCCAAACATCTTCACCTGACGGGTTCCGATAAAGCTCTTGATGCCGTCCACACGATTAGGCTGGTTGGTGCTATAGAGCACTGGCAGCTTCTCATAGGCAGTACGACTGTTGGCATCACGCTTGGGGGTTGACGAATTGTCAAGATTGTCATTTGCTCCCAGCAGGCCACGGGCATACATCTTGGCGGCAATATTCTTCAGCACAAGACCACTGCTGGCTGCAGCACCGCGATTGGCACGGAGCATGAGCACCACGCAGCTGTATTGAGGATTCTTATAAGGGAAGAAACCGCAGAAGGCAAGGCGCTTCTCCTCACCATAAGTGCCATCGCTGCGAACAGTGTAGGCTGTACCGGTCTTTCCTGCAATCTCCACATTCTCATCCTGAACCCAACGACGGGCTGTACCATGACTGCCCCAGACCACATCATGCATCATGATGCGCAATTTCTCGGCATTCTCGGGACTGCACACCTGATCGCGGATATAGGTTATCGGAACAATCGAATCTACGTTACTGCCCGGACGAGTGAGTTTCTTTACTAGATGTGGGCGCACATACTTGCCGTCGTTGGCAATGGCATTGTAAATCGCCAGGGTGTGCATGGGTGGAATAAGCGTAGTGTATCCGTAAGCCATGCGAGTAAGAGCCACGCGGTCGGCTGTAGTGTGACCGAGTCGTGCTATGTAGGGTTCCTGCTCACCTCCAATGCCGGTATTGAACGGCTCAAAGAATCCCAATTGCTCAAGACGGTCGCGGAAACCACCGGGATTACTGCCATATTTTTTCACGATAATCTTCGACATACCGATGTTACTCGACATCTCAATGATCTGACGTGGCGACAAGGCAGCACCACCGTGAGGGTCACGAATCTCACGACCACCGTAAATCCACAATCCGCCAGTAGGAATTGTGGCATTGATATCGTTGACAATGCCATCCTCAAGGGCTACCATCATCGAGATGGGCTTCATTACCGAGCCTGGCTCATAACCAAGCACGGCATTGTTGCGGCCCTCGTAGTAATCCTGAAGCTTCTCGCTCCACTCAAGATTGGAAATAGCTTTTATCTCTCCTGTCTGAACCTCCATCAGCACACATGTACCCCACAGTGCATCGGTCTCACGGCAAATCTTATAGAGCTCGTTCTCCACAATGTCCTGAAGCTGCACGTTGATAGTGGTGGTGATGTCATAGCCTGGCACTGCCGGTGTGCTCTCCCAGTCAACGATTTTATTCGTTAGCTGAATGCGGCGCTTAACGCCAGGCACACCGTACAGCAACGAGTCAAGAGCCATCTCCAGACCCGAAACGCCATGCTGACCTTTGATGTTTTTCACCTCTCCCACGTTGCCAATGCTTCGCGAAGCCATCGACCCGAATGGTTTTACTCGTTTTACTGTTGGGTCGCTGTAGAAGCCGTTCTTATTCTTCGGCAACTCCAGGAAAGGAAAAGATTTAAGGCGAACAAACTGTGAATGTGTTAATCCTGAAAAGAGAGGATATGCTGAACTCTTGCGTGCCGTGAAATGGGCATTCAAGTCGTCTTTCCATTCTTTAGCGCTCTTCTTGCCGGGCATGAAAGCCTCAAGACTGTCACACAACGCATCAAGGTTCTTGAGAAACTCACGCTTGTCAAAACCTTCGGCACGCCAGTCGATGCGGGCTGTATAATAGTTCAGGTTTGCCGAGAGCACGCTACCGTTGTCCGACAGAATTCTGCCGCGCTCTGGATTGAGCACAGTCTCACGTGTAAGCAGGCTGTCGGCTTTGTCGTTCCATGATTTTGCCTGCATGACCGATGTCTTGAACATGTTGTAGACAATCATCGAAGCAAAGAGCAGGATGAAAGCGATTACAACCAGATATCGGAATAATATATGTTGTTTATTTGATTGCCTCATTTCTCGTCAGAAGTCAGTTTATAGGGTGGTTGTTTTGATATATTCAGGTCTATGCCCATCGAGTCGATATAGCTCTTCATCTGGCTTTCCAGAATCCGGGAGTTGTAGGTTGAGCTGGCATCAACGTAGTCGGTGCTGGCATTATTGAGCATCACCTTCAGCGTGCCCAGTTTGGCCTTGTCACTCTGATAGACATATTTGTTGGAGATGTACATGAGCATCATCACCGTTGCAGCAATCACATAGAGCCAGTATTTCTTGAAGAATTCAAGCGTCAGGAACATGCGACCCTGCAGGGCACGCTGTACGAGGACTAGCGGATTCAGGGTGAATCCACCTTCCTTTTCCTGTTTCTTCGACTTGCCAGTCTTTTTCTTACGTTCTGCCATGTGACTGAAATCTATATTTGTCTGTTTATTATGTTATTTTTCTGAAGTTCTCCGCTCTGCAATTCGGAGTTTTGCGCTGCGCGAACGAGGATTTGCCTCAATCTCGGCTTCGCTTGCCGTGATCACCTTGTTGTTTACAAGAATCCATGGGGTGTTTGCCTTGCCATAGAAGTCTTTCTCAATGCGGCCTTCGACATTGCCACTACGCATGAAGTTCTTAACCAGGCGGTCCTCAAGGCTGTGGTAGGTTATCACCACCAAGCGCCCCTCGGGCTTCAACACTTCAAGCGACTGCTGCAACATGCGCTTGAGCACGTCAATCTCATGATTAACCTCAATGCGCAATGCCTGAAACACCTGTGCCAGTTCTTTCTTCTCCTGACTCTTGCGGATGAAAGGACGCACAACGTCCAACAATTGGCCCGTAGTGGTTATCGCCCTTGTGTTGCGGCTTTTCACTATCGCACTGGCTATGCGGCGCGACTGCTTGAGTTCTCCGTAGAGATAAAACACATTTGCAAGGTCTGCCTCGTCATAGCCATTGAGTACGTCAGCCGCGGTCATTGCCGAGTCACGGTTCATTCGCATGTCAAGGGTGCTGTCCTCACGAAAGGTAAATCCTCTTTCGGCATCATCAAAATGATGGAACGACACACCCAGGTCAGCAATAATGCCGTCAACCTTCTCAATTCGGTAGTAACGCAAAAAATTTTTCAAAAAAGAAAAATTTGCGTGTACAAATGTAAATCGCTTATCTTCCAGCCTGTTGGCCCACGCATCCATGTCCTGATCAAAACCAAGAAGCCTTCCTTCAGTACCTAAATGCTCCATTATGGCACGACTATGTCCACCACCGCCGAAAGTAACATCCACATATGTGCCATTTGGCTTGATATTCAAGCCATTAATGCACTCATTCAGCAACGCTGGTATGTGATATACAGTGGTATCCATTACTCTTTTTTGCCCATTAGGCTTATGAATTGATTTACAAAACTTTAATATTGGGGTGTAAAATTACAAAATAAAAATCAATAATTTGCAAATGCAAATAAAAAATTTTCATTTTTTTTCAAAAAAGTTATCAACAACCCTGTTAAAAACTTCTTACTTTGCTTGTTTTTAGATAATTATAAAAATTAGGACAAATCGTTTGCAGTCGTAAATAATTTTCATTCCTTATTTGTTTTTTCTTTGTTTATTAAGTTTCTAAGTGCTAATTATAGAAAGCACGGAAATTCCTAAAAATCCTGAAATGCAAGCCTTTCAGGCAACAACAAAAAATGGGATGAGGAAACCTCATCCCACCGATATCTAAAGTTTGGGGGTAACGCAATGCGCTACCTTAAGAATTTGCGACCATTAACATCAATGGATACCTTCAACGTACTCAACGTCAAGTTTCTTCTTTGGCACCTTGATGCGGTCTTTTACCTCCTCATAACCCTCAGGCAAAGGATGGTTACTGATTTTGCTCAGTTCTACTGCCGAGAAAGCATAATCAACTGTCTGACGAGTAGTTTTTCCCATATAGCGATGCTTTATTCCCAAGCCATTATCCACAAGTGTCTCCATTAATGTCTTCTGCTCGGGACTGGGTTTTCTGAGCTTGATCTCTTCGCCGGCCTTCCATCCGCGAATCTGACCTTTCATCCTATCTATCGTTCCATTGGATTCATCACGAACGTAGTTGTATACCAGATAGTTGTTCTCGACCTGTGCAGTGGTCAACTCAGTAGCGCGGTCAACTTCAACAGGCAACAGAGCATTTATTGAATCAACGAGCTCGGCCAGTCTGTCATCGACCGCAACCGAATCAGTCTGTACACTATCCTTGACAACTTTTGCGGCACCAGCCATGGCAAGCACTTCTTCGGGTGTCATTTCGATGGCACAGTTATTGCCTCGAGAGTTCATAACAACAGTGCGCACGCCCAATCCACCATCGGCAAGTTCCTTATACATCGCCCAAGCATCATTATTACCAGCTATAACATCGGTAACCAGCTGCTTCGACTTTTTATAATCATTTATAATGGCCAGGTCGGCATCGTCATTGCCAAGAACAAGGTTGAAAACAACCTTTTTCCCAACACCATCATAATACACGCTGTCGAGAGTGCGGTCATCATCAAGCTCAATGGGAAGTTTGCCGTTAAACTCTGCCAGGCGCAATTGAAGCGAATCAGTATTCTCGCTCAGCGGCTTACCCTCATTGGATGCTGTATTGCAGCCTGTTACAACAGTCACAAGCAACACGGCAACAATCGAAATAATAGTGAATACTCTCATACCTCTAAATAGTTCATTTATTGGTTGTAGCTTTGCGGCGAACGGCACGCTTGCGGGTGCCACCCTTGCTGGCATTGGCCTCGTCGGCTATAATGGCACGGCAATCCTCAAGAGTAAGCTTGGCTGCATCCATCTTACGGGGAATCTTATAATTCTTCTTCTGATAGCAGATGTAAGCGCCAAAACGGCCGTTAAGAACCTGCATGTCTGGGTCCTCATCAAATGTCACAAGCACCTTCTTGGCCTCGTTGACACGTTTCTCGTTAATCAGTTGAACTGCCTCATCAAGAGTGATACTGTAGGGAGATATTTCCTTAGGAATTGACACAAACTTGTTGTCATGCTTGATGTAAGGACCATACTTGCCGATAGCCACTACAACCTCCGTATCCTCGTATTCGCCAAGTTCACGGGGCATATCAAAGAGCTTGATTGCCTCCTCAAGCGTGATGGTGGCAACGCTCTGCTCCTTCTGCA
>JAEEGL014199188.1_pt1 | contig 22698 bp, 12 predicted proteins | sample 9134231 | NCBI WGS metagenome assembly JAEEGL01 (sample SAMN16246548, study PRJNA631951) | gut metagenome | biome: gut microbiome; feature: rumen; material: fiber-attached | host: Bos | place: Iran: Karaj | collected 2018-10 | reverse complement strand
CTGTCCGGACTGTGGCGGTTCCGGTCAGATAATAAAAGAAAAGTGTGCCGACTGTCATGGTACCGGATATGTACCTATGAAGAAGCGTTTTGAGGTAGAATTCCCGGCCGGTGTTGATAACGGACAGTGCAAGAGAATGGCCGGAATAGGTGAGCCTGGTGTAAACGGCGGTCCTCGCGGTGATGCTCTTGTCGAAGCAGTGGTTTCACCCCATCCTATTTTCCAGAGACAGGACATGAACATTTTCTCGAATGTGCCCATGTCATATGCGGTAGCAGCACTGGGCGGTGAGATCGTCATAGACACGGTTGACGGACCGGTGACATATGATGTAAAGGCAGGGACAGTGACCGATACCCAGATCAGGCTCCGCGGAAAGGGTGTACCGAGCCTTAGGGATTCAAAGACAAGGGGCGATCATTATGTTACACTTGTTGTACAGACACCTACAAAGCTGTCTTCCAAGGCTAAGGAGCTTTTGAGAGAGTTTGATAAGGAGACCAGCGACAGCCTGACGGCAGCAGAGCGTTTCAGGGCAGAGCGGGCACAGGGCGGAAACCCTGAGGCGGCAAAGAAACCCAAAAAGAAGAAGGGTTTCTTCTCGTAAGGTTGCAGGTAGTAGCGTAGCCCGGAGCACTTGCTGTCACGGGCGTAGGAAAGAGTAAATTAGGTACGAGCAGACCGCTATCTGCAAAGCAAATCTTAGGTTGTGGCTGCCATAACTGGGAGAACCGACAGGTTCAGAACCGTTACAGATACCGGAGATAACTAGGGGGAATGTACATGGGGAATCCATTTGAAGATGCGTTAAAAAATGAGTACACCGTAAAGAAAGCTTCAAAAAAGGCAGGACCTGAAAAGGATATAATAAAGCTGCTTGAAAACGAGGATGCTGTTGATCCGGATGCTGTATACACGGGCGAACAGCTTAAGGAAATCGCAAAGGATAGCACAGAAGCGATAGCGGATCTTAAGAAACGGCTTGAGTCGCTGCGGTACGATCTTGATGTGATAAACCGTGAGCTTAATGAGAAGCGTGATGAACTTAAGGGCGTGTATAATGATATGACCTACGGCCAGCAGCATGATCTGATAGGACCGGGCGAAAAGATACACCACCGGATGCAGCAGGTAAGCGATGCGGCTGAAAAGCTGGGCGGTATGACGGAGCGCATGTCAGAAGCGATATCAGCGCTTGAATGAAGTAAATATGGTAATTGTCCGAAACCTTTGCCTTTTACGGGGCAGAGGTTTTTTGATATTATTTTATTTAGTTACTATAGCAAACGACAAAACTCTTTTCGTTTTGTCGTTTGCTGCGCCGGATTTTGGTTGCCGCAAGCAACATATTACCTTACAAAATCCGTGCGCATCCTCGCGGAGTGTTTATAGTAAGCGAAATTAGAAATTTCGCTTACTATAAAACTTCCCACATTTAGTCTGTGGAAAAAGAACAACGACTCGCATGTGCACAGGAACCGGTGCGATTGTGAGTGTCGTTCTGACGAGTTCAGTGGGTGGGAAGTTTAATTCAGTTATTTAATAGGGGTGCGTATGAAAAATAACATCAGTCTGCTATATCCTGAAAACTATGATGCGGACCGGCGGAAAGAGTCGCAAATGTCAGGCATGGATTTTGTTGATGCCCTGTCATTGAAGAGCATGATAGTGCTGGTCAATGAGACCTTCCGCGGTGCGCCGCCCATAAGGCTTACGGATTTTTTTACGACTGATGCGGAGGTGATAGCATACAGATTGGATGTGTTGGAAGAGCTTGTTGCCAATTCTGACCTGTGTGCTGTACTCGAAAAAGCTCTGCCTGTGGTAAGGGGCATTTTTGATATGCACACCATAATAAACGGGGGAGCATCGTTGGAAAAATCCTTGTCTGCAATCCGTATATTAGAGAGTTATATAGAGGTTACGGATATTTTTTACTCGGGTTTTAAGGATAAAGAAGTGCATTCCGCAGGACTTGCTGCACTGAAGAAAATGGTTGAGGAAACTGTGGCGGGAGATGAGTACCGGAATCTTAAGACAGACCTTAATGAACAGACGGTGGACTTCGGCGAGCTGAAAAGCGTTACCATAGGTGTTAATCTGGATGCCAACATGCAGGCTGTGGAGGCTGGGCTTTTATCCGTAAATACGGAAAAGTTCAGGAAAGGAACGCTTATCGGAAAAGTCACGGGACTGGATAAAAAAGATCCCTATATTCTTTTGTCTTCTCTGTATCCGCTTCCCAAGGGAGTGACGGCACAGAGCATTGGTCTGGATGTGGACGGCAGCGGACAGACACGGCCTGAATCTGCGATACCGGATACGGAGGTCTTAGCAAAGAGCATACGCCATGCCCTTGAGGATAATTACAAGAATGCCATAAGATCCTTTGGACCTGTGGTCGATAAATATTTTAGCGTGAATACTGCAGTTTATGTGACGCTTTTTTCAGAAATACGTTTTCTCCTTGCGGAGGTTAAATTTATAAAAGACATGCGGAGCATAGGGCTTAGCATGACCAGGCCGGAAGTAAGGGCAATGACGGAAAAGTGTTTTGATGTGCAGGGGATATATAATGTGAACCTTGCCAGGAACATGCCTGGAGAGGAACTTATCCGCAATGACCTTAAGTTTGATGAAAATGGCAGGTTTTATCTGTTAACAGGACCGAATCATGGCGGGAAATCAGTTTTTGCCAGGGCTGTTGGAACAGTGCAGGCACTCTTTCTGCTGGGATGTTTCGTTCCGGCGGACATGGCCGTGCTGAGCCCTGTGACAGGCATATATACCCATTTTACAGCTTCTGACGATAGGGATTACGGACGGGGCAGGTTTGAAAGCGAGTGCGAGAGGCTAGTGAAGATACTAAGGCAGCTTGGGGAATATGACATGCTGCTTATGGATGAGTCTTTTTCAGGTACCGGTGCACTGGAAGCCTGCTATATCGCGTCGGAGGTTTTGACGGGGATAGGGGTCATAGGATCCTGTGGGATTTTTGTTACTCATATCCATGATCTGGCTGCTCAGGTAGACAGCTTCAACTCATATCCAGGAAATAAGGGCCGTATAGATAATCTTTCCGCACTTATGGAAGATAAGGAAAAGGGAACCAGGAGCTACAGGATAGCCAGGGTGAAGCCTGACGGTCTCAGTTACGCCAGTGATATTGCCGCAAAGTGCGGACTGAATTTTACTGACAGGGGAAGCTTTGGGGTTTAGACGGCGGAAAAATGTACGTGATAACGTAGTATCCGTACGGGATAGCAGACGGAACAAAAATGTGTTACAATTGTAAAGTATATATTTTCAAGTTGATAATGTCGTAATTATTAATTATCTTAGTTTTTCTGCATACTGCCGTAACAGTAGGAACTGGCAGGAATAATGTCTTCGTTGTATACGGAGGGGATAGTAGGTGAGTGAAGAGACAGGCAAAAAAGTGATACTGGAAACAGACAATACTATTGCGGAACCGGAGAGAAAAGATAAGTCGGTTAATAAGAAGGCTGAAAAGCGTGGGCATATTTCGTCGAGGCTTTTGGTATTCTTTCTCTTGCTTGTTGTGGTTGTGCTTGTCATCAATAGTGTTGCCATATATTTTAGCAGGAGCAATGCGTACAAGGATCAGAATATCCAGAGCATGAAGAAGGTTGGCTTCCACCTGCGGGATGAGCTTGCAAAAGAGGGCGAAACCTTTATTCAGTATCAGGATTATATTCTGGAGAACAGCCTGAAAATTTACATTCCCTGTGATTTTGATTCTGAGTTCGTGGCATCTGCAAAGGATGATTTTGAGCGGGCTTTCTCTGAACGTTACCCGGGCAAGGCTTTCGGTAAGGACGTGTATTTTAATGATATGGATGAGGACTTAAAGATCAGTTTCTGCACTTATTATCACGCAAAGTGGTTTCTTGAGTGCGAGGAAATGACGGAAGATTTTGATCTTTCCTATGTTTATTTTATGTATCCCAACGGGAACGGTACTCATATAATCTATATGTTTGATGTTGAGCGTGCCTATGAAGGGGACGAGAGCGAGAACCGGCTTCACATTTGTGATGACTATGAGGAAGATTACGATGACTGCAAGCGTCTTTTTGATACATGGCGCAGCGGCAAGCTCCTGGATGATTATGATGTTTTTGACAATGAATACGGCAGGGCCTATTCATATTATATTCCGGTCTATATAAACGCAGAAAAACGTGGACTTGTGGGAGTGGATCTTGACATTGACTATGTAAACGGCAATCTGATCGGAGAGGCTATTGCACTTTCGCTTATAAGCGGACTGATACTTGCGTTGGGATTATTCATATGCGTCTTTTACATTCACCGTACCATAGTTTCAAGGATATTACTCTTAAGCCAGAATGTGGGCGTATACAAGCGGATGAAAGACGGTGCAGTGGCTGATGACATCTCTGGAATGAATACCGGAAATGATGAAATTTCTGTGCTTTATGAACAGACAGCTTCCATGATCCTGGAAATCAACGAATATATGAACAACCTGAAGAGTACAACCATCGCACTTACTGCAGCCAGGGAAGAGGCCACCCATGATGCCCTTACAGGTATAAGGAATAAAAATGCGTATGACACAGAGATACTGTCCATAAGATCGGATATTGAAAAGGGCTGTTATGATTACGGTATTGTCATGATCGACATGAACTATCTGAAACAGATAAATGATAACTATGGCCATGATGTGGGCAATCTTGCCATCCGCAAGCTCTGCCGCGTAATATGCCTTACGTTTGAGCATTCGCCTGTATTCAGGGTGGGCGGCGATGAATTTGCCGTACTGCTTAAGGGATATGACTATGCGCATATAGAACAGCTGGCTGGTAAGTTTAATGACGAGATCGACAGATTGGGTAATGATAAGGACCTAAAGCAGTGGGAAAGGATTTCGGCCGCTTTGGGATATGCTCTTTTTGAACCTGAAAAGGACAGGACCATAGATGATACTTTTGCGCGGGCTGATATGGCGATGTACAACCGAAAGAAGAGCATGAAGGCTGCAAGAAAATAAATAATGTTACTATTCAGGATAGCAGGAGCACCTGCTGTCATGGTCAAATAGATACTAAAGCTTGAATGCAGAATTGATGTTTTGGGGCACACAAACAAAAAAGAGGAGGTAGTAAGATGAAACTGAAAGCACTTATGACAGGCGCGGCACTTGCATTGGCAGCAGCGGTATGTTTTGTACCGGCAAAAGCAGAAGCAGCACCGGAAATCATGCCGGACGGAACGGTTTTTGATGGTGAGTATTATGCTGAAAATAACCCTGATGTGGTAGCTGCAATGGGAACGGATACGGCAGCGTTGTATGCTCACTATCAGGTATGCGGAAAGACAGAGGGCAGGCTTGCTACTGCAGCATCAGGCGATGGTTTTGATGCAGCTTATTATGCGGCAAAATATCCTCAGGTAGCTGCAGTGATGGGAACGGAAGAAAACATGCTTTTCTTCCATTATGCAGTATGCGGCAAGACGGAAGGACGCTTTCCAAATCAGGCGGCTGAGAATGGGAAGCCTGCGGCTGCTGCAACAGATAATAGTACGAATGTAAATACATATGAATACAAGCTTTCTATGGCAAAGAAAGCAGCAGATTATGTCAATGCAAAGAGGGTAGAAGAAAAAAAAGCCGAACTTCAGTGGTCAGACGCATTGGCAGAGGCAGCGATGTTAAGGGCTGCTGAACTTGTTGAGTCAAATTCTGAAAAAAGGCCTAATGGTAAGTCGTTTAAGACAATTCTTCAGGAAAAAGGCATCGGTTATGATGAAGCTGAACAGTGCTATATAGTAGGTCTTGAGACTCCTGATGAGGCTGTACGCAACTGGTCAAGGGGCAACAAGAAGGATATTTTGTTAGGTAGATATAAGAAGATGGCTGTAGGTTATGATCCTAATGCAGGTGGCTGTTGGGTACTTTTAGTGATAAAGTGATTAAAGCGAGGTAACTGTTCTGAACAGTCACATAAGCTGGATTGATCGACTGGCCCTGAATATTTACTGTTTTTTACTGCCTGTGCAAAAACTGCACAGGCAGTTTTTTGCGAATGGGCTGTGTAGTGATATTTTCGGCATATGTCATAATCGTAAAAGGTATAAATATACCCCTATTGTCGGCAAATTTTATGATATCGTAGAAGTACAGTTGTAAGAGACGACAAGTTTGAATGGTTATCAGCTATTTAGAACAGTGCGAAGCTTTGCTGTTACAGGTGTATGAAATTCCATATTGAGCGAGGAAAATGAAGTGTTAAAGTTTTATATCGGTGCTTCCGGTTACGGAAAGACCACAAAGATCATAGACGATATCATAGAACGGTCAGTTAATGAGCCAGACAGGCAGTTTACCATTATAGTGCCGGACCAGTTTACTATGCAGACACAGAAGGAAGTGGTACTACGCCATCCAAGGAAGGGCATAATGAACATTGATGTCCAGAGCTTCGGAAGACTGGGACACCGCCTGGCCGATGAAGTGGGAGAAAAGGACCGTCTGATCCTTGATGATACCGGAAAGAACCTTATTTTAAGAAAGCTGTCTGCTGATCTGGGGGATAAGCTGCCTGTTATCGGAAGCAGCATAAAAAAGACCGGCTATATCCACGAGGTGAAGTCAGCTATATCCGAATTCGAGCAGTACGGCATTGCTCCCTCAGATATTGATAAGCTGATGGAATTCACAGTCGGAAAGCCGTTCCTTAAGGGAAAGCTTGCTGACCTTAAATGTTTGTATGAAGAAATGAATAAGTTCTGCGGCGAGAGGTTTATCACCAGGGAAGAAAAGCTGGATGTGCTGGCTGAAGCTGTAAGCTTGTCAGAACGGCTTAAGGGGAGCGTAGTTGCCTTTGATGGTTTTACCGGATTTACGCCCGTACAGAACAATGTAATTACTGCACTTATGAGAACATGTTCTGAGGTATGGATGAGCATAATAATGCCGGCTGAGGAATACGAAGATTACAGGAAACATAATGAGGACCATAGACTTTTTTCCCTTAGCATGAGGACTGTATTTTCAATGGAGCAGTTAGCACATGACGCTGACTGCGGACGCCTGGAGGATGAACTTCTGCTAGATGAGAAGAAAAACCGCTTTGCTGGAAAATGTGCTCTTTCCTGTCTTGAAAAAAGTCTTTTCAGGCCGGGATGCAAAACGTTTTCAGGCGGACTGTCCGAGGAAATCAGTCTGTTTTTTGCAGATGACCCCAGAGCGGAGCTCAGGGAAATATTCATTCGTATAGCAGAAATGACACTTGAACAGGGATATGCGTACAGGGATATAGCAGTTGCTGTGGGGGATACTGAGAGATATCTTCCGTATATAGATGAGCTTTCAGAGGAATTTGGAATTCCTGTTTTTGCCGACAACAGCCATAGCCTTGAGCTTAATCCCTTCGCGGAATTCATCAGGAGCGGACTTGAAACCGTAGCAGAAGGATTTACGTATGAGACGGTCATACATTTTTTACGAAGCGGACTTACCGGCATATCGGATGAGGATGTGGACCTGTTAGATAACTATTTGTTTGCCACCGGTATGCGTGGGGAGAAAAAGTGGAGCCAGGCATTTGCCAGGATGCCTAAATATATGAAACATATGGATAGGAATGACGGAACTGCTGAATCAGAAAACAGCGATGAGCCCGGGGTGCAGCGGTCCGTTAAAGCTCTGGAGCATATAAATTCCATAAGAGGACAGGTTTATGATATGCTTACGCCTCTTTTGAAAGTGAAAAAAGGAAAGACTGCGTCAGATATTACGAAGGCACTTTATGACTTTATAGTGTCAGCAGATATAGCTGGACAATTAAGCGACTGCGCAAGGCGTTTCGGTGAAAGCGGAGATCAGGCATCAAAGAAGGAATATGAACAGGTATACCGTTATATATGCGAATTGCTTGAGCAGATCCATGCGCTCCTCGGCGATGAGCCTATGGATATCGCCGAATACACGGAGATAATAAAGGCCGGCATTTCGGAACTCAGGGTAGGCGTCATTCCGCTTGACGTGGACAGGGTGGTGATCGGAGATACCGAGCGGACCAGGTTCAAGCCTGTAAAGGTGATGTTTTTGGCAGGACTCAATGACGGAATAGTGCCTGCATCAAACTCATCAGGCGGTATCATTTCTGACCTGGATAGGGAATTCCTTGCGGGTTCAGGTTTTGAGCTGGCTCCGACTCCAAGACAGAAGATGTATATACAGCGCCTTTATATGTACCATGTCATGACAAGGCCGTCTGAGCGGTTGGTGCTTTCATATTCGCGCATGAACAGTATGGGGGAGAGTTTACGCCCCTCGTACCTTGTGGCACAGATAAAAAAGATATTCCCGGAGCTTAAGGAAAGCTCGGCTTCTGACAGGCAGGGTGCGGAACTTATGCCAGGTGGCAAGGGGGAGGCGAGACTTTTGCCCGGACTTCTGAACAGATATGCGTCAGGAAGCATAAGTGATGAAGAGACAGTTTTTTTACGGACATTGCTTGTAAGGTGCAGGGAAAAATCGCCTGAACTATGCAATCAGCTTATAGAAAAGGCTTTTATAAAATATGCGTCCAATCCGCTTTCACCCAAGGCGGTGGCTATGCTGTATGGAAATATGTTAAAGGAAAGCACCAGCAGCCTACAGGGTTTTGCTGGCTGTCCCTATTCCCATTTCCTGCGGTTCGGAATGCGGCTGAATGAACGTGAGGGATCTGCAATAGATTCCAGGGATACAGGCATCATATACCACGGCATTCTCCAACGGCTGGGAGAAATGCTTAAGGAGGAAGGCTTGGACTGGGGGGCTGTTGATGAAGAATTCCTGGATAAAATGCTTGATCATATACTTAAGCAGATAGCTGCGGAGATGGGGCAAGAGACACTGTATCAAGATGCCAAAACAGCATACCAGCTAAAGAGAGTGAGACGCATAGCGGGGCGGAGTGCATCGGTTCTCTGTTATCAGGCATCTAAGAGTGATTTTAAGCCAGTGGAGTACGAGAGAAAATTTTCCAGGGAAATATCGAACGATATGACTCAAGGAAAAATCAGCATCACCGGAACCATTGACCGCATAGATACCTGTGATAGGGATGACAGAAAATATGTAAAGATAGTGGACTATAAATCAGGGGAGAATACATTTAAATTTGCCGAGCTTTATTATGGTATGCGGATGCAGCTCCCATTATACCTGGAGGAGGCCGTAAGGTTTTTGGCAAAAGAAGGCTTATCAAAAGAAGGCTTATCAAAAAAAGTCAAAAAAGAAACAGTGCCGGCAGCGTTTTTCTATTTCACGCTTAAGGATCCGCTGGTGCCCTTCGATGGTATGGATGAAGCATCATATGAAGAATATTGTGAAAGATTTTTGAAGGAAGCACTTCGCCCGGACGGATGGTTCATAAACGAGGCTGTTCCGGCACTCGATAACAGGATGGCGGAAACAGGAAAGTCGGATACGATAAAGCTGAGGCTTAAGAAGGATGGAACACCTTATAGCGGATCGACTATACTTTCGGAAAACGAGATGAAGGCCATGATGGATTTCACGGCCAAAAAACTGGAAGACACTGGGAAAGAGATCCTTTCAGGCAAGAAGGACATATCTCCTATGGAGGATAGCTGTAAGTACTGTCCATATAAAGAGCTTTGCAGCTTTGATGCAAGGGTACGAGGGTATGAACGCAGAAAGATGGAACTTGGGGAAGATGAAGCCAGGACGAAGGTATGCGGGAATGGAGAGTTAAATGGGTAAGGTAAAATATACAAAAGAACAGCAGGCGGTCATAGATGCCAGGAAATCCAATCTCCTGGTTTCAGCTGCAGCGGGAAGCGGAAAGACTGCCGTGCTGACACAGAGGATAGTATCACTTATAAATGATCCTGATGATCCTGCGGATATTGATAGCATGCTGATAGTCACATTCACGAAGGCAGCGGCAGCAGAAATGCGGGAAAGGATAGGCAGCGCCATTTCTTCCGAAATGGAGAAGGATCCTGACAACACACATCTTGCCAAACAGGAGACTCTGCTCCATAATGCCCAGATCACCACTATCGACAGCTTCTGTCTTTTTGTGGTAAAGAATCATTTCAGTGCCATAGATCTGGACCCCGGATTCAGGGCAATGGACGAGGCGGAGAGAACTCTGCTTAAGGAGGACGTACTTGAGGAAATCCTTGAGGAAGAGTATGCCCGTCAGGATGAAGCATTCATAAATCTCGTAGAGAGTTACGAAGTAAAAGGCAATGAAGGCACTGTGGCAAAAATGATCTTTTCGCTTTTCGAGGCGGCAAATTCAGAGCCTTTCCCGGAAAAGTGGCTGAATAAAGCCCTTGAGGAAAATGAGTGTGCCACTGTTTCAGAAATAAAGAACAGCCGATGGTTTGCTGAACTTTTAGCAGATGCTGACAGAGACATCATGACAGGGCTGGGCCAGGTAAAAAAGGCAATGGAGTTAGCGGGGCTTGAAGGCGGGCCAAGACGTTATCTTCCGGTGCTTCAGGGTCTTAAGGACCTGCTTGAAGCTATGCATAAGGCTGATGATTATGATGAAAAGCGTCGCATATACGGCACCTATGAAAAGCAGAAGCTTTCTACGGCCGGTTCTAAGGGCGAGGATAAGGATATCACAAAAAAGGCTAAGGAATATCTGGATTCTGCCAGGGAGCTGGTAGATGACCTGGGGGACAGGTTTTCGGTATCCGATGAGGAACTTATGAGTTCATACAGGGCTTCTGCAGATAATACTGCAGAACTGATCCGGCTGGTACTCTGCTTCCTGGAAAGGTTCGGAAAAAAGAAGCGGGAAAAGAATGTTATAGACTTTGCTGACATGGATCACTTTGCCCTGCAGATTCTGCTTGAGGAAAAGGATGGCCACATGGTGCCCACACCCGCTGCACTTGAGTACAGGGATCATTTTAAATACATTTTCGTGGATGAATATCAGGACAGCAATCTGGTGCAGGAATACATCATAAAGAGCATAGCCAGGGAAGATAATTACTTCATGGTGGGTGATGTCAAGCAGAGCATTTACCGCTTCAGGCATGCAAAGCCTGAAATATTTATTGGAAAATATGAAAGCTTTTCTGATGAGGGCAGGGACAGAAGGATAGACCTTAATAAGAATTTCCGCAGCAGGGACACAGTGCTGGATTTTGTTAATGATGTGTTTGAGCGCATCATGTATAAGGAATTTGCGGAAATAGATTACGATGACAGGGCAAGGCTTTATAAAGGTGCAGATTATCCGGAAGATAATGAAGGGGCATACAAAAGCGAGCTTTTGCACCTTTCATTGGAAAAAGGACAGCTTTCTTCAAGGCGGCGAAGGACGGCTGATACAGAAGCTTTAAATGCCAGTGCTTCCGATAGCAACGCAGCAGCGGACAAAAACGAGGATGCTGTGCTTGCGGAAGGAAGGGCAGAGTATGAAGCCCTGCTGGTGGGAATTAAGATCCTTGAACTTATGGAACAGGGATTCAAGGTAAAGGATAAGGAAAGCGGTGAAATGCGCCCCCTTGAATTCAGGGATATAGTGATCCTTGAAAGGTCGAGGACCAATGAAGATGTAATGAAAAAAATCTTCGATGATCTTGGGATACCATTATATTACGGCAGCAGGACAGGCTATTTTTCTGCGACTGAGATAAAGATGGTGATGAATGCACTTCAGGCATTGGACAATCCCAGGCAGGACATACCGCTGTATAGTACGGTGACTTCTTTTAAAGCTGCGCTTTCAGACGAGGAAATGGCATTGCTCAAGGGGTGGAGCAAGGAAAACGGAGACCACTACTGCCTGTATGATATTCTGTCTGCGGCCGCTAAGGCAGATTTGTCTTTGGCTGAAAACAATATCATTGTCGGAATATCTGAAAAATGTACAGTTTTTTTGGAGTGGCTGGACAGATACAGGGATATGGCCAGGTTCGTGTCCATCCGGGTGCTTTTGGACAGGCTCCTTGCCGAGAGCAACTACATAGCAGGCATTACTGCAATGCCTGACGGTGATCAGCGCAGGGCGAATATAAACATGCTTTTAGAGCGTGCTGCTGAATTTGAAAAGACAAGTTATTACGGGCTTTTCCATTTCGTAAGGTATATTTCCAGATTGAAAGAAAAAGAAGTGGATTACGGTGAAGCAGGGATTCTTGATGAAAACGCGAATGTAGTACGCCTTATGACCATACATAAGAGCAAGGGCCTGGAATTCCCGGTGGTGTTTGTAATAAATCTTAGGAAGAAAATCAATCAGAAGGACTCCACCGGGCCATGCCTTGTGGATTCCGAGCTTGGAGTTGCCCTTAAGGCTATCGATCCAGTAAAGCGTATAAGCCGTAAGGGGCTGAAATACATGTCCTTTGCTTCCAAGATGGAAAAGGATGCCATTGCGGAAGAACTGAGGGTACTGTATGTGGCCCTTACACGAGCAAAGGAAAAACTGATAATAACGGACGTGGAAGAACTGAATGAGGACGGATCGCCCAAGGACATATGCAGGCCCGAAGAGGCAAAAAACTGCATGGATATGATCCGCTATGTGATAAATATGACCGATGTTTCGGACAAGGGATATGAAATCAGCCTTTCGGAAAAGGACCTGGCTGTGAGCATAGTGGAGCGTGGTGATGAGGCCATAGAGGCTGCCAGGGAGTTGCTTATGTCGGATATCGAACCGGATCCTGAGCTGTCGAGGCTTCTTGATAGAAAATCTGAATACCGCTATGGTTTTCCTTCGCTTCAGGGGCTGTTTACCAAAACTACAGTGTCTGAGCTTAAAAAAGCTGCCTATGATGATGAGCTGGAAGCACACATGTTTGAAGAAAAAGAGCCTGATACCTATATTCCATCCTTTGCAGGTGCGGAAAGCACTGATGCTGCAGGAAGGGGTACTGCCTATCATAAGGTAATGGAAATTCTGCCCTTTGAAAAGCTTTTTGCCGGTGTTGGATCTGTGGACGATATCATAAAGGAAACGCTGGACAACGCAGTTTTGGACAACAAGATGACCGAAAGCGCAGCAAAAACTGTAAATATTACAGACATAGTCAATTTTGCCGGACAGGATACGGCCGGGGAAATGTCAGAGGCCGCAAAAGCGGGAAAGCTATACAAAGAGCAGCCGTTTTTCTATGCCGTACCGGCGCGGCGCTTCGACGAAAGCTTTCCGGATGATGAGTCGGTTTTGGTTCAGGGCGTGATAGATGCCTATTTTGAAAAGGATGGTGCGCTTACGCTTCTTGACTACAAAACAGACAGGGTAAGCTCTGCCGAACAACTGATTGACAGGTATAAGGTACAGCTGGAGATATATTCGGAAGCCCTTGAACAAATAAGCGGAAAAAAAGTGGAGCGCAGGATAATCTATTCTTTTGCATTGAACAAGATTATTTTGCTATAAATTGCTATGGATAGCATGTGGACAGTCTGCTATAATTACATGATGGGGGAGCGTGTTTAGTGCATTTAGCACGGCACACTGAAGATGGGAAGTGACTATTCGGGTTATCTCGAAGCCTTGGACGGATAAATAAGTTCCGGATAAGTTTCGGATAAGTTTCGGATAAGTTTCGGATAGTTACGACAGGAAAATTATATGCAGATAACAGCAGATATCGAGGAATTACTCAGCTTAGGCTACCGCATTGCTACGGAAAATAATTTCGTGGCTTTGTTTGATATGATATTGGACAAGTGTATTGATTTCACTGATGCGGATGGTGGCTCACTTTATATAGAGGCAGAAGGCTCCCTTAAGCACCTGCTGGACATAAACCGTACCCTGGATGCCGACAGTAAGAAGAGCAGCATTGAGGCTGATAAGATAGCGGCAGGTCCAGATGACACGGATATCTTTACATATTGTTATCACAATCCCGAAAATCTTTTAAATATCCCGGATATATATCTTGATGAGCGTTTCGATATCACTGAGATAAAGAAATTTGATGAAGAGAATGATTACCGTACCCAGTCAGTGCTGATGATTCCAATACTTGAGCCGGATCAGTCAGTGCTCGGGGTTATGATGCTTTATAACTGTCTTGATGATGAGCGCAATATCATACCATTCAGTTCTGATTACGAGAAGTTAGTCAAGTCCCTTACGGCTCAGATGGCCAATACCCTTACCAGTATGATATTGATACAGGATCAGGAGGAACTGCTTGAGTCTTTTGTGGAATGCATGACTACCGCAATCGACGCACGTACTCCTTATAATGGCAAGCATACAAAGCATGTTGCCAGGTACTGCCAGGCTATTACGGACTATATGAATGTCCTTTATACCAGGGGCATTATTGACAGATATATCACTCCTAACGAGCAGGAACAGCTTCTGCTTGCGGCTAAGCTCCATGACATAGGAAAGATGATAACCCCGCGAGAAATCCTGAATAAGGCCACACGTCTGGGTGAAAAATATTCGGATCTTCGAAATAAGCTGGAAAAGATTCGTCTTCGTATCAAGATAGACATGCTGGAGCGTAAAATGCAGATTGAGCTCTGGCAGGAAGAAGATGAATTGCTCGGAAAGTTCCTGGATCAGCTTGATACTCTTAATACTTCAGGTTTCCTTACTGATGAGCAGATAGCTTTCATCGATCAGATGGGCGAGAAGTACTATGAGGATTTCGATGGTACCATTACGCCGTATCTTGATGAGAACGAGAAATATTCCCTCCATATCCGCAAAGGTACATTGACGGAAGAAGAAAGGGAAATCGTAAAGCGTCATGTTACATATACGGCACAGATGCTTTCCAAGATAAATTTCTATGACAAGTATGACAGGGTGGTTGCAATTGCATCGAACCACCATGAGTATATAGACGGCAGCGGATATCCCAGGGGGCTTAAGGATGGTCAGCTGGACCTGCTGACCAGGATAATGACGGTATGCGATATTTTTGACTCACTTACTGCTGATGACAGACCGTACAAAAAGAAGCTCACACTTGAAAAGGCACTTAGCATACTGAATGAGATGGCACAGGAGGGCAAGCTTGACTACGGCATAGTTCGTATAGTTTCGATTTATATGTCCAAGCATTTCAAGGAGCTTTCTGCTCAGATGAAGGAAGAGGAGCTTAGGGAGAAGGAAGCTGAGGAGAGGTCCTATTCTGATTTCCAGGCAGACGGAAAGCGTATGGAGGAGCAGGAGCGTGCTATCCGTGACGAGGCGATACCGGATGATGAGGTAGGAATAACCGTTACGGAGGAACTGCTGGATATAGATATTCCGTTGGCAGGGCTGCCCCAGGCAGATAAAGCTTCGGAGAAAAAATCCGAAAAAGCCGATATGATTGGACGCACCCTTGCTCCGGATGAAGCGGTAGAAGCTATGTCTAAGTCCGGCGGACAGGGGAAGAAGCAGGAAGAGCCGGGGACGAAAGAAAAGCAGGATGCGGACAATGATAAATCTGAGGGAAAAGCAGGTACAGCTGCACAGGATGGAAAGGCAGATGAAAACGCGGAAGGAACTCAGAAACGTAGGACTGCCGAATCTGTCAATGAAGAGATAAGGGCGAGAAATGAGGAGCTTGAAAGGACAAAGGCTGAAGAAAATGGCAAGTCAGTCGTAATGGATGAGATTCCCAGATCCGGCAAGCCCAGATCCCGCAAGGGCAAAAAGTCCAAGGGAACAGGCACTACCCTCAACCTGGAGGAAACAAAGGATAATGAGGGTGCCGGCAGTACAGCAGCAAGTTCATCAGAACCAACGCCGGAATCGATGCCAGGATCAGTGCAATCAGAACAAAAGGAAGATGAGAAACAGCAGTCTTCTGCCGGAACGATGAATAGCGGATTGGAAGACCTGCCTTTCCTGGATGATGACCTTCTTGAACTGGATGGAAACAAGGAAGAGGATCCTAATCCTTTTGCAAGGCATAGGGCAGCGGAGGTTATGCCGTCAGCAGGGAATCCGATGCTGGCGGGCAGAGCAGGAGAAAACTAAGCTGGTTTAGTTTAAAAAGCACTGCAGCAGCGGTGCTTTTTTTGAGATTCACAAGCCCAAAGTACTTATTTATACTAATTTCTCACACGCAAGCTTGCTTGCGATGGAAGGAAGGTACTTGGGGCGAGCTGATCAGTTTTTTTTATCATGGACAAGAATAAATTTAAACTAACTGAATCATCTTTTGGCCGGTCCATATATATGATACTGCCCTTTGCGGCATATTATGTGACGCTTAACCTGCTTATTCGCGGGGCGAGGCTTGTTGTTTTATACGCGGCACGCAGCAATGGAGATTTTGTCGGGGTGTTCAGGCGTAATGCCTCCTCTATAGAAATGTGTTGCAGTATCTTTGCCTATGTGGTGACCATAGTCCTTCTATGGCTTCTGTTTAGAAAAAGCGATCCTGTCCAGCAGAAAATAAATCCTGTGAATCCCAAGAATATAGTAACTTATATCTGTGCTTTCATTGGCGGTGGTGCTTCTGCCATAGCGCTTAACGCGCTAGTGGCATGTATTCTCGAACTGGTCAAGGCGGACGACAGCCTGACCCGGGGAATGTCATTTGATGCCGGCAAACCCTTCCTGCCGGGGCTAATATTATATGTGTTTTTATCCCCCCTGCTGGAGGAGATGACTTTCCGCTGGCTGACATACGGCCGGATAAAAAAGGTCATAGGTGAAAGCCAGGCCATACTCATCACTTCCGTTTTTTTTGCACTGGTTCATGGAAATGTGGTAGTGGCGGTATATGCATTCATAATGGGAATGATAATGGCGCTGATCTACAGGCAGTCGAAGACCTTTGCACTCTGCGTACTCTTTCATCTGTCTGCCAATGCGTTTGTCTTTGTTTCTGCGTATGTGCTATAATAATTTGTTATGTTTATACCCAAGGAGTAAATAATAAAAATGATCGCTGATTATATAAAAGCAATGAAAATGGGGGAAAGGGAATATCGGTCCTGTATAGTACGAGGCGAGTATCCATATCTTCCGGTGCTGGACGAGATTGTTTCCCACGTGGACATAGATGCACAGGTGCCATTGGGGCTGGTGCAGATTCCTCTGGACCAGGTGGTGGGAACTTACGCTGCAGGCCGTACGGCATCCTTTGCCAGGAATTTTATGCCCATACTTGATGAAAATTCGGAGTTTGCCTTCAAGTGGGGCCAGCTCTACGACGGCATGGAAGCTGAGGGTATGCGTGACCCGATCATTGCCTATGAGTTCAATAATAAATTCTATGTAATGGAAGGAAACAAGCGTGTATCCGTGTCAAAGTTCATGGGGGCTGTTACCATCGAAGGAAACGTAACCCGAATGCTGCCTAAACGTACGGATGATCCGGAATGCAGGCTGTACTATGAATTTGTGGATTTCTATGATGTTACCGGAGTGAATTACCTTTTTATGACCAGGGAAGGCAATTTCAAGAAGCTGCTTTCTGAGACATATCCAGTGACGGATGAGGAAGGAAATACCAGGAAGTGGACCAAGGACGAGGAGCTGGAGTTTCGGGCTTTCTATACATTTTTTGCAAAGGAATTCAAAGCAAGGGCAGAGGGAAAATTCCGCATAACGGTTGGTGACGCAATCTGCCTTTTCCTTAGTATTTTTAATTATGATGAAGTAAAGGATGCGTCGCAGTCGGAGATAAAGACAGATGTGCTGAGGTTCTGGAGGGAATTTGCCCTTTATGACAAGGGCGACGAACTGACGCTTGTGCTTAATCCTACCCGCGAGCCCAAAAGACTTAAGCTTATGAAGCTTTTCCCGGGTAACACGCAGCAGCTTAAGATCGCTTTCATCCACGATAAGAGTGCGAACGAATCTTCCTGGACTTACTCCCATGAGTTGGGCAGGAAGTATGTGATGGATGCTTTCGGGGAGAAGATAGCCACATCCTGCATAGAAAGGGTTGACGGCGATGATGCGGATGACGTGTTTGACGCTGCGGTTGAGGCCGGCAATAAAGTCATATTTGCCACTTCACCTAAGCTGGCATCTCCGGCCCTCAGGGCTGCCATAAGGTATCCCGATGTTAAGATACTCAACTGTTCCATGAGCCTGTCCCATCAGACCATAAGGTCCTATTACCTGAGAATGTATGAGGCAAAGTTCATAACAGGTACTATTGCGGGGGTTATGCTTGAGCACGGTTCCATAGGCTATATTTCAGATTATCCTATTCATGGTACCACTGCCGAGATAAATGCATTTGCACTTGGCGTACAGACGGTAAATCCCAGGGCTAAGGTTTTCCTTGAGTGGTCCATGGTAAAAGATAGGGATGTGAATGAGGAATTCAGGAAAAATGACGTCACTCTCATATCGGGAAGGGACCTGAATGCCAAGGTTGCCCAGGGCCAGGAATTCGGACTGTATATCCCGAACGAGGACGGAACCCATACGAACCTGGCAGTTCCTGTAAGGCACTGGGGCAAGCTGTATGAGGAGATCATTCATTCTATCCTTTCGGGCGGATATAAGAATGATGAAAATGCTTATGAAAACCAGGCACTCAATTATTTCTGGGGAATGTCCTCAGGAGCAATAGACGTTATCTACTCAAGGAATCTTCCGGCAGGAGTAGTCAGGATGCTTAGGACATTCAGGGCTGATATAAGGGACATGGACCTTAATCCGTTCACAGGACCGATCTTTGACCAGAACGGAGAGATGCGCTGCGAGGACGGCCAGACACTAACTGCAAAAGAATCGGTTTCCTTTGATTGGCTCAATGACAATATTATCGGATACATACCGGATATTTCAGAGCTTAAGGAGGAGGCAGTGGATCTTGTCAAAGTGCAGGGAATAAAGAAAGATACTGAGGGACAGGCGTGAAGATACTGGCACTTGCGGACAAGGAATCAAAGAATTACTGGGATTTTTACAGGCCGGGGAAGCTCGATGGTATCGATCTCATAATATCTTGCGGCGATTTAAAGCCTGCATACCTTACATTCCTTGCTACGTTTGCGCATGTTCCCATTCTTTATGTGATGGGAAACCACGATGCCGTATATGAGACGACACCGCCTGAAGGCTGCGTCTGCATAGAAAACAGCATATATGTGTATCAGGGAGTACGCATACTTGGAATCGGCGGTTCCATGAGGTACAAGCCGGGACCTTATCAGTATAGCCAGAAAGAAATGGATGTGCGTGTTTTAAGGCTTTGGTCCAAGATAAAGAAAAATGAGGGCTTTGACATACTTGTTACCCATTCGCCGGCGTTTCAGATAGGGGATGGCAGTGACCTTCCCCATACGGGATTTAAGGCCTTTAACAAACTGCTGGATAAGTATTCACCCCAGTATTTCCTTCATGGGCATGTGCATGCAACTTACGGAAGGGAGTACAAAAGGCTGAAGACCTACAAGGATACGCTGATAATCAATCCTTATGAAAGCTATATTTTTGAATATGAGAGCGAGTATGAGAATGAATTCGATAAGATAAGGGCAAGGGAAGAACGAGACAGACTGGCTAAATCTGAGTGATGTTATATAAATGATATAACATATATGGAGATATGATGTTATATATATAGTGTAACAGTGGAATGTGTCGATGCGTTTAAACAAAACTTCGAGCGGCGTTACGGCATTGCCAAATTCACTCTTGGGTAGGATTGTGGGAGTGCGCAGCTCGGAACAATCCGTGTGAATCTAAAATGATGCTTTTGGTAAGTGAATAATAATATAAGAGGTTAAAAATGAGCTGGGAAAAAAATGTAAGGAAGGTTGTTCCATATACACCGGGTGAACAGCCGAAATCACAGGAAAAGATAATAAAATTAAATACGAACGAGTGCCCATATCCGCCGGCACCGGGGGTCAAGAAACTTCTGGAGGCTGAGAGCTATGAAGACCTAAGGCTCTATCCGGCACCGGATGCGGCAGCACTGGTGGATGTGCTGGCAGATTACTATGGTGTAGGTTCTGACCAGGTGTTTGTGGGAGTGGGATCGGATGATGTAATTTCAATGGCTTTCCTTACCTTCTTTAACTCTGACAAGCCGATACTTTTTCCGGACATAACATATTCTTTCTATCCTGTATGGTCCGATGTGTATAAGATACCGTATAAGAAAGTGGCACTTGAAGAGAATTTCAGGAGAAAAGTCGATGACTACAAGCAGGAAAATGGCGGAATAATCATCCCTAATCCCAATGCACCCACGGGCGTGCTTGAGGATCTTGCGCTGATAGAGGATATAGTTAAGTCAAATCCTGAAAGCATAGTGATGATAGACGAAGCGTATATAGACTTTGCGGAGGAGGGAACAAGTGCACTGTCCCTTGTGCCGAAATATGACAATCTGCTGGTCATAAGGACTTTTTCAAAATCCCGTGCGATGGCAGGACTGCGTATAGGTTTTGCGATAGGCAATGCGAAGCTGATAAAGTTCCTGAATGATGTGAAGTACTCGGTTAATTCATATACGATGAACCGCCCGTCACTTGAGCTTGGAACAGAGGCGGTAAAGGATGACGAGTATTTCAGGCAGACACTTGCTAAGATAGTTAATACCCGTGAGCGTATGAAGAAGGAACTTTCTGAGTTAGGCTTCTCATTTCCGGATTCGAAGAGCAACTTCATTTTTGCAAGCCATGCTTCAGTTCCTGCAGAGGATATATTCAAATATCTTCGCGGAAAAAATATTTATGTCAGGTACTTCAAGCAGGACCGCATAGATAATTATCTACGTATTACCGTTGGGACGGATGAGGAAGCGGATGCACTGATTAAGGCGTTGAAAGAGTATGTAAATAACTAAAGCTTTCCACACATAGTCATTGGTAAGCAGAACGAGGACTTGAGTATTCGATTGAACAGAGACTGAGTATGCTTCGTGACTGTTCCGATGCTATAGCGAGTGTCGTTCTGAATAGTTCAGCTAGTGGTAAGTTTTTAGTAAGTGATATAAATAAAAATGTGATCCGTCGGATCGGAAAGTGGTGTGTAATGAATTTTATCCTGGACATTTTAAGAGGAATGGTTATTGGTATCGCAAACGTGATACCTGGAGTCAGCGGAGGAACCATGGCAGTATCCATGGGTATCTACGACAAGATGATATTTGCGCTGACACATATTTTTAAGGAGATAAAAAAGAGCATTATCACGCTTCTTCCTATCGGAATAGGCATGCTGCTTGGAATAGTAGGACTGGCTAAGCTAATAGAGCTGATGTTTGACAAGATACCGGTACAGACCAATCTCTTTTTCATAGGCCTTATACTTGGCGGCCTGCCGATGATCATAAAGGAAGTAAAAGGCAAAAAGACAGGTGCGGCACATATCATAGGCTTCATAATATTTTTTGCACTGGTTGTGGGACTTGCACTGCTTGACGGTGTTACCGGCAAGGATGCAGACTTAAGCTTCAGTCTTCTGACAGAGCTTAAGCTTGTAGGTGCAGGCGTGATCGCGGCGGCTACCATGGTAATCCCCGGTGTTAGCGGTTCAATGATGCTTATGCTGCTTGGTTTATACCAGCCTGTAATATCTTCCATAAATGATATGGTAAGCTCGCTTAAAAATCTCGATGTTCCTGGAATCCTTGCGGGAGTGGGCGTGCTTCTTCCCTTTGGTATAGGCGTAGTTATAGGAATATTTGCTATTGCTAAGCTGATAGAGTTCCTGTTCAACAGGTTTGCCACAGTGGTTTACTGGTGCATAATCGGACTTATTGCTGCTTCGCCCATTGCCATAATAATAATGAATAAAGGGATTTTTGCTGATTTAAATGTAGTGACGATCATCACCGCTGTTGTGACTTTCGCAGTAGGCTGCGTGATCGCATACTTCCTTGGCGGGGATATTAAGAAGGAAGATGCAGCGGCGACAGAGGAAAGTAAGAGCTGATATTCGACTTATTATAGATAGAATCACACGAGGAGTTTAATGGACGAGTATACAGGGTTTGCAGAAGTATATGATGAGCTGATGGAAGATGTTCCGTACGCTGAGTGGTGTGACAGAATAATCTCTATACTGCGGGAGCATGGCATAAATGACGGGCTTGTGCTGGACCTGGGGTGTGGTAGCGGCATCATGACCGAGATGCTTGCGGATGCAGGTTACGATATGACAGGCGTTGACCTTTCACCGGAGATGCTTGAAAAAGCAAAGCTCAAGAAAGAGCTTTCCGGAAATGACATACTGTATCTGTGCCAGGATATGAGGAGCTTTGAGCTTTATGGGACCATGCGTGCAGTCGTATGCGTATGTGACAGTATCAATTATATATTGGAAGAAGATGAGCTGCGAAAGGTCTTTGAACTGGTGAATAACTATTTAGACCCCGGTGGCTTGTTTTTATTTGATATAAATACGGTTCATAAATATCGTGATGTCATAGGGGATATGACCATTGCGGAAAACAGGGAAGACTGTAGTTTTATCTGGGAGAACTATTATGATGAAGACAGCAGTGTAAATGAATATGACCTGACGCTTTTTATACGGGCCAAAAATGAAAGCGGTGAAGAAAGTGGTCAGGCAGAGGCAGAGGACATTTACAGAAAATATGAAGAGACGCATTTCCAGAGGGGCTATGAACCGGAGCAGATAGAGAAAATGCTTAAAGAAGCGGGACTGGAGTTCATCGAAGCTTTTGACGGAGAGAAGACTGCTGATGTTTCGGAAAAAATGCCTGTGACTAGGGATAGCGAGAGGGTGTTCTTTATTGCAAGGGAAT
>JAEEGL012217776.1_pt1 | contig 22698 bp, 17 predicted proteins | sample 9134231 | NCBI WGS metagenome assembly JAEEGL01 (sample SAMN16246548, study PRJNA631951) | gut metagenome | biome: gut microbiome; feature: rumen; material: fiber-attached | host: Bos | place: Iran: Karaj | collected 2018-10 | reverse complement strand
TCCTTTTCATCAGGATATTCTTCAATAGTCATAAGAGGAACAACTTTGTACTGCTTTGGATTAGTCATGTCTCGCATGAACTTACGGCTGTCCATTACAGCCTTTGTTGAAATATCAATGTTGTCGTTTTCTGCTCCATCAGAAGGATATCTATCATCTCTCTGAGGATGTATCTCTGAAATGTATTTGATATGTCTGTCACCTTTAGTAAAGGTCTGTCCAATATTTAAATCAAGGACTGCCGCAACATATCTTTCAGCGTCTTTTTTGTCTCCGAAAAGTCCAAGCTGCATGAGGTTATTTGTAAGTGACTCTACAAGCTCATCCTCATTTCCGGCATGCTGTGTTCCAAGACCGATACGTGAGTTTACCATTGATGTTTCGCACCACTCAGCTCCCTGCTGTGCGCTCGCAATCTCGCCCTCGATAACAACGGCGGCGTTTGCTTTCTTAAGGAAGTTGATACCTTCCTGAGAAGATACGCTATCTGTTTGCTGAAATGACGCAATATTTCTATTTGGATAAGCAAATCTAAGGTTAAGCTCTGATACAAGTTCCATAACACGGATGTTAAGGGCCGGGTCAATATCATGGATCATGCTCTTGAGAGTTGTTGTTTTACCTGAACCTGCCTGTCCTGTAACAAGAGTATTAAGCTCACCCTTCATTGCATATCTTGCAAGTGTAACCGGAATAAACGCATTGTGATGCCAGGTAGGAATAATCTCTGAAAGCTTCTTTGCTCTCTTTTCTGCTCCAAACTTTCTGAGATAGAAGTTGTAGCACTCTGCAAAAGGAGGTCTTGATACTGAAATACGAGAGCCATCCGGCATCTGCCCAACTATCTTTCCTGTCTTTTCACTAAGCGCTTCTGAGGAATTGTATCTGTATATGTTATCACATACACGGATGAATTCATCACGGTTAGGGAACGCAAGATATGTGAGCTGAATATTTCGGCCATGATACATCACCCAAATACTCTGATAGGAATAATGGATGTCACCACCACCGTCATACTTAATATCAAGTCCGTTGTCGGGAATTCCTGATACGCCACAATCAATCTCATCAATGTCCATAGGATATATGGAATCAATAACTGAAAATCCCTGATATGCTGCATAAATGATCTGTGAAACGATATTTAGCTTGTCACTTGCAGAAAGCTTAACTTCCTTAAGATCACTATTTCCCGAGAATACGTTTTTAAAGGTTTCAACAAGCATATCTTTTGTGACTTCATATTTGTATTCTCCGTCTCTTGCACGTGGTTTATCCCACTCGTGATTATTGATGAGCTTATCAAGTGCCTTTTCACGGTACTTCTTTTCATAAAGATAAATAAGTATCTCGTGCATCTGATAAGGAGTAAGTCTTTCGGGGTTTCTAAATGGGATGATCTTTTCGTAGAACTTAGCTGCTTTTCCGTACTTGTCGGCCCACGCAGGATCCGAAATGATGCCCTGGATCTTATGTACCAGAATACGCTTACTCTGTTTATCTCCGTAAGGAGCTTTTGAAAGTGCATCTCTAAGTTCGTTTAATGACTTTTCCCTGCTCTTAAGTTCTTCCCTTGAAAGATTTTCACTTTCAAGGTTTTCTCTAAGAGCTTCTGAAAATATCCTTGTGATGTCCTCTACTACTTCTTCAAGTGTTGTATCTGTTGTCTCCGTCACTTCGGTATTTTCCTTGTTGCGCTGAAAAAGGTAATAGTATAGCACATAGCCTGTTAAAAGGAGTATGGCAAGTATGATTACTGTATTCATAATTAATTTCTCCTTTCAATTCTTTTACTGTTCTGCAAGTGTATTCATTACCTCTTTTGCAAGGCTCGCAGTTAGTTCTTTGTTCTGTGCTACCTCAATCGGTTCTGCAAATGAGTCCCATATGTCTTCTACAGGAGCGATTTTCTTGTTTCCTGCAAGGTCCAACACAATACCTTTAAGCTCTGTGATAAACTCGGCTGCTGGATCTGTGATATCCTTATCAGCATTCCGCACTTCTTTTAAGTACTTGTAAAGTGTTGAAGATCTTTTTGCATCCTTTAATGCTACCGGATAGGAAAGCGAATAGATTCCGTTTTTGATTCCATTTGCCTTTCCAATAGCCTTTTTTGTAAATGATGATGCAGACTGAAAATCTGTGAGAATGAGATAATCTTTCTCTGTCTTTACATCTTTAAGGTTAACATTAGAGTAATGATCGACTGTAAGAAGTCCGATACCCTCATCACCCTTAAGAGCGTTTATCACACCCTCATAAGCTGAATCATAAATGACAAATACTAAGTCATAGATTTCATTTGCTCCTGCAAGAAGTGTCTTAATGTCATCAAGTCTATCTACTATGATCTCTTTAAGTTCTTCGTTCTTGCTTATCTCTGCAACGTCAAACGGCTTACCACTTGTAAGATTCATACATGCTTCTCTAAAATCCTCTGCAGTAAGTTTCTTTGCCGCCGACATGTTAAAGAGTGCATCAAGTCCAGTCTCTCTAAGTGAAATAGCACCTGAAAGGCCAACCTTGATCTGCTCAGGCACAAGGATACTCTCTAATCCCTTACCATCATCCGTAAACTGAAATACAATTGATGATAATGAGCTTGATAAAGCAGTTACTCCAAGTCCTGCAATAACGCCTCTGATGTTGTCATTATCTTCTAGGTCTTTAGCGTAAATAATCATCTATAGTCCTCCTTGAAACTATATTATTTTGTAACCTTTCCGGTATATTTCTTAGAAGTCTTTCCGTTAACTTTCTGCCATACAGAAAATTTTTCAGATGCTTTAAGATTTGCAGTAACTACCATGTAGAGGCCGTCTGCATCTGCTGTTGCCTTATATGTCTTACCCTTGTAGCTTACTGAAACGCTAGCATTTGGATTAGCATATCCAACGATTACGTTTGTACCAGCCTTTGCAAAGCGTGGTTTCTCTGGCTTATTTACGACCTTTGCTACTGCCTTTGAAGTGTCAATATTGATAAGTGACATGTAGTCTTCGCCGTTTGTATATGAGTTAACTCTAAGTGCAGCTTTCTTTGTTCCTTTAGGGAAAGTTACTGTGATAGATCCGTCATTGTTAAGGATTCCGTTGTACTTGTAAAGAGCACTACCTTTTTCAAGGTACTGTGTAGCCTTTATGTATGAATCTGCTCCGTTTACTTCGATCTTATCCGCATATGGATTTTCTACAGTTACGTTTACTGTATCGTTTGAACCGCATTCGATTGATTTGATGTTAATAACATCTTCTGCCGGAATAAAAGCTGCATATATTGTAACAATTGATGCGTTAGGAGCGTCCATCATAAAAAACACATTAGAATCTTTATCCACAGGAATAAGCGCTATATCTGATTCTCCTGCATCAATTTTTTCATCGTTATCGAAATAATTTTTTTTCATACTCCAATAGTTCCTGGCAGTAGTTGCTTCTGCATTTGAGTAGGTGTATAGATGTGTAAAACCATATAAACCACCATTTTGCACTACAGAAGCAAATAACATCACAGTTCCATTCTCTTTTGCATGAATCTTATAAAGAGATGTTTCTCCATTATTATCAAGTTCTGCATATAAAAATGGTGTGGCTGTTGTGTCAATGGCATCTCTAAAATCAGAAAGTGTGTTGCAGATGACGATAGCACTATCGTTTGATGATTCAACGTAATCACTAACGTTTTTTCCTGCTGCATATGCCTTTGAAGGAGCTAAAGCGCTTCCAAACAATCCTAATATAAGTGCTACTGAAAGCACTAAGTTAAATATTCTCTTACTCATATTTCCTCCTACTTGAGTCCGTTTTTCGCAAGGAGCTTTGTGATCTGAGCATCATCAATCTTGTAAATGATCTTTGCGAGAGCAGTAATCTCCTCTTTTGTTCTATCACTTAGCTTTGCTACAAATACAGGTGACTGATTTCTCGAAAAGTCTGACCATGCTGTTATTTCAGATGTTCTTAAAGGAAGCACACCAATATTCTTGGCATCTTCTTTTTTCATCTCATATTCACCTGCAAGAGTTGCTACCCTATAACCCGGGTTTTCATCTCTGTAAATAAGTCTATGGAACACGCTCGATGTCATGAACGTTTTTACCGCTGCAACCTCATCTTTATTTGATGACGGTGCAAGGATCATAAAGTCGCTTTCAAAGTTTTCTGTGTTTACTCCGTTGTAAGTAAATACTACATCAAACGGAGTCTTATCTTTAATAACGTAATTTCTTGCTACGACAATTCCAAGCTTTGTTGTGATGTCATTTTCTTCATCTTTTACAGCTTCAAAGATGTCGCCTCTTTTTGAATTGTCAATTACTGCAACCTTAAGTCCGGCACTCTTTCCAATAAGAGCAAGTGCAAGAACGATATCCCCACGTTCTAAACCCACATAACCGACTTTTTTGACTGTGAGGCCAGCGAATTCCTCTACCGAAATCGGTTTCTTCTTCTCAAATAAACTCATTCCTACTCCTCCGCAGCCTCTTCTTCAAGAATTCTGTTTACTTCTTCGGTAAATGCCTGTCTCATCTTTTCCCAAGCGTTGTCTGCAGCCTGTGCATCTTCTTCGGTGATTGTTCCAAGTCTTTCCTCTAATGAAGTTCTTGCTTTCTTGTTAAGCTCGATTGTTGCTCTGTTAAGAAGCTCTGTCACATTTGCGTTGTTGGCCTGTTCAAGATTTGTAAGTGTTGCGCTCTTAACCGGATATGTTACTGTGGCTGCATCCTGTAAATTGCTTTCAACGTATCTTGTGGTGTAGATCCTTGTTCCCTTTACAATGTATGCATCAAGGATTGCTGAAGCCATTCTCTGAACATCTGCCTCACTTGCCTTGATTGTAAATACAGAATTTGGAAGTGAAAGGTTCTCGACCTGGGCCTTTGATACTACGATGTAATCTGAACCATCCGGGAATGTTATACGAATATCTACGTAATCGTAATCTTCCTGACTAACCATAAGCTCTGCTACTGACACTTCATAGTCTCTAGCGTCCTTTTCTACTGAGCCTGTAGTAGCTTCTGTAGTAAAGATTGGTGTTCCTGCATAGATGTAGGTAGTTGCTATTGATGGTTCTTCTCCTGGATTCCAAAGAAGCGAATCAGCAGCTCCGATCTTGTACTGCTGAACCTCAACATTTTCTCCCTGAACAAGTTCCTCGCCGGGTTTAATGTCGTCAAGAGCGATATAGGCAATCTTTGTTGCTATAGTATCCTCTTCCTTAAAGGTTTCAAGTTCTAACTTTGTTGCTCCTAGCTTCTTGTTAAAGTAATAGGAGCCAAAGCAACCTATAACCGCTGCAAGAACAAGCACGATAGTTAAAACTAATTTGATTGGTGATTTTCTCTTCACACTAAATTACCGTTGGCTATCTTTTAGCCATCCCTTTCTTTCTTTATTTTGTCACATCAATGATGATTCCATTAAGTCTCTTCTTTTCAGGATCCTTCTTTGTGATCGCAACGGTACATTCACAACCTTTTACGATCTTCTTAAGGATGTTTCCAGGCTTGCATACACAATCAATTCTTCCGTTAAGTGTTACAAAGAATCCCTGCTCAACTGAACCGGTCTTAACAATACCTGAATATATACCGCCTTCGTTGTATGAATCAAAGAACTCTTCTTTTGGATCAGGAAGTGCGGCCCTACGGCTTGCTGTAACGCTGTAAAGATGCATTGAGTTTTCGCCAACCTTATATACAAAAGGTTTAACTGTCTCAATTCTTACAGGGAATACATCGCCTACTGAGAATTCGTTATCAACTGTGTCGAGCGCAGTCCATGAAAGCTCATTTGATTTGATCTCAACATCAGCACCAAGTACATCACAGATAACTCTGTCTCTTCTTGTTGAGACAACCTTTGCATTAGCAAGTACTCCTGGGAACACTCTGTTATTTCCTGTTGCTCTTCTGTAGTAATAGTTAGAGGTAAGTTCCATTGCCTTTACTCTGCTTCCAAGAGCAACCATTCTTTCTTCTTTCACATCATAAATGACAAATCTGATCACAGCTCCGACCATGCTCTGTAAACGGTCACGCATACGTGTTCTTCCGACTTCGGGATCAACGTATCCTTCATAATCACTCACATTGTAAGGGAATAAGTATGCAACCGGAATGAGTACATCGAAAATACCAAGCTCTCTTTCGTCAATGATATTTACTTTTGCAGCATACTTGTTGTTGAAATTTTCAATACCGATAATCTTTCCTGTGATAGGAACCGGTGGAACACTCTGCGCAAGCTGTAAGAGGTACTGTGCTTCCGCATGCTTCTTGTCTGCGTAAGTCTGTGCCTGTTCTCCTGCGTATGAGATGATATGTTCATTCTCATAGAGTTTTCTTCTCATGCTTCTGCTTGCTACTTCGTAACGACGCTTTCTAAATGCTTCGTCCTGGTTCTCCATTGCAGCGATGATCTCTTTGAGCTTCTGTTCGTTCTTTGATACAAGAGCTTTCTTCGAGTTAACCATTTTCTCAAATAGAGCATCATTCTTTGTTTCAAAGGCTTCATCTTCAACATATTCAATCTTACTTTCAGATGAAATCTCATTAAGAATCTCTGCCTTTTCCTTATCCGCATCAGCAAGCTCATCGGCAACAACGCTAAAGTCGTCATTCTCTTTAGCTGATGTTCCTGCTACTGTTTTACTGCTCTCTTCTGCTTCTACGATACGTTCAAACATTTCGTCATCACTTACTTTTTTCTTTCTTGGCATTTCCTACCTCCTTGTTGACATAGTCTGTCTTGTTTTATTGAATGATATTTTTTTCATTTTTTTATCCGTAAAACATTTGCCTTACGGATAAAAATAGAGAAATACAACATATGACTATAATATTATAATTTTTTACAGTTGTCAACTGTATTTCTTTTATAGATTATTGATTTTAACCATTAGGATTGACTGTTCCTCTCTTTTTGAAAGGCCTAAACACTTAGAAAAGGCTTCAGGTGTAATAGTCTTTCCCCAAAGCGGATTACATACTCCGCTCTCCCAAAGCTGATAGGTCACAAGCGAAACTCCTAATTTTAAGGCGTATGTCTTCTGACTTTCTCCCACGTCCTCTCGCTTTCTACGTAACGCTTCGGGATTAATTTTAATCTGTCTTACTGTTGTCTCTTTTGTTAACACTTATTTTTTTTCCTTCCTCTGAGCTATAATTATTTTAGCTCGCTTCTTCTTCGTAATGAGGTACATCATCATACTTGTTGACATCGTATTTTTTTTCTAACTCTCCGGTGTCCTCATTTATCACTTCTACCTGATGACAATATTGCGCTGTTTCGACATTATACATTTCAAAATCGTCATCCGTGCATTCTTCGATTATTGGACGCTTATAATCAATATACTCTTCATCTTTTATAATACCGTATCGAAGCCTCATCTCTTCTGCATCCATTTCCTTAGCCCATTTAGGCATGTATTTTGATGCTTCAATCTCAACAATTTCTTTTGTAAGTGGATGCTGCCAATAATTGAATTTCTTAACCTTGATCGGATTACGCCCACTTATTACGATAAGCATACAGTCCTCTTTGTGAAGTCTGTAGACCTCATCAAGAAAATATGTATCACGTCCGGTGACAGATTGACTTTCCTTAATATCGTTTGGAGCTTTTATTAGAGCATCCTTGCTTGTAGCATATGATTCTCTGTCTGAGACGATTGACATCTGCCCCGCTCTTTCATTAAACCACTTTGCTGTAGACTCTGAGTTTGTTCCAAGTAATCCGATGGTTGAACATGCATCCATGATGCTTTCGCCTTCATCTCCGTAATTTGCCTCAAGCTGTACTTTATTTTGTAGAATCATAATCGAGTTAACGCCACGGCTACGGATAGTACTTATCTTCTTAGAATAGTTTGGTATCTTTCCTATGTTCGCAAACTCTTCATAGAGAACCGTAACAGTCTTTTTTAAATGATGTGAAGGAGATTTATCCGCTTTTGCCGCAAGACCCTCGTATAAAATGTCAAAAAACAATGCCGAAAGATACACATTGTTATTGTTCTGATCAGGAAGATTAATGAAATATAAGCATTTCTCATCTCCAGGTAAGAAAAGATCGATGTCATCTGTCCCGAGAACAACTGATGTAAGCTCATTAACAAGATCTGAAAGGTCAATTCCAAGTCCCGAGTGAGCACTTGTCTTTGCATTGTCCGGCATTCTCCACCATATGTCTGCGTGCATCCTGCATGTACTTCCTTCTGGAGCTTGCTTTAATGCATTATAGACAGTGGTTGCATCCTGAGCTATAAACGTAACCATTCCTTTAAGAGTTCTCTCGAATTCCGTATTTAAGTCAGACGCTATATATTCCATGACTGCCATGAGCAAGTTTTTACTTGCCTTTGGGAAAAAGTCGGCAGCATCATCATTTAAATTTTCAATGACAGTATTAGCATATGTACTGATTTTGTTTCTGTTCTCTGTCATATACTTGAAGAGATTAATACTGTCACTGTGTAGCATTCCTTCGATATCAAAGTTGAGACATTTAACTATATATCCTCTATTTTCTGCTACAAACTTAAACAATCCAAACAGATAGCTTTTACTATCGGTTATATAAGCGCTCTGCCCCTGGAATATGATCTGCTCGATTATAGGAATTACCTTTCCGACTGTCTTACCTGTTCCTGCAGCACCGATATACATTTCGTTGTCATTCACAAACTTAATTTTCTTTCTTGTAAGAAATGCTTCAGGATGATCTACGTCTATTCCTGTAATAAGGTCTGTGGTGTCAAAAATTGTATGGCTTTCAAAAGTTGATGCTTTTTCCGGGCCATCATGCATTCTCGCCGCTGTTCCGGCATCACCTCTCTCGCTAATCTCCGTGTTAATCTCATCATCTGAACTGTAGTCTTTGTAAAACCTTGCAAGTCCTTTGTAAACAAGAAAGGTAACTCCACCTGCAAGAATAAGTGTTAAGGGCCAGAATTCAATTCCGTACTTAACAATTTTCTCAAAAGTCATTCGTCTTGTCTGATGAGTCAATAACCTTATTCTTCCGAAGAACGTTCCTACTGCCAAGTCACTTATAAATATAATAGCAGCTTCTCCGGTACAGATAAGCGCCGGAAATCTTTTCCATATCCCCGATAGTACGCTGAAGCCTCTTGCCAACGCAGAGTTCTTTAGAATTTCTTGCGTATTTCTTTTATCACTCGTTAGCCATCACTCCTTTTAAGTCTCTTTGATCTCTATTATTGCTTTATTACACTATAGAGTTTTACTGTATTATATAATAGTATTATTGTATTTGTAAAGACTTTTTCTGTATTGCGTTGTTATATTTAGATATACGTTTAATGACATAAATAAAATTTTGTGAAGTTTTCACAAAGGTTTTTTATAGTCAAAATGCACAAAAAGAACGACATTAAGCAATCCGATATCCACGTGTGTTTTTTTGATGAAGGACGTTTCAAAAAAAGTTGCACAAATAAATTTCATAAGCCCACGAAATAGCTTGATTTACGTAATTTTTTTAGTCGTTTCGTCAATAGATAAATGCCAATTGTACGTGATATAATTAAGAAAAATTTAGAAAGAGAGGCTTTTTATTATGATTACTTCATGGGACATTAAAGAGATTTTAAGCAAAGTAAAAAAGGGGACCTGCTTAACTGTGCCGGAGATTCAAGCTCTGATCAAATCGAACTTCAATTTATCAGCAGACGATTATGCTCCACACACAACCACAAGACCAACAAGATATCCAAAATGGTGTCACAGAATCCAGGGCGTGTTGTCGGACTATAAGCGTAAAGGCCTTGTTACTCACGACAAAAGCTCTCGTTCCTATACTTTCTATTAATTTTCTTTAAATAGGTTTTGCGGATAAGGGCTTGTATTCTCACATAAATACAAGTCCTTTTCTTGTTATATTTAAGAATTTTGGGTGTTCTAATAAAAATCAGGAGCAACAACACCTTGCAGATATGTTACTCCTTCCAAAACATCAAAAAGCCGTTTTCAATTCTGTGATAAATCATAATATTGTGAAGATTGATTATCAACTGTTTTTATAGAGATTTCCTTTTCCTCTCCTTAATCGTGAAATTATAATTCTCTCTGCAGTAGTCATCAAACTTCTCTAATCTGAATTTATAGATCCATTCCAGAACCGACAGTTCATCTTCTTCGTTTGCTCTACAAAATGCTTCAAAGTTTTCATCGATACCTGTGTATCTTAACATCGCCTCTGCCACATCTTGGTCAAATATGTCTAATATACTTAGTTCTTCCATAAAGATTCTCCTGTTCTCAAATAATTATTCGTATCGCCATTTATAGAACTCTTCTTTTTCGGCTGTTGATGAAGCGTCCGTTATTCCTAATTCCTTAAGTCTTTCCCGGTCATCTTTTAAAGCAGGGTATATTAGTGTTTGGTCGTTAAGAATAGAATCGACATTTGCTCCCTTGCAACTCTCATTTGTGATCTTAAAATAGCCTATGTGACCATACCCTTCTTCATAAACTAATATATATGGCGTGCCATACTTGTCAAACGCAAATGCGTTATTGCCATAAATCACGTATTGCTTTCCGCTAGGGCCGGAAAAGTGATAATCTTTAAATGTGTTTGATTCAGGATTGCCGATGAGGATTCTGTTTGCCCTCTGGTCAATAAGTATGTGTCTTTCAGCCCTCTCTATCTTCGGAAATCTCTCAATAAAAAAACGGTGAACGGTTACTATCATCTCATCAGTAATTTTAGGAGCGCTGCCAACTAGGTCTAAAGACATTCTTTTTATATCTTTTAGCGTCATAGCATACGCTACACCGAAGCTAATGCTCTTTGCAGCTATTTTAATTTTGGGAAACTCTCTTACTTCTCCGGTCAACGTTTTTTTCCTCTTTAATCTTAGTTATGGCAAGAGTATATCACATACTTGTCTTAATTTAAAGAAAATGCAAGGTGGAGATTTTTGCTATTTCTCCATCTTGCATATGTTTTATAGACTTTCTATGGCTGCCTTTTCGGGAGCGTAGATTATTATTGAAATGTCATCTCCTCCGACCTCTCTCACAAAGGCTTCTTGCCATGAGTAGCAGTATACCTTGTATCTTTCGGGTTCCCCCACGGCCCTCGCTTGCATGATAAAACTCTTAAACGAGGTTATGTTGCTCGGGCAGAAATTGTAGTAGTATATTCCATCCTCTACAGTATCAGCTGCGCTCATCGTATAATTCTTTTTCTTTCCGATAACTTCCTCATAGAGAGATTCCTCATACCTCTCGTCCCCCATCCTCTTCAAAATACCTCTTGCCTCTCGGATGTACGGGATAAAGTATATGTTCCCGTAAGTACTGTTTGATACACTTAGCTTTCCTTTTGGCTTCGCTTCCTCTTCTGGGAACATAATCCTCTTGGCGAGGGAGTAGTCATAGCCAAAAACCACGCAAGCATTAACCTTATTCTTGATTGTATCAATTCCGATGCTGTTTGCGATGTTGCGGAGAAACATTACGTATCTGCTCTCACTCACGTCAGCCCACTTAAGCAGTTTATCACCGCTATGGTATACAGGTAATACTCTACCCTCTCCTATCATAGCCCCTACGCTTCGTGACGCTAGTTCTACTACGACCCTCTTCTCTTCATCTATCATGGTCTGTGGGAGGTTGTCGGTCCAAACCTGGGTTTTGGAATAGTCTATAAGTTCTTCTATACCGTAATACCCTCTTTCCTCTCCGGCTCCAAGTAATCCTTTATTATCCCATATAGTTTCTATTCCGGCTCCATGCATCATCATGGATGCCTCTACCTCTCGGATAGCCCTTATCCTCACATATTTATCCGCTACCCTCCCAATGTCCTGATTAATCTCTTTGCCTATCTTGTTATATCTTCCGTAAAATCCCATTTTTAGGTACGGCAGATATTCGCCTGACTTATTTTCAAAGTCTCTCAGTCTTGCAATCTTTGTTTTTCGGATCAATGGTTCAAGGTTTATTATTCCTTCTTCTTCCATCGCCTTTAGAACTCTGCTGTAATATCTTCTATCTTCTCTTAGCATTACTAAGCCTCTTCCGCTTATCGCTCCAAAGCTTAACAGCATTCTTATTGCTTCATTTCTGAATCCTTTATTGTACTGCTTACTTCTGCTAAATCTCTTTCGATCCATGTTTGTTTTTGCCTTCCTTTTTCTGTCTCGCATGTTCTACTTTTTTAAGCAACAAAGTTTTACCGGGTGACCACGTAACGTATTGACCCCCTAAACTCTCCAGCCAACCATTTCTTTCCTGCCTAAATATTGAAAAATCAAGGTGTTAGTTTATTTTTAATAGGTGTTTTTAATAGGTGTTTTAACAGGTCTCCAAAAAGCCTATTTAATATAGCTCTGTTAATTGGGTTTTTTAAGCCACTTTTTAAGTGAGTTTTTTGTGACCTAAAACCTAGTTATTTTAATTCGAGAAAACTATACCCTATCTGCTCGTCAAGACTGTCCTTGTTTGGGATAGCTACGGTAAAAGGAATCTTAAGTCCTAACTCTTTTATTTTCTTTTCCATAAGCTTAAGGGTTTCATCGTTTGGAATAAGGATAACCTTATGGGAAAGCAAAGCTTCAATGTCAACATTAGTCATATATGCTTTAAGACGTTCTATTGACGCTGCATCCTCATTAAGGGTTCTTGTAATATTACCGAGTGTATTAAGGTTCACAGGAATGATCTCGTAGCGAGTGTCATTTACTGTAAATCTGATATTACTTCCAACCTCCCCTCTTCTTATGTTTCGTACCTCATCAATATTGCTAGTATATGATAATGCAAGAGTAAGTGCGTTGATAAGCTCCGGTGTATAAGATGATGCCCCGTATAAAGCATTACAATATACGTCAGCTCCAGCCTTCTTTATAAGTCCTGCAGCTTCAAGTCTACGAATAAGGCTTGTTCCATTTTCCCTGTTCATCTGATCATGTAGACTTACAACCTGCCTAAAGTTTTCGGCTGAGACACAACCAACCATTTCAAGAAGTATCATAATGGTCATAGCCTTTGGAGATAATCTAAAGTTGATAGGCAATAACCCTGAGTCAAGTGACTCCGCATATCCAATTCCTAAATTAAAAGCTCTCATAATTTTATTTACCTTTCTACTACGTTATTATTTATTGTTTATATGTGATAGACTTTCGTTAATACGTTATTGCCTGCTTTTCGTATGTAGGCAATACGTTATTAGCGAATCTTAATACGTTATTAATTTGCCATTTCTGTTATTAATCTGAATTAGTCACGTAATAGTTATTTTAATCACGTATTACAATGCTTTTTGCAATGCCTGGTTTCTATCAGTGTTGTATGCATTAAGCTCTCTGTCGGTGGTAGTTACTTCCACTCTGATTAGTTCTTTCCCTGCCTCTAATATTCCATGTCCTCTTTCAAGAGATTCAAGCTGATTAGATAGCGGAGCAAGTTTCTCATAATGGTCAATCAAGAACTTTCTTGCTTCTTCCTGCATAAGCATATAGAATTTAAGGATTGTGTTGTTAAGTAGTGACACACCGAATTCATTGTTAAGCAGTTTCTCGATCTCCTGTGTCGCAAGAATACAATGTGCGTAATAGGACCTAACTATCAGGATAGCGTTCTGTACCTGTTCAGCAGCAAGCTTATTCTTTAGCAACGTCCAAATCTCATCAAGAACGATTACGTCTCTTACATTTCTCTGCTCTTTTGCTCTCTGGTATATAATGTCGAATGCTATGTAGTCATAAGCTGCTTCGTATCTTGCTCCGATCTCATCCTTATCTACGTCAAAGATAATCAGTCTCTTATCAAGATCCACGTTGGTCTGCCCATTAAGGTTTTTATGTGTTCCTGTTACAAAAGGCTCTAACATGACGTGAAGTTCTTTCTCTGTTCCGGCACCTATCATGTCGTCCTTCTCAATAGCGTTTTTAAAGTCCTCTATAATAGGCATGGCTTTAAGGTTCCCGTCCTCGTCATAAATTGAATCATTGTCTTCTGTTATTCCATACTGTGCATATACTCCCTTAAGGATTGTATCAAGTCTCGCATCTTCCTTAACGCCAATAGGGTGTGTGCTTCTACCGTCATCGCAAATAAGATTGAACCAAGCCTTTATTGAAGTGATCTTCTTTGAAAGAAGGCTACCTTTTGTAGCTGCTGAACTAATATCCATGCTATCAAGCATACTTTCATCTGCTTCTTCTTCAGGTCTTATTTCCATGATGTTCACGCAGTCTTTTGATCCAGGAACAAGTCTTATATAAGAACCATCATAAATTTTGGCAGCTCCTGCATACTCAAATCCTTTCTTTGGAACAATGAATGAAGCCCTTGCTCCGTTAAGATAAGATCTTCCTGCAATAGTCATCTCGGTAAAGGTCTTTCCTGAACCGGTCTGACCAAATATCAACATGTTTCCGGCAGTATACTTCTTGGTTTCAAAGTTATCTATGATCACAAGTGAGTTATCATCCTCATTTATGCCAAGCATATATCCGTTAAGATCGTTCATCCTAAATCCTACGAATGGGAACAACGAACCAATCTTTGAGGAAGTAATGTTATGTCCAAGTCTTGAAAGGAGAAATGGGTTAAACCTCATATATGGCCCCGTTGCGTTATAATATTCTTCGGCTGCAAGGAAACCATCTTCAAACTCTATTCCGTTGGACTTGTATGCGTTCTTGATTGTTCTTAGCGAAGAACCAAGTATTCTTGGTGAATCAGCTCTTACAGAAAGTATTACTGATACGTTATATAAATCTTCGCCGCTTCTTATTGAGTTGAGAATGTCATACGCATTCTTTGCTTTGTCGTATGCCTCTTCTGCTCTGTCACCTTTACCTTTTCTTGAAAAATTCCTGTAAGATGACACTTTATTCTGTGCATAAAGCTTAAGAGCTTTTTCAGCTATCGCCTTTGGCAGCTTGTCAAAGATGATATCAACATCGATGTTGTCAACTTTATACGAGAACTTATCTATCCAACCGAGGTCTACGAATCTGGGCCATCCATTACCTTTGAACCCTAAGTATCCTGTATACTGACCATCTTCAAAGACATAATTTCTATCGGTGAAATATAATCCCTTTGGAGCAAGGAGATCTGAAAGTCTTACCTCTTTTTCTTCTTTTGCAACAGCATTATATGTGTTATAGTCTTCGGTTATTCTTCTCTCTCTTACTTCTAAAGGTTCGTTCTTACAAGTACGTCTGTTATGCAGATAATAAAGGATTAACTTTGTCTGTTCAGTTGACAGGCAATAAGGATTATCTGGTGTGCTTGTTACTAGAATAACTCCGGCGCTTCTTAGCTTACTGACAATCTGTCTAGCTTGTCTCATCATGGTGTCATATATTTCGCTAAAGTCGTTTGATTTCTTACCGCTATCTTCATTTCCTTCATACTGTAGGAAGAGAAAAAATCTTTTAGAGACAGAGGTTGAAGAGCTCTTATCCCTGATGTGGTTGAAATAGTTTTGTTTACTCTGTTCTATTTCAAGAGATCTTCCGAGAACTTTTGAATGATTTTTTATTGTATTTATAAAATCATTTGGAGAATAGTTATCGGTAACAATCTTGATCTTTACTTTAGCCGGGCCTTTGGTAAATATCTGAGCAAAAGAGGAACAGATTCTCTCCTGCTCTTCTGAATTACGCTTATAAAAGTTTACCGGATCAAATTCCAGGATCTGAATGTATCTACCGTCTGTTGTTCTGATAACGCCCTCAATAATGTCTTTCACAGGGATATTAGACTGTGATGAGCCATCTCTATAGTCGTTTGTTTCTTTTTCAAGTGTCTTTGGAGCACTACTATCAGTCAGTTTGTAAAGCGTATCTGCTATCTTATTTTGTGCGGTTTTCTTGAATGAACTTATTGATACGCTCTTTGTTTTCTCTTGTAAATCTTTCAAAAAGTGATTCGTCTGCATATTCGCCACCGTTCACAGCCTCCCTTACATACTCTGGACTTCTTAAGTGAAGTTTCCTTTTTCGTTTTCTAAACTTTATCTCTGCCAGGATATTCTGAGACAAAGATTTATTCTTAATGCCTTTTATGTTTCCTATAATCGTAAGTATCGAACCAGATATATAGAAAATCCATTTAATCTGTGGTTTAAATGATGTCCTTGATATCAAAAATATGACAAAAAAGGTACATATTAAGCCTTCAATAAGGTTTCTTACTTTGATTCCCCATATAGTACCAACAGATACTATGTTTTTTCCAAGATCAACAATTACCTTTTTTTCTTCTTCCTTTGCTGCCATAAATTATTTTGTTCCCCCTTTCTTTGAGTTCTTTTCCTCTTTTTCACGTTCAAAAGCCATTTCGTCGAATCTTGTAAGGTCGTACAGCTCAATATTCTCAATAATGGATGCCTCATACCCTGAATCTGTGGCATAGCGTGCTCCATATTTGTTTTTCCCGACCAATATCTTTACGCACTCTTTATAATCTCTACAACCGATTACATCCCCAAAATAAGAACTATTCTTGAAAAAGTCTGTACGCCCTATCATTGCATCCTCAAATGTATCATAGCTTACAAACTCAGCAAAAACCCATACTGATTGACCATCAATTTCTTCTCTAGTTCTATAAGTTGCATGATTTTTACTGCTTCCTGGGAACCATTTTTCACCAAAAAAATTCAATTCATTCATGGATAGATCCGACTCACCCCATCCACTTTCTTGAATAGCTTGCGATATCGTCAAGCTCGGTAATACTTTGGTTTTAGAGTTTACCCACGCTTCAACGGCAGCATTACCTATTTTTTCAATAAAAACTTTCTGAGAACCACTTGAAACATACTTAGCTGTATGTTTTTCAGTATCAATAAAAAAAGAGCCGTCCGAACTTAACTTTATGTTATTTGAACCTTTTATGCTTCCACTAATGCCAAGTGAGATAGCTTCAAGCTCTTCATCTTTAAAATCTGCTAGTTCATCAAATAATCCCTGATCAAAATCCTCAACCTGTTCCGCTCCAAGCTCAGATAGAGTCCATACCTTAAGGAATTGTTCTTTGGAAAGATTATGGATGTATATTTTCTTAGTATTGTATGTAGTACCATCCTCTCGCATATGTTGAACTAAACGAGTTTCCATACTCATCATACGTGTGAAAACATGGTCTAAATTAATTAAATTGCAACTCATTGTCATGTTACAGACGTTAAAAGGGTTCTCTTCCTTATAAGCCGTCATGGATGTTTGCACCATATCCATTGACACACCCCCATAAGCTACAAGTATGTCATAAGCATTGCTTTGAGGATTATCATAGTAAACATCTGCCCATTCACAATCAGTCGTTTTCTCTTTCTCTATATCTTCATAGAATGCTTTATATTTTCCCTTTAATACTTCTATAACCGAGTCATAGCCATACTCTTCTTCCTGTTCGCTTTCGGAAGTTTCTACAGTCTCTTCTATCTTGATATCCGGCATGTCTTTGCCAAACATTTTTCTTTGCATTCTTAAGAAAAATCCGCCTATTCCTGCAAAAAGGATTACAACAAGAAGGACGATTATTAAGATTAATATTGCTATTCCAACTACAACCCAAACAACCGGGCCACCTGCGGCTGTTCCTGCAGCGGCACCACCAGAACCGGCCCCGGCTGCAGCTGTTCCACCTGCGGCGGCAGCTCCCCCACTTCCTGCAGCAGATGCACTTGCCGCAGTCCCTGCTCCGGCAACGGCTGCCTCTGAACCTTTTTCTGCAACCGTGGCTTTAGAAAGGGCGGCAGCTCTTTGAGCTGCCTGTTGCCCTTGTACTGCCTCTCTTTGAGCCTTTGCAGAATGAGATAAAGCTTCATTCCTTATTTCCTCGTTAGAAAGCTTTTCACCGCTTTTAGCTACATCTTTCCCGTTTTCGGGGCTATGGAATTGTTCTGGCTTTTCGGTCTTGCCACTTACTTTTCCTTTTTCGCCTGTGATATATTCTGACAGATTCTTTGCATTGTCATATGCATTTTTCCCTCTGTCATATATCCCTTTACCTTGATCAACTGCTTCCTTTACTTCATCAAGCCCTGATCTATCATCTTGCTCTTCATAAAGGCTCATTTTCTAACTCCTATTACTTTATGTTTTTTATAATTTTAGTCTCACTCTTTTTTCCACCCTTGTTATTTTTTCTTGGTGAGGATGGTTTACTGCCATTACCTTTCCCTGGTTCATTCGAGCCTGAAGGCTTTGACCCGTTTGGATTTGGTGAGGATGGTTTGCTAGGTGTAAATGATGAAGAAGTGCCATTTTCAGGTGTACTACTTTCAACTTTTGGTTCCTTTTTGTCCTTATAGTAGTATGAACCCCATGCACTATTGCCCTGTATGAATGTACCTCCACCACGAGTTGATGTTGTCATGTGGTCAACATATCTATCAAGAGAACCCTTCTTGTTGCTTTCTCCTGCAGTGTCATAAGTGAATTCAATATGTGACGCATCTTCATTGAATGAAACATCACGCACATTATTAAATCCAAGAGAAGCAAAAGCTCCTTCCTTGTCAACAACACTTGATGAACCATATAAGGTTTCACCCCTATGATAGAACTGACTAGTAAAATCAGCTCTTTCCTGGTCATTTGACGAAGCGCCCATTCCTTGCATAGCAGTTCCTGAATAAAACTCTTGACCAGACTTACTTACAAATCCTATATCATGATAACTTCCATCACTGCCAAGCTTCTGTACAATGGTTCCATCCTCTGCACCAACAAGCTGATAACCTGATAAAGATATTTCGCCACCTTTATCTCTCTCAGCCGCTGGAATGAAGTTATCCATCTTCATGTCAAATAAAGTCTCTGGAACAGAGCCAAAATCTGATAAGGTGTCATGTTCATCAAACTTAACAGAAGTTCCATTAAGAGACTCTGTACTATTGCTGTTGAGATTAAGGAACTTGTTATCTCCGTACTGATCAGCTATAGATGCAGAACCGGATTTAATATTATCGGAGAATGTGCCTGTAGCAATTGCCTCTCCGATTGCATTTCCGTCTTTATCTGCTTTATACAGTGCAACGCCTATGCCATTGTCTGCCTGATAGTCATATGCTTTTGCTGTCATTCCATTCTTGTTAAGAATCTCGTTTAAGCCACCAAGATTTGTTTTTGTAAGATTATCGTATAAATCTCGTTTTCCGGCAGCGTTGAGAGAATTAATCTGTCTTTGTGCAGCATTTCGATCTTGGAACGAACCGTTTTTCATTGCACCCTGAATGTTCTTAAGCATACCCGATGTGAGATTACTCTTCTCAGGGTTATTGTTTGAAAAGAACTCATTAACCCTACGTCCACCGCTTTCATGCATAGCGTTAGCAATCGAGGCTGCTGATGTACCTTTACCCTGCATAGCAAGTCCAACACCTACAAGGCCTGGTCTGTTTAGGGCGCTACCTGCAAATACAGACCCTTTACCGCCCATATTAACGGCTGCTGACATAGTACGAAACATTACAGCTCCTGTTACGGCAATTGAATCAAGAAGTGAAGCCCCAAGAGAAGCCGATGAAAGTCCTAACTGTCTAGCAATATCATTAAGTTTAACGCCAAAGGTTATAAAAGCTATCAAGAAACATGCTCCGGCAAAATTAAGTCCAGGCGAGCTTTGCATCATTATAATCACAAACACAAGCCACATTCTGTTCAGAATCAGAATCCCAATTTCGACAAAAAGCATTCTCCAAAAAGAAAAGAACACGGCTCTTGTATCTGCTGATGTTAAAAAGCCCGACATCATTGGTGATAAAATGGCAAGTGAACACATCGTTGCATAATGTTTAGCCATTTCGATACAGAGCTTTACGAAGTTATATAAAAGTACACATGTCAATATAAAATGTATTATTGAGCTTGAAGGTTTTTGGTCGTTAAAAACAGCTTTTGTCCAATTCGCAAAAAATGACTCCTGTTCGGCAACTGTATCACGAAGATTAGTCATTTTTGTCACTCCTAGATCAAATAAATCACTTCCTACTGTCATAGCCCATGAGATAATCTGTGGAGTTAAAGCAATCATTGTAATTGCTATAAACGTGTGAAAAAAAATATCTCCATAACTCTCTTTTGCATCATTTGGAGCATATATACGCTTCATTAATGCCAAAAAGAATATGATAAGAGTCAGATAGAATCCGGCACTAGCAAACGATTTCATGATTACAGATAGCGAATCAGTCCCCCCGATCCATTCGGTAAAATGGTCAAAACTAACTGTATATTTTTCTTTGCCACCCACAAATGCATTCATTATGAATTCCATTGCATCCGCAGATAGATTTTCAAACCACTGTACTATTGCGGTTTGTAGGGCATCCCATACCTTGTTCATTTTTATGTCTATCCTTTCAGGAATTTTTTAGAAATAAAGCCCCCACTAATCAAGTAGGGGCTTAAACTTATAGTATTCTTTCCTATTTGACACCAAAGAATGATGCAAAACTTGTTAAGGTTCCGGTCACTAAATTCTGTAAGAGACAAAAGATATAAAGAACACATGCAGCTATACACGTATACTTTGCCATTCCTTTCTTCTTGTCGTCTTTTACAAAAACAAATATAACCAAATGTACTAATAGAACAGGCCAGAAAAAAGCTTTATACATTGTAGTTATTTTTTCTGCTATACTACCGGAAGCAGTATCCGATACGTCCCATATCGCATTACCCGTATTTGAACCTGAATCGGTTGTAGTGTTGGTTGCTGAGCCTGATGTGTCACATAAAACATTATTTACGCTAATCATTGCCCCATTGATAAAGCATGTTGCTGCAATTGCAGTATTTTTGAGTTTGCTTTTTAACTTTTCCATTGTTGCTTTTACCTTTCTTTTATTTTAACTATAAGTTTGAGGGTAAAAAACCCTTTTACGGTGATAATATAGCATAGTAATACAGAGAATGTCAACACCCATTTATTGTTGGTTTAAAAAAGTGCAAAAAAATAAGACGCATACTGCGTCTTATTAACTACACTGCTTGGTCAAAAGGTCTATTTAATAACTGCTTTTCCATCTCGGCAATTTGCTCCGAAGTATATTCTCTCTGTGGGAAGTTGTTGAAACTATTTTTTGACTGTTTATTATTCTTCTTGTCATTTTTCCCTTTTGATGGTTTATAGTCGTTTTTTATGGCTTCAATAAGCCATCCAACAACATTTTTTATATTAAAGCTTTCCTGTAATACTTCATTAGCCTTCTTGATTTTTTCAATGTCATAATCAGCAGCTTTTGCGATAGCCTTAAGATCTTTAATCTTAATACGTTCTTCTGTTTTAATTATTTCCTGCATCTCATCAATAAAGCTATCGACATCAACTGTTGCTGCAATCGGAACCTTCTTGTCTTGTTTTTTTATCTCTATAAGGACCTCTTTTTTCCTCTTTTTGCTAGGATGTAACTCTTCATAAGCAGCATTTCGTTGCACGGTAAATCTAAGAGCTATTACTTTAGCATGTGGCCCATTTATTTTTTCCACGTCACAGATATAGATATCTGAAATTGCGTTTATTTCCTCAATTCCCTTCTTTATCACGCATGAGTAGAAATTGTTAAACCTAGTGTACTTAGCACTCTTCTCTTTTTGTGCTAGCTTTTCATTATTTGGTTTACCTTTTACTGCTTCTCGTTCTACTCCAGGAGCTTCTAGATCAACATATCCTGTTTGGAGTCTAAGTTCTGCAAGTGTTATTTGATAAACCTTTTTGGGAAGTAGTTCTTGCGGTGTTCCTGGAATGAATTCATCCAGATCATAACAGTTCGACTTGAGAATTTTATATAGCTGCAAGCCACCTATTGTTTTAAAAATAAAGCAAATATCAAGTCTAAGCTTTACAAACTCATTACTCATATTCAGGAATAACTCTTCATTTGATGGATTAAACTCTATATCGAGCACACCATCATCATACGTTACATCTCCGTATAAATGTGTAACAGAAAAGAAATCATCATCCGGTCTCATTATAATCATTTTCTTGTTACTTAGTGAGATTGCAACCTCAGCCATTCTCTCATAAATACTTCCACCCTTACGATCCGATAGCAATTTCACCTCTTTTGTGTAAATCTGTACGTAATGAACGGTATAAGCATTTCCCGATGCGTCTTTTTTTATTCTTGAATTAAGACCTTCCTGCATCTTATATATAGCTAATATTTCAAGTTTGCTTTCAAGTACGTCCGTTTTCTTTCTTGCCTGTGCTAAAGCGTTTGATAAAGCAACGGTTTTTTCGTTGTATAATTCAGTTATACTTTCTTTTTTATATTTTGAAGCCATACTCTTATTTTTTTACCTTTATTGTAGGCATCTAACTCCTTTTTTGTAGTCAACTGACCGACAGTCTATCACAAAATTTTACTTTATGCAAGATTTGATTCTCCTTTATTGTAGTCATCTGTTACCTTTATTGTAGTCATCTGATTGTTCATTCGTTCAATTTTTCAGTATTTTTAATATCATAAAAGTATATTTATATGTCTTTATGATACTTGTATATTATATGATAACCTAGTACACCTTGTTTAGAATGTGTCGTACAACGCACCAGAAGGCTTAATTAGACCTTCTAACGTCGTAAGCTATTAATTATACTTTGGGTTATAAAAAAGCCTCCTCGGGGCAACTAGGGCCAAATACATGTGGCTATATAGTCTTAAGTGTCGTTTTTAG
>JAEEGL014797971.1_pt1 | contig 22699 bp, 13 predicted proteins | sample 9134231 | NCBI WGS metagenome assembly JAEEGL01 (sample SAMN16246548, study PRJNA631951) | gut metagenome | biome: gut microbiome; feature: rumen; material: fiber-attached | host: Bos | place: Iran: Karaj | collected 2018-10 | reverse complement strand
CAGACGGCCCTCATCGTGCTGATGGCGCAGATGGGCTGCTATTGTCCTGCCCGCAAGGCACATATCGGTATGGTGGACAAGATATTCACCCGTGTCGGAGCCAGCGACAACATCTCGATGGGCGAAAGCACCTTCATGGTGGAGATGAGCGAGGCCTCGAACATCCTCAACAACCTGTCGCCGCGTTCGTTGGTCATCTTCGACGAACTGGGTCGAGGCACCTCCACCTACGACGGCATCTCCATTGCCTGGGCCATTGTGGAATACATCCATGAGAACCAGCGAGCCCATGCCCGCACCCTCTTTGCCACCCACTACCACGAACTGAACGAGATGCAGCAGACCTACGCCCGCATCAAGAACTTCAACGTCAGCGTGCGCGAAATCGACGGCAAGGTCATCTTCCTGCGCAAGCTCGAGCGCGGCGGTTCGGAACATTCCTTCGGCATCCACGTTGCCAAGCTGGCGGGTATGCCTTCGAGCATCGTCAAGCGCGCCGACCAAGTGCTGAAGCAACTGGAAGCCACGAAGAACAGCGAGGTGGGCGGCAGCATCCAGCTGACAAAGAAGGAAGACAACGTGCAGCTGAGTTTCTTCCAACTCGACGACCCTGTCCTTGCCCAGATACGCGACGAAATCCTGAATCTCAACATCGATAGCCTGACTCCCCTGGAAGCCTTGAACAAGCTCAACGACATTAAGCGGATTGTGAAGGGTAAATAAATAAAGCACTGCTCCGAGGTTAACTTAATATATGCTTAACCCAACGTGATGGTTTAATTAACCCATCGCCTTGGTTTAATTAACCCATCGCGATGGGTTAAGCGATGGTTAAGTTACCTTCAGGGCGTAAGTCCTACGGCGTACGTCTCATTCATAGTTATCTATGTTGTCTTACATTCTACTGTCTTGTTTCAAAACAACAGGGACAACAAAAAGACAACAAAAACAACATTTTCGGCCGCGGTAGGGAATTTGCTTGTCAAATTCTTCGACGAGCGAAGCGTAGCACCTTGGGTGCGTCCCGAACGGGGCTACTGCGATTGACTTTCGAGTATCATATTCACCAACTTGGTCAAGTCGGCGATGGATATTCTCCTGTCTCGGTTCACGTCGGCTGTCACATGGTCGTACTGGTGGGGCTCTGCATCGTCATTGCCCAGCAGAATGTTCAGCAAGGCTGTCATATCCTCCGCCGTTATCTCGCCGTCGCCGTCTGTGTCACCCCTCTCTGGCACGGTCACGTTGAAGAAGAGCGTCGGTCCCCAGCCTACATTGCTCCGTAGGCGAAGACCAAACAAATGGTTGCCATCGGCCAGATCGTCGGGCACAAGGGCATCGTCCGTCAGTTCGCCCTCAGCCTCGGGCAGGACTATAGGCGTGGCACGTCCGAAGCCGGGGTCATCGTCCCAGAAGTATTCGGCAGAAGAGAGGGACAGACTATCTATTCCCACGGGAGCCATATAGACCATCGTGGAATATGTTGGACCATAGTTGGCAGCACTCTTTGCACGTACTCTTATCAGATGGTCATGTCCTCCAGAACAATAAAGGGAATCGGGATATAGAAAAAAAGTCGTAGAGGATGGATCCGATACCAAGGATTGAACCTCTAAGTCGGCATTCCCGTCTTCGTCAAACACAGCATCACGTACAGAATAAGAAACATGTTCTGTTTTAGGACAATAATCATAGATTTCCATCTTCTGCTGTGCTGTCTGGGTTTCCGTTTCATCGGCTGGATAATGAACCATGGTAGAATATGTCGGACCATAGTGGGCAACCCCATTAATCATGTTCAAAGTACGGACATTGATAACATGGTCGTGAGCACCACTACACTTGGGCCTTTCCACGCCCACAAATGCTGGATATCTTATATTGCACAGCGACTCAAAGTCAAAATCGAACGTTCCGTTCTCATCAGGTACAACGGTCTCTCTATACCAAATATTACCCTGATGAACCTTCGTACAATAGTTCTGTACTTCTACCTTCTGCTGTGCATGGGTGCACAGGGCGACAAACATCGCCACCGCTATCGCAAAAGGACGGAGAAAGTAGTATTCTTTCCTATTCATCTTGCACCTTAGAATTGAGCGTGATATGTATTTTACCATCCTTGGCCCTTGGGCTGACGTTTATAGAGGTGTAATAGGGATGACCGTAGGGCAAACCTGAGAACACGTAGGGATGCGACCCGTAGAATGCCCCAGCCTGTATCGCCCTTGCGGGACTATTCTCAGTCATTTCATAATAGTGATCATCGGCACCCGAGCAAGTGAAAATGCTTGTAATTTCATGCGTTCCTAAGCAAGTGTTGTTAGGATACTTTGGGTATGTACCTTCGTCGCAAGAGAGTAAATTATTAGTCACCTGACAGTCCGTGAAATTCGAAAATAAATAATTATGACGGTTTTCGGTATTCATCACAATAATATTGTTCGTAATCAGACTATTTGTAATGCCCTCAAGAACTTTTGTTTTACTACCATCATAATACTTACATGTAAATATATTATTTCGAATTTCTCCACCGATAACACCTTGAACATAACCCGTAGATCTTTGTGTTCTTCCTCCATTATCTGCAAAAATATTGTTTTCAATAATCCATCCAATGTTATTGTATACATTAGTGTTGGATCCTACTATACCCGGACAATAGCATTGCCGAATTACTAAATTTTGCACTTTATTCTCAATATAAATTGTTCCGGACTTGCAACGTTCAATGGTGATATTATCTGCACTAATGCCTATTAATCCTTTACTATTGAGCCCTGTAACCTTGATACCTGCAGTACTAAGGTAAAGTGTTGCATCCCAACCTACAGAAGCAGATACATACGGTTGTTCAGTCAAGCAATATCCCGTACCTACGATGGTCAGTTGCTTAGTAACTGTTTGATTGCTGGTGAGGTTGCAGCCAGGGTCGAGATACAATGTATCGCCATCAAGAACCTCTTCGCTGGCACATGCCGCATTGATGTCGAGGAAGTTAGCCATACGGGCAGCAATGTTGTTAATACGCCATGATTTGGCACTTACATTATTGGTCATTGTGACCAACACGAGGGCTGCAAGGACAGCCACAGAAAGGATTTTGTTCTTCATATTACGTATTTATTTGTTTAAGTTTCTTGTCATCAAGAGCAAAAGTACGGATAATTTTTGAAATGTGAAAATAATTCTTTACCTTTGTGTGAATATTCAGTAAGGATAAACCATTAAGCATGATGAAGAAAGGCATAAAGACACTGCTGGCCTGCATCCTCGCGATGCAAGGCCAGTTTTTTTATGCCCAGACATCAGGAGGGGTGAGGCAGGGAACGGCGTACTCGTGGCAGGACTTTGTGGAAGAAGTGGCGGACGACGAATATGCCGAGGAGGAGGGATGGACGGAGAGCATGGAGGAACTGGCTTTGTTGGCCAGTCAACCCATGGACATCAATACGGCTACAAGGGAACAACTGAGAAAACTGCCATTCCTATCGGACGAACAGATAGAGGACATTCATACCTATATCTTTCTGCATCGAGGAATGCGAACGTTAAGCGAATTAATGGCCATTCCATCGATAGATTTCCGTACAAGGCGGTACCTTTCGCTCTTCCTTCGTGCCGACGAAGCCGTATTTGAACGAAAGGACACACTGACCCTAAAATCCATACTCCGCCATGCCCACCACGAACTCTCTACACGCTTCGACGTTCCGCTATACTATCGTTTAGGCTACTCCTATCCTATTGAGCAGGGCGGATATAGTGGGTCGGCACTCTACAACAATATACGTTATCAACTGGAAGAGAAAAAGCACCTGTCCGCAGGCCTGACGGCAGAGAAGGACCAAGGTGAGCCCTTCCGCCACAATGGGGGTTGGGACCATTACGGTGCCTACCTGATGGTGCGCGACGTGGGGTGCCTTCGCTCGGCCATCGTGGGCGACTACAAGATGGGATTCGGCGAGGGACTGGTCGTGAACACAGGCTTTTCGACAGGCAAGAGCAGCCTGATGAAACACCCATCGCAAGGCATTCGTGCCAAGCGGAGCACGGACGAGGTAAACTATTTCCGAGGGGCTGCAGCCACAATAGGTCTGAAGCATACCACCCTGACAACATGGATTTCCTACCGACGAAGAGATGCTTCGCTGAACGACGACGGAAGCGTCAAGACCCTACAGACATCGGGATTGCACCGCACGACTAAGGAACTCGACCAAAAGCACAACGTTGGCAGCACTATGGCTGGCGGCAACCTATCGTGGCACAATCGTGGTTTCCACTTGGGTACAACTGGCTATTATCAGCGGTTTCATCGGGCACTTTCGCCTGGGGATGCCTTGTATCGGCGCATCTATCCCAAAGGGAAGAGCTTCGGCATCGTGGGCATCGACTACGGCTATAGCCATCCTTGGTTCAACGTCTCTGGAGAGACGGCCTACAGTACAGAACAAGGAGGATGGGCCACACTGGAACGTGTAACGTGGAAAATCAATCCCCAATACGCCCTCAGCGGTTCGTACCGATTCTATTCCTATCGCTACTATTCGTTCTATGCCTCGGCCCTGAGCGAGAACAGCAACGTGCAGAACGAGAGCGGTGCCACCCTGCGATTGGATGCCACGCCCATAGGCAACCTCGTGCTGACGGCATACGCCGACTTCTTCTACAATCCCTGGCCACGCTATACGCTGACCCACAGCAGCAAGGGACAGGAACTGAACCTTCAGGCCGAATACACCTATAAACGGAACAACCGCCTGGCCGTGCGCTTCCAACTGAAGAACAAGGAACGAAGCGACCAGATGGAACTGCACAACCGCCTGCGCCTCCAATACACACGCCAACAAGGAACGCGCTGGAGCCTCCAAAGCATGTTGAACCTACACGCCATGGACAAGAGCAGCGGGGCAGGGTGGTCCCTGTCGCAACGTGCCCGATACAGACACGAACTGTGGCAAGTATCGTCCATGCTGACCTATTTCCATACCCCCGACTACGACACGCGTATTTTCCTCTACGAACCTTTGTTGACCAACATGTTCCGCTTCCCCTCGCTCTACGGCCACGGACTGCGACTGGTGGCTGCCGGACACTGTGCCTTGTGGAAGAAACGCCTGTTCGTAGAAGCCCTTTACGGCATGACGCGCTACTTCGACCGCAAGACACAAAGCAGCGGTATGGACGAAATACGAAGTGCCTGGAAAAACGACATCAGCGTACAGCTAAGACTGCGGATATAACGTCACAATACAATAAATTCTTAATTCTTAATTCTTAATTCTTATTTTATTTGTACCTTTGCATTTGATATGAGTACGATTATCTATTCTTCCCCCATCTTCGGCCCTGTCCACAGCCGTCGGTTGGGTGTTTCGTTGGGCATTAATCTTTTGCCCAAAGATGGTAAGTGGTGCTCGTTCGACTGCCTGTACTGCGAGTGTGGACTCAACAAGGAACGGCGTGCCAAACAGCCCTTGCCTACAAGGGAGGAAGTGGCTTCGGCACTGGAGAAGCAACTGAAGCTGATGCACGAACAAGGGCCTCATCCCGACGTGCTCACCTTTGCCGGCAACGGAGAACCAACGCTCCATCCCCACTTCCCTGAGATTGTAGAAGACGTACGTCGGCTGCGCGACCAGTTCTGCCCTGAAGCACGAATCTCCGTCTTGAGTAACTCGACACAGATTCACCGCCCCGAAGTGCGGGAAGCCCTATTGCGCACAGACAACCCCATCATGAAACTGGACACCGTTTCGGCTGACTATATTCAGCAAATAGACCGTCCGCAGGGCCGATACGACGTGGATGCCATTGTCGGCCACCTGACTGAAATGAGTCCGAAAGTCATCATACAAACCATGTTCATGACTGGAACATACAACGGGCTGTCTGTCGATAACACAGGGAATGAGTTCGTAGAACCCTGGCTCGAAGCACTCGAAAAGATTCGTCCACGACAAGTGATGATATATACGATTGACCGTGAGACTCCCGTCGAGGGATTGAAGAAAGCAAGCAAGGAAATCCTCGATGAAATCGCAGAAAAAGTGAGGAAGAGAGGGTTTGAATGTTCGGCATCGTATTGAGGGAGAATGAGAAGAACTAACTTGTCAACTCGTCAACTTGTCAACTTGTCAACTCGTCAACTTTAGAAAAACATGAAGAAAAGCATATTTGGAATGTTGTTGATGGTGGAAAGCCTGTTTCTGGCTTTCGTCACGTCTGTAGCGCTTTACTACCATTATACGTTGGGCGAGACGGACTGGAAGGCCTTTGCCCTGACAACAGCCATTACGCTTTTAGCCGGTGTCGTCCTGACTTCCTACGGACATACCAAATACGGACGGTCGCAGACTCAGCTCTCGCGTGGCGGGTCGTTTATCATTGTAGGGCTGACATGGGTCGTTTTTTCGGCCTTTGGCATGTTGCCGTTCATCTTCTACAAAGAACTGGACGTGGACGTAGCCAGTGCCTACTTCGAGACCATGAGCGGATTCAGCACCATGGGAGCCACCATCATTCCCGACATTGAGGCCATGCCCCACGGCATATTGCTATGGCGCAGCCTGACCCAGTGGATGGGCGGTCTCGGTATCGTGGTACTGTCGTTCGCCTTGTTGCCGGTGAAGGACATGAAGAACTCCACCATGTTCATTGCCGAGATGTCGGGACTCACCATCAATAGGCTGAAGCCAAAGATTGGTGCCACCTCGCGCCGCCTGCTCCTCATCTACCTCGTCCTCACCTTTGTTTGTACCCTGATGTATTGGGTAGGTCCCATGAATCTGTTCGACTCCGTCTGCTTCTCGTTTTCTACCATTGCCACAGGCGGATTTGGCACCCATACGGCCAGCATTGGCTATTTTCATTCGACCTATATCGAGTATGTATGTGCCATCTTCATGCTCATTTCCAGCCTGAACTTCGGCATTTACTATTATCTCTCCATGCTGCGAGGTCGCGACTGCCTGAAAAATGAGGAAGTAAAAGCATTCCTGATAACCGTAATAGGGCTTATAGCCATATTTTGCCTGTTGTTCCGCTTCACCATGTTCGACGGCAGCGTAGCCATTCCGCAAACGGGCGAGGACATATTCCGCACCAGCCTGTTCCACGTGGCCACCATCATTAGTTCCAGCGGCTTCCAGGCAGAAAACTTCGACTATGTGGGCTGGGGCAGAGCCTTCTGGATGCCCACGATTTTGATGATGATTTTAGGGGGATGCACCGTCAGCACAGCAGGTGGCATGAAGTTGATGCGTGTGCTCATCTACATAAAATATGCCTTGCGCGAATTTCGCGTCCACCTCCATCCACACGCTGTCGTCAGCATCAAATTCAACGGAAGAGTCATCAGCGAACAGCACATCCGACGTGTGATGTCCTATCTGGTCATCTACGTGTTCATCCTTATTGTCAGTTGTACACTGATGACCATGTTCATGAACTTCGACCTTACGACAGCCTTTGGTGCCGTAGTTTCGAGCTTCGGAAATACGGGGCCTGCCATGGGAGATTTGGGGCCTGCCAACAACTTTGTTTCCGTTCCTGCTGCTGGCAAGTGGCTGCTTAGTTTCCTGATGCTTGTCGGACGTCTCGAAATTTTCACCGTCCTCTTCCTCTTTATGCCAAAGGCGTGGAGGATTTGAGGAATGAGGAAGTGAGAAGGGATTTTAAGGAAGTAGGGTTCCTGCTACGTTGGCGGGGTTGAGTGCCCACTCATAAGTATATTGCTCGTTGGCATCTTGTGGGATGCTGACGAGCGATTTTTTTTGTGCCTTTGCCATGACTTCCAACAGCTGACCGATGGTGGTTTTGCGTTCCAATCGATGAAGCATGGCCTTGATTACGCGGCCGTCGAGCTGGTTGACCGTCTGGGCAGTAAAGGGAACTTCCAACCACACGATTTCACGCTCTGGCACTTTCAGAACACCAAAGACCAAGCCTTTGGAGAGATTGCCCTCGCTGATGCGTACGATGTGTTGCACGCAAGAGGGGTCGTAGGCCACACCATCCTCCTCGGAAATCTTCATCGGGTATTCCGACGACATCCAACCCACCATCAGGTTCGGCGAGAGGGCACCTTGACTGTAGGCATTACAGCTGAAAATCACATAGCGTGCCCCGACGCGCTCAAGTAAGGGCAGTTCCAATTCGACGTACTCAGCCGTTCCTACCTGGTCGGGGATGGAGCGGATGTCGCCTGAATGCTTGGCACCTATGGGCACGGGATTGCCTGTGGCATCGGGAATGGTTGGTGACAGATTGTAGTAAGCACATTCCACCATCACATCGTCCTTCATCACGATACGTGTACTGAGGTCCATGTCTAAATGCTGGGCAGGCAGGCCCTTTCCCCATTGCAGGAACAGACGGACGGCATCGCCCTCCACAGGGAAATGTGTACCTTGCAAGGCGCACGATGTGTCCTGTACTGTTGTCGAGCGGTCGCCAACGGCTACGGGAATGTGATAAAGTTCGGGGGCGATGTAAATGGATTGCTGAAGGGGGATTGGGGAAGGGGGAGAGGCATATCGCTGTTCCATGCTTTCGTGGAAGAGATTCTCGATGGAATCGACTATATTCCGTCTGTCCTCTGGGCTGTATAGGCTTACGAGTTTATTCAGGGGTATGTTTTTCGGAGTGCCGATAACAGGCCGTACCACACGGTCGTAACCGATGTTTTCGGGGTCGAAATACGTTTCTGCCGTATTTGTCAGGGACAGTAACAATCGGCTGGGGACTTTCTCAGCTACCGTAGCGAATGCAGTCAGTGTGGGTTCGGTGCCGAAGTGAAGGATAGCAGCAAACAAAGAACGGGCGAAAAGGCCGGGCCGCTGAATAAGCATATTGACTCCGATCTGCCCAGTGTTGTGGGTAAATGCTTGATTCAGGCGGCCTGCCCATGTGATATAATCTTGTTTGTAGAAAACGTCCAAGAGTTCGCGCAGACAGTCGTAGCCTTGTTTACGGCTGTATTCGCCTAAGCGCAGGGCACGAATCATACGTACCCACATACCTCGCTTAGGGATCATGTCTTCGACTGCAGCTCGCGCGTCCATAGGCAGTTCGTTGAGCCAGCGTGCCACACGGCGGCACCAACGGCGGTCATATCGGAGGCGGAGGTTCTCGCGCATCAGTTCGCCAGCCGCTTGACTTTGGTCGGCAAGTGCCCATATATGGCGGTTCAGTTTCTGGGCATGGGCTATGAGTGTACGTGGTTCTATGAGTTGCAGTTGTCGAGTCTTCTTGTACCAAAGGAAGCGCAGGATGTCGGTAGGTGTCTGTAGCAGGGGCTGTGCATCGTCGTCGCGACCAGCCTTGACCAGTTCGTCGATTACCACCATGCGTGTCTCACGCATTTGTGGAATGATTCCCTTCTGAGTTCTTATTTTTTCATTCTTAATTAACAACCGTAGGCTGTCTAATTGTGTGGCATCGAGTGGGGTGGGCGAGGTGAGTAGTGTATCGAAGATGTGTTGCATATCGGCGCGTCGCATAAGGCGCAGTTCCTTCAGTTTACTGCCTTGACCCTTATAGACGTAGTTGGCGGTATGGAAGGGACGTCCGCAATAGGGGCAACCGTTGTATCGCTCTAAAGGGAATGTGCCTTCGGGGATAAGGTGACCACAAGGAAGTACAGTTCCTGGGACATCTGCTCCAATGAGGTTAACGAACCACGTCACTAAATGGTCGGCAAATGTCTCGCCTGTCGGTACATCCCAACCCTTTACTAATGGTGCCCAGTTGAGGTTTACGCCCAGTGCATCGTCGATGTCCTTCGTAATGTCTGCCAATGTAGTGGCAGGCACAGCATACAGGGCGTGAAGCAGTTCCTCTGTCACCGTATAGCCCCGTTCCCTGAGCCTTGCGATGAAAGCCAGCACAGGAACCGAGGGTTCGCGGTTCATGTCGATGTCCTCAACATCGAGGTACAGGGCTTGGTATCGTAAGGCGACTTTGTTCATTGGTGAAAGGTGAGAGGTGAGAGGTAAGAGGTAAGAGGTGAGAGGTGAGAAGTGAGAAGAAGGGGCGGAAATTGTGAATCTAAAAACTGGGTTCAATGAACCTAATTAAGGGAGAAGTAAGACTCACTTGGTCCGCCCCCTTATTTCTCTTATCCTTTCATCTATAATCCTCCTAATCTCTAATCCCTAATCCTACTAATCCCTAATCCTACTAATCCCTAATCTCTAATCCTACTAATCCCTAATCCTACTCTTTACTCTTGGTCATACGCATGTTTGGGATAGTCGATGGTGTAGTGAAGTCCTCGGCTTTCCTTGCGTTCCAGTGCCTGACGGGTGATGAGGTAGCCGACGTTTATCATGTTGCGTAGCTCGCAGATGTCCTTGGTCGGCTTCACACGCTTGAAGAGCTCCTCCGTCTCTTCGTAAAGGAGGTCGAGGCGTGTCCAGGCACGGTGCAGACGCAAGTCGGAACGGACAATGCCCACATAGTTCGACATGATTAGCCCTACTTCCTTCATATCCTGCGCGATGAGCACCTTCTCCTCGTTCGACATCGTTCCTTCGTCGTTCCATTCGGGAATCTTGTCGTTGAACGTGTATTCGTCGATGTGCTCTATCGAGTGCTGTGCAGCCTTGTCGGCATAGACCACGGCTTCGATAAGCGAGTTCGAGGCCAAGCGGTTGCCACCGTGCAGACCTGTGCACGAACATTCGCCCACGGCATATAGTCGGTGGATGCTGCTCTCACCGTTCAAATCGACCTTGATGCCGCCACACATATAGTGAGCAGAGGGACAAACGGGAATCATCTGCTTGGTGATGTCGATGCCTATCGAGAGGCACTTGGCATAGATATTCGGGAAGTGGTGCTTGGTCTCCTCGGGGTCTTTGTGGGTTACGTCGAGGCAAACATGGTCGATACCGTGAATCTTCATTTCGCGGTCGATGGCTCGTGCCACGATGTCACGCGGAGCTAGGGAGAGGCGTTTGTCATACTTCTGCATGAACTCCTCGCCATTGGGCAATTTCAGTATGCCGCCATATCCACGCATGGCCTCCGTGATGAGGTAGGCAGGGTGCGTTTCGGCAGGATTAAAGAGCACAGTGGGGTGGAACTGCACGAACTCCATGTCTTTGACAGTGCCCTTGGCACGATAGACCATGGCAATGCCGTCGCCCGTGGCAATGTTCGGGTTCGAAGTCGTGGCATAGACGGCTCCCGTGCCACCCGTGGCCATCAGTGTCACGCGAGAGAGGAACGTATCGACCTTCTGCGTGTCGGGGTCGAGGATGTAGGCACCATAACATTCGATGTCGGGCGTGCGCCGGGTCACCTCCATGCCAAGGTGGTGCTGGGTGATGATTTCCACGGCGTAGTGGTTCTCCAATACGGTAATCCGTTTGTTTCTCCTGACGGCCTCCATCAGTCCGCGCTGAATCTCGAAACCCGTGTCGTCGGCATGGTGCAGGATGCGAAACTCGGAGTGTCCGCCCTCGCGGTGAAGGTCAAACTCTCCATCGTCATTCTTGTCGAAGTTCACACCCCACTTCACAAGGTCGGCTATGCCCTTGGGGGCATTCCTCACCACCTGCTCCACGGCTGCCGGGTCGCTGATGTAGTCGCCCGCAATCATCGTGTCCTGGATGTGTTTCTCGAAGTCATCCACTTTCAGGTTCGTCACCGAGGCTATACCCCCCTGTGCCTTTGCCGTATTGGCCTCGTCCAACGTTGTCTTGCACACCAAGGCAATCTTGCCTTTTCCGCTCTTCGCCACTTTCAGGGCATAGCTCATGCCAGCCACGCCACCGCCAATAATCAAGAAATCAAATTTGCGTATCATGGTACTTTGTGTTATATTTTTCTTTGTCTTCGGCAAAAATAAGGCTTTTTATTCAAAATACCAAACTTGACTAACACGAAATTACTAAATAATAAACTTTACAAACATTACCCGCCACATTGTATCGGCATATCGGCATAGAATGATACCCTTTGTAGAAATCGTACAGTTCTATTTTTCATCAAATAATCGGGTCTTTTGCAATTTCTTTGACATAAAGTCGTGTACTTAGCCAAATATTTACTATCTTTACCCGCAAATAACAAAATACAAGGATAAATAACGTTTACACGCAAATAACGAAATACAAGGAACACAATATGAATAAATACGTTTTTATAACCAAGCACACGATTCTTCTCTGCCTCCTGTTTTGTATCGTCAGCCCACTAAGGGCGGACGGCCTCGACGTGAACCGACCTCGATACAACACGAATACGATTATACCCGACGATATGACGACCTGGACGGGACGGATGCAGAATACCATGGATTCGCTCATCAACCTGCCTATCTTCGAGACCACACAACTTGGTCTCTACGTCTTCGACCTGACCACCGGACGCGACCTTGTCTGCGTCAACCATCGCCATCGTATGCGCCCTGCCAGCTGCCAGAAACTGGTGACTGCCATCACTGCCCTCGGCACCATGGGGGCCAACTATCAACTGAGCACACGGATGGCCTTGACCGGTGAGGTGCGCGACAGTACGCTCTGGGGCGACATCACCATCATCGGGGGTATGGACCCCTTGTTGTCGCAGAACGAAGTGGAACAGATGGCACAACTGCTCGGCGAGGCAGGCATCGACAGCATTGCCGGCGTGCTGCGCATCGACCTTTCCATGAAGAACGAAGACGAACTCGGATGGGGCTGGTGCTGGGACGACAAGACGGTGCCCCTCCTGCCCCTGATGGTGGAGAAGCGCGACCGCTTCGTCACCCTTTTCCTCAGTTCTCTGCAATCGAAGGGCATACGAGGACTCAGCATCGACCGCGTGGTGCAGGACTATTGTCCGCCCAATGCACGTATGTTCTGCGAAGCCCACCATACCGTAGAACAGGTGCTTCAGCCCATGATGAAACGCTCCGACAACTTCTTCGCCGAAAGTCTTTTCTATCAGATTGCGGCCTTCGGCGGACACAGGCCTGCAGGGCGCAAGGATGCCACTGCCTACACCGACGTCATCATTCGTTCCATCGGCCTCACGCCGTCCGAGTACCAGATTGCCGACGGCAGCGGCCTCTCGCTCTACAACTACGTCTCGCCCGAACTCCTCGTCCGTCTGCTCCAATACGCCTGGCAGCAAGAGCCTATGCGCTCCGTGCTCTACGCCAGCCTGCCCATTGCCGGAGTCGATGGCACCCTGGAAAAACGGATGAGGAAGACTGCCGCCGAAAACAACGTCCATGCCAAGACGGGCACTGTGGAGGGCATATCCTCGCTTTCGGGTTACTGCACCTCGCCCGAAGGCCACACGCTCGCCTTCAGCATCATCAACCAGGGCATCCGCAAAACGGCAACGGGGCGCGACTGGCAGGACAAGGTGTGCGAAGCACTATGTAAATAATTTACAACTTGACAATTTACAATTTACGATTTAAGTACAATTTACATATTTAATAATATAAGACACCACTAAGCAAATGTGGTAGATGGTAAATAGTAAATAGGAAACAGAAAAATATCGCCATGAAGTACAAACTTATCGTTCTTGATGTTGACGGCACCATGCTGAACAGCAACCGTGAAGTGACAAAGCGCACGGCACAGACCTTGCGCAAGGTTCAACAAATGGGCATCCGCGTGGCCTTGGCTTCAGGTCGCCCAACCTACGGCATATTGCCCCTGGCACAGGCCATAGACCTCGGTGTCTATGACGGCTACATCATCTCGTACAACGGTGCGCAGGTGATGGAAGCCCGTACGGGACAAATCATCTTCGAACGCCGCATCGACCCCCAGATGGTGCCCTATCTCGAAAAGAAAGCCCAGAAGATGGGGTTCACCATGGCCTACTACGACGGCAACGAGGTGGTCAGCACCGACATCACGAATCCCCACATCATCGATGAGGCGGAGATGAACGGCATGACGCTGCGGCAGGACGAGATACTCTCCCTCTCCATGGACGACTGGCCCGCCGAAATCATGCTCGTAAGCGACGACGAGGACGCACTCACCAGCCTCGAACAGCTCATGCAGCGCCACCTGAACGGCGTCATGGACACCATCCACTCCAACCCCTACTACCTCGAAATCGTTGGCTACCAAGTGGGCAAGAGCTACGCCATGAGTGCCTTGGTGCAGAAATTGGGCATCCAGATGAGCGAGGTACTGGCCATCGGCGACGGAGCAGCCGACATCAACATGATTCAGATGGCAGGGACGGGCGTGGCCATGGCCAACGCCACCGTTGGCGTACGTCGCTGTGCCGACTTCACCACGCTCTCCAACGACCAGGACGGTGCGGCCCTGGCCATCGAGAAAGCCATCATGCAGGAAGCTCGTGTGGCCGACATCCCCATCGATGCCATGAACGCCCAAAGCGGTTCCACGCTGATGGGCAACCTGGGCATCCAATACACCTTTGCCAGTGCCGAACGCGTGGAGGCCACCATGCCTGTTGACCACCGCACACGACAGCCCTTCGGCATCCTCCACGGCGGAGCCACCCTCGCCCTTGCTGAAACAGTGGCGGGACTGGGCAGCATGATAGCCTGTCAACCCGACGAGACCGTAGTGGGGATGCAGGTCAGCGGCAACCACATCAGCAGTGCCCACGAGGGCGACACCGTGCGCGCCGTCTGCACACCTGTCCATCTCGGTCGCTCCAGCCACGTATGGAACGTGGATGTCTTCACGTCCACCGACAAACTCGTATCAAGCATCCGCGTCGTGAACAGCGTGATGAAGAAACGCGGCTGACAACGAACTATACGACGAATTATATTAAACAACGAATTAATATTTCAGCGACTACGAATTATACGAATTTGTAAGAAGCATACGGGGATTTTTATTTAAAACAACGAATTGCACGAATTACTCGAATTATTCTATGTCTAATTAAGGCAAATAAAATTCGTATAATTCGTGCAATTCGTTGTTGTTTAAAAATTAATTCAAGTAATTAGTTGTTGTAAATATAAATTCGTGTAATTCGTGTAATTCGTTGTCGTAAAACTATTCGCCGTGCAATTCGTAGTCGTAAAGGTCCGCGGTGTCACTTTATGGCATATTCGACGGTATTGACGACGCGGACGCGTTTGATGTAGGGAGTATTGGGGTCGCGGTCGTCGATACTGAACTGTCCCTGTTGGGCACTGATGACCCCGTCGAGGGAAGCATTGGCGTCGCAGGCAAACTGCTCGGCTGTCTGGCGGGCGTTCTTCATGGCCTCTTCCACCATTTCCGGTTTGATGTCCGTCAGTCCAGTGAAGTCGTAGCGCACATTATTGTCGCCATACTCCTCGCTGACGAGTGCAATGCCCTGTTTCATGAGGTCCGACTGTCGGCGCATCAGTTGGCGCACCTTATCGACGTTTGTCGAAGTCACCGTGATGACACATTCCGCCTTGTAGCGGTAGTTCATGATTTCGTTGCCGTAGTTGTCGGCTTGGCGGTCGCGGATGGTCGGCGGGTTCACGCTGATTTCGTCGTCAGTGATGCCAGCCGCCTTCAGGAAGCCTACCACTTTCTGGTTTTTCTGTCCGATAAGTTCGTACATGGCCGAGGGGTCGTTGCCCAGTTCTTTGTAGATAAGGGGCCACGTCACCTTGTTGGCAGGCACTTCGCGCTCCGACAGGCCTTTCACCGTCACTTTGTGGTCGAGCGTCTTGAACCGCTCTATTCCACTCTTTACAAGCCATCCCATGCAGCACATTCCCAGTGCCAGTACGATGGCTGCCACCAAGATTTGATTTTCTTTCATCGTTTTCATCGTTTTTCCTTTTAATTGAACGCTAAAATCTCGTGGCAAAGATAACCAAAAAAGACGAAGCAGCAAAGCATCTGCAAAATCTTTAAGAATAATTAATCATTACCCACGTCATCTGTTAAATCTGAGGCATAGCTACCTTTACGTCCTCTTGTTAATCATTCTCTCTTAACATCCTTATCAGGGGTACGAGTGATGGGACGTAAACACCGTTACTTTGCACGAAGCCTTCACGCCGCTGCCATCTTTGGCTGTAGCCGTGATATAACACTCCCCTTCATCCTCAATGCCTTCTGCATAGACTCTTATTGTTTTACCATCTACTTCGATCCCAACAAGATCCCAATTGGTCGATGACCATTCGAGTTCCTTGTTAGTGGCATTGCGCGGACCGACGGTGGCGGTGATATAAAAATCGAAGGGTGCGTCGAAACCATGAGCATCTAATGTCATCTCGGTCGTCGATAGGATGATGGACGAGACGGGCACAGGGCCGCTGGTAACATACAGCACCGCATCCACCAAGACGGGAAGGTCGTCTTGGGTCAGTTTGCCATCGCCGTTCATATCGCCCTTCAGCCCTGTATCAGGATAATCAGGTACTAACTTAGGACTGTCTTCATCGCCAATGTAAATATCCCATGTAAGGTACTCAACCGATGAATTGGCCTCCACACCCGTATCGTCGAGCAGGAACGTCTTGCCCTCGGCAAAGGAAAAGTTTTCGATTCGACCACTAAAACCGTAAGCCGCATAGCTGTCATACGCGCGTTCCTGACTCAAGGCATGAATAAAGTCGGTGGCCAAAGTCCAGCCGAGGACAACAGTGCCGCTCATGCTAAGGTCTAAACGATTCCCTGAAGGGCCAGGCCCGATACCGTGTGCACTCCGTCCCCCCTTGGCCGTCACCTGTCCACCGTTGATAATAATGGTGCCACAGACACCATAATTACCCGCCCAGTATTTGGGTCCTCCACCAATTCCAGCACCAACAAGGCCACCTGTGGCATTGACCACGCCACCGTTGATGATGATGGTACCGCCGGAGATGTTATTTTCGTCGCCACCCAGTCCTGCTGCATAATCACCTCCCGTGACGTTGATGATTCCGCTGTTGATGATGAGCTTCCCCACATCGTAGGCCCCTATGCCCGATTTTTTGTCGTCACAGTCATCGATATTGAGCGTGCCTCTGCCTTCGATAGTCAGTTGGTTACCATTCGATAGTTCGATGCCCTTCGGGATATTGAGCGTACAACCCGTACCGAGCACCAAGCGCACTGTGCCGTCAACCATGATGCGCTTACCGATGGTCACGTCACTGTTCAGTAGATAGGTCTTGCCGTTCTCCCATATTGTGTCCGACGCGGCCAGCACTACATCTTCGGGTGACATGGGTACCAAGTACTTATACGAGTCTTCGTATGTCATCATATTCACCAAGAGCGTAACGTCGGCGAGAGAAGGTTTGTCGTCACCAGTCAGGTCGTATCTCAACCCTGTCCTGGGGATGTTGGGCACAATCTTCTGTCCGTCTATGTTCGACAGTGTAGCTTCCGTCTCTGTGCCATCGAGCACGAACGACTTGCCCTCGGCAAAGGACAAACTCTGGATTCGGGAGCTGTAGCTGCCAGCCCCACCTGTGGCATAGATAAAGTCGGCAAACGTCGTCCAGCCAAGGACTACGGTACCGCTCTTTTCACCGTCACTTGAGGTGCCAGGCCCGATGCCGTATGCAGTCGCGCCACCTGTGGCGGTCACCTGTCCGCCGTTGATGGTGATGGTGCCACATCCACCATAATTGCCAGACCAGTCGTTGTAGCCGCCGCCAATACCTGCGGCTCCCTCGCCACCCGTGGCATTGACCACGCCGTCGTTGATGGTGATGTCACCACTGCTATAGTCGTGAGCATCACCGCCCAAACCTGCGCCATATTGGCCACCCTTGACATTGAGGATACCACCTTTGATGATGAGCGTCCCTGCACTATAGGCGCCTATGCCCGATTTGTTCGTGTCGCAGTTGTAGATGTTGAGCGTGCCCCTGCCGTCGATGGTCAGTTTGTTCCCGTTGGTCAGTTCAATGCCCTTCGGAGCCATGAGTGTAAAGCCCGCGCCAAGCACAAGTTTCACGCTGCCATACACCGTGATGCGCTCGCTAATCGTCACGTCGCTGTTCAGGACGTACGTTTTACCATTCTCCCATATCGTGTGCGACGATGTCAACTCCTCTGGGATGTAGGGCATGAGCGTCTTGCCGTTCAGTTTGGTCAGGTCGCTGACGACACCAGGTTCAAGGTCCTCGATGCCGTTGGTTAGTGGCTTGCCGTCGGCTATCTGCAGGGTGCTGTTGTTCCCGACGTAGTAGCTGCTGGCCGTGATGCGGTCGGAGTCATTCGTCAAGCCAAAGGTGAGGATGGAGTTGGTGTTGACACTGATGCCGAAGGCGGCGCCCCAGCCGATGTCGATGCCAGTGGCTGTGACGTTGCCGCCGTTGATGGTGGCAGTGCTGTTTTCGATGATGCCAATGGCAGCGAAGATCGAGCCGCCAGTACAAGTGGCACGAATGATGCCACCATTGATGGTGAGGATGCCTTGTTGTTCGGCGAGGATGCCGCAGTAAGAGCCTTTGGCATTGACGGTGCCTCGGTTGATAGTGAACATGCTGCCGTTGGTGATGCTGATGCCGAAGTTAAAGGTGTTATCGCTCCCGATGGCGTTGACGGTGCCGCCGTTGATGGTTATATGATTGCCGTCAGACGCACCGATGGCGGAGTTGGTGTTGCAGGCTCTGAGGGTGCCCGTGCCCTGTGCCTGGCCGTAGATGACAAGGGAGGAGCCTGTGCTGTGGAAGGCGAAATCATTGGTGTTGGCATTGATGTTGAGGAGGGCATCGTCGCAGAGGATGATGTGTGCGTTGCCTTCTACGCGGAGGGGTTTGTCGAGGGTGATGGTACCGACGATGGCGTACCAACGTTCCGTATCGTCGTCCACGCCGAGGGTGGCCACGCCATTGTCGTCGCCGAACGGGTAGTTGCTGTCCACGAGAGTGCAGACAGCACATTCAGCGGTGTTTCCTTCAGCATCAATATAGTTCACCGTGCCGTAGTCTTGGCCAAGTGCGGTAGTGGCGAAGGTAGTCACCAACGCCAGCAGCGTCAAAAAAAAACTCTTTGCCATAATCGTATGCTACGTTTGTTAATTATCCGTTACAAGATTCTCGTTCATAGTTACATGTCATCCTGCCTGTTTACCCTAAACTGTGATCTTTCTTAAAGGAGTTAAATCTGCATAATCTGTGGTTTTAATTCTTCTTTCTTAATTCTTAATTCTTAATTCTTAATTCCCATTATCTGTGTAATCTGTGGTTTTAATTCTTAATTCCCATCTTTGATGTTGTTCACCAGAGCCGTCACGTCGGCGATGCTCAGTCGGTTGTCGCCGTTGATGTCGGCCACGGGGTGGTAGGGGCTGTCGGAGAGGATGAGGGCAACGAGGGCCGTCACGTCGGCAATGTTTACTTCTCCGTCACCGTTCACGTCGCCCACGCTGATGCTGGTGTAGGGAACGAGGGTCTGCCCGGCGATGGCGTTGCGCTGGGTGTCGGTGAGGGTGCCTGTGTAGGTGTCGGTGCCGTCGGTCAGGGCCTGGCCGTCGGCGACTTTGAGGAAGTAACCATAGTCGGGGTCGCCGATGCGGTAGCTGCTGGCGGTGATGCTGTCGGAGGCGTTCGTCCAGCCGAGGGTGATATAGCTGGCGTAAATACCGTAGGAGCCGCCAGTGGCAGTGACGCGGCCGCCGTTGATGGTGACGTCGCCGCCGCTGGCTTGGATACCGCTGATGTTGCTGGTAGCATTGACAATGCCGCCGTTGATAGTGATGTTTTTGGCCTCAATGCCGCGAGCTAAGTTGGTGCCCTCGGCGGCGGCGTTGACGGTGCCTCGGTTGATGACGACGTTGCCACCTACTGCGTAGATGGCTTTGTAGTATGCGGAGGTGGCGTTGATGATGCCGCCGTTGATGGTGAGGTCGCCGCCGTTGCTGGTGTAGATGCCTGCGACGCTGCTGCTGTTGCTGTTTGTGCAGGCGTTGAGCGTGCCGCTCTGCTGGCTTTGGCCGTAGAGGGTGAGGTGGCCCGAGGAATCGATGCCGCTGGTGGTGCTGCCGGTTACGGTGAGCGTGGCACCGTCGCAGAGGATGAGGTGGCTGGCCTGGCCATAGAGATTGAGCTGACCACTGATGGTGACTTCGCCGCTGACGACGTACCAGTTTTCTTCGTCGTTGCTGTTGCCGTATCTGACGTTCCCGTTGCTGCTCGTGATGAAGGTGAAGTTGGTGCAGAACTTCTCCGTACCGTCGGCATCGATGTAGGGAACGATGGGTGTCCACTGGGCATAGAGCGTGACGGTGGCGCAATTGGTGGTGGTGAGGTTGCTCACGCTCTGCCCGTCTGTGTAACTCTCCCCAGTGCCGTCAAGCCTTGTGTTCCATCCGTCGAAGATGTAGCCCGTGCGGGTGAAGGCGTTGGCGGTGAGGTTCTGCGCCTCGTCGTAGGTGAAATCCATATAGCTCATTGTGCCCTCACCGTAGTTGGCGTTGAAGCTGACGGTGTAGGTGATGGGCGTCCACTGGGCATAGAGGTTGACGGTGTCATTGGGGGTGGTGGTGAGGTTGCTCACGCTCTGCCCACTGGTGTAGGCGGTGCCAGTGCCGTCGGCCTTCGTGTTCCAGCCGCTGAAGGTGTAACCCGTGCGGATGAAGTTTTGGTGAGGGATGATAACTTCCGAACCGTAAACGGTGTGCAGGTCGGGCATCGAGTGCAGGTCGGGCATCGTGTCCATGCCGCCGTTGCCTATGCCGCCGTTGGCATCGAAGTGGATGGTGTAGGCGGTTGTCCACTGGGCATAGAGGTTAATGGTGTCATTGTGGGTGGTGGTGAGGTTGCTGACGCTCTGCCCGTCGGTGTAGGCGGTGCCAGTGCCGTCAGCCTTCGTGTTCCAGCCAGCGAAGACGTAGTCCGTGCGGGTGAAGGCGTTGGCGGTGAGGTTAAATGTATAGTCATACACGACGGTCTGGTCTCTCATGCTTCCCTCTCCGCCATTGGCGTTGAAGTGGATGGTGTAGCCGATAACAGCCCATGAGGCGCTGTAGGCACGGTTGCCCGTGGAGTGTTGCCTGATGGTGGGGTTATCACCAGACCATTCAAGGAATCTATAACCAGTTATGGTAGGGGTGCCGATGGTGAAGGTAGGCGTCTCATAGGTGTAGGTGTCGGGGTGGATTTGGCCTTCGGGCCATTCGCCGCCATTGAGGTTGTAGGTGATGGTGTAGTTGATGATGCTCCAGTTGGCGGTATAGCTACGGTCGCCCGTGGAACCGGCGGGGATGGTCACCACCTGGGTGGGTTCGGTGAGGTCGGTACCCGTCCAGCCGAGGAAGGTGTATCCAGTTCTACCTAAGATAGGGATGGTGATGTTGCCGCTCTCGATGGTGTAGGTGGTGGGGCTATTGGAAGGCACTTGGCCGCCGGCGGCGTCGTAGGTTATATGATAGGTGATGGGTGTCCAATGGGCATAGAGGTCAACGATGGCTCCCTCGGTGGTGGTGAGGTTGCTGACGCTCTCGCCGTTGGTGTAGGTCACCGCACCGTCGCTGGTGGTGCTCCATCCGTCGAAGGCGTAGCCCGTGCGGGTGAAGGCATTGGCAGTGAGTTGCTGCGACTGGTCGTAGGTGAAGGTCTGGTCGGTCGTGACATCCTCGCCTCCGTAGTTGCTATGGAAGCGGACGGTGTAGGTGATGGGCGCCCACTGGGCATAGAGGTTGACAGTGGCTCCGTTGGTGGAGGTGAGGTTCTTGACGCTCTTGCCGTCGGTGTAGGAGGTGCCTGTGCCGTCGGCCTTCCTGTTCCATTTGTCGAAGGTGTAACCCGTGCGGGTGAAGGCATTGGCGGTGAGGTTCTGGGAAATGCTGTAGGTGAAGGCCTGGTCGCTCATGGAGCCGCTTGCGCTGGTGTTGTTCTTGTTGAAGTGGACGGTGTAGGTGGCCCAGACGAGGGTGTAGTTCTTGGTGGCGGCACCGGTGAAGCAGCTACTGCCCGTGGCGGTGATGGTGGCTGTGCCCTCGCTGCCGGTATTCGCCCATGAGAGGCTGTAGTAGGGAGGATAGTGGTTGCTACTCAATCTGATGCCGTGCCAAATGACGCCTGTGGGCTGTGGCATGACGCTCTCGTTGCTGATGACGTACTGGTCGTCGACGCCCTGTATTTCGGCATCGTCGATGGGGATAAGGTCGGCATACTCCACGATGATGGTCTCAAGCCGCATCTCCTGAAAGCGGTAGGTGTACGACTTCTCGAGGTTCCATGCCTCGTGGAAGACGGTGCCGCGGTCGTTCTTCAGGGTGATGTGGTAGATGTACTTCGAGGCGCTGAGGGTGATGTAGCCGCCGTCGGTAGCTGTGGCTTGAATCCGCAGGCCGCCCTGCACAATGAGGGAACTTGTCTTGTCGGTGCCGAAGCTGAGGTTGATACTGCCAGGCAGGGAGATGCTGTAGCTCTGTGTCGAGGTGTAGTCCCACGAGCCGGTGACAGTGCCTGTTGCGCTGCCTGATGCGGTGGCTTTGAAGTTGACGTTACCCGTCTGCTCGGTGGAGCCCGAGATGGTGTAGGTGACGGTTTCGGCCATAGCCTGTTGCCCCGTTGCCAGGGCTGCTATCATCAGCGCTGCGGCGATGACGCGGTGGAGGAAGTTAGCAGTTTTCATGTCATATATCATTGTGGTTTTATATTTCCGTTACATCTCATCTTCATTCGGACGCGATACATCGCTTCCCTACATTTTTCACCCTCTTCATTCTCAATTCTTAATTCTTCTTTCTTAATTCTTAATTCCCATTATCTGTGTAATCTGTGGTTTTAATTCCCATCTTTGATGTTGTT
>JAEEGL013425822.1_pt1 | contig 22700 bp, 18 predicted proteins | sample 9134231 | NCBI WGS metagenome assembly JAEEGL01 (sample SAMN16246548, study PRJNA631951) | gut metagenome | biome: gut microbiome; feature: rumen; material: fiber-attached | host: Bos | place: Iran: Karaj | collected 2018-10 | reverse complement strand
TCCTTGTGGAGTTTTTTGTATCCATTCAGGGTATTGGGGATAGTGATGGATGAGGAGCTGAAAACAACTCCGGTTTCCTTTTGAAGCATGAAGTAATCATGTTTTTGAGAAGCAATATCGATGCCGACAATTATCATAGTGCGGCCCTCCTTAAAGTAATAATAAGCCTCGGTGCTCTCTGCGTAACTTTTTCCGTGTACCCTAGTTCCTTATCACCAGTCGTGAATGCAAAAGCTTTACGCTGTAACCAACTAATAACCACATAAAGAAAAAGTCCGCAGTCATACCCTCCATCAACCAGTCGACTTATGTCGCTGTAGGAAAAAAATGAAATGAACTACGAGACTTTTAATAGAATTGAATGGGTTTATCGCCTTGGTTTTCCAAATGGCGATCAACCACAAACAAACTGGGGGGTAATCCCCATTCTTTAAAATCCATAGTGGCGCTCAGGTCGCTCCCCAGCGTTGCCCTATCCTCCACTATGGCAAAAGCATAAACATTATATCACAAAGGAGATGTATAATTTATACCTTTGCTGGGGATGGTTTAATTATACTAGGAAAACATGAAAAAAATTATCACAAGTATTCTTATCTGCATTTTTGCAGCAATGCTCGTATTTTCACTCACTGCTTGCGGTGGAAATAAGGAACAGGAAACAAACAAACCAAGCACACAGACAACGAATGGTGATTCGCCTCTAAACAGACCGGACTCCAGCACATCATCAAGTACAGTAGAAACTCCTGACTTTTCTGGCTTATTGGCAGGAAATGGTGATTCCAGTCGTGTTTGGGGCTTGGAAGATCCTGCAATTCGTCAGCAAGTAATTGATGAAGCAAGAAAACAGGGCATTGATGTTTCTTTCGGAAGCAACGGAAGTATGACTGCTACATATCCTGATGGTGCTGTAATAGTACAGAACCCTGATGGATCATGGACATATAAAGATGAATCTGGCCACTCATCTCAGTATGGTGGACAATGGCCGGAAAATAAATTCACAAAACTCGTTCCAAAGCCTGATTTTACTTTAATGGGAGCTAGTGAAGATGAAGCTAGTTTCACTGTTGCATTTACATCAGTAACTGTGTCACAAATTAAGTCATATGTTGAAAAACTCAAAAATGCGGGATTTAACAACAACATTGAAGAGAATGAACAGGAAGTTTACGGAATTCATATCTATGAATTCTCAGCTGATAATGGTAGAGGATATTCAGTTGAAGTATCATATGCAAACGGAACAAGTGGTATAACTATTAACGAAGATTAAAACATAGATATATAAGCAAAATGTGGCCATGATACAACATGGCCACATTTTGCATGTGGCTAAGGCAAACAAAAACTACCCAGATATTCCGGATAGTTTTACTGTTATATAGTGTTTTTGTTTTGCGTCAGATTATTTCCGCTTTCCTTCATTGTTGTCCGAGAACTGTTCTTTGTATTCTTTGTCAGAAACAATCTTTTTGTACAGGAATTTACCTAACGCAATTAATCCCATTACCAAAATGTAAATAATGGTAAAACCGATTGTGCCGAACAATATCTGTTTAGCTGTGGTAGAAATACCGGTCCACACCTGAAGAACCAAAATGAAGTCAAGTGCATCAACAACAAAGTTTATTGCAAATGCCAAAACTTTAGGTAGTGCCTTTATTTTGAATATGAGTGAACTCAGTGAGATAATGAGTGAAAAGAGAAGTATGAAAACAAAGAATTCATTGTTGAATACAAACTTTTCTGAACCATCTGTTGTTTTGAACAGATTGACAAAAATATACATGAACAGGCATGTAAAAGTGAATGAGCAGCATGCTCTGTACAGAGTCAATCTTATGTAATCAAAAACCAATTGAGATTTTTTCATTTTTAATTCCTTTCGGGTCCAAAGACCTTTTCTCTTATATCCATCATGTCTTTAAGCATGAGTTCGTTTTTTCTTGGATCTCTTAACACAGCTGATGGGTGAAGAACGGCGCATATCTCATATTTTTCTCTTGTAAACCACTTGCCGTGTTCAACCATTATTCTGAAGTTTGGGTCTATAAGTCTCATGGCTGCAATACGACCCAGACATACAACAAATCGAGGTTTAATTGCTTCTATTTGTTCGTTCAAGTACTGAATGCACATGTCTTCTTCTTCGGGTTTTGGATCTCTGTTCTGAGGGGGTCTGCATTTCAGTATATTTGCTATGTACACATCATCACGGTTAATTCCGACAGCGATTAAAAACTTGTCAAATAGTTTACCAGCTCTTCCCACAAAAGGAATACCGCTCAGATCCTCGCTCTCGCCCGGAGCTTCGCCTATAAACATAAGTCTGGCCTTGGGATTGCCCGTTCCGAATACAACATTTGTCCTGGTGCTACAAAGACTGCACAACGTACAATTTTCGCATTTTTGCTTAATGCTGACAAGTTCGCTATCCATGTTCACCTCTGAATTGTTAACGATATGTAAATTATACCAAAAAAACGCATATTTTCAATGTTTAATTGTTGAACAATCGCGCGCCAAATGTTATTATATACGTGTATGAGTAATAATATACTTAATTTGTAATTAACTAATGGTGATATAGATGGAATTTGACAAGGATAAACAAATAGTTTTTTCCGGCGTGCAACCGAGCGGTGTTCTCACTATAGGCAACTACCTCGGAGCTATAAAGAACTGGAAAACACTTGAAGATAAATACAATTGCATATACTGCGTTGTAAACCAGCATGCAATTACGGTCAGACAAGACCCTGCGGAACTGAGACGCAGAACATATGAGACTCTGGCAATATATATTGCAAGCGGTCTTGATCCGGAAAAGAATCTGTTCTTTGTACAAAGCCACGTGCCTGCACACGCTGAGCTGGCATGGGTATTGAACTGTTATACCATGTTCGGAGAATTGTCCAGAATGACACAATTCAAGGACAAGAGTTCCAAGCATTCAGACAACGTAAATGCGGGATTGTTCACGTATCCTGTGCTTATGGCTGCAGACATTCTGCTGTATAACACATCTTTAGTGCCTGTAGGCATGGATCAGAAACAGCATATAGAGATAACAAGAGACATCGCAAAGAGATTCAATGACACTTACAGCGAGACTTTCACAATTCCCGAGCCTTATTTCATGAAATCGGGAACAAAGATTTGCTCTTTGACAGATCCTACAAAGAAGATGAGCAAGTCCGATGAGAATGAAAACTCAAGAATTAGCCTTTTGGATTCAAGAGATGACATTGTCAGAAAGTTCAAAAGAGCAGTGACTGACAGTGGATCAGAAGTCAAATATGCAGAAGGAAAAGACGGAATTAATAACCTGATGAACATTTACTCATGTTTGACAGGGAAAACCATAGAAGAAATCGAAAAAGAGTTTGAAGGTAAAGGATACGGAGAGTTTAAGCTCGCCGTGGGTGAAACGTGCGCTGACAGCCTCTCAGGTCTGCAATCCACATTCAACAGCTTGATGAATGACAAATCTTACCTTGAAACGGTAATGAAAAACGGATCCGATTATGCAAACTACTTGGCAAACAAGATGATGTCAAAAGTTTACAGAAAACTTGGATTCCTACAAATTAAGTAATTTGGAGGAACATCATGATAGATATTATTTCAACTAATCAGATAATAGCTTGTGCAATACTGATGCTCGTTGCATTTTTGTGCACATTGGCTTTCACTCCGGTCACATGTATGCTTTCAAGAAAACTTGGGGCAGTAGACAAACCTGACGGAGGAAGAAAGAGACATACAAAACCGACTCCAAGACTCGGCGGTATAGCAATGATGGTTGGATTTTTGGTTGCGATGGCGGGAGCAATACTCTTTGCCGGAATCAACAGAGAGTCCATGCAGATAATCGTGATGCTTTGCGGAACAGTTGCAATAGGCATAATCGGTGTCATAGATGATATATTCAATCTTCCGGCACTGTTTAAATTGATTTGTCAGGTTCTTATAGCAACTGCTACAGCATACTTCGGCGGAGCAATTACGTATACAACCGTTTTCGGAAGCACAATCATATTCGGCAACGTTTCAATACTGATCACAGTTGGCTGGATTGTCCTTATGATAAACGCAATTAACCTTCTTGATGGTCTTGATGGTTTGGCTTGCAGCGTTACCGGAATCGGTTTGTTTGCAACAGCATTCATAGCAGCTCTTGTAGGTTACTATGAAGCAGCTTTGACAGCAGCTATTCTTTGCGGTGCAGCAATAGGTTTCTTCCCACTCAATTCTCATCCGGCTAAAGTTTTCATGGGTGATACGGGTTCAATGATGCTTGGATATGTAGTTTCATGTATTTCAGTATTCTGGGTAATGAAGGGCGTTACATACCTGTCAATCCTCGTTCCTGCATTGATCTTTGCATTCCCGCTCATAGACATGTTCAGCGTAGCGTTTGAAAGAGTAGCAAGCGGTAGAAGCATATTCAAGGCTGACAGACTTCACATGCACTATAAATTGATGGATCTTGGATTGTCATATACAGCTACAGTTACAGTAATAGACATAGCAACAATCATATTTGCAGGTTGCGGTGTATTAATGTTGTTCAATCCTCCTATTGCACTTACAATAGCAGCTGTTGTTGCAGTCTTCATGATTGTGATTAAACACGCAGGAAAAATCATCAAGAAAAAAGATCCGCCGAAGGAAGATAAAAAAGAAGATGACAAATACGAAGGTGAAGAAAACAACGGAGTATTTGTTGACGAAAAAGGAAATGTCATAGAGAGATAGACAACAAAAAACTATCAGCGTAAAAAACTGATAGTTTTGTTTTTTGTAGAAGATTTTTTTGGTGGAATCAGAACTTTGAAGCTTCGGTTTTGATGATATTGACCAAATCCATATCCGGTTGAATATCTGAATCACCTCTTGGTACAAAACCATTTGTCAGTATGTCGCCTCCGACAACTTTTTTATACCAGATGCATGCAAGGGCATATCTTCCGTATATGTATCCCATATGGAATCCGTCTCGTGTCAGACTCAATCCGCCTTTTGGGTAATCGAATTCAGGTATATTTCTTCTCAGATGCTGAATGAAGTCTCCGCACGGAATGAGTTCAGCGTTTAGCTTATATGAACAGTTGTAATAGCAGTTTTGAAGTGCTTTGAACATGAATTCCTGGTTTTTGCCGTACCATTTGAAATGACCGTGATTGGAATCGTGCTCATAAGCCCATGTCTCATGAATCATGATTTTGGATTTCGGTTGGTATTCTCTTACATATTTATATAGGTCTTCTATATAAGGGTGGTAAGAATTGTCTATGCCGCTGTATCCGCTTGCCTGTTGAAGTGTTATGACATCCCATTCGCACTCTTTCAGTGTGTCGAGAATTGTAGCAGCAGGACCTTCACCAGCACCATTGAGCTGATATTGATATTCGTTTTTATTTTCAAGTACATTGTTCCAGTGGTGTTCAAGAGTACATCCACCTATATACAGATTGACCGTTGTTACATCATGGCCGCCGGCTTCAGACACACTGTGAAGATATTTGAAAGCGTCCTGTGAGAAGCTGTTTCCGATTGCCAGTATTTTCATTTTTAGTTGTTCCTTCTTTCCGATAACAAAAAACGCTTTTTTTGTTAATATAAATGTGATAAGATTATATTACCAAAACGGACAGGAAAAATCAATTGAGAGGCACTTATGGAGAAAAAATATACAAGGAGAAAGCCCAGAAGTATTTTGGCACTGATTTCAGTGCTATCCATAATTATTGCCTTCATACTTGTGTGTTATCTTGTCCTGAATGTTTTATACAATGCAGGGGTTTACCAGCTTCCTTCATTCTTAAAGCCTACCGTCACAAAGGCTGAAGAGACATATTCGGTTGAATATGACTTAGATATTCCAAGTCAGAACACATATGCTTATACTCAGTCCACTGTGTCCGATATGGATTACAAAAAGTTTTTGGAACATTCCCCATATGCTGACAGCTATTTTTTGAAAGCGACGATTTATCAGTTTTCGGAAGACCCAAGTGATCAGTCAGGTGTCGAATACTGGATTTGGAAAAACGGAAGCAAGTACAAAGTTTCAATCAGGGATTCATTGACGAGTACTATTCTGAAAGTCATCGTCTGCAATGGGTCAAGAGTCATGATAAGTGACGAGATAAATGCCACAGTCGATTATTATGACGCAAGTGACTATAATCTGATAGATCAGACACCATTCCCGAATTTCTCAAAGATTTTTGAAGAAGGGTATGAAATTGTCTATTTTGGTGAAAATGAGGAAAACCTTTTTGTTACGATGAACGACCTTGACGATTATAAAGTGACGAATCTGGTGTTCAACAAAAACAAAGGACTAGTCTCCAGTTTTGAATTGTTTGATCACGATATTCTAGTAAATGATTTTGTCCTGAACTCTTTTGAAAAGCTGAGCTATACCACCGATTATATGTTTAATTTTGACTAGAAAAACGCAATATTGGAAAATTATATGGTCAAAATTGCTACTTGAAATTTGAAAATCGATACTATATAATTAACGCGACAAAGGAACGGAGGTTCAGGATATGCTTGAAAAAGTGATTGAAATTCTCGCTAATCAACTTAGAGTAGAAGCAAACACTATAACTGCAGAGACTGATATTGTCGGCGATCTTAACGCTGATTCTCTTGATGTTGTCGAAGTAATAATGACAATTGAGCAGCAATATGGGGTAAGTATCCCTGACGAAGATGTTGCTACAATCAAAACAGTAGGCGATTTAGCCACTTACATAGAAAAGCATTGTAAAAAATAAGAGGGGAACTAGTCTCCTCTTTTCTTTTGCATAAAATATACTAAGTATCCTTTAAAACTGATACGAGATATCGGAAAGGGTAGCACAAAAGGCATATTCATGACCTAATTGTACCCTGACGATAGTCGGGGTTTTATTTTTGGAGGGGCAAATGGAGAAAATACTGGTTGAATCAGATGCCTTTGACAGAATGCTTTTAAGGCTTTCACACGAAGTTCTTGAAAAGAATCCGGACACAGATGAAATAGCTTTGGTTGGAATCTACAGAAGAGGTGCAACGCTTGCTAATCTCCTGGCAGATAACATAAAGAAGATAATAGGAAAGAGTATTGAAGTCGGTTATCTTGACATAACATTGTACCGAGACGATTTGAGTGAGCTGTCAGAGAAACCCAAACTCAATAAAACGCAGATTCCTTTTGATGTAACAAACAAGACAATCATAATCGTAGACGATGTGATATTTACAGGCAGAACGGTCAGAGCAGCAATTGAGGCTGTGTTCGACAGCGGTAGACCAAAAAGAATTCAGCTTCTTGAACTGGTAGACAGAGGTCACAGGGAACTGCCTATAAAACCTGACTATGTGGGAAAAAATATCCCAACATCTCTTGACGAGGTTATAATGGTCAAGGTTAAGAAATACGACGGTGAGCAGTGTATTGCCGTGCTAACTAAGTAATCTTTGCCGAAAGGCAATAAAATATTATGGAGGAGAGAAATTATATGAAACTCACTTATGATGTTGAATCAAGACCGCAATTTGGAAAAGTTGTAGTTTTTGCTTTCCAACAGCTACTTGCTATTATGGCAGCTACAATCGTAGTTCCGGTAATAGTAAACAATGATGCATCTGTCGTTGCGCATTTCGGCGGAGCAGCAGGAATGAGCCAGGCGGCTGCATTGTTCGGAGCAGGCATTGGTACATTGGTTTATTTGCTGTTTACAAAATTTAAGAGCCCTGTGTTCCTTGGATCTTCATTTGCATTCCTCGGATCAATGGCATCTGCATTTGCAGGTGCAACAACAATGGCTCTCGGTTACCTCGGACTTATTATCGGTGCAGTATTTGCAGGATTGGTTTATGTTATCATCTCACTGGTAGTAAAATTTGCAGGCACACGCTGGATCGACAAGATTATGCCGGCAGTTGTAATTGGACCTACAGTTGCAATCATAGGACTTTCACTTGCAGGAAACGCAGTTGGCGATCTTCAGACTGCTAACGCAGGCGGCAGCGTATATGTCGCAATTATATGCGGACTTGTAACACTCGCAGTTACAATGCTTTGCGCATCGTTCGGCAAGAAGATGGTTAAACTCATTCCGTTCGTAATCGGAATTCTTGCAGGATATGCAGTAGCACTTATCTTCACACTCATCGGAAACGCAACAGGAAATGCTGATCTTAAAGTTATTGATTTAACAGCTCTCAGCAACCTTACATTCACTAAATTTACAGACTTTGTAGATTTACCAAAATTCACATTCCTTCAGGGATTCGGATCATTCGGTGAACTCAGCGGTTCATACATTGCAACAGTTGCAGTTGCTTATGCACCCGTAGCATTCGTTGTATTCGCAGAACACATTGCAGACCACAAGAACCTCTCAACAATCATCAACCGTGACCTTCTTAAAGAACCAGGACTTCACAGAACACTCCTTGGAGACGGCGTTGGATCAATGGCTGGCGCTTTGTTCGGCGGATGTCCAAACACAACATACGGTGAGTCAATCGGATGCGTAGCAATCACAGGAAACGCTTCAGTAGTAACAATACTTTGCACAGCATGTCTCTGCATCCTGATTTCATTCTTCACACCATTCATTGCATTCCTTGCAACAATTCCATCTTGCGTAATGGGCGGCGTTTGTATGGCACTGTACGGCTTCATCGCAGTATCCGGACTTAAGATGGTTCAGAAAGTCGATCTTGAAAAGAACAAGAACATGTTTGTTGTATCTGTAATAATGATTGCAGGTATAGGCGGACTCCAGGTTGTATTCGGCGAAGTTGTAATTACAAAGATTGCATGCGCTCTCATCCTTGGTATTCTCGCAAATCTCATGCTCTCAAAGAGCGACAAGTCTGACAAAAACGATGAAACAGTTGAAACAGCTGAAACAGTTGAAACAACAGAAACAACAGAAACAACTGAAACAACAGAAACATCTGAGACTCAGACAACAAGCGAAGAGAAATAAGGTTTAACATTAACAATAATTAATTATGGGACTGTAAAAAAGTCCAAGATAAGGAGAAGCGCGAGCTTCTCCTTAATAAAGCAAAAAAAGGCTGAAAAGCGAGCGCCAATCAGCCAATGATGGTATAATGTAAGAATGAACAAAAAAACAAAAACCATCGAAAAGGGTTTTACACAAATTCAGTTGAGAATTCCAGTAGAAATTGAAAAAATAGTAAGCATAACCGCCGACGAAAAAACGTTCACCCACTTGATAAACAAGAAAAAATGGTGCTAAAATAAAGTGCAGTTAATAATTGTGCCAAATTGGAGATAATTATGAATTATATCAAGCGCGACTTGGAAAGAAAATTTCTTCATATGAGCTCCGCTTTTAAGGCGGTTATGGTAGTGGGTGCAAGGCAGGTTGGAAAGTCTGAAATGCTGAAGCATCTTGCCAAAGATCAAAACAGAACTTATGTAACGATGGACGACAATCAACTGCGCACGTTTGCACAAACGGAACCGAGATTATTTTTGCAGACATATCAGCCGCCCATCATTATCGACGAGGTCCAGAAAGCCCCGGAACTTTTTGAAGAAATCAAAATAATATGTGATGAAAGCGACGAACGCGGACGGTTCTGGCTAACAGGTTCTCAAAGCAAGAAGCTTGTTAAAAAAGCCGGCGACTCTCTTGCGGGACGTCTCTGCATTTTAAAGATGTACAGTTTTTCTGTGAGAGAAAAGCTCGGCATTGCACCCGAAAACGACCTTGATTTTTCGCTCTGCTCGCTCGTATCAAGAAACAAACTGTTTCCACGGAACAATATCCTCGACACTTTCAATAATATATGGCGCGGAGGGCTTCCCGACGTTCAAAACAAGGACGACGAACAACTCGGCGAATACTTCAACTCATATATCGAAACGTACTTGATGCGCGATGCTGTTGACGACTACGGAATCACAGATACCGACGGATTCCGCAGATTTCTGCGCGCGTGCGCAGCGTTCTCCGGTCAGCTTATAAACTATAACGATCTCGGTGATTCTGCAGGCGTTTCGGGAGTGACGGCAAAGGAATGGGTAAAAGCCCTTCAATCAATGGGGATTGTTTTTCTGCTTGAACCTTTTTCGTCGAATGAGTTAAAGCGCATTGTAAAAACCCCCAAGCTTTATTTCTGTGATACGGGGTTCTGCGCATATCTTTCCTCCTGGACGAGCAGAGATGTTCTGATGAACGGAGCGGCGAGCGGACACTATTATGAAAACTACGTAATAGGGGAACTTCTTCGGAATTTTGCATATGGTAAGAACACGGTCAATTTGAATTTTTACCGCGATAACAAAATGAAAGAAATCGATCTCATAATCGAAGAATCAGGAATCCTACACCCTGTCGAGATCAAAAAGACGGCTTCTCCGGACAAAGGCGCGATCAAAGCTTTCCCGATTCTTAAAAGCGCGGGAAGAACGATGGGAAATGGCGCTGTAATATGTATGTCTGACGTTGTGCTGCCCATGGATGAAAACAACATAATCGTGCCGTCAAGTTTGATTTAAGCTGACGGCAAAATAGTCAGAGCAAAAAAGTTGATATAAAAACATCGCCGCGTTTCAAGCGGCGATATTTTTATATACAAATCTACTTACAGTAGCACCTCGTACAGAACAGGCAATGAGGGCATATGAAAGGCGGTGATGCGCATGATTGCAAATTGATTTCTCAAATCGATTTCTTTATCTGAAACTCATTTATCCCGCCTTGAACTATCGTTGCTTTTCCGTCGAAGCAAACTTCCGTTTCGGCAGGAGTATCGACAGTCAACTTTTTTGATGCCGCGTCATATTTAACAGATATTTTGCCGTTGCGCGAGAGATAACTTCCGTCAAAAGAGCCAATGCGCTCGTCGATATGCGGTTCGATGCGCACCTTTTCAAAGCCGGGCGCCGTGGGAGATATGCCGAGAATGTATTTGTAATAGAACTTTCCCACGCTGCCGAATGAATAGTGATTGAACGACACCATATTGTCGCTTGACATCTTGGTTTCGTTGACCGTTCCGTCTTCGCGGATGGCGTCCCAGCGTTCCCATGTCGTCGTCGCGCCGCGATTTATCTGATACATCCATCCGGGACATTTTTCGCTGAAAAGCAGATCGAACGCAAGCTTTTCCTCTCCGTTTTCGCACAGCAAAGGAAGCAGATGCTCAGTTGCGAAAAATCCTGTCTGCATACCTTCGCTTTTTATTTTTTCGACAAGACGAGCGAATACTTTATCCCACAGTTCACCCTTGTCAATGACAAATTTCAGCGCCATTACATACGCGCCCTGATAATCGTCCTTCATTTTGCCGTCGCCCTTGACGAACGCTTTGATATATGCCGCTCTCGAACGTGAAAACTGTTCCGAATATTTCTTTTCGTCGGCTGTCTTGCCAAGCAGATTTGCCGACCACGCCATTATCCTCATATCGTTTACGAGAAAAGCGTTCGACACCGGTCCGTTGTGGAGCGCCATATATTTCACGTCTTTTCCGAGTGCGAGCCAGTCACCGAGGCTCGGCGCAATCCAAAGATCCTTTTTGCCTAGCAGTCCGCCCGTTTTGCTTATCTCGCAATCGGCGAAAGCTCGCATACTGTCGTAATTTTTCTCGATAACGTCTTTGTCGCCAAACTGACGGTAAAGCATTTCCGGCACGATGCATACGCAGTTGCCCCAGCCGAGCATACTCATAAATCCCGCGTTGTTGCGTCCAGGAGCGGCGGGAACAGTCGGGGTGACGTATCCGTCCTTGCTGTCTTTTTGGCTGTATCTGATGTCTTTGAGGAACTTATCCCAGAATGACGCCGTATCGAAGTTGAACGCACCCGTTTCGGCAAAGACGTGGCCGTCGCCCGTATATCCCATGCGCTCGTCGCGCTGAGGGCAGTCTGTCGGGACGTCGATATAGTTGGATTTTTGACCCCACACCTGATTATCGTAAAGCTTTTGCGCAAGTTCGCTGTCACATCTGAAATATCCCGTTCGCTCCATATCGGAATAAACGGCGTAAGCCGTTATCAGACCGTCTGCGTAATCAACGCCCGAAAGCTCGACGTAACGGAACCCCATATATGTAAATTCGGGGCGGTATTTTTTATTACTGTCGCCCTTGTGATAGATTATCTGCTGTTTTGCTTTTCTGAGATTTGCAGTATAGAGATCGCCGTTTTCATCGAGAATCTCGCCGTGGCGGAGCGTCAGTATGCCGCCGCTCATTTTCGACGGATCTATCTCGATTATCCCCGCGAAGTTTTGCCCGAAATCAAGTATTGTTTTTTCGCCGTTCTTTATCGCGGACAAAACTGGCATTTGTTCGCGCACGCGCACGCACATATCGCTTTTTTCGATGACTTCGGGAAGCGCGCCCTCGTGTTTTTTTATGGGGAAAGCCGCGGTGCCGACGCCGCTTGCATGATATATCTCGCCGTCATAAAGCCCCGCGTATTCGTAGGGAGACGGAACGGACGACACATCGTCGCCGTCTGAAAAATGATAGATCGTTCCGCTTTCCGTTTTGATTTCAAGCGCCCACGACACAGTTGGCATATCGCCGTAAATCTGCGTTTTGTTTTCAAACGTAAACCGCCCGCAATACCAGCCCTGACCGAGATAAACGCGCAAAACGGAGTTTTCTTTTATCATATCGGTCACGTCGTATTCGCGGAAGTGAAGATCGCGTGGGTAATACGTATACCCCGGTGCGAGTATCTCGTCGCCGATCTTTTCTCCGTCAATCGTTGCCGAGAAAACGCCGAGAGACGTGATAATAAGCGTCGCGTTTTGGATGCTTTCCGCTCCTATTTTCTGCTCGGCGCCGTAAACGGCTCCCTCGACGAACGGCGCATCAAATGTGATAAAGTGATCTCTTAAATTCATTTTATCTTATCCTCCCGTTCAGATATTTTGCGCTGAGCGTAAGACTTTTGATTGGATCGCCGTCCGCGTGGTTTTTGTGGCTTTCAAGTATCACGGCTTCAATCCCTGCGGACAACGCCTGATCTGTCAGCGCGTCGAGCGGCATATTGCCGTATCCGAGCTCCATAGAATCGCTTTTGAGTATCGGGGTCATTGTTGTTCCCGATGGGCGCGAGCCTCGGTCGTTTATGTGCCACATCTTCATGCGAGAGCCGAGTTTTTTCATATATGAGAGAGCGTCGGCACCGGCCTCGGCAAACCAATAGCTGTCGAACTCAAAATTGACATTTTCCGCCGACGTTTCGCTTATCAGAATGTCGTAAGCCGTTTTGCCGCTGCAACGCAAAAGCTCGCAGTTGTGATTATGGTAGAGAAGGGAAACACCGTCGCTTTTCAGCGCCGCGCCCGCCGCGTCAAGCCTTTTTGCGAGCGCATGAACGCTTTCGGCGTTTGAATAGTCGAAGCGATACATTCCCGTTATCACGGCATATTTTGTTCCGAATGATTTTACTTCCTCGGCAACGGTATGCGCGTCACGTTCGATGCTTCCAAGGTCGGTGTGAACGCTCGTAACTACGAGTCCGGCTTCATCAAGAAGCGAGTGCCAGTCAAGCTTGCCGCCGTTTCCCGTCGGCATTCCCGCCATTTTTGTCAGAAGCCTGACGATCATCGGCGTTTTGTGTATCATAAAACCGCAAAGCTCGATCCCGTCATATCCTGCCGCTTTAATTGACGCAAGCGTTTCTTTGGCTTGCTTTTCGTTTGAGGCGACCTTTCCGAGCATTATTTGCTGAACTGCTTTTATCGGCATAAAAACTCCTTAAACGTTGTATTTTTTCGCGTATTCACCAAGATGGAACAGACTTTCCTTTGGCGTTCGCTCCATTGTGCTTCTGTCGACGGAAACGAGTCCGAATGTCATCGAAAAGCCCTTCTGCCACTCGAAGTTGTCAATAAACGACCAGTGAAGGTATCCGAGAACGTTCACGCCGCCTTCGATGCATTCTTCCACTCCCGCGAGCGCCTTGTCGATAAACTCGCATCTTTCCTTGTCGAGCGACGTTGCGATTCCGTTTTCCGTTATGAGTATCGGCAACCCCGTTTCCTCATATACTCTTTTTATAACGTGACCGAGCGCCTCGGGATAGAATTCGTAATCCATCTGAGTGCGGCGAACTTTTTCATCGGCGGGGATCAGTCCATCCTTTCCGATAATAGAACGCGTGTAGTTTTGCAGCCCAAAGAAATCGTCGTCTTTGATATATGGAACGTAATGTGAGAATTCGTCGTCCCATTCGGCTTTCGCGTTTTTCTCGCCGCCGTCCGCTGCCTGTATATCGTGCAGCGAAAGCGTCACGCCGACTTTGATGCTCGGATTAACTTTTTTTATTTCGTTTCTTGCCGCGCAATGTGCCTTCATGACGAGCACGTCGCCGTCGCGCGTTCTCGCGCTGACGAACACCTGGGGCGAAGTGGTTCCGAAAACGGTCGCGTTCTCGGCGGCTTTTTTCTTCATGTTCTCCATCATCGTGTTAAAGTTCATTCCGATCTGTGCCTGTCCCTCGACGCTTTGCGCCTGCGCAGCGCGAGCCATCATCTGCTTTCTGTATCTTTCGGCTATAGCGGATACCTGAATACCCATATTTGCTTCGTTTATCGTGCAGACGTATGTCAAAACATCGCCGAGCTCTTCCGCCATCTTCCTTGAATATCTCGCGAAATATGTAACGACGTCGGGACTTTCCCAGCCGCCCTTTTCGATGAGCCACTTCGGACTTGTAAAATGGTGAAGCGTGACGACCGGTTCAATGTCGTTTTCTCGGCAGGTGAGTATAACGTCACGGTAGTGCGAGATCTCGCTTTCGTCGAATTTGCCTTCTTCCGGTTCTATCCGCGCCCACTCTGTCGAAAAACGGTAGGCGTTCAGCCCCGCCTTTTTCATAAGCGCGATGTCTTCCTTATATCTGTGATAGTGATCTACGGCAGCGTCGCTCGGCTCGGCGAAATCGGTGTACGTCATGTGTTCCATAGCCCAGTAATCGCTGTGGATGTTGTTTCCCTCTACCTGATGCGCCGCTGTTGACGATCCTACTAAAAATTTCTTCATTTTGCCCTCCGTTATTTTTTGATTTTCTGAAGCGTTTCGTTGATAGCTCTTATCATTTCGGGCTTTATCATGTGCCCCGCCATTTTAAGATTTGCTTCAAGTGTCATGTTGTCCATCTTTTCCTGCATTTCTTTCGGTATCTGCACGCTTTTTGCAACGTCGCCGATGCGCTTCATCGCCTCTTCCATCATTTTCGCATATACCATTCCTGCGAGTGGGTGCGATTTGATCTCTTTGACCCTGTCCTTAACGGAAAAATACGCTTCGTCGATTTTATTGTTATCGTCAAACCAGTTTGAAACATCCGTCTTCGACTCGCATATGTATTCTGCGTTCTGTTTTTTTACGCGGCGAACAAATATTTCATCGGAACAATCACCGCTTATCGCTTTTATTGTGTGTTCCGAAGTTATCGGTACATCAAATTCAAATACACGGTAGCCGGTTTTTGTTTCAATAAGTTTTCCGTCGACGAAAAGAGAAACGCTGTCAAGATTCGAATATACCTTGACGGTTGTCACATCCACGCATCTGTCGACGTATCTTCTTCCGCATACATGAACAAAAGGCTCTTTTGAAAGGTATGCTTTATAAATGTAAAACGCGTCTTTTTTAATCTTTCTGTCAAACGTGACGAGCCCTTTTTGATTTTGTCCTTTCTTGCCGCCCTCATCACGTCCGTCGGCGGCAAAATCGAACATATTCCATACGTGCATCGCCCAGATCCACGGGCGTGCCTTACGCATTTTAAGCATATGTTCGTGATACAGCGCCTGATATGTTTCACTGTAATCGCCCTTTGTCGGCTTGCTTGATTGATAGCGCGGATTCGCGTCTGCGCCGAACTCGGAAAGACCTATCGCTACATCAGGGTATTTTTTATGAAATTCGTCAAACCATTTTTCGTTTTCATCCATCTCTCCGACGTACCAGCCGTAATAAAGGTTATACGAACGCACGTCGGGAATGGTGACGAGCGGAGAATCCGTTTCGAGCATAAAGAGATTTGCCATCGTCGTCAGTCTGGTTCGGTCCAACTCGTGACACATATCGTTCAGCGCGCGATGATTTTGGACGCAGCGCTCAGTCGCTCCGCCTACGACCGTTATCTCGTTTGAAAGCCCCCAGCATATGATCGACGGATGGTTGTAATTCTGAATTACGAGTTCTTTCATCTGAGAGCGCGTGTTTTCCGTCGCTTCGTCCATGTGCTCGCTGATATACGGTATCTCTGCCCATACGATAATTCCGTATTTGTCGGCAAGATCGTATATGTATTCGTCGTGCTGATAATGAGCGAGACGAAGCGTTGTCGCGCCCATTTCGCGAATGAGATCCATATCCTCTTTCATCATTTCTTTTGTCAGCGCGCACCCCACGCCTTCGCGGTCCTGATGGCGAGCACACCCGATAAGATCATACGGTTTTCCGTTAAGAATAAATCCCTTTTGCGCGTCGACCGAAAAACCCCGCACTCCGAAACGTGATGTTACCACGTCGTTTTCAAGCGACGCTTTAATAGAGTAGAGGTACGGATCGGGTAATCCGTTCCATAGGTGAACGTCATCGATTTTAAGCATCGCCTCGGCTTTTCCCTTGGCGACCTTTGCCGAGCCGCGCGAAACAATGTCGCCCTCGCGCGAGAGTATCTCGAGTTCAACGCTTTCACCGTCGCCGTTTTCAACAAAGCATTCGACACAAACATCGCCGCTCACATCGGGCGTTATTTTCAGCCCATTGCCGCCGAAATACGAAAGGTCAAAATGAGTTTTGTCAGCTACGATGATATTAACGTCGCGGTAAATACCGCCGTAGAATGTGAAATCGGCTCTCTGCGGATAAACGTCGCGCCGCGGGGAATTGTCGACGCAAACTGTCAAAACATTCTCGTCGGAAATGTATTTCGTTATATTAAATCTGAACGTCGAATATCCGCCCTTGTGCTCTCCGATACATATCCCGTTAAGATAAACCTTGCAAACGGCGGACACGCCGCGAAACTCGATGAATACTTCTTCATTCTCGGAAACATTGATTTTCCCGAGCGACTTTTGATACGTGCACGCGCCTCTGAAATAGTCGTTTCCGCCGTCGGCGCCGTCTGTGGCGTTCCATGTGTGCGGGAGATTTATTGCTTCAAAAGCTTCCGCCGTTTCTTTTTTGAAATGCCAGTTTTTATTTATATTGATGATTTTTCTCATTTTGACTCCGAAAAAGATTTTATTGAAATAATTTGATTTGACAAATGTAGTAATTTTTTGTATAAATGAAACATGAAATTGAAAACTTTTATTACACTTTTAAGAGACTTGCTCTCATGCGGCGTTAATTTTGTCGCGGGCGCGGAAGGCGAAGCGGTTTCCGTTGCGGAAAAAATCAACCCGAGCGGCCTTTCCGTAGAATTCACGTCAGCCGGCATTTTGTCTTTTATCGCCGAGATGAAAGAGAGCACGTTTTACGAACTTATCAACGCGCTCGGAGAGCGCTTGTTCATGTTCCGACTTGACGGCGGAACGGTGATCGTCGGTCCTTATCTCAAAAGGACGATCGACGACAAGGAGATAGCGAGCCGAATGATGAAAAACAAGGTACCGAACCAGTTTTTCAACATACTTAAAACGCGGTATTTCGACTGTGCCGTGCTCGACTCGTATAACATAAGAAACACCGTCGGGGTCTGCCTTGCAGCGTATTTTGAAGGGGAGATGTCAAGCTACGATTTTGTAAAGATCAACCACTTTGAAACGCCGTCGCTGATTTCTGTGACCGACGAAACAAGCGACAAGCTGTATGAGCATATTTACAAAAAATACGAGGTAGAAAACGAACTTCTATACAAGATCGAACATGGTCTAGTTGACGAGCTGAAAGAATCGACGCACGACATGGCGTTGCTCGGCGCGAGCGGGAGCGAGTTTGACTATTTCAATCAGCATCCGAAAGAGGCGATGGCGTCATTGCGCGCGATGGTGCGCGTCGTCGCCGTCAGAGCGGGGCTGAGCATTGTCACCGTCGACGAGATACTTTCAAAATATACAAATCTCATGCGAGAGGCAAAGTCAGCGGCGGAATCGGTAAAACTCATCGAATCGTTCCAGATCGAAATGACACAGGCGATACGCGAGTACAGGTCTCACGTGCCGCAGTGCTCTACTTTTATGAAGAACGTGACAGAGTATATTATTCTGAACTATAATACCGACCTTACGCTTTCGGGACTTGCGGATAAATTCAGAATAAGTCCGAGTTATCTTTCCCATTCGTTCAAAAGGGAAATAAACAAGGGAGTGAGAGAATTTATCGAAGAGATCCGCGTATCGAACGCCTGTCATTTCATTGAAAACACCGACATGAACATTTCGCAAGTCGGGTACGCCGTCGGATATCTCGACAGCAACTACTTTACAAAGGTGTTCAAAAAGCGGATGAACATTACTCCGAGCGCATACAGAGAACGGTACAGACAAGCATGACTTAAAAAGCAGAACTCCAAATTATTCATTTGGGGTTCTTATCTTTTTTATTGTTCCATTTGTTCTGATTCGTTGGACTGCTCGGGTTGTTCTGCTTTTACCTCGGGCGTTTCGGTAGGGATTTCCGCTTCTTCCTGCTCTGCTTTCTTTGCCGCTATTTCAACCTGGATGCGTTCCATTTCCTCTTTTGTGAGAGAGAATTTCTTCATTGCAAGCAGAGTGCAGATCCAGCCGATGATCGGCAGTCCACAGAAAAGAGCCGCTGTGATAATTCTAATTCCGATAGTGAGTTCATCGGACGCCATCGGGATCTTTGAGCCGGTGTAGCCGACGATGCCGATAGAAAGCGTTGCAAGCATCGGCGCCAGAGCGCTTATGAGTTTATCAATAAACGAATATACGGCGCTGACTGTTGCGGGAAGATATTTTCCCGAACGGTAAAGTTCGTAGTCCACAACGTCCATCCTCATTGCGTTTGTCGACGTGCTGACGACCATTTTGAGCGCATTGTTGCCGAGCATGAGAATGAAGAACACGATGAGCCACAGTCCAAAGTGCGACGCACCTTTTCCCGGCACGAACACTATGAAGAGAGCAAAAACGATGTTCCAAATGATACACAGCCACGACCATTTTACCATTACGTGCTTATTGCCTTGTTTGCCGGCGAGTCTTGCGCCGATTATCGCAAATACGATCGACGGGAGCATTGCAACAACGGAAACGATCGACGAGCCGACCATGCTTCCGAGGATGATACTGAACAGCATAACGCTGATAACCGACTGCGAGCCGACGGTCTGCGCGAGCTTGTCGCTGCAAGCGGCTACTATGTATCTTCTGAGTTCTTTGTTGCCTTTGAGAAGCGACCCCATATCTTTGAGCGAAACCTTGTTCGAACTTGAAATGCCCTTGAAGTTTTCGGGTTTGTCATACGGGGCAAGACCGATGCAGGCTAGAATGAGCGCAATGAATGAAACAGCGCACACGATGATGTTCGCATATTGGAATACAGGAAGCGTAAAGCTGTAATCGGTCGTTCCGTTCTCGAGAATGACGGGTATACCGAATTTCGGGAGAAGGAACGTTAAGATGACCATGGATATAATCATCGGTGAGAGATACGAATAAACGGTAGCCCATACGCCGAGCGTGGGGCGCTGTTTTGGGTCGTTTGTCAGGATGTTGCCGGTCATATTCGCCGTGCAGCTTGCAAACGTGTAACCGATGATATAAAGCACATAAATGAGGATAAATACGACAACGCCGCCCGGATTCGAGAACATCTCGTCAGCACCGAAACTGAAGTTTCCGGCGAAAACATTGCACATAAGCGTTGTGGAGATCGCCATCAGGGCCCAGCCGATAGCGAGGAATATTCTGAGCTTTCCGTGTTTTGATTTGAACTTCTCGATCATGAGCGCAATGATCGGGTCGGTGATACTGTCAAATACTCTCGAAAGAGTGATAAGCACGCCGACAAGCCCCGTTGCGATCGCAAAACCGAGGTTCCCTATATAGGCGGCGTAACCGAGCAGAACGTAAAACGCCATCTGCATAATGCCTGTCATCTGACTCAGCGCGATGTGCCTTGTTTTTGCTCTTCTGTATGGACTTTTAATTTCTTCTGACATGGTGATTCCTCCTGAAAAAAATATTTGGGGTCACTGAATTCATTATATATTAAAAAAACGTTCAGAAATAGAAATAAGTTGTCGTAAAACAGTAATTTTATGCTTTTACGAGCAAATTTTACAGCCCCATTATTGTAAACGAAGACCGGTGTAATCTCATTTGAACTGGATTACACCGGTTATCAATTATTCTTTTTAAGATTTCAAAAAAACACACGTGCCTGGTTTGATTTTGACAATTTGAAATGAATTGTTCTTTCAATCGGAGCAAAATCTGTAGCGCATAAACAAAAAGCGCCTTCAATAGGGTTTAATGAACCTCTCATGCCAAGATAATACAAATGACGGCAGAACAGACCTGAAATATCCATCAGTGTGCCTTGTTCGCTCTCTATTCTTGCTGAACTGCCTCTTGACAGGATATTTCCTCCTTCACTTGTAGTCAGGACGGCATCGCCAATTTCACAATGCAATCCTTCATTTAAGAATATTTCAACTTTTGTGGGAACTTTGTCGCAACCCTCAAGAGAAAAAGAAACATCAAACTCATCTTCATCTTTGAAAACGAGCTCAACGCTCATTTTAAAGTCCTGATCCTGAATGGATTTTCTCTTAGAATAATCTATTGACCAATAATTCTTTGTTGTTATACCATCAGGGTTGTCTAAAGGCAGTTTGTAATCTGCATGGGCAACCATCGTCATTTTGTATCCGTTTTCTGTTTTTTCCATTGTTGTGGGAACAAATTGAGCGATTGCAAAGAATGATGAACAAAGTCTCATTTGCATTCTTAATCCGTCTGCCTGCAGTTGGAAGAAAGAAGGGTTGTTAGCCAGAAAAGAATATGTTGCCAAGTTTGTTTTCTTTCTGAAAATATTGGATTTAGGCAGATAGTGCTCGAATGTTTTCGGAATTGCACCTTTTACGTATTCGAATTCCCAATCCAAAAGCTCAGGGTAAAGGACATAATAGAAAAGTTCAATTATTGCATTTCTGCCATTGAGTCTGGAATGTTCAAATATGTCAACAGCAATACTTGACAGGGCATTGTCTTTTGAAAGACAGCCTGCTATAGCATAATATGGAACATATAAATCTGCATAAAAAGTTCTGCCCTTGGAGAAAGTCTGGATTGTTCCGCGTTCACCTTTGTCTTTTCTCCTTGAATTCTGAGTAAAAATGCTGTAGTCATCGTTAATGTAATGAGTCATCAATCTAAGATTACGGCACACACAATCCAAGTATTGTTTGTCTTTTGTGATTTTGTAGATATTTAAAAAAACTTTGTCACAATGGGCGTTGTACATGCCGGCTGACCGTTCAGACCACTCACCGTATTCGTCACAATCGACTCCCTCAGCCAGATACTTGTTTGCTTTTTCAAGCATTTGATCAGTATAGCGGGTTTTGCCTGCTTTGGTTAAAACATAGTGAGCCATCAATAGAGCACATGCTTCAATCCACCTATGGTTTGGTGTATGGAAGCCGCTGTTCAGACATCCTCGTGCGAAATCTTCAACCATGTCACACATCTGATTAAAAATATCTTTTTCATCCGGATCATCAGATAATGTTTTGTACATCATTATCAATATGGCACTGTTTCCCTCAAGAGCAAATTGATCTCCTGTCCTGAAATTAGACTGAAACATTGTATTTGTTCCATCTTCGTTAAGTTTTTTTCTTAATCCGGAAATGCTTTTGGAAACAAGAGGCAAAAGACTTTTATCCCTGTAATGTCTGCTGTCTTTGCAGCAATACCCCATAAGACAGTTGGACATGTAGCTTGCCTCGATTGACGAGTCATATATCATGTCAAAATGAGCAGTCAAACCATATATTGAACTGTTTTCATCTTTTACGTAGGATCTGTCAGTAAGACCATCCAGATAATCATCCATTTGCGTGACAGCAAGTTGATACATCTGCTTATAATTCATGTAAAAATCTCCTTGGAAAACAACAATTATTATATCCTTGCAACATTGGTTTTTCGCGCAGCATCTGCAACTGCCTTTGATACTTCTTTTACAACTCTTTCATCGAATACATCGGGAATAACTGCATCTTTATTCAATGGTTCAGAAGCAAGGGAAGCCAGGGCTTTAGCCGCTGAGATTTTCATTTCTTCGTTGATGTCTTTTGCCCTGCAATCAAGAGCGCCTCTGAAAATGCCGGGGAAAGCCAGAAGATTGTTTATTTGGTTTTTAAAGTCGCTTCTTCCGCTTCCGACAATGAATGCTCCAGCTTTTTCAGCTTCTTCGGGCATTATTTCAGGCACCGGATTTGCCATTGCAAATACAATGGATTTATCTGCCATTGATTTAATCATGTCTTCGTTTACTAAACCTGGAGCAGATACGCCTATAAATACATCAGCTCCTATCATGGCATCTTTCAATGTACCCGTAATCTGATCGGGGTTAGATATTTTGGCAAGTTCCTGCTGATTTGGCTTCATGTTCTCATTTTTTAAAGAAATGATTCCGCTTCTGTCGCAAAAGATTATGTTTTTTGCTCCAGCACTTATAAGGAG
>JAEEGL017368889.1_pt1 | contig 22704 bp, 19 predicted proteins | sample 9134231 | NCBI WGS metagenome assembly JAEEGL01 (sample SAMN16246548, study PRJNA631951) | gut metagenome | biome: gut microbiome; feature: rumen; material: fiber-attached | host: Bos | place: Iran: Karaj | collected 2018-10 | reverse complement strand
CCTGTACTTGGGATAAACAAAATGGTCGCACGGGTAAAGGTCGCCGTTGTGCTCGATGACCGAATTGCCGCCGCAGGTCTCGGCAAAGACGCAGATCCCAGGCCTTGCCCCGCACCAGAGGGCGAGGGTGGCGTCGAACTGTCCCACGAAGAACCGCGAAACGTCATTCCGTACCCAATAATCGAAAATATCGCACAGGAACCTGCCGAAGCCCATGTCTGACACAGACCAGAAGGCCAGCGCGGCCCCTTCCTCGGCCGGATCCACTATATGCGGCCTGGCGTTGCGCAGTGCCTTCCCGGACAGCCCTTCAGGGAACTTCACGTGCTCCACAACCGGCATGAACTGCATGAAACGGCTCCCCAGCGACTTCAAGAACTGATACACTTCCAGACCCCGGCCCTCGGAGGCCCTGTTCACGGTGGACATCGTATTGAACTCCACTCCGGAGGTCTTCAGGAGATCCAGTCCCCTCAAAACCGAGTCGAAGGTGGGCCTCCCGCCCTTGTCCTTGCGGTACTTGTCGTGGATATCCCGCGGACCGTCGATGGAAATGCCCACCAGGAAATCGTTTTTCCGGAAGAACTCCGCCCACTCGCGGGTGATGCGCGTGCCGTTTGTCTGGATGGTGTTGTGGATTATCTTGCCGTCGGCATACTTGCGCTCCAGTTCAATTGCCTTCCGGTAGAAGTCGAGCCCCAGTATAAGCGGTTCTCCCCCGTGCCAGTTGAACATGACCTCCGGAACATCGTTTGCCGCAATATATTCACGCACAACCGTTTCCAGCATTTCCTCCGACATTATGGGCTCCTTGCCGCCATAGATTCCGGCCTTGTCGAGGTAATAGCAGTAGTTGCAGTCGAGGTTGCAGAGCGACCCGGCCGGCTTGAGCATGATATTGAATGCCATGGGGCCCGAAAGCCTCACGGCATCCTGAAGTGTGATGGTCTTGTCGAAGGCGGGGCCCATCAGAGCCTCTCGCGTATAGCCTTGGACGCAGCCTCGTATCCGGGCTTGTCCAGCAGGGCGAACATGTTCTTCTTGTAGGCCTCCACACCTGGCTGGTTGAATGGATTCACACCAAGCATGTACGCGCTTATGCCGCAGGCGAACTCAAAGAAATAGAGCAAGGCTCCGATGCAAGCCTCGTCTACCCTGTCGATGCAAACCTCGATCTGAGGCACGCCTCCGTCGATATGGGCCAGCTGGGTGCCGATCTTTGCCATGGTGTTGCAGTATTCCACATGCTTGCCGGCGAGGAAGTTAAGGCCGTCGAGGTTCTGGGGGTCTGACCCTATCACCACGCTGCGGCTGCTGTTCAGGACCGTAACCACGGTTTCGAACATTATCCTCTCCCCTTCCTGGATGAACTGTCCCATGGAATGGAGGTCGGCCGTATTTGTGACGGATGCAGGGAAGATTCCCTTTCCGTCCTTGCCCTCGGACTCTCCGTAAAGCTGCTTCCACCACTCTCCCAGATACTGGAGCTTGGGGTTGTAGGTGACCATGATCTCGACCTTCTTCCCGAGTTCGGAATAGAGCAGGTTCCGCATTGAGGCATAAACCACCGCCGGATTCTCCGACGACCTTTCTGCGAGTGCCCTTTCCTCGGTGCAAGCCCCCGCCACCAGGGCACGGATGTCAAAACCGGCTGCCGCGATGGGGATAAGCCCTACCGGAGTGAGAACCGAGAAACGGCCTCCCACATCGTCAGGAACCACAAAAGTGCGGTAACCTTCCTGGGTGGAGAGGGTCTTGAGGGCGCCCTTGCGGGCATCGGTAACGGCCACAATCCTCGCGGCGGCACCGGCCTTTCCGTAGGTCTCCTCGAGGTACTGTTTCACTATCCTGAACGCCACGGCGGGCTCGGTGGTGGTACCGGACTTGGAAATGACCACGCAGGCCACGTTCCTCTCCCTGACCAGGTCCATCAGTTCGCTTATGTATTCCTCTGAAAGGTTGTTCCCGGCGAACACCACCTCAGCGGCATCCTTGCGGGAAAGCTGTTTTGCAAAACAGTGCGAGAGGGCCTCGATGACGCATTTTGCACCAAGATAGGAGCCTCCGATGCCGATTGCAACCACGAGGTCCACGCCCATGGCCTTCCAGCCGTCCCTTACGGCCTCGCAACCTGAGAGGATTTCCTCCGGCATTTCCGAAGGAAGATGCCTCCAGCCGAGGAAATCGTTCCCCGCGCCGTTTCCTGAAACCAGGACGTCAAAAGCCTCGAGGGCCTTTTCACCGACATACTTGCAGTACTTTCCTCCGTCCACGAAGGAAGCGCAACCTTTCACATTGATGTTTACCATATTATTGTTTGTTTAATGTTCCTAAAACCAGGCTGTCCCGGTCATAAGACTACGGACCTTCGGTCCTATCCCTCCCAGCCTGCGGCCGGGCCCCTCCCTCTGACGCAGCGAGGGTGCTGACGGTCTTCTGACCGGGACAGCCTGGTTTCACTTATTTAATACCGTATTTTTTGAGTATATTCAGTATGGGTTTTTCTATGGAATGGGCCCAAAGGACGTATCCGTAGTCGTTGGGATGGGTTCCGTCGGAGGTGGTGTCATGGTCGGGAGTGCTGGCGTCCGGGTATACAAGATAGATGTTCCTGTATTTCTTCTGGGCCTCCTTGACAAGTTCCACGCTGCGGTTGTAACGGGCCTCCTCAAAAGCCATGAAGCGGGTATTGAAGTTCCTCCATTCGCGGTAGATGGTGGTCTGGAAGATTATGGGAATGTCGGGGTGTGCGGCCTGGACCGTCTCAATGAACGGGAAAAGACGTTCTTCAATGGTTTCCACCGACGGATTGGAGAATGCGTCAAGCACCAGGGCATCCATCTCGGCACCGGCCAGGGCCTTTGCAAAGCCCATCTGGAGCTTGGACTGGCCGCTTACGCCCAGGCTCAGAATCTGGATTCCGGTATCCCTGGAAAAGATTGCCGGATAAGCCATTCCGGGACGAGTGGTACCCGCCCCGTGGGTGAAGCTGGACCCGAAAACAGCCACCTTGTGGCGGAAAGGATTCTCCATGGCGCTTATCTCTGCACCGCCGTCTATTCCTATTTTCACCGATTCCAGTATGCTGTAAAGAGGCAGATAAAGCAGGCATTCGTGCATTGTGCCGTCCATTGCCTTGATTATTTCCACCGGTGCCTCCGGATCGCTGTTGGAGCCCACTCCGGAGCCTGCCCAGACCCACTCACCATCCTTCCTGATGAAGAGATCGTACCCGGCATATGCCTGCGGGGCGGATTTCAGGGCCTCGCCCCTCTCCTTGTAGACCGTCTGGACGGTTATTCGCCTGGAGTCGGTCTTGAAAGCCACCGAAATGCCGGATGCCATCAGGGCACGCTTGATTTCCTTTTGGGCCAGTCCGCCGTAGACGAGGGTGTCCAGGCGCTCATAGGGATTTGGAGTGTCGGGGAAGAGTTTTCCCACAAGGGTCAGTTCCGATGCTTCCACCTGGAAGTCCCCCCTCTTGTCCAGTATCTTCTTGACCCTCAGGGGCTCGTCGGTGGTGATATAATCCACGCCAAGGTCCAGCATAGCCTCAATGTCTTCCGGCTTGTTAGCCGTCCAGGCATTTACGCTCATCCCCAGGTCATGGGCCTCCCGTACCCAGGACGGATTCTTCCGGAACACATTGAAATGATAGTCTATACCATTGATGCCCAGGGCATTGACTTCTGCCGGAGAAAGGTCGCCCGACAGATACTGGTTTGTAAATCCGGGATACTTCCTGGCTATCTGCTCGCAGAGATACAGGCTGAATGAGATGAAGACCGTCCTGTCGGGGGTGAAAATGCCGTGCTTCCTGAGGGCGGCCACGGTCTGCTCCAGCAGGAGGTCCTCCCTTTCATGGCTGCCGGGGGCTTCCTTCTGCTTCTTGAGTTCCACCACCATCCTGGTGTCCGGCCCCTGCGCCCCAAGTGCGGCATATTCGTCCATCGAGGGCCTTCTCTCGCCGTTTTCCAGGGTGAGCTTGCGCATCTGCTTCCATTGCCTGGAATCGATGCGGAAAGTGTCGGAAGGTGTGGCTATTACCGGGTCATGATTGATCAGCGCCACCCCGTCGGAAGTGAGCTGGACGTCGAACTCGCTCCCCCACAAGCAGTTGTCCTGGGCTGCCTTGAGCGATGCGGAAGAATTCCTGGCGCCCCCGGCCGATTCTGCCTTCCAGAAGCCCCTGTGCGCTACTATGTGCACCTTCTGGGCTCCCAGCCGCACAGGAAAAACAGCTGCAAGAAGTAAAATGACGGCCGCTTTTGCAAGCATTCTCTTCATACTCTGGATACCTTTTACAAAAGTATGGCAAGTTACCAATTATTCCGTACAATAACAAGCCGGTTTTTTTACTAATTTTGCCAAAATAAAAAACGGATATGAATAAAGTATTTTTCAAGGCGGCTTGCGTACTGCTGATGTCAGTTTTTTCCTGGGAAGCATTTGCCCAGGGATCCGATCCCCTTTATGTGGAGGCTTCGGAACTTACCCTCGTAGGGAAACTGTTCCCCGATACCGGCAACCCCTATCACCGGCTGGACACCACTGTCTACGGAGGATTCACCAAAAGTGAAAACCTGCTTTCAAGGGAGTCATCGGGGATTTCCGTGGCTTTCAGGACTAATTCCAAGAGCATCCGGATCCTCACCAGATACGGCCACAAGAACTTCGGCACCAACATTTCCGGAATATCCCAAAGGGGTTATGACCTCTACATCAGGAAGGACGGGAAGTGGCTCTGGGCGGCCGCAGGCGTTGCCAGGGACAAGGAACTCGACAAGCCCTTCACCCTAATCAAGAACATGGACGGTTCCATGCACGAATGCCTCCTGTACCTTCCCACGTTCAGTGAAGAGTATTCAGTCAAGATAGGAGTGGACGCCGGTTCCGAGATAAGCGCCATGGAGAATCCCTTCCGCCACCGGGTGGGAATCTTCGGTTCCAGCTTCACCCACGGGGCATCCACATCAAAGGCCGGAATGGCCTACCCTGCCATCTTCACGCGCGACACCGGAATCCAGCTTCTCAGCCTTGGAGTGAGCGGGAATTCAAAACTCCAGCCCGCATTCGCCCGCGCCCTTGCCGACGCCGACGTGGACGCCTACATCTTTGACGCCTTCTCCAATCCCTCCCTCGAGGAAATCAGCCAGAGGCTCTTCCCCTTCATCGAGACCATCCAGGCAAAGCATCCCGACATCCCCCTCATCTTCCAGAAGACCATCTACAGGGAAAGCCGCAACTTCAACACCGGCAACGAGAAGTTCGAATCCGAAAGGATAGAGCTGGTGGAGAAACTGATGAAGGAGGCCTGCAGGAAATACAAGAACGTATACTATATCGACTGCACCAACGCAACCTCAAAGGAGCACGACACCTCCGTTGACGGCACCCATCCCGGCGACTACGGCTACTTCCTCTGGGCCCGCTCGATAGAGAAGCCTGTTCTGAAGATACTTAAGAAATACGGTATCAAATAGTTCCGTCAGCTTCCGGAACCTCGAAAATGGAGAAATGGACCTTCCCGTAGGTCTTCTCCCTGAGGAAGTACGGCTCCGACGTAAACGAATATTCCCCCGGGTGCTCCAATATGAACCAGCATCCGGGGTTCAGTATCCCCGCCGACAGTACCTTCCTCGGAATGGTTTCCAGGCCCTCGATCGAATAGGGAGGGTCGGCGAAGACTATGTCGAACTTCTCATGGCAGATCTCCAGGAAATCGAACACGTTGGCCCTTACCATCGTAACGTTCCCAAGGCCCAGGCGGGCGGACTCGGTCTTTATGAACGAGGCGTTTTCCCTGGCCATCTCCACGCACCATACCCTGGAAGCTCCGCGGGAGGCGAATTCAAAGGCTATCGCCCCGGTACCGCCAAACAGGTCCAGGACCTTGAGTCCCTCAAAATCGTAGACGTTGTCCAGCACATTGAAAAGCCCCTCCCTCGCAAAGTCGGTGGTGGGACGTGCCTTGTAGCCCCTGGGAGGCAGTATGGACTTGCCCTTGAGAGTTCCGCCTATGATCCTCATATCTGTTCCACGCTCTTGAAATACCTGTAAAGCGACATTTCCTCATCAGCTTCCAACGGGGTACGGAAGCACACCGTAGAGACTTCCGGATTCATCTGCAACTTCTTGAGGGCCAAGAATATAAAATACTCGGCTGTGGTAAAGTCAGGAGCCCTGAAAACATTGGCCAGCAAGAGGTTGCGCCCCTGGGCTATAACAAGATGGAGCCAGCCGTCGCGGTATGAGGCGAGTATCTTGTTGTAGTCGCGGCAGAGCTTGATGCTGTCCAGCAGCCAGTACATTTCCGGAAGCACACGGCTCGGGCTCCCGTCGGAAAGGAGCACGGTCCTCGACAGCATCGCGGAAAGCGACTCCCCTATGTCCAGGGAATACACCAGCACTGCCGAGAATTCCGGCAAGGCCACATGGGAAACCCTGTCCCCGTCCTCCAGGTCCACCACCTCGGAAAGGGCCTCACGGCATTTGGCGGGATCGAAGAAACGGTCCGGAACCAGGGCGACCTTGGGCGTCAGCAGCGAGAGTTCAACAGAATCGTACCTGCGCTGGAATTCCGGCGCCGTAAACGCCTTGTCGGGCGAATGCCAGCGTGAAAACAAAGAATATCCACTCAAGGAAACCTGAATGGATATTCTTCCGGTTGCTGAAATACCGGCCATCGGGAAATCCTACTCCCAGTTACCGGCGTTGTTGTTAGGCGCCGTCACGCTGCCCACCTGAAGCCCCTCGTACTTGTTGGAGTTCTCCCTGTCCGCATCGAGGTTGATCCTAAGCTGGTTGTCCATACCCTTGAGGAGGGCCTTGTAAGGCATCTTTGCCTCGAAGAGAGGAACGTCCACGCCGGAAACCTTCTTTACGATGGCGTCCATGATAACCTCCTGTCCACCCGAGAACGGGATATACTTGAGAGAGTCGATGCAGAAATCCTCACGGCTCCTGAAGAGGGTATCCTTTACGGCAAGGGGAGTTGAGACCGAGAACACCAGCGGCTCGCCCTGACGGAAGAGTTCGAGGAGCTGCTCATTGGTAATCTTGCGGTTCTTCTTCTTGATGAGGGCGGTGTTGGCCACTGCCACGGAGTCATCCTGTGAACCGATCTGCATCACGACCTCCATCTTTCCGGTCTCATAGAAGAGCTTGAGGGAGTCGATGTCGGAGGTGAAACGGCCGGTTACGCCCTTGTAGGCGACTTCCAGGGTCCTGATATCCTTGAGCCTCTGGATGGCAACCTGCTCACGGGCTTCCTTCTCCTTGTTGAAGTTGACAGGCTTCATCACGCTCTTGTAGATGAGATACACGAGAAGTACGGCCAGGAGGGCCAGCAGGATCTCGACGATGATTTTGATCGCTTTCTTCATTATTATGGCTAGTTAATATTTCAAAAGTTCTGACAAAGTTATGAAAACGATTTATGAAATGCAATATTATTTGTAATTTTGCATTCCGAATCTTCATGCAGATGACAGGAATCTCCGCAACATCCGTTTCGTCCCTGGATTCCCTGATAGAAGGATGCACCAGGGCGGTGGTAACGGCACATGAACATCCCGACGGCGACGCCGTGGGGAGCACCTTTGCCATGATGCGGTACCTGAGGGACGTGAGGGGTTTGGATGCCACCGTAGTCCTTGCAGACGATATTCCTGAAAGCCTGAAGTTCATAGTCCCGGAAGAGGACCGGGAGCAGGTGCTTTCCGGGAAGGACTCCATAAACTCCGGCATCCTGGAGATAGCCTCGGCCGACCTGGTCGTCCTCATGGACGCCAACGGGTTTTCGCGCACCGGGGCAATCGCCGGCGCGCTCAGGGAGTCCACCGCCCGCAAAGTACTGGTGGACCACCATGTGGGGCCTGAAAGCGGAGACTTTGACATAGTCTTCTCCACATCGGAAACATCCTCCACATCGGAGCTCCTGTACTGGCTTATGATGGAGATGCCGGAGACCTCGGGCGATGCCGCCCTCCTGCCCCCTGCCGCCGCCTTTGCGATGATGGCCGGGATGACCACCGACACCAACAATTTCGCCAATTCCGTATTCCCCTCCACCCTTGAGATGGCCTCAGCGCTGATCGGCGCCGGGGTCGACAGGGAGTATCTCCTGGAGATGCTCTACAACCGCTACCGCGAGAACCGGCTGAGGGCGATGGGCTGGCTCCTCGGGGAGAACATGCACATCACCCCGGAAGGTGCCGCCGTAATGATATTAAGGCAGGAAGACATTTCCCGGTTCGATATCCGCGAGGGGGAAACCGAGGGGTTCGTAAACCTCCCGCTCGCCGTGGAAAACGTCCGGATGAGCGTTTTCATCAAGGAAGAGGACGGCCTTTTCCGGGTGTCCATCCGTTCCAAAAGGGGGACCTCAGCCCGGGAACTGGCCTCGGCCCATTTCCATGGAGGCGGGCATGAAAACGCCGCCGGTGGAAAGGTCTTCCCCGGTGACATTCCCTCGGGCGGAGACCTGGAAACCTACCTGTACAACATCCTGAAGGAGTTTTTGATATGATGCGTCCCTCAGTCACAGCCTTTTCCATCATGCTTGCCGCGGCCCTTCTGTCTTGCAGCAAGCAGAGCCTCCAGAACACCTACGACGCCCAGGAAAAGAAGATCGAGTCCTTTGCCTCGGCAAGGAACGGCATCGCCACATGCTACAAAGACGGCTCGGTAAGGGTGATAATGCAGGAAGGGCACACTGCCGACTCGCTCCTCTCCAACGGTGCCGTCACCTTCTATTATGCCGGATATGTCCTCAACGGAACCTCTGTATCCGCCAGGGACATGTTCGCCACCAACCGCCAGGTGGAGGCCGAGGCGGCCGGATGGGATCCCCAGGACGAAGACGCCTTCTCCCCCGTTACCGTGGCAATGGATTCAAACGACCTGATCGAGGGCCTCAGGAACGGGCTACTGGGAGTCAGGGGCGGCGAGGAATGTTATATACTGTTTTCAGGAAAACATGCCTACGGCAAGAGGGCTTTAGGCACGATTCCTGCAAAGTCTGCCCTGGTCTATCACGTATGGGTGGAAAGCATGACCAACGAATAGGATGAAAAAGTTTCACTACATAACAGCATGCCTGGCCGCGGCGGCCGTCTCCGCGGGCTGCGCAAAAACCGCAGAGGAGGCCACCAACGCCTCCACAAAAATGTATCTGGACGCATGGACCGGAGCCAACTATCCTTCCGCCACAGTCTCGTCAAAAGGATTGTATATACTTGAGGACCAGGTTGTTGGAAGCGGTGACCAATGGAATTCCGACAACGGTTTCGCAAAGGTCCTCTTCACCGAGACCGACATGGAAGGCAAAATCTACGATACCACCGACGAAGATCTGGCCAAGATTGCCGGACTGTACTCCAACAACGTCACCTTCGGGCCCAGGATATGGCTCATATCGGAAGGTTCATACGGAGTTTACGCCGGACTGGAGGACGCCCTGAACGGCATGAGGGTAGGCGGGACAAGGAAAGTCCTGGTACCTTCCTGGCTGATGACATACAAGCGTTACTCATCCGACAAGGACTACTATTCCAAGCAGACCAGCGCCACCAACACCATCTACACCATCTCCCTGCTGGACCAGTGTTCAAATGTCTATGACTGGGAGGTGGAGGACGTGGAAGCCTTTGTGGAAGAGCACATGCACGGAGTGGATTCCACTTACTACGGAGGAGATGAATCCGGCCTGAAATACGGTTTCTATTACGACAGGGTATCCGTGCCCGAAAAATGGGCCGACTATGAAATGCCCTCAGATACAGTTGTTTACATCAACTACACCGGCCGACTTCTCAGCGGCAAGGTCTTCGACACCACAATCGCCCAGACCGCAAAGGAACACGGGATCTACTCCCAGAGCAAGGATTACTCCCCCGTCCAGATAAACATAAAGGAAGACTACAACAACATCACCATGACCGCCAGCGAATCCAGCCTTATCACCGGATTCAAGGCTGCCCTGAAGATGATGCATCCCTATGAACATGGGAATGCGGCCTTCATTTCCACCCTCGGCTACGGCTATTCCGGAAGCGGATCCTCCATACGGCCCTTCACTCCCATCAGTTTTGAGATAACCCTGGTGGACAAACCATAGGAGCATGGCCGGAAGCGTTCCGACAGAGCTGGGAACCAAAAACATCAATTCCCTGATAAGAGAGTACGCCGTCCCGGGCATCATCGCCATGACGGCGTCTTCTCTGTACAATATGGTCGACAGCATCTTCATCGGCCATATACCCGGAGCCGGCGGACTCGCGATATCCGGGCTGGCGATCACCTTTCCGTTGATGAACATTTCCGCCGCCCTGGGAACGCTGGTGGGAGTCGGCGCTTCCACCATGATCTCCGTTCTGCTGGGCCAAAAGAACTACGCTGTTGCAAGGAAGGTCCTCGCCAACGAGATAACCCTCAACACCATAGTGGGAATCTTTTTCACGGTGGTGACCCTTCTTTTCATGGACCCCATCCTGACCTTCTTCGGAGCCAGCCCCAATACCCTGCCCTACGCCCGCGACTACATGGTTGTAATCGCACTGGGCAATGTCATCACCCACATGTACTTCGGGCTCAACAGCGTCATCCGCTCGGCGGGAAACCCCAACCTGTCCATGGTGCTTACGCTGTTCACGGTCATAACCAACGCCATACTGGACCCCATATTCATATTCACGCTGGGAATGGGGATCCGGGGCGCGGCAATAGCCACCATCCTGTGCCAGACGGCAGCCCTGGTGTGGTCCCTCGCCTATTTCAATGACAAGGACAAGGTCCTGCACCTTGACCGCAGGAGACCGTTCCAACTGGACTGGAGAATCGCCGAGGACTCCCTCGCCATAGGCATGGGTCCATTCCTGATGAACCTGGCCAGCTGCATAGTGGTCCTGTTCATAAACAACCGCCTCCTCCGTTACGGCGGGGACCTCTCGATCGGGGCCTACGGTATAATCAACCGCCTCACCTTCCTGTTTATAATGGTAGTGGTGGGATTCAACCACGGGATGCAGCCGATCGCAGGTTACAACTACGGCGCCAAGCTCTATTCCAGGGTGAGGGAGGTATATGTCAAGACCGCAGCCTGGGCTACCGCGGTGATGGTCCTGGGGTTCATCGTCTCGGAATTCCTGCCGGGAATCGCTGTGTCGGTATTCACCAACGACCCGGAACTGGAACGGATAGCGGCAGACGGCATCCGAAAGATGAATTTCGTCCTCCCGATCATTGGTTTCCAGATGGTTACGACCAACCTGTTCCAATGCCTGGGAATGGTGGGAAGGTCCATTTTCCTGTCGCTGTCAAGGCAGCTCCTCATCCTTGTGCCCTGTATCTATGCCCTGCCTGCCGCCCTGAATTCGGTGGACGGCGTATGGTACAGCTTCCCCATCTCCGATTTCCTCTCCGCCCTCATCACCGGAATATTCGCCATAAGCCTGTTGCGGAAGCTGTCGCGCCTGAAGGACGGTGAAACGGCGGTTTCCCTCGGAGGTGCCATGTCGGAAGACTATTCCCACAAACAGTATTCAAGGAAAAAGGAGGACCGATGAAAAGAATCTTCATAGCAGCCGCCCTTCTGCTGTGCACGACAGCCGCAATGTCGCAAGGCCTGAACGACCGGTTGTACAACAGCCTCTCGGACTTCCCCGACCTCCGGCCAATGGAGTCCAAGGTCGACAGTTTCATGCGGTTCTGGGACATCCGCGGCGCCTCCCTGTCGATAGTCCGGAACGATTCCCTGGTCTACTCCAAGGGCTTCGGCTGGGCCGACAAGGAGAAAGGCCTCCCCATGCAGCCCGGAAACCTGCTCAGGCTGGCCTCAGTATCCAAGCTGATCACCGCCATAGGCATTATGGTGCTTCAGGAAAACGGCCGCCTGAACCTCCAGAGCCCCGTTTTCGGGCCATACGGGATACTCAAGGGATACGACGGTTACATAACCGACGACAACTACTACCTAATAACGGTGGAACACCTCCTCCGCCACCAGGGCGGATTCACCAAACGGTTTGGCGACCCGATGTTCTCCACCCGCTCAGTCATGTCCAGATATGGCCTGAGGACTCCCCCCGACGCAGAGACGCTAACCCATTGCCTGCTTAAGGAACCGCTTGATTATGAGCCGGGCACATCGCAGTCATATTCCAATTTCGGATACCTGCTGCTCTCCATGATAATCGAGCAGGTCTCCGGCACGGACTACGAGACCTTCATCCGCCGGAACGTCATGGAGAAGGCCGGATGCCAGGATTTCCACATAGGCGGCATATACGAGAAGGACCGCCTCCCCGGCGAAGTGAAGTACTACATGCACAAGGAGGCCGAGCCGGTGAGTGAATTCAACGGCAGCGGAAACATGGTCACCCGGTGCTACGGCGGCAACGACATAACCGCCCTTTCCGGCGCCGGGGCATGGGTGGGTTCCACCCCGGAACTGGCCAGGCTGGTCTCCAGCATAGATGCAAAGATGCTGGTTCCCGACATCCTCACCCCGTTCAGCGTATTCCAGATGACGCAGTACTGGGACGAGGACACCTTCGGCCTGGGCTGGATTGACACCAACAAAGACGGAGAATGGACCCGTACGGGCTCATTCTCCGGAACGAACGCTATGATAAAGTATTATCCCGACGGGCAGTGCTGGATAATGGTCACCAACACCGGGACCTGGAAAGGGACGCTTCTGGCCAAGGACATCAGCGCCCTCTTCCGCTCCCTCCGTTCCCGCTACGGGAAAAATCTTCCCAAACAGGACCTGTTCCAGTAGGCCGCCTATTTCAGGAACCTGTCCGCAAAATCCAGGTAGCGCAGCCAGTCGTACAGGGCGATATCGTGCTTCCCGCGCCGGATATGGTATCCCATCCTGCCAGTCACCACCGGCTGCTCTATCCCCGGAGGAACATATGACGTAAAGCCCTCGTATCCGTAAAGGGCATATACCGGCGATGCCCCCACCAGTGAAAGATACTCTCCCTTGGGGTCGGCCCAGTTGTCTTCAGAGGCGCTGGCGACATATACCGGACGCGGGGCAGCCAGGGCGATGAGTTCATGCTCGTCGAACGGAAGGTCCCATTCGCGGCAGTTGTATTTCCTGTAATTGGTGCAGAACCAATGGGGGAACTTGTAGTTGATGATATCCACGGTCTCGCCTATCCTACGCCTGGAAATCGCGGCCCCGGAACAACCTGAACAGTTGGAAATCACCATGGCAAAACGGCGATCAGTGGCACCGGCCCAGAGGGCGGTCTTGCCAAGCCTGGAATGGCCGAACACTGCAACCTTCCCTTCATCTATATCCGGATCCTTTTCAAGGTAATCCAGGCAGAGCCTGAGGCCCCAGGCCCAGGCCGCCACGGTTCCCCAGGACTCGGCATCGCGCTCCTTCCCCTTGTCCAGCACGCCGTGCACCCCGTTTTTGAAGCCGTCGTCAAAATCCGGATCGATGTCGCCACGGTAGAAAGTAGCTACCGCATATCCCCTGGAAATGATCTCCTCCAGGGGCCAGCGGCTCTGGGAGGATCCCCTGTCGGGCCTTATCTGTTTGTTCCCGTATCCCTGCAGCCTGGCGGCAGAAGGCTTGAAGATGGCCGGATCGGTGGAGACCGTCCAGTTTCCCCAGAAATTCACTCCCAGGAAACATGGAGCCGGTTCATCCAAGCCGTTGGGCGTATAGATGAGCAGGACCAGCGAATCGGTCCACTCGCCGTCGAACGAGATGCTCACCTGGCGCCTGGTGGCCTTTGAGCCAAGGGCTGAGGAACTCTCCTCCAGCACATGGAAGAGTGTCCTTCTGGGAAGTTTCGGGCTTTCGCCGAACATCTCACGGGTGAACTGCTCCAGAATCTCCGGCCTGCGCCTGCGCGCCCACCTCCGGACTGTCCTGACAGGTCTTCCGGAAAGGGTCAGAAGGGGGTCAGGAAGGGAATACGGCTTGATGGCGGCCTCGTCATAAGAGACTTTCTCAGGGCTTCCCGCCGAGGGGGCCGCAATTGAAAAAACGGCGGACAATGCCGCCGTCAAAATGGTTAAACCAATCATAATCAATTACTTGACAAACATCGCAGCTTCTGCAATGGAATTGAGTTTGGTATCAACTGTATCGGCACGGCTGGCAAGCACGCAGGGTGCAGTGGTACCAACCAGCATTCCGGCCTGACGTACGCCGGTGGCAAGTTTGGAGTTGGTCTTCCAGAACACGTTGGCGCTCTCTATGTTGGGGAACAGGAGGCAGTCGGCATCGCCGGCGACGGGGCTCTGGAGTTTCTTGATCTGGACCGATTCAGGATCGATGGCAACGTCGAGGGCCAGGGGGCCGTCACCTATGCAGCCGGCGATCTGGCCGCGGTCGGCCATCTTGGCGAGCATTGCGGCCTCGATGCAGGCGGGCATGGAATCCAGCATCTGCTCGGAAGCTGCCACGAAAGCGATCTTGGGCTTTGCGATACCGAACGACTTGGCAACCTTCACCACGTAACCGGCGAGTTTCACCTTCTGGCGGAAATCCGGAAGCGGAATCACGGCCATGTCGGTGATGAAGATGAGCTTGGGGTAGTTGGGGTTCTCTATCACGCCAACGTGGCTCAGGACGCCCTTGGGAGGGAGCAGGCCGGTTTCCTTGTTCAGGATTGCACGGAGGAACTTGTCGGTGGAGCAGAGGCCCTTCATGAGGATGTCGCCCTCGCCGTCATGGACCATCTTGACGGCCTTTGCAACGGCGGTGAGTTCCACCTTCTCGTCAACGATGGTGAATTTGGATGCATCGAGTCCGTTCTTGACACAGACGTCGCTGACCATGTCGGCGTCGCCCACGATCGTCACCTCCACGAAACCCATTTCCACAGCCTTGTAGCAAGCCTCGATACTGTGCTCATCGACAGCCCACGCTGCCACCATCTTCTTGCAGATGCCCTTTGCCTTGAGCTCGGCATAAAGGTCGTTGAATGTCTTGATCATATCTGTTGAAAATTGTTTTCAGGGGTTATGTCAGTCAACCTGATCCATTACCAGGTGCATGGTGTCGCGGGCGATGACGAGTTCCTCGTCGGTGCACACGAGGGCAGCCTTGACCTTTGAATCGGCCGTGGTGATTATGGCATCCTCACCGCTGGCGAGGTTGGCCTCGTAATCCACCTTGAGCCCGAGGTACGAGAAGTTCTCCAGGACCCTTCTGCGGAGGCGGCTGTTGTGTTCACCGATTCCGCCGGTGAAGCAGATGAGATCCACGCCGTTCATCGCCGCTACGTACATGCCGATGTTCTTTATGAGGTCATACGACAGTTTCTTGAACACGAGCTTTGCCTTGGGGTCGCCGCCGGTGGCGAGATCGTTCATCTCGCGGGCGTCGGAAGTCTTGCCGGAAAGGCCCAGGAAGCCGCTCTTGCGGTTGAGGATGGTGCTCATCTCATCCGGGGTGCAGCCCAGCTTCTTCATGAGGTAGAGGACGGCGTTGGCGTCGATGTTGCCCACGCGGGTTCCCATGATCATACCCTCGAGCGGGGTGAATCCCATGGAGGTATCCACGCACTTGCCGTTCTGGATGGCGCAAACGGAACTGCCGGCGCCGATGTGGCAAGTGATTATCTTTGATTCGTTTACGTCCAGTCCGGCGAGCGCGGCACCCTTTGCCGACACAAACTGGTGGCTGGTGCCGTGGGCGCCGTAGCGGCGTACGCGGAACTTGTCGTAATACTCGTATGGAAGGGCGTACATGTAGGCGTACGGCGGCATGGTCTGATGGAAGGCGGTATCGAAGGTCACCACCTGGGGGACCGAAGGCAGGGCGTCCATGATGGCATGGATGCCAAGGAGATGGGCCGGGTTGTGGAGAGGGGCAAAGTCGCAGCAGAACTCGATCTTGGAGAGGACGTCGTCGTTGACGATAGCGCTGGACGAGAAGAACTCGCCGCCCTGGACTATCCTGTGGCCAACGGCCTCTATGTCTTCAAGCGATTCAAGGACACCGTTCTCACCGGTCAGGGCCTCAAGGATGAGACGCATTCCCTCTTTGTGGTCAGGGATAGGTATCTCCTTGACAATCTTATCCTTGCCGGAAGGGGCATATTGCAGAATCCCCATAGGAAGGCCTATCTTCTCGGCCACGCCCTTTGCGATGATGTCATAGACGGTGTCGCTTTTCATGTCCAGCAGCTGATACTTGATTGACGAGCTGCCGCAGTTGATTACCAGAATTATCATATTACAAGGTTTCAGTTTCAGTATTGTTAAACCAAAAAAATAACCTGTCTCGGTTCTCAGACTACGGACCTTCGGTCCTATCCCTCCCAAAACCTTCGGTTTCGGGCCCCTCCCACTTACGCTGCGTGGGTGCAGACGGTCTTCGAACCGAACAGGTTACTTTTTATCAAAAGCATACAAAGTTAGGTATTTTTTATCTAATTTAGCAGCAAATCGGTGTAAAATGGATGAGGGGTGGAAATTTGGAGGGCTTGCACTCGCTTTCGCTTCGGGGACAGCCCTCGGAGCGGGGCTTACAAGGGCAGGCATGCCGCCCTCGGCCATAACCCTTTTCCCGGAGGTTCCGTTCGTCTTTCTGGCCTGCCTGCTGCTATTTCTGATCCTGGTGTTGAATAAAAGGGGCACAGTTCCTTACGTATTGCTGTGCCTGGCATTCGCCGCGGCCGGAGCAAGCGGAGGTGCGATAGCATCTGCAACGGTCGGGACGTCCTCTCCGGCAATTGTCACCAGGGCAGGGACGGCTTTCCGGAGCCATATCGACCGGCTGCCGTTCAATGAGGCCGGACCGTTGGTGAAAGCCTTCCTTTCAGGCGACAGGAGCGGCCTCTCCAGCCAGACCGTCAAGGCGTTCCGCAGCAGCGGGGCATCACACCTGCTGGCACTTTCAGGCATGCACCTGGGAATAATCTACCTGATTGTTTCAAAAGCGGGGACGGTGCTAGGCAACAGCCCGGTTTCCAGGAAGTCAAGGTCGCTCTCGGCCATTGTGCTGTCAGGGATTTTCACCCTGGTGACCGGTGCTTCGCCCTCCATTACAAGGGCCTTCCTGTTCATCCTGCTCAGGGAAACGGCAATCATGACGGGACGGTCCCGGAGCGGAGCGGGCCTGTTGTCAGGCGCCCTGACTATCCAGCTTGTGATAATGCCGGAGGCTATACTTTCGGTTGGATTCCAGATGTCCTATGCCGCAGTTGCCGGTATAGTCCTTCTATACGGTCCGCTGTCAGGGCTCTATCCGGGGAAAGGGCCCATAAAACGTATTTGGGACGCTGCCGTGCTCGCCATTTCATGCCAGGCCACAACCGCGCCAATAGCGTGGCTGTACTTCCATGCCTTTCCGCGCTACTTCCTGATTACCAATTTAATGGCTATACCGCTCACCACCGCACTGATGACGGTTTCAATAGTGGCCGTGATCCTCTCCGCCGCCGGACTGCATCCGCCGCTGCTGTTCCACGCCGCAGACTTCCTCGCCCGAATCCTCATCTCAGTCCTGGAGACCGTAAGCTCAATGTGACACCTTGAATCCCGGGCTGGCCCATTCCTTCATGGTACCGGCACTGTCGTAGATGAGGTAACCCTCAAGGGTGCTGTCGGATAGGATCAGCGACTGCGCCCCGCTGTAGCCGAGCACCATGCAAAGGGTTGCCAGGGCGTCGGCCGTTGCAGCGTCCGGGGCCACGACGGTGGCGCTCAGGAGACTGTCGGTGACGGGATACCCCGTGCGGGGGTCGATGGTATGGGAATACTTCCTGCCGTCTTTCACATAGAACTTGCGGTAATTGCCGGAAGTAACTATCCCTACGGGTGTTACAGGCGCTTCCCATATCCCGTCAAGGTCTTTGCCGGGGCTGTCGTTGCCGTCGTAGGGACGGTCCACGCCAACGTTCCACGGCTTTCCCGAAGGGTTCACCCCCTCGCAGAAAATCTCTCCGATGTCAACCAGCATGTCCTTAACCCCAATCGAATGAAGATACGAGGCAACCAGGTCGCAGGTATAGCCCTGGGCCACAGCGTTGTAATTGAGCCGTGGCGGTGTATCGCCATTCCCGGGAAGGACAAGGTCGGCCCCTGAAAGCGTCCCGTCCGGAGCGACTGCCTCATCCATTGAATCCTTCAGCCGCCGCATCCCGCAGGTGAGGAGTATCTTTCCAACCGCCTCGGCAGAAGGCAGCGAATCAGTGGTAAAGCCAAAGCCCCAGGCATCGAAAAGGGGGCCTGCAGCCACGTCCAACGCTCCTTCCGACCTCCGCGCCCAGTCCTTGGAAAATGAATACATGTCCTTGAACAGGGCATTGGGAGCCACCTTCTCCCCGCGGTTGAAACGCGACAGCATGGAGCCCTTGTTATATCCCGAAAGGGTGGTGTCTACAAGCGTGAGTATGGAGTCGACGGCGTCACGGATGGCCTCCGGAGACTCCTTTACTCCGGCTACATTCATCTTGACCGAATAAGTCCCGCCCTGGGCATATCCAGAGATCTGTATGTAACGGGGCCTTTCCGAGCAGGCGGCCAACACGCAGAGAACTGCCGTAATTGCATAAAAATACCTTGGAAATCGCTTCATCTGGCAAAGAGTTTGCGTAAAGATAGGAGTTTTCCGCGAAAATCACCATATTTGCATGATTGCGTCATACAAAGACATGAGAATATTCAAGAAATACATCCTGCTGGCGGTGGCCCTGATGGCCATGGCCGCAATTTCCTGCAAGAAAGACAAAGAGACCGAGGCCCTTCCGTCGCTCGACGGTTCCGTATACTTCTCGCTCCCCAAATACGTCCGCGCATCCCAGAAGATCACCTGCAGGCCCCATGGTGCCATCCATCCCGACGGGAAAGGGATCGGCTACTACTGGAAGGTTCCCGTGATTTCCCAGAAGGCCGACACGGTCAAGAAAGAGAACCAGGACGTGGAACCCGCATTCGCGTTCTCCGCCCCCATCGACACCGTCGGCTCATTCACGGTAACCTGCACGGCCTTCGCCACAGGATATTACTCCATTTCCACCTCCGAGACGTTCACGGTAGTGAATCCGACCATGGGCACGAGCCTCTCTGATACAGGAATCAGCATGGGCGATCCGCATTTTACCGACACCCGCACATCCTCACCCCCCAACGAGAACGTTTATTTCACGGCCACTGCCGGCGGCAAGACATGGATGCGCAACAACCTGGCATGGACCGGTGCCGGAATCCCCTTGGAAGGGTGCATGGTAATGTCTTACCCGATGGGACGGTTCTACACCTGGGAGGAGGCCATGTCGGCCTGTCCAGACGGCTGGGACCTGCCCTCGGACCAGGACTGGGCGGCACTTGCCGGAGAGGCGGCCGAAAAGGAATACGGCACCCTGACCACCTTTGAAGGGGCTGCCGGCCCGCTCATGGTCTCAGCCTGCTTCAACGGTGACCCCATGTGGGAATTCTGGCCTGAAGTAAAGAAGACCGACAAGGTCGGATTTGCGGCCATCCCCGCCGGATACGCCACTTTAAGCGGTGAAAGGGCCACTTTCAGCGGCCTCAACAACTACGCCGCCTTCTGGACCTCGACCGAGGATCCGTCCGACTCCGGAAAGGCAGTCTACCGCTACATCAACGTCAACCGGAACGACATCTACGTAGGCAAGGGCGACAAGAAATCGTTTGCAGCCTCCGTGCGCTGCGTAAAGAAATAGGGAAGCTTTCCGCTCCCCTATCTTAAATCCGTGATTACGAATGATTTACTCAAGGACTTCACGTCAAGCGTGAAGTCTTTTTTGTCTCCGGAAGCATCCTTAAAGACAATCCCCGAGATGGAAAAGACGGCATAGGTCTTCTCGTCGAAGGTCACCTTCAGCTTCAGGCTGTCCCTGCCCTGCGAGAGTACCTCCAGGGAAGATGAAAGTTCCTTGTACGAGGAGATGATAAGGGCCGGATTCGCAATGATATCATCCGCCTCCACTGTCTCTATCAGGACTTCCTCCGCCTCGCGGTCGACGGACCAGCGGGTCTGCCCGTCGCTGTATATCTCTATTCCGAGGCCGGACAGGTTGTAGGCGTTGTCCTCGACGGTCATTTTCCCTGAAGTGACCTCACTGAGGGGTTTCCCGTCCTTGGAGAGGGAATAGGTATAGTCGAAAACCACCCTGTGCCCCGGAACCTTGTCCAGAAGCGGAATGCTTATCTGTGCCGAGGCTCCCATGGCGGGGAGCAGCATTGCAGCTATGACGGAAAACAGTTTCATCTTTCTTCCTCCTTACTTTCCGAGGAAGGCCTTCAGGATGCCGTCAAGTTCGGCAAAATCCCTCACCAGCACTTCCCTGGGCTTGGATCCGGCCTGGGGACCTACGATTCCCGCGGCCTCAAGCTGGTCCATTACCCTTCCTGCCTTTGCATAACCCATGCCAAGACGGCGCTGAAGGTCGGAAGTGGAGCCTCTCTGGGTGGAAACTATCAGCCTGGCAGCCTCCTCGAAGCGCTCGTCCAGCTGCTTCATGTCAATCATGCCGCCACCTCCTTCATCCCCGGCATCGGGCTCGGGTTCGGGAAGGTAATAAGGGGTATTGTAACTGCGCTTGTAGCCTTTCTGGCATCCGACGCTCTCCGTGAGTTCGATTATCTCGTCGTTGCTGATGAAGCCGCACTGGACCCTTTCCATCTCGATGCCGCTGTACAGCAGCATGTCGCCCTTGCCGATGAGCTTGTCGGCTCCAGGGGCGTCGAGTATCGTGGCGGAATCCACCCTGGAAGTGACCCTGAAGGCGATCCTCATGGGGAAGTTGGTCTTGATCAGGCCGGTGACCACGTCCACCGTAGGCCTCTGGGTGGCCAGTATCACGTGGAGGCCGGCGGCACGACCCTTCTGGGCAAGACGTATCACGGAAGTGGTTATGCTGCGGGCCAGGGCCTTGGATTCGGGTCCGGCGCCCACCGACATTGTAAGGTCGGCATACTCGTCAACAACAACCACTATGTAAGGCAGGAACCGGTGTCCTTCGGAAGGAAGGAGATGACGGTCCTTGTACTTCTCGTTATAGAGCTTTATGTTGTTCACCGTGGCACGGCTGAGCAGTTCGTAGCGCTGGTCCATCTCCACGCAGAGCGACTTGAGGACCTCGGCCGCGGCCTTGGCGTTCTTCACGATGGCGTTGTCCTTCTCGTCCTGCTCGCTGGCCGCCGACGGCAGTACGGCGAGGTAATGATTGAGCAGCTTGCCGTACGCCGAGAACTCCACCATCTTGGGGTCGATGAACACAAACTTGAGCTCCGACGGATGCTTGGAGTACAGCAGCGAAGCCACTATCACATTGAGGCCCACAGACTTACCCTGCTTTGTAGCACCGGCTACCAGAAGGTGCGGGGCATCGGCCAGGTCAAAGACCTTGACCTTCTGCGTGATGGTATAGCCTATGGCTACGGGCAGTTCGGCCTTGCTCTCGCGGAAGGCGGGATCGTTCAGGAGCGCCTTCAGCGGCACTATCGACGGAGAGTCATTGGCCACCTCGATACCCACCGAGTCGGAGAGGGTAACCACCCTCACTCCCCTGGCATTCAGCGACATGGCTATATCGTCCTGAAGGTTCTTTATGGCCGAAATCTTCACTCCGGGGGCCGGATAGACCTTGTACAGGGTGACCGTGGGACCCACTATGGCCTTCACGTCCACCACCTGGATCTTGTAGTTGGCGAGGGTAGCCCGTATCTTGTTGTTGTTGCGGACCAGTTCCTCCTGTGATACCTCCCTGCGGGAAGACTCGTAGTCACCGAGTATATCCAGCGACGGGAAACGGTACTGAGGAAGTTCGTCACGGTTGTCGATACGCGGAAGGTCCTTCTTGACCTCGGCGCTGAGGGTATCGTCGGTAATGACCTCAAGGCCCTCGTTTTCAGATTGTTCCGGATTGGACGGAGCTTCATCCTCCCGGGATGACACCACGATATCGGGCTCCGGCTCCGGTTCGGGATCGGGGTAGGACGGGATTGCATAATCCTGCCATGCCGGCTCCGGATCATTCTCCTCATCAACCGTCTGGGCCACCTCCTCGACGCCATCCATATCAATCTCCTGTCCGTAGGAAGGATCCTTCTGCATCGTTATCATAAGATAGAACCTCCGGCTGAGCAGCATCAGGAAAAGGCAAATCAGCACCAGGATGGCGAGTGCGGTAAGGATAGGACCCACAAGATTGGCCGACCAAAGCACCACCGTCGAGCCAAAACGGCCTCCCAGGCCACTGCCGAAGGCATTCGCTGCCCCCACGAGGGGCGACAGGAAAGCCAGCACCAGCGAAGCCAGGAAGGTACCGGAAAGGGCTATCACCAACGGTTTGAGGACCGGAATCGAAGATTTCCGGGAAAGCATCTTGACGCACCAGAAAACCAGCAGCGCCACCAGTCCGAGAGCAGCCAGGCCGAAGTCTTTCCCCACCAGGAAATTACCCCAGCGGACTCCCAGCTTGCCTCCGGAATTGCCGGCCTTGAGGGTCTGGCTCATCATCTCGGGATCGCCCAGGAGGCTCTGGTCGGTTTTCCAGGAAAAGAAATACGACACCACCGAAACCAGAGTGAACACCGTAAAGGCGACCAGGACAAGACCGCACGCGAATACGATCTTCTCCTTCCTTTCCTCGGATATCTCGGGAATCAGGGACTTGAAGTCCGGTTTCTTGAAGAACTTTCCCATCAGCCCTGCTTGTTCTTTTTACGGTTACGGTTATTGCGGTTCCTGCCGTT
>JAEEGL012061739.1_pt1 | contig 22704 bp, 20 predicted proteins | sample 9134231 | NCBI WGS metagenome assembly JAEEGL01 (sample SAMN16246548, study PRJNA631951) | gut metagenome | biome: gut microbiome; feature: rumen; material: fiber-attached | host: Bos | place: Iran: Karaj | collected 2018-10 | reverse complement strand
AGGAACTCTTCAAAGGGAACACCGGAGAGACGTTCCACCAGCAGCGCCAGCAGATTGTAGCCGGTGTTGGAGTAATGCAGGCCGTCCCCCGGAGCAAAGTATGGTTTAGCCTCGGTTTCGCAGAGGAAGCGCAATATCTCGTCGTTGCCTGGCACACGCTTTTCTTCCTTCCAGATCTTGATGAACCAGTCCGCATCATCAAAGTAATCGGGGATGCCGCTGGTATGGGTCAGCAGATGCCGTACCGTCACACCCGGATACGGGATCTCTGGGAAAAACTGCGTGATCTCGTCCTCAAGATGCAGCTTTCCTTCCCGAACCAGCAACATGACCGCTGCCGCTGTGAACTGCTTGGTGACGGAAGCGAGCTGGAAGATCGTGTCCTCCGTGATCGGCAGTGTATCTTCGGGATCCCGGAAACCGAGAACGCCCTTGGATACGATCTCGCCCTTTTCGGCGTAGAGCCATGCCCCGTTGAAACTGTCCTTTTCGTTCATCACTTGTGCCAGGCTTTGCATCATAGCATTCTTATCCATAAGTATATTTCTCCCCTTATTCTTTTGCGTTTTTGTAGATCTCACAGGAGATGTCGTTCATTGCCTCGTCTGCAGCCGCCGTAACGTTGTTGTACATCACGGCGACGCAGGTCTCATTCTTGAGGGAAAAGACCCAGCTGGTCAAAAAGCCCCAGTTCTCTCCCCCGTGACCGGCAACGCTGTCTTTGCGTGCTTCTGATTCCCATACGTCCAGGCAGAGGCCATATCCATCCATGATAGGCGTCATCATGCGCTGCGCAGTTTCCTTTTTGAGTAAGCCGCCCTCCCGATAACTTCTGGAAAGAGCAAGACCAATTTTTACAAGCTCTGTGGGTGTCGTCCACAGACCAGCAGCAGCGTGCTCGGGATAATAGTGATAGCCGTGCTCAGGGTCTTCCTTCTCGGCAAGTCTAAATCCAAACGCGGCGTTTGTGACATGGTCTTCGTCAAGCGGCTGGAAAAAACCGGTGCGTTTAAGATCCAGAGGCTCGGCAACCTCCTTCTGGAAGGCATCACGAAGCGTGGTCCCCGTAATGCGTGTAAATGCGAGTTCAGCCAGGGTTATGCCGCCGCCGGAGTACATGTGTTGTTTACCGTAAGGACGAATCCTTCTGAGTTTTGGCGTATTGCCTTTGCCATTCAGCACATCCTCGAGCGTGAGAGGTTCATGATCCGCCCGGTAACCAGGGAAGCCGTGGATGTTGAAGCCTGCAGTGTGGCTCAAAAGGGCGGGAAAGGTCATCGGACCTTTCTTGACAAATTCAGGTACGATGCCGGAAATGTCTGCGTCAAGGTCGATGAGATCCTTCTCCATATATCGGAGCAGCGTCAGAGCGAACATGGGTTTAGAAACAGAACCCGCCTGGAACAGCATGTCCGGGTTCACCGGGAAGTCTTCGCCGTAGCGTCCGCTGCCGGCACAATAGGTGAGAAAATCACCGTCTCCGCTATGCACTGCAATGCTTACGCCGTAGCCCTTCCTGCCTCTGATGCGCATGGCTTTATCCACATCGACGCCATAGATATTTTTGATGATCCGGTTTGGACCTTTGAGCATACGCATCAGCACAGCCTCACCGCCATCGATGATGCCAGTCTCCCGGAAACCGGCTTTATGGTAGATGTGCATGCCCAGCTCGTTCTCCGGGGAGGTGGACAGGAATAGCCGATCTGCACCGTTTTCTTTGAAGTATTTGATAATCACCTGAAGAGCCGCCTGACCATATCCTTTGCCCTGTTCATTTTTGTCTATCATGAAGCGCCAAAGCCAGTAGCGATCGTCCTCGTCCTCATCTTCCGGGTTGAAGGCAAACATACAGAAACCTACCAGTTTCTCGTCTGCATAGATGGCAAATGGCCGGGCAACACCGGGCTGCTCTTTATTCGTTTCCTCCGCTTCATTCAACGAATAGTCATTCGTTGCGACGAAAAGCTGGTCTTCCCGTACGGAAAGGGCCAGAACAGCTTCTCTGTTATTATCATTGATAGGTTCCAGTTTTATTATCATAAGTAACTTTTCTCCTTGATTATGTGATCTGGCATGAATTGTTCCAGTATTATTGTGGTTACTGAAAATAGGCACAAAAATACCGCAGCGAAGCAGCTTCCGTCGTGGCTGCATCCTGCGGTTCCCACTATTAGAAGTTACCAAAAAAGCGGTGCACCAATAAGCGGGGCAATTCCCCGCCGCGTTCTGCACCTTTATTCAGTTATCAAGCGATCGTAATAACCATCGGTTACGCACCTTTCTTGATTTTTCTATATTATACCTGCAAATGCTGCCAGCTTCAATTCTGAAGAGTTTTCTTTGCTGTATAAAATAAGATTGCCGTCCTTGTTAAGACAGCAATCCTATGATGGCGGAGGGTGCAGGATTCGAACCCGCGTGGGCTTGCACCCTAACGGTTTTCAAGACCGCCCCGTTATGACCACTTCGGTAACCCTCCATATAACGGGCTAATGCCCGTAACAGTTATTGTACACGATTCAGACCGTATAGTCTACTACCGAAATTTCTTTTCCACCACGAATATATACACGTTCAACCCTTCTGGAGATCCCGCAGAGGATTTCATAATTGATCGTGCCGGACAAAGCCGCAATATTATCCGCACCGATCGGACAATCCGAGCCGAACAGTGTCACCGTATCCCCTTCGTGGACATCTACACCCGTGACATCGATCATCATCTGATCCATGCAGATATTTCCGACGATGGGAACGACTGCATCATTGACGAACACGTAACCTTTGTTTGAAAGTGCACGCGGATAGCCATCTGCATAGCCGACCGCTACAGTTGCGACTCTCATAGGATCAAAGCAGGTATACTTTCTACCGTAACCGATTGTTTCACCAGGAACAACATCTTTTACCATCGAAATGGTAGAACGCATAGACATGACCGGGCGCAGATCGATCTGCTCCATCGGTTCACCGTTCGGGCTGCAGCCATACATAACGATCCCCGGCCTGACCATTGTATGATGATAAGAGGGAATCATCAGCATTGCCGCACTGTTGCAGCAATGCACCTGGTCAAACTCGATCTTTCGCTGCTTCAGGAGCCAAACCACGTTCGAGAACCGATCATGCTGAAGGCGGGTAAAAGCTTCGGATTGTTCGTTATCCTCATCAGCAACGGCAAAATGTGTAAAAATGCCGGTCGCCCTGAGTCCGGGAAGGAAGCAGGCTTTGGATATCTCAAGTGCACACGCCTCATCATCAACAGCGGAAAAACCAATCCGGCTCATACCGGTATCGACCTTGATATGCATCTCGACAGTCACGCCTGCCTCTTCAGCAGCCTTGCTCAGTTCCCTTGCGTAGTCCATACCGAAAACCGTCTGGGTTACACCCATCTCAAACAACTCTGCTACCCGTTCTTCAGGCGTATACCCAAGGATCAGGATCGGGTGCGTAATCCCTGCTCTCCTGAGCCTTCGCGCTTCAAGAATATTAGAAACCGCATACCAGTCCGCTATATCGGATATCGCTCTTGCGATCTCCACATCGCCATGTCCGTAAGCGTCCGCCTTTACAACTGCCATCAGACAGACCTGATCTTTAAGCATGCCCTTCAGTTGCTCACAGTTGTGGCGAAGATTATCCAGATCGATCTCAACCCAAGTCCTTTTGAGCTTGTCCATTTCCTCATCCTCGGCAACAGAAATCAATTGTTGAATCCTGGCATTATTTTACCATCACGTTCGACAGTTTTCCACCAAAACAGACCGGCTGATCGCAGCCGGTCTGCCCTCGGATTGCTGAACTTATTTCACAAAAACAGGAAGTACTTCGAGATAGAAAATATCATCCCTGCCTGCAGCCTCGCCTTCAGCAAGAACCGCGCCTTTTCCTGCGACGATACCGCCGGCCTGCTCAACGAGGGATTCAAGTGCCATAAGGGAACCGCCGGTGCTGATGACGTCATCGACGATCAGAACGCGTTTGCCTTTCAGAAGGTCAATATCCGACTGATCAAGCCAAAGGGTCTGCTTCACGGCAGTAGAGATGCTCTTCACTTCCACTGCGATCGGGTCGTGCATATAGAGTTTTGCCATTTTGCGGGTCACAACATAGGGTTTTCCGCACTGTCTGGACATTTCATATGCAATCGGGATGCCTTTCGACTCAGCGGTGACGATGATATCGAAATCCGGAGCTTTTTTCAAAAGCTCTGTAGCGGATGCGACTGTGATTTCTACATCGCCGAACATGATAAATGCGGCGATGGAAAGATGCTCATTTACAGGGCAGATCGGCAGGTCGCGCTTGAGGCCGGCAAGATGCAGTTCATAAGTTTCCATGATCCAACTCCTAATTCTATTTAATCAACTATTGTTCAGCCGGCTGGCCAAGTGAAAGGTCTTCCGGCCATAACATGAAAATGAAGGTGCGGCACGCTCTGTCCGGCGTCTTCGCCGCAGTTTGAAACAACACGGAAGCTTGTAATACCCAGCTCCGATGTCAGTTTCGCGATCAGTTCAAAAGCTTTTGCCACAACAGCACTGTTTTCGCCTGTTACAGCGGCACAACTTTCGATATGCTTCTTGGGAATGACGAGGAAATGGACTGGTGCCTGAGGAGCGATATCATAGAAAGCCAGCAGCTCCTCATCCTCGTACAGTTTGTTCGAAGGGATCTCCCCACGGGCGATCTTACAAAACAGGCAATTATCCATAACGTTCTCCTTATTTCTGCAGCATGTTTCTCACGGCGTCAAACGCATCAGAAATCTTCTCAGGCTGTTTGCCTCCTGCCATCGCGAGGTCATCCTTGCCACCGCCGCTGCCGCCGACGGCAGTCGCCGCTGCACGGACCATTGCACCGGCTTTGAAACCTTTTGCAACCGCTTCCTTGCTGCTTCCGGCACAAAGGGTCATCTTTCCGCCGCTGACAGAAATAAGCAAGGCAACCGCTCCGGGTGTTCCATCCCTGAGCGCAGAGACCATGTTCCTGAGTGCGTTCGCATCGGTCTCACCTAAAGCGGCATGATAGAATGTGATCTCCCCGAACTGCTCCGCGCTGCTCCGGATATCTTTCAGAGAATCGGAATTCTGTCTATCCTTCATCTTGGAGAGTTCATTTTCCATGCTCTTCAGCTGAGCCATCACTGTGACCGCCTTATCAGGCAGTTCCTTCGGAGCTCCTGCCTTAAGCGCCGCCGCAGTCTTCTCAAGCAGTTCACGCTGCTCAGCAAGAACACGCAGCACTCCTGGTCCGGTAGTTGCTTCGATACGGCGGACACCTGCGGAAGCCGAGCCTTCACTGAGAATACAGAAGAGCCCCAGTTCACCGGTATTTGCAGCATGAGGCCCGCCACAGATTTCAAACGAATACTCGCCCATTTTATAGGTGCTGACTCTCTCGCCGTATTTGCTTTCGAAAAGACCGATAGCTCCTTTTGCTTTGGCCTCTGGAACAGTCATCTCCTCGCAGACAACGGGAACGGCGGCAGTAATGGCTTCATTCACAAGGCGCTCCACTTCGGAGATCTCTTCCGGCGAAATCTTCCTGCCGAAAGAGAAGTCAAAGCGCAGGCGTTCAGAAGTAATGAAGGAACCTTTCTGAGCGACTTCATCACCAAGCACCTTACGAAGTGCTGCATGAAGCAGGTGAGTTGCGGTATGCAGCTTTGCTGTATCCTCGTTCCGTTCTGCCAAGCCGCCTTTGAAAGAACCTTCTTGTTTGCTGATCTGCTGATGCGTACGGAAAGCCTCATCGAATCCTTCAGCGTCCACAGTGAGTCCTTCTTCAGCTGCCATCTCTTCGGTCAGTTCCAGAGGGAATCCGTATGTGTCGTAAAGATGGAATGCCTGAATACCGCTGATCTCAGTTTCCGGTTTGGCGGATGGATCCTTCTCCAATGCAAGTTCATTTCTGCGCCGGATCTCCGCAACGCATTTCCCGAACTCTTTTGTTCCTGTTGCCAGCGTGACATCAAAGCGCGCCGCTTCCTTCAGGATCTCGTCGAGGATGTAGCCTTCCTTTTCAACAAGGAGCGGATATGCCTCGTCGTAGATCTGTTCGATAAAAATGCGGCTGATCTCTGCCAGAACAGAGGAATCCAATCCCAACTGTCTGGTATAGCGCATAGCACGGCGCAGAAGACGGCGAAGGATATAACCTGCTCCGACATTGGAAGGAACGATACCGTTCACGTCGCCGATGAGCATGGTGGAAGTGCGGATGTGGTCCGCAACGATACGCATAGCTTTCTGGGCGGCGGCATCATTGTCGTAACTGAGGCCGGATTTCTTCTCCAGATACTCGATGACCGGCAGGAAAAGGTCGGTCTTGTAGCCGTCGGTCAGTCCGTTCAGGAAAAGCAAAAGCCGGTCCAGGCCGAAGCCGGTATCCACATTCTTGTTTGCCAGAGGTGCATATCCGTCCTCTGTCTTCATATACTGCATATAGACGTCATTCCCGACTTCCACATATCTTCCGCATCCGCAGCTCGGGCCGCAGTTCGGACCGCATGGCCTGTTATGACGGGGATAGAACCACTCGTTATCCGGTCCGCATGGCGTTCCGGTAGTTCCTTCCAGTTCCCACCAGTTGTCCGACTTGGGCAGATAGAAAATGTGTTCCGGAAGAATTCCGACATTCTTCAACAATTCAGCGGTCTCGTCATCTCTTGGCGCGGCATCGTTGCCTTCAAAAACAGTGGAGCAGATCTCTTTTCCGTCCATACCGAAGACTTTGGTAAGGAGGTCATAACTCCATTGAGTCTTTTCCTTTTTGAAATAGTCTCCCAGAGACCAGTTTCCCATCATCTCGAAGAACGTGAAGTGCGTAGGATCTCCGACGCTCTCGATATCCACAGTGCGAACGCAGCCCTGTACGTTGCAGAGCCTTTTTTTGCCGGACGGATGTTCCTTGCCGAGCAGGTATGGCATAAGCGGCTGCATACCAGCCACATTGAACATAACTCCGGTAGTACCATCACCAATTAGCGAGACAGCGCCAATATTGAGATGGCCACGCTCTTCATAAAAGCGGATCCATGCATTTCGGAGTTCTTTAGAAGTGATCTTGTTCATTTTTTCTCCTTGTATCTTTATTTGGTAAAGAGGTAGAGATCGGCATCAGGATCTGAAATGAAACGGAGGGTATCTGTGCAACTGAAAAATCAGCAGAGTCCGGTAAAAAAATATAGACCTCCGCCCCAGACCGGGACGAAGGCCGTTACAAACGACATCCGCGGTACCACCCGCATTACACATTTCTGTGTCTCTCTCTGGTTGTAACGCACCGCTGCGCCGCAGAACGGAGAGCTCTGGAGACCGGCTCTCTCATCGTCACGACCCAGGGAATTCCCAGCCCCGCTTCCCACTCTCTGCAGGATCATCAGATAAGTTTTGTCTCCGTCTTCGCTCAAAAACACACTAGATATTTTATTGATTCCACGCCTTCTTGTCAACACAGGGAACACTTTCCGGATGCAAGATGCGGCAAGATTTCAGACCTCTCTGAATCCACGTCCGATAATCTCGCTGGAGTTCGTGATAATAATGAACGCATCCCGGTCTACAGACTTGGCATATCTGCGCAGGCGGACTGCATCCGCTCTCCGGCAGACTGTGACCAGCATCGTTTTTTTCCCGCCCGTATATGCCCCCTGAGCCTCGTACATCGTCACGCCATGGTGCAGTGTATTCATGATGAAGGCACTGATCTCATCCGGACAGGTCGTAACGATCGTAAACGCCTTACAGAGGTTTAACGATTCGATTACGTTATCAATCAAAAACGTCTTCAGAAAAAGACCCAGAATCGAATAGAGACCCGCCCCGATTCCGTTAATGACGAAATTGGAAGCCGCAATAGCGAAATCCGTAAGCAGAAGTGCCTTTCCAATGTCAAGCGTCGTATATTTCTGAAGAATCAGCGCAATGATATCTGTTCCTCCGGACGACGCATTGCATTCAAAAAGGATTGCCGAAGCAAATCCGGAAAGAAACATGGCGTAGAGCAGTTCCATCAACGGCTCATTGGTAAACGGATGCTCCATCGGAAAAAGTCTTTCCAGTGCAAAGTTGATTGTGGACAACTGAAGTGTGCACAGGATCGTCATTGCACTGCACCCTTTACCAAGAGTAATCACGCCAACGACAAGAAGCAACACGTTGATCAGGCCCATGTACTCAGCCTGTGTCATGATTGGAGCGGTTTTTGCGAGCAGGATCGACAGACCACTGACACCTCCGGTAGCAAAACTGTTCGGTGTCTTGAAAAAATAGATCCCTACCGCCATAAGAATAATGCCGATTTCCAACCGCGCCCAGTATTTCCAATCTTTCATGGCATATCCTCCAAATCTGGTACAACTTGATTATACTGACTGTTAGTCAGGATTTCCACACGAATCATTTTCCCTCGCGACATAAACAAAGACAAACCCTCAGCTATCCTGTATACTGAGAGCAGAATGATCAACATACTATTATAAGGAGGATCAAATGCAGGTCTCGAACGCAATTCAATATGTAGGTGTCAATGATCATAAAGTCGATCTCTTTGAGGGACACTATCATGTGCCAAACGGCATCGCCTACAACTCCTATGTCATTCTTGATGACAAGGTCGCCGTAATGGATACGGTCGACCGCAATTTTACCCATGAATGGCTGGACAACCTTGAAAAGGTACTGAACGGACGCCGTCCCGATTATCTTGTCGTACAGCACATGGAGCCGGACCACTCCGCCAATATTGAGACTTTTCTTAAGACCTATCCTGATGCCACACTCGTTTCTTCCTCGAAAGCGTTCGTGATGATGAAAAACTTCTTCGGGAAGGAACTCACTGAGCGCCAGCTGACGGTTGCGGAAGGAGACACACTTTCTCTCGGCTCACATGAATTTCATTTCGTCGCAGCGCCTATGGTCCACTGGCCAGAGGTATTGATGACTTATGAGAGTACGGAGAAAGTACTATTCTCCGCTGATGGATTCGGTAAATTCGGGGCTCTCGACGTTCAGGAAGACTGGGATGACGAGGCCAGACGCTACTACATCGGCATCGTCGGAAAATACGGCGCACAGGTCCAGAATGTCCTCAAAAAAGCAGCAACTCTCGAAATCAACACCATATGCCCACTCCATGGTCCAGTTCTTTCAGAAAATCTCGGAAAATATCTCTCACTCTACGATACCTGGTCTTCCTATCGCCCTGAGACTGAAGGTGTTCTCATTGCATACACTTCCGTTTACGGGAATACAAAAAAAGCAGTTGAACTCCTTGCAGATAAACTGAGAGCAAAAGGCTGCCCCAAGGTCGTCGTCAGGGATCTGGCCAGGACAGACATGGCCAAGTCTATCTCAGAGGCATTCAGATACAGCAAACTCGTTCTTGCCACAACAACATACAACGCCGATATCTTCCCGTATATGCGCGAGTTCCTTGAAGGTCTGAAAGAACGGAATTTCCAGAACCGCACAGTCGCTTTGATCGAGAACGGTTCCTGGGCTCCGATGGCTGCCCGTGTCATGAAGAGCATCCTGGAAGGCAGCAAAGCTTTGAACTATGCACAGCATTCCGTTAAGATGATGTCCGGTCTCTCACAGGAAAACAGAGATGAAATCGAGGCGCTTTCTGATGAACTGTGTCAGGAGTACCTCGCCCAGCAGGAAGAGACTGCAAACAAGAACGATCTTACCGCTCTGTTCAATATCGGCTACGGTCTGTATGTAGTAACCTCCAATGACGGGGCAAAAGACAACGGGCTGATCGTCAATACCGTTTCCCAGGTCACGAATACGCCGAACCGGATCGCGGTATGTATCAATAAAACGAACTACTCCCATCATGTCATCAAACAGACCGGCATCATGAACGTAAACTGCCTGTCTGTCGATGCTCCGTTTGATGTGTTCAAACGTTTTGGGTTCCAAAGCGGCAGAACAGCAGACAAATTCGAAGGCATGACAAAACTCTATTCTGATAATGGGCTCGTGTTCCTGCCCAACTACATCAACTCCTTCTTCTCGCTGAAAGTAGAGGATTATGTGGATCTGGACACCCACGGTATGTTCATCTGCTCCGTGACGGAATCCAGAGTGATCTCCAAGCGCGACACCATGACGTATACCTATTATCAGAATAATGTGAAACCGAAGCCGGAGGCTACCGGCAAGAAAGGCTACGTATGCAAAGTCTGCGGGTTTGTTTATGAGGGCGATGTTCTTCCCGATGATTACATTTGCCCGCTCTGCAAACACCCTGCCTCAGATTTTGAACCACTGCAGTAAATACAACAAAAACAGGCCGGCAAATGCCGGCCTGTTTTTTGCTTTTCCTCTTCAGTTGTGATAATCCGCATTTTTTTCAAACGAAACAAAAGGAAGCGGCGTCAGTTCACGAAGTGGATGCTCCCAAACAGAACCATCCGGACTGCAATCATAGACAGGAACATCAAAATTCGCACAGAATTCCGTCATGACCTGTCTGCAAGCCAGACAGGGCGGTCCTTCTTTTCCGGCATCTCCAGTACACACCGCAATCGCTTCAAATGTCCTGCAGCCCTCGGAAACCATCTTAAAGAGCGCGACACGCTCAGCGCACACCGTAAGGCCATAGCTCGCATTTTCGATATTGCATCCGGTATAGACCTTCCCATTCGAGCCAAGAACCGCAGCCCCGACCATGTAGTGGGAATACGGGCAATACGCCTGTTCTCTCGCTTTCCAGCCTTCAGCGATCAACTCTTCTTTTGTGACCATATCTCATCCCCCTAATCAAAATATTGTCCATGCATGGTTTGTTATTTTTTCCCGCAGAGCATGGCAGAATCCTTCAGGAAAAGGACTGATGCCTCTCCGGGCGTCATCAGCACATTTGCGGTACTGTAAAACCTTACTTCCTCGAATCCAAGTTCTTTCATTTCCTGAACGAACCGTTCCATATTTCCATAGTATTCCCAGGCAAAAACATCATGAATCGCAAACGAACCGCCTTTCTTCAGTACACGGAAGGCTTCTCTCAGCAGATCCTGATGATTGTGCCACTTGATAAAATGAAAAACATAATTGCTGGTCACAGCATCAAATGTCTCATCCGGGAAATTCAGTTTAGCTGCGTCCGCTTTGCAGAAAGTCACATTCCGGACCCCTTCCGCATCTGCGTTTGCCTCGCACAGTTTTTTCGAATAGCGGTGCCATTCCAGACCCCACCGGTCAACACCGATCATTTCGGCACCAGGATTCCGTTTGGCACACTCGATTGTCAGAGCACCGCTTCCGCATCCTATATCAAGGCCAAGTCCGCCCTCAGGCAGAATCACTTTGTCCGCAACACCATCCGTGATGCGTTTCGCCAGTTTACGCTTTCCATTGTCGGAAAACGCGTCGTATGCAACAGCTGCCCAGCCCGCCGCAACGCCGGTCAGAGCCGCTCCTGCACCGGCAGCAATGGCGAGCGGTTTTTTTCTGGAAAAAGCAAGTCCTGCCGCTGCCGCAGCAAGTGCCGCAGTACCGGCTCCAAGCCCATAAACTGCTTTTCGGGGAATCCAGTTCTTATAATCTGCGCTCATTTTCCAAGCCTCCGAATCCGCCGGACGGTTCAATTCAGATTTCAATCCCAGTATACACTATTTTTCTCTGAGACTTCTTCCACAACCCGGGCAAAATTCAAAATCGTCTTCCACTTCCCGCCCGCAAAACGGACATGTGCTTCTGCTGTCAGATAATCCGCTCAAAGGGATAAGATCTCCCTCATCCAGTGTTACCGACAGTCCTCTGCGGATTTGCTCCGCTTTCTCCTTGACGACCTCATATCCTGCACCACAACAGGACATTCTCCCGATATACCGGTATCCCCAACGGAAAACGGGAATAAAAAACAGAACCAACTGATTATAGATCATGCTGATCGTTATCCTTCCGAGTCTTCCGCAATGTGGGCAGGTGATCATGGGGCTATTATCCAGTTTATTCTCTCCGGGATAAATTCCGATCATAAAAAACATGTCTGTTTTCTCCCTGTCAATATATTGTTTCTTCTTTTCTATATTATAACTTACCTCACGTTTCTCTTGAACTCCACAGTGCATTCTTCTGAACCGCAGTGAGAGCGCAGACATATTTTCTTTTTTTGTGATTTGGATTATAGTTAGGACATAAAATGAGGAGAAGGAGTCAAAGCAGTGTCCAGTAAAAAAGAAGTAAAGATTACATGCCCCCGCTGCGACGCGACCAGTCCTTTCACAATCTGGCTGTCCATCAATACCGCTGACGATCCTGAACTGAAAGAGTCTGTACGCAATCAGTCACTGTTCCGCTTTACATGCCCCTATTGCGGCGTAGAGACGATGATCGATTATGGTCTTCTTTATCATCAGCCCGAAAATAAATTGATGGTTCACTACGCTGTTACGCCTGAGAATGAGCAGGAAGTCGTCAGCATGCTCACGGATCCTGAAAAGAATGCGCCGTTCCGCTCTCTTTTCGACGCTCACTATGTGATCCGTGTCGTGCGCTCACGCAACCAGATGCTGGAAAAACTTGCGATCTTCGATGCCAATTACGATGACAGACTGATCGAACTGTATAAACGCGATCTGGAGCAGGCATACAAAGCGGAGCATCCGGATGCGGTTGCGCCTCAGATCCTGCTTTTCAATACTCCAGAGAACGAGCAGATGTTTCAGATCATTGACGGAAATGAGACAAAAGGCGTAGTTCCGCTGAACACTTCCTATTACTACCTCCTGCTTCAGCGTCACGGGAAAGAGATGCGTGAGTTGTTTGAAGAAAACCCCATAGTCAATCAGGACTGGGCGTCGGATTTCCTTCTCACCGATGCTTTTGTCGTTCCGCCAAAATCAAACAACACTTTTGAGCAGATCAACTGACTGCTGTTTCAATATTTCTTTACCGGGAGTATCAGTACTCCCGGTTTTTGTATTCATGACATTATTTCCCGGGAAATGCTATACTGAAACAAAAAAATGAAAGGAAATCAAGATGACGAAAGAACAGTTAATCAATTTGGCCTGGGAAGCAAGAGAGAATGCGTACTGTCCCTATTCCAGGTTTATGGTCGGAGCCGCAGTACTGGGAACGGACGGAAATGTCTATACCGGTTGCAACATCGAGAACGCCAGTTATGGAATGACTGTTTGCGCAGAAAGAACTGCAATCTTTAAAATGGTCTCTGAAGGCTGCAGAAAATTTGCTGCCCTGGCGGTCGTTGGAGGAAATGACGGCGACGGTGCCCCCTGCCTCGCATGCAGGCAGGTCATGACGGAATTCTGTGAGAACTGGCAGACGCCGGTTTATGTCAGCGGACCGTCAGGAACGATCTTCTCCCACACCATGGAAGAGATCTGCCCGCTTCCGTTTGTCATGTTTGAGAAAAACCAGGATTATCATGATTAAGGAGAATAAGAAAATATGCTGATCAGAAACGGAATGATCCATGACGCAGTCAACCGCATTCCATATCCGGGTGACATCCGTGTCAAAAACGGAATAATCGCGGAAATCGGTACCGGACTAGTTCCAGATGAAGACGAAACGATTTTTGAAGCTGCAGGAAAACAAGTCTATCCCGGTTTTGTTGACGCCCACAGTCACCTCGGTCTGGACGACTATGGGATGGGTTATGAGGGACACGACTACAATGAAATGGGCGATATCGTTGCCTGCCAGTTGAGGGGAATCGACAGCTATTATCCTCAGGATAAAGCGATTCCGATGGCTTTGGCCGGGGGAGTTACCACTGTTGGCGTCGGTCCCGGCAGTGCCAATGTTCTCGGCGGAACATTCTTTGCCGTCAAGACGTTCGGGAACTGTGTCGACGACATCATCGTCAAGGATCCTGTTGCAATGAAGTGCGCATTCGGCGAAAACCCCAAGCGCTGCTACAAAGACCGCGGCGATTCCGCCCGAATGACGACTGCAGCAAAACTCAGGGAAATGCTGTTCGCAGCCAGAGATTATATGGAGCGGAAAGAAGCTGCGGGAGACGACGTCAAGGCACGTCCGAAATTCGATATGAAGATGGAGGCTCTGATCCCCGTTCTGAAAGGAGAACTGCCGCTGAAAGCGCATGCCCACAGAGCCGACGACATCTGCACCGCACTGCGGATCGCAAAAGAGTTCGGAGTCCGTATCACTCTGGAGCACGTCACGGAAGGCCATCTTGTTGTTGAAGAACTGAAACGCGCCAATGTTCCCCTCGCAGTTGGACCTACGATGACGAATGCAAGCAAGATCGAACTGGTAAACAAAACGTTTGCGACACCCGGTATCCTTGCCAGCGAAGGTCTTCAGGTCAGTATCATTACTGACGCCCCTGTTATTCCCGAACAGTATCTTCCGCTTTGCGCAGGGTTGGCGGTGAAATCTGGGATGGATTCTTTTGACGCGCTGAAGGCAATTACAATCAACCCAGCGAAACATCTCGGTGTTGAAGACAAAGTCGGCTCTCTCGAAGTCGGAAAAGATGCAGATATCGTCATAGCTGACGGAGACCCGATGGACAGCTCGACAAGGATAGAGACGGTATTTCTGAACGGAAAAAAAGTAATCTGACCCTCTTTCGCAATTACTGATGACTAATTAAGTTTGCCTGACTATATGATGTTCAGTCAAAAAACATCCCCCGCTCTTCTCACCGAGCGGGGGATGAACATTATTTCAATAATAGAACGAAACAGATACCGTATTAAAAGAACATGAAGAACAGTTTCGCAACAAGGAATCCGATGATTCCGCATCCCGGAAACGTGCAGACCCAAGTGAACACCATGTCCTTCACGATGTCCATACGTACCGCAGAGATCCTGCGTTCCGCACCTGCACCCATGACCGCAGACGTCTTGACCTGTGTAGTACTGACAGGCATGCCCAACAAGGTAAGGAACAGCAGGCAGAGTGAAGACGCAAGATCTGAGGCGAAGCCCTGATACGGTTTGAGTTTAACCATGTCCATTCCAACGGATTTTATAATCTTTTTCCCTCCGACGGCTGTTCCAAGTCCCATGGTAAGAGAAACAAGGACGATCATCCAAAGAGGAATCGAGACCGCTGCGGACTGCTCCATATCTTTTGACAGGAAGAGTCCAAGCAACAGAATACCCATGAACTTCTGTCCATCCTGAGCTCCATGCATGAACGCCATAGCAGCGCCGGCCCCGATCTGGCCGAACTGAAAGAACTTCGATGTTTTGGAGGGTGCGATCGAACTGCAGATCAAAACGATAATTCTGCAAATCAGGAAACCAAACAGGAACCCGAAGAACGTGGACAAAAACAATCCCAAAATAACCTTCAGCCATTCATTGAGATTAACACCGCCGATTCCGTTGTTCAAAGCAATAGCCGCACCGCTGACTCCTGCGACGAGGGCATGGCTTTCACTGGTCGGAATACCGAACGCCCATGCACCGACAGCCCAGATTACGATCGCAGCCATCGCGGCACAGAGAGCGATCAGCGCATGGTGAGTATTATCACCGAAATTAGCAATATTTCGTATCGTGAATGCGACTTTGGAATTCAACAGCGTCATGGCAAGAACGCCAAGAAGATTAAAAACAGCTGCCATGGGAATCGCATCTTCCACGCTGATACTTCTTGTGGATACGCTGGTAGCAATCGCGTTGGGCGCATCTGTCCATCCGTTGACAAATGTGACCGCCAGTGTCAGAACCAGCGTTACAAGCAGCATCGGGTTTGAGAATAGTTCCGTAATAAAACTAAGCAGGCTTAAATCTGGCATTTGCTCCGTTCCTTCCAGGGGAAAATAATCAAAATGAGAGAAGACTGTTCCTCATACATGCAGATTCCGGGAAACAGTCTTCTTGAGTACTGAATCATCCGGGACTAATGGACAAAAAACAAGTATTCGCACAACGATTGAGAATCATCTCACAATCATTCTACACTTTACTATGCACAGTTTCAAAAAACAATAAACAATCTTTGAGACAAGAATGGACAAAACCGATAAACTGCTTACTGATCAAATGTATCAAGCCTGTTCAAGGTGCCACCGACCTGCATTGCTTCCATGATTCTGTAACGATCCATCTGGAGGTGACGTCTCATCGTAAGTGCCTCTTCTATCGGTATCTCAACGATGCCACCTTCCTGCGTTCCGATGATGCAGTTCCCTCTACCTTCCGCGAACGCCTTAACTGCGTAATATCCCATTCTGGTCGCAGTCTCCCTGTCGCGGGCATTCGGAGAACCTCCGCGCTGGATATGTCCGAGGACCGTAACACGGGGATCGATTCCTATCGCCTCCCTGATACGTTTACCGATTTCGACAGCGCTTCCCGCTCCTTCGGCGACGACAATCATAAAGTGGGTGTTGCCCGCCAAACGTGATGCCTGAATAACCTCAACAACATCTTTCTGGAAATCCAGTTCATGCTCCGGTACGAGAACAGCGGTCGCACCGACAGCGATACCTACATAAAGAGCAAGGAATCCAGCATTGCGTCCCATCACTTCAACGACTGAACAGCGTTCATGGGACTGCATCGTGTCGCGGAGTCTGTCGATACAGTCGATTGCCGTGTTGCAGGCAGTATCAAAACCGATCGTATAGTTTGTGCACCCAAGATCGTTATCGATCGTTGCCGGAACTCCGACAACCGGGACACCGAGTCTGGAAAGCTCAAGAGCTCCCCTGAATGTTCCGTCCCCGCCGATTGCTACGACTCCGTCAATTCCGAGCATCTTACATGTCGCGACCGCCTTCATCCTTCCTTCTTCAGTCATAAATTCGGCGCTTCGGGCAGTGTAAAGCATTGTTCCGCCCCTGGAAAGGATATGTCCGACACTCTCCCTTGTCATCATGGTAAAGTCGCTCGTGATCAGCCCCTGCCAGCCGCGTCGGATTCCTACGCATTCAAGGCCATATGCATAAGCAGTTCGTACGACAGCGCGGACTGCAGCGTTCATCCCAGGAGCATCTCCGCCGCTTGTCAACACTCCGATTCTTTTCATTTTTGTAGCCATAATGATTCCTCCCTGCAGACCGCACGATCCGCAACTGAAAACAGGAAACAACTTCTATTTTTATTCTATTGTGCAATCTGTCATGATTCAAGAATTGCAGTAAAAAAATCAGTTGAACGCAGAATGCCTATAATGCATCGGAACACATAAAAATGTGGCAACCCTAAACGGCTGCCACATTTTTTGATTTACAACAATACACGCGTGGGAACGCTATTACTCAGAAAAGCTGTCCTTCTCCCATTAAGTCGTTGAGAAGCGTATCGCGGACTTTTGAAACATCGGTCTCCCGGACTTTCTTCCGCAAAGGAAGAACGGAGCGCGGAGATACTGACAGTTCATCGATGCCGATAGACAGGAACATTTCTGTCAAATCCAGATCCGCTCCAAGCTCTCCGCAGATACCGACCCAGATTCCATTCTTGTGAGCATTATCCGTGACCATCTTCAGAAGGCGGAGAACTGCTGGATGATGAGGATTGAAGAACCGTCCCAGATCATTGTTCTGTCTGTCGCACGCAAGCGTATACTGCGTCAGGTCGTTTGTACCGCAGCTGAAGAAATCGACTTCTTTCGCTAGACGGTCACTGATTACAGCAGCTGCCGGTGTTTCGATCATGATACCGACCTGTACGTGTTCATCATAGGGGATTCCCTCTGCTTTGAGTTCCTGCATGACCTGAGCGCACATTTTCTTCGCTTCACGGACTTCCCATACGCTTGTGACCATCGGGAACATGATTCCAAGATGGCCGAAGGCGGAAGCGCGGTACAAAGCACGCAACTGTGTTTTGAACAGTTCCGGTCTGTTCAGGCAGATACGGAGCGCACGATTCCCGAGAGCAGGGTTCTCTTCCTTCGGAAGGTCAAAGTAGTCGATTTGCTTATCCGCGCCGATATCCATCGTCCGGATAATCACTTCCTTGTTTCCCATCTCCGAAAGAGCCTGCTTATACGCTTCGAACTGATAGTCTTCTGTGGGATAGTCATCGCAGTTCAGATAGAGGAATTCACTGCGGAACAATCCAACTCCGCCACCGTCATTGGAGAGCACGGTGTGTACATCTTCCGGGCTGCCGATATTGCAGTAGATGCGGACTGTCTGTCCGTCCAGGGTCACGTTCTCTTCCCCTTTCAACTGCTCAAGCATCTTCTGATATTCGATCTGTTTTGCCCGCTTTTCCAACAGGTAACTGGTCGTATCCTCATCCGGATCAACAAAGATCTGACCGGTCGAGCCATCGACAATGACAGGACGACCTTCGAACTCTTTCTTGAGCTGATCACCAAGTCCTACGATCGCCGGAATACCCATTGTTCTGGCAAGAATAGCCGTATGGCTGGAGCTGGAACCGCCTTCCGTAACAAAGCCAAGAATCTTGGATTTGTCTAACTGAATCGTCTCACTCGGAGCAAGATCATCTGCGGCGAGCACAACAGGTACATCGGACTCGATGCCACCCTGAACGACCCCGAAGAGGATATTCAGAATACGGTTGGAAACGTCTTTCACGTCTGCAGCACGTGCCTGCATATAGGAGTCATCCATCATCGCAAACATTTCAGCGAATTCAGCAGCAGTATCCGTAACGGCAGCCTCAGCATTATTTGCTTCATTGACGATCAGATTCTGGATAGCATCTTCGTAGTCCAGGTCCTCCGCCATCATCTGGTGTGTCTCAAACAGCATGGCAGCTTCATCGCCCGCTTCTTCCCTTGCCTTCTCAGCAAGTTCTCCAAGCTGTTCTATTGCCTTTTCCTGAGCCGCCTTGAACCGTTCCCACTCTGCGCCTGTGTCCTCGACAGTATATCTGCGAAGAGTTGTCGTTGCTCTCTGATAAAAGTACAGTGGGCCGGAGGCGACACCGGTAGAAACGCCTTTACCTTGGATAGAAATCATGCATCAATCTCCTTTTATTTCAATAAAAACAGACGGCATTACGCCGTCTGTTCGCTGTTCGATCAGAGGTTAGCCTTCAGGTATGCTTCCAGCTCCGCGGCGACAGTTTCTTCATTCTCGCCTTCGATGGTGAATGTCACTGTGTCACCCTGCTTCACGCCAAGGCCCATGACCGCCATCAGTCTGAGCGCATCAACAGTCTTCTCGCCCTTTGTCAATGTGACCTTGGTCCCAACATATTTCTTGATTTCCTTAACAAGATTCCCAGCGGGACGGGCATGGATACCAACAGGATCAGTTACTGTAAACTCGAATTGTTTCATTTGTTATTACCCTCCAGTTTTATACTATCAATTTACCGAAAAAATATGCGGTTTGCAACATTTACAAGTCTTCCGGTCAGTTCTGACCATAATATGCATTCGCGCCGTGTTTGCGGAAGTAATGCTTATCCTGCAGCTCCTGAGGTGCCGGTTGCACTTCCCTGTTGATCAGTTCTGTTCTGAAAGCCATCTTCGCAACTTCTTCAAGAACAACAGCACAGTGAACAGCATCGACGGGATTCTTTCCCCAGCAGAAAGGACCATGGTTCTTGCAGAGCGCCGCAGATACTGCCTCATAGTCTTTGCCAAGACGTGCAAACTCATTGACAATCAGGTGGCCGGTATTCTCTTCATACGCGTCTTCGATCTCCTCCGCAGTCAGACAGCGAAGGCACGGAACAGGACCATAAAAGTAATCTGCGTGGGTCGTGCCATAGCAGGGAATATCTCTGCCGGACTGTGCCCAGCTGGTCGCATAATTGGAGTGCGTATGCACCACACCCCCGATGTTGGGGAACGCCTTGTACAGTTCAACATGTGTAGCAGTATCGGAAGAAGGTTTCAGATTCCCTTCCACAACATTTCCGTTCAGGTCAACAACGACCATGTCCTCTGCATTCATGACTTCGTACTCGACACCGCTCGGCTTGATTACGAACAGTCCGCTCTCGCGGTCGATACCGGACACATTTCCCCAGGTGAAGGTCACAAGACCATACTTCGGGAGCAGCATATTAGCCTCAAATACTTCCTTTTTCAGCTTTTCAAGCATTTCACTCTTCTCCTTTATTCGTTCTCGATCTTCGCAGCCACTGTCTCGATCTTATTGCGAAGGAAACTGCTGGATTGTGTGATTGTTTCGATGTAGTTCTGGCCTTTCTGATACCAGAATTCCCCGGTAAAGAGTCTCACTCCCATACGAAGCGCCGCCTCGATGCCGCGCTCATATTCCGTATGTCCTTCAGGATCCCCAAAGTTCATATCACGGTATAGGCCGGGTTTAGTCTCTTTCAGATGCATGGCAAAGGTGTGGCCGGCTCCAAGAACGAGATCTTCAACAAGATCCGTTCCATAAAGGACAGCAGCATTCTCCAGATTACCGATATCGGGATAAACTCCCAGCCACGGAGACGCGACTTCATTGACATATTTCATAGCTTTTCCAACTGTGTCCATGAAAGGTGTTTCCATCGTTTCGAAGGCCAGGATGACGCCGGCTCCGGCTGCCATCTCCACAGACTTCTGAAGATTTTCAGAGAACCATTTTCTGGTATCTTCATCCCCTTCTTCATAGTACACATCATAGCCGGCAAGCTGGATGATGGAGATTCCGGTATTGTCAGCAAGCCTGATTGCCTTGTCCATAATCTCCAGACCTCTTGCTCTGACATCCGGGTCGTGAGAGCCGAGAGGATACTTTCTGTGCCCGGAAAGGCACATCGTAAGCAGCGGCGTTCCCATTGCACGGGAAATCATACCGAGTTCACGCTGTTTTGAAGCGTCCCAGTCCAGCCGCTCCTGTCTCCAGTCCGTCTCATCCACACTGATCTCCAGACGGTCAAAACCACATTCTCTGGCGATCTGAAACATCTTGGGGAAATCGAAACCGACGGGGATCGCTTTTTCATAAAGGCCAAGTGAATAATTCATATCCTTCCCCTTTTATACGATAAGCTCATATAGAGCCACTTCATCTGTTTCACGGTTGGAAGCAATCAGCATATCCTTCTCCCCGTCCTTGTAGTGCATACAGTTCGCAGGACCTGCACCGGCATCCAGTCTGTCGATCACATAATCTGTTCCGTCATGATAAACGGCGAGCAGTTCGCGCTCTTCCTGACGATTTCCGACAAACGCCACTTGCTTTCCTGCTACTTCAGCTCCCCAAACAGCGTGGAGAAAAGGCATCTTCTTTTCACATGAATAAACACATTCAAAAGCGCCGTCTTTCTTCTTGTATACGGAAAGGGTGTCGCCGTGGAAAGGAGACATGATCAGCAGCTCACGCTCTCCGTCGCCGTCATAGTCCTGATAAAGCATATCGCTGGTAGGCACATCCAGAATACAGACCGCCTCCCATTCACCCTCACCGGACACAGGGGGAGTGACTTTATATACACCATTCTGTGTTCCGACGAGGACAAAACTGTAGTCCTCCTCCTCGCATTTGCAGAAGCCATGGTTTTTATACAGACCACTGACAAGGGGTCTGAGTTCCAGCTGATGATCTTCGCTATATTCCCTGATGTCTGCAGGCAGTTCCGCGACCCAGATTCTGCCCGGGCACGTCCAGTCGTCCTTGAAGGCATGTGCTGATTTCAGCGTACAGGCGACAAGATAATACATTCCTCCGCGCTCCACGATACCAAATCTGTGCACGAAAGGAAGATCACACAGAGTATGGCAGACCCATGCACCCTGCTCACGCGTATAATAAACGATCTTGGCTTCGGCGGAATTATTCGGTGAGAAAAACTTCTGCGTTGCCATAAGAATCGGATCGTCATCTGCCGAGAGAGGATACTGGCAAAGCGTCATGACTCCGCCGGGACCTTCCCACAGCGTATCCACACGGTTTCCGTCCATATCGTATACATAGCAGGGATCCGTCTTTTCAGCAGCAGTGATCAGATAACGTTTGGAATCGAAGTCGAATTCAGCGACTGCGTAACATTTATTGAGGTGGTCGATGACCTTTTTTACCGCTCTCATTTCATTTCCTTTCCATGGGACTGCATCAGCCGCTTTCACGGCTGATGCAGTCTGATTCTGAAACCGTATTTTGATTAAAGGACACTGCGGAAGGGTGAATTGGGCTCATAATCGAAGCAATCGTGGAAGCCTCTGTCATGATGATACGCCATGCGGTCCTTATCATCAGGATAGACGTAGTGACCGCCGACTTCCCAGAAGAAGGGGTGGAACTTGTAATCCAGACGGTCTTTTCTCATTTCCCAGAGCACCTTGATTTCGTTGACGTCAGCCTGGAAGTTGGTCCACACATCATGGTGGATCGGAATCACGACCTTGCACTGCAGAGCTTCAGCCATGCGGAGGACATCAACCGCTTCCATCTTATCCTGAATGCCGATCGGGTTCAGGCCGAACGCAGCTGTTGCAACGTCGATGTCATAGTCTTTTCCGTGTTTTGCGAAATAAATGGAATAATGGGAGTCGCCGCTGTGATAGATATTGCCGCCAGGTGTCTTGATGATATAGTTGACAGCCTTTTCATCCATATCCGTCGGGCACTTGCCTCTGAGGTCTTCACGATCCGGGCCGGTGGAATCTGTTGTCACGATGCATGTCCTGTCAAAGGAATCGACCGCAACGATCTCAAGATCTTTGATCTTAACGACATCACCGGGTTTGACAACGATGCACTGCTCCTTCGGTACACCCCAGCTTACCCAATAATCAACACACTTCTGCGCGCCAATGAACGGTACAGGGATCTCTTTGCCGTTTT
>JAEEGL012650094.1_pt1 | contig 22705 bp, 14 predicted proteins | sample 9134231 | NCBI WGS metagenome assembly JAEEGL01 (sample SAMN16246548, study PRJNA631951) | gut metagenome | biome: gut microbiome; feature: rumen; material: fiber-attached | host: Bos | place: Iran: Karaj | collected 2018-10 | reverse complement strand
TGAGGAGCTGCAGGAGGAACGCGCCGAATGGGGTGAGCCGGCATTTGCCAACCCGCGTAATGCGGCATCGGGGACATTGAAGCTCCAGCTCGTGAAGAATCCTCAGAAGACAAAGGACAAGACGAAGAATGATCACATCCGCATATCGCTCGGCCATCTGGATGCCTATCTGTACTACCTGCTGGGAGAAGACGTTACAGGCAGCACGCATCAGGAGCGCATAGAGCAATGTGCCGCATGGGGGCTGAAGACAGGTGAATCTACTACCCTTGCGCATACGCTGGACGATGTGATGAGCTTCATAGAGCGTTGGGACACAGCACGCAAGGAATACCGAGTGGCTACTGACGGAGTGGTGCTGAAAGTCAACTCCATCAGCCAGCAGCAACGCCTGGGATATACAGCCAAGAGTCCGCGATGGGCAATAGCATACAAATATAAGGCTGAGCGAGCACGTACACGCCTGTTGAATGTGACGTATCAGGTAGGACGCACAGGTGCCATCACACCTGTTGCCAACATGGAGCCGGTACAGCTGGCTGGAACGAAGGTAAAACGAGCCACTCTGAACAATGAGGACTTCATTCGCTCGTTTAATCTGCATGAAGGCGATTACGTATATATAGAAAAAGGTGGAGAGATAATCCCGAAGATAGTAGGAGTGGATGAGGAGAGCCGTAGTGAAGAAGCTGCTCCTATCCGCTTCATTACGGTATGCCCGGAATGCGGTACGCCCCTCAGACGTATGGAGGGCGAGGCAGCCCACTACTGCCCCAACGACTCGGGATGTCCGCCGCAAATCAAGGGACGCATAGAGCACTTCATATCACGCAAGGCGATGAACATAGAGTCGCTGGGCCCAGAGACCGTAGATGAATACTTTGAGAAAGGACTCATATCCAACATTGCCGACCTATACACCCTGACGGTAGAACAGATAAACAGCGAGGGCAACAAGGAGAAATCCGCCTCAAAAATCATACAGGCCATAGAGAACTCAAAGACGGTTCCGTTTGAACGTGTAGTCTTTGCACTCGGCATCAGGATGGTAGGTGAGACAACCGCAAAACTCCTGGCACGCCATTTCAAGAACATCGATGCCCTGCGCCACGCTACGGCAGAAGAGCTCATTGAGGTAGAGGGAATAGGCGACATCGTGGCAGCAAGCGTTGTGGCATATTTCAACGACGAGAAGAATAATGCTATCGTAGATCGTCTGATAGAGTATGGGCTGCAGATGCAGATAGAGGCAACAGAGCAAATAGGCAACGTGCTGGAGGGAAAGAGCATCGTGGTGAGCGGAAAGTTCTATAAACACGACCGTAAGGATTACGAAAACCGTATCATAGAAATGTATGGCGGTAAACGCTCCTCGTCCATCAGCGCCAAGACATCATTCATTCTCGCCGGAGCCGATATGGGACCGAGCAAACTGAAGAAAGCCCAGCAGCTGGGAATACCGATAGTGAGCGAAGATGAGTTCCTTGAGATGATAGGAGAGAGTAATTGAGCATTGAACATTGAACATTGAGAATTGCATTCTGCATTCTGAATTATTAATTCGGCATTAAATATAGATGACTTTTCACTACTTTAACCCAGATCACGAGATAGCTCTGGCCATGAATGCCGGGAGATACTCCGTTCCTCTCGCAGCAAGGCGTATGCGTGAGCGGTATGACTATCTGCCGGCTCTATGGGCAAGGACTGCTGATACGGTTATCGTAGATGATGTAAAGACGGCACAGGAGCGATATGCCGCCGTAGAACTGGCTTTGCGTTCTCAGCCTACGTTTATCACCCTCAGTCAGCTGCCTGAGATGATAGAGGGGAAGCGCATAATAGACATTCAGCCGTGGGGATGGGATAGGGCTATGTGGCAAACCCTGCGTGACGCGGGAGTGAAGGAAGAATACATGCCCACTATCAGGCAACTGAACAGAATCCGTGACCTGTCACACAGGGCTGTGGCCATACAGCTGCTTGATGAACTGAAGAACTATGAAGGCGTGACTGGCTTCTCCCGACTTTGCGACACATACGAGGAAGCGCTGCTATTTATTGACAGAAACAAGGACGTACACATCAAGTCGCCCTGGAGCTGCAGCGGTCGTGGAGTGAAACATATCTGTGCAGAAACCGTTACAGAAAACGAACTGCAATGGATTGCCAACACAATTGAAAAGCAACACTCTGTGGCAGCAGAGTTGACGTGCCGTAAGGTGTTGGACTTTGCCGTGCTCTTCGTGGCTCAGAATAACGGAAGGGTAAAGTTTCACGGGCTCTCCGTATTTCAAACCACCAACAGCTCATACAGCGGAAACATCCTGGCATCAGACAAAGAGAAGAAGGATATGATATGCAAATACATCTCTCCTGCGCTTCTGCATGCTGTAACGATGAAAATAGAGCAGTTCATGACAGAGAAGATCGGAGGAGCATACAAAGGTCCCCTGGGCGTTGACATGATGGTATGCGAATCGGCAAAAGAAGGGGAATACCTGCTCAACCCCTGCGTGGAGATAAACCTGCGCCGCACAATGGGACACGTAGCCCTCGCACTCGCCAGACGCGGACAACGAGGAGTGTTCAAATTAACAAATTAACAAATTGACAAATTAACTAACTAACCATATTTTTATGAAACTAATCTCTCTACTATTCCTGGCTTTGCCCCTGATGTCTCATGCAGACAACTACAAATCACAGGTTTGGTCACCAGACAATGGTGACGGTACATTCACCAATCCTATCATCAATGCTGACTATTCCGACCCCGATGTGTGCGTTGGAGCCAGCGGAGAGGATTTCTATCTCACAGCATCAAGCTTCTCTCACATTCCCGGATTGCCCATTCTGCATTCCAAGGATCTCGTGAACTGGAAGATTGTCAATCACGCCGTAAAGGCCCTGCCGCCCTATGACCGCTATGCAGTACCCCAGCACGGCAACGGCGTGTGGGCTCCGTCAATAAGGTATAATCAGAACAACCAGACATACTACATCTATTGGGGTGACCCTGACCTCGGCGTCTTTGTAACAACAGCAAAAGATCCTGAGGGAGAGTGGAGCGTGCCACAATGCATCATTCCCGGAAAAGGCATCATCGACACTACCCCACTTTGGGATGATGACGGACGCTGCTATCTCGTCAATGGCTGGGCAAACTCACGTGCAGGCTTTAACAGCGTGCTGACAGTACGCGAACTCTCTGCTGACGGTATGACCCAAATCGGCGACCCCGTAATAGTCTTTGACGGTAACGGTACACATGACCGTACCGCAGAGGGACCTAAATTCTATAAGCGTGGCGAATGGTATTGGATAATGTGCCCTGCGGGAGGCGTGCCAATAGGACATCAGCTCGCTATGCGCTCTAAGTCACCATACGGTCCCTACGAAAGCAAGATAGTGCTGGCTGAGGGTGACACGAATATCAACGGCCCTCATCAGGGAGGATGGATACACCTGAACAGCGGCGAGGACTGGTTCGTGCACTTCCAGGACAAGGAAGCTTATGGACGCGTAGTATGGCTGGAGCCCGTGAAATGGATTGACAACTGGCCCGTTATGGGTGAGAAACAAGGCATAAAGGCCTATGGGCAGAAGGAAAAATATGCCGGTCAGCCCGTAATGAAATACAAGAAGCCGAACGTGGGCAAGACCTATCCCGTCTGCAATCCCGTGGAGAGCGATGAGTTCAACACCACCACTCTCGGCAGACAATGGCAATGGAACAGCAACTATGACCAGACTTTCGGAATGCCTTCTCCATACGGATATTTCCGACTCTATTGTCATCGCCAGAGCAAGGACTTTGCAAACCTCTGGGAGGCAGGAGGCATTCTACTGCAGAAGACTCCGGCAGACAACTTTACAGCCACAACCAAAGTGACTATGACAGCAAAGGATGAGGGGCAGTATGGTGGTATAACCGTATTTGGAATGGACTACTCGTCACTCGTGCTGCGCCGCGTAGGCAACGAGTTCCAGCTGCAGCAGATAACATGCAAGAATGCAGACAAAGGCAAACCAGAGGACATTAAAGTCATCGCCACATTCAAGCCTTCCTCTGCCGACAAGGTGAACTATCAGCCTGCCCTGCACAGACAGATGTACCTCCAGCTCAAGGTGCAATACATTGGTGGCAAGACCAAGGAAGGCACAAACAAGCATGAGGCACACGTCACCTTCGCATACTCTGAAGACGGCAAGAAATTCAAGCCTTGCGGAGATACCTTCACCATGCGTCAGGGCAAGTGGGTAGGTGCGAAAGTGGGACTTGTGGCTGCCGAAGAGAGCGGCAAGAAAGTACGCGGCTGGCTCGACATCGACTGGTTCAGAATCACAAAATAGTGCATAAGGTCACCCCACTCCATGCTGAGTCACAACTCCGTGGCTCGCATGAGGTGGGTTCCATAAATTCTCACTTTGCCAGGAAGTGAAGTGGATACATAATAAAAACCGGTAGCATGAACAACTTTCGTGCTACCGGTTTGTAATTATATATTTCGGGAAGTACGCCCCGAAGAATCTATTACTGAATAAGTATTCTTATTTCTTCAGCAGATCTCTAATCTCTGTCAACAGCTTCTCCTCTGCTGTTGGTTCTGGAGCAGCAGGTGCTTCAGGCTCAGCAGGCTTTTCCTTCTTAAGGGAATTGATACCCTTGACCAGCAGGAATACACAGAGCGCGATGATCAGGAAGTCAATCAGCGTCTGAATGAAATTACCATAGTTGATGGTGGCAGGAGCCAACTCAACACCTTCAAGCACCACTTTAGGCAACTCAAACTTCAAATCTGTGAAGTTCACGCCACCGATAAGGTATCCAATAGGAGGCATGATGATGTCATCAACGATACTTGAAACGATTTTGCCAAAGGCACCGCCGATGATTACACCGACAGCCATATCAACTGCATTACCTTTGACTGCAAACTCTTTAAATTCTTGAATAAATGAACCCATAAAATTGATATTAATTAAAAGATTAATTTATTTGGGTGCAAAGGTAATGTTTTTTTCTCAATAAACTAATGATATTTGCAAAAAAAAATGTAATTTTGCGTCGCAAAAAGAATTAAGACAGGTTTTTACCGATAATAAAACAATTTAAATCGTAAAGAAAATGACAAAAGTAGCAATTAACGGCTTTGGCCGTATTGGTCGTCTCGCTTTCCGTCAGATGTTTGAGGCTGAGGGTTACGAGGTTGTAGCAATCAACGATTTGACATCTCCAAAGATGCTCGCTCACCTGCTCAAGTATGACACCGCTCAGGGTGGTTTCTGTGGCAAGTTCGGCGAGAACAAGCACACCGTAGAGGCAACAGAGGATTCTATCATCGTTGATGGTAAGGAAATCAAGATTTCTGCTGAGGCTGATGCAACAAAGTGCCCATGGGCTGCCAACGACGTTGACGTAGTTCTTGAGTGCACAGGTTTCTACACATCTAAGGCTAAGGCTGAGGCTCACCTCCAGGCTGGTGCTAAGAAGGTAGTTATCTCTGCTCCTGCAGGCAACGACCTCCCAACCATCGTTTACAACGTAAACCACGAGACTCTGACAGCTGACGATAAGATTATCTCTGCTGCATCATGCACCACTAACTGTCTCGCTCCTATGACAAAGGCACTTAACGACTTTGCTCCAATCCAGAGCGGTATCATGACAACAGTACACGCTTACACAGGTGACCAGATGATTCTCGACGGTCCTCAGCGTAAGGGTGACGTACAGCGCGCACGTGCTGGTGCTCAGAATATCGTACCTAACTCAACAGGTGCTGCTAAGGCTATCGGCCTCGTTATTCCTGAGCTGAACGGTAAGCTCATCGGTGCTGCACAGCGCGTACCAACTCCAACAGGTTCTACAACTATCCTGCACGCTGTTGTTAAGGGTGAGGTAGCTGTTGAGGACATCAACGCTGCTATGAAGGCTGCTGCTAACGAGAGCTTCGGCTATACAGAGGAGAAGCTTGTTTCTTCTGACATCATCGGCATGAAGTTTGGTTCACTCTTCGACGCTAACCAGACTATGGTAAGCAAGATCGGTGACGGCAACTCTCTCGTACAGGTTGTTTCTTGGTACGACAATGAGAACTCTTACACTTCTCAGATGGTTCGCACTATCAAGTACTTCTCTGAGATTTAAATCTCAGCTGAATAGTTTATACTAAATACGATAGCGTCTGGCATTTACGTGTCAGACGCTATTTTATTTTATAAGCATCGAATGAGAACAACGAGGGTTATGAGACAGATAAGCATTAAGAGGTAAGGTTAAGGTTAAAGTAAAAACACCTTACTACCTTTCTATCTTCAGCACTAACGGAAGGTGATCGCTTACACCACCATTATACATAGGGCCTCGATATGTGCGCTTGGGTTTTAGAACCCCTTGGGCATCCAGCTCTAAGAGCCAATCTCTGTCGAAAATATAACATTGAGTCACTTTGGATGCTATGGAAGGCGATACAAGAATATGGTCCAAACTACCCCACTCGCCTTGAAAATAATATGTGCCATGAACATGTGTACTGTTCTCGTTATACCCTTTAGCGTCTTTTGAGATGTGACACAGCCTTTCGCTTAGATTCTTCAACGACTCGTTATATGAATAATCATTAAAGTCACCCGCCACTATGATATTTGCCGAAGGCTCATCTGCGAGCAAAGAATCCACATGATGTGCCACAGTATTGCTCACCAACATGCGATAAGGCCGCGTATGTACCTCTCCAGAACTGCGAGAAGGAGCGTGCAAAGCAAAGACATGAAGTTTCTCGCCCGCGCGCGTCGTACCTTTTATATATAATATGTCACGTGTGGGCACAAAGCCACGAAGAGAATCTACACGTATGCTGAAAGAGGTGTCAGGTCTGAAAGTGAGAGGATTGTATAGTATTGACACGTCCACACCCCTATGGTCCTGAGAATGGGTGATCACATACCTATAGCCGGCAGAACGCAAAAGGCTGCGACGGGTAAGCGAAACGATGACCGAGTCATTCTCCACCTCACAAAGAACTATCACATCAGGAATGTGGAACTTCGTATAATCAACCTTGGTTTCGTTGGGCTCACCTATCTCATGCAATACCCTTGCGATGTCATTTACCTTTTTCCTGTAGCGTTTCCAAGTCCATCTTCTATCTCCATCAGGAAGAAACTCGTGGTCATTCTTCAGGGTATCGTGCCTGCAGTCAAAGAGGTTCTCCACATTATATGTAACGAAGGTAAACGCAGGCGGTTCCTCTGCCACAGCGGGTAGCACAAAAAACACCCCGCACAGGATAACAAAGACTTTGACGACAAGCGACCTGCAATCGTCATACGACTGTAAGATATGAGCCAATGATTGAAACATGGAAATCATGAAGAGCATCACTGGTCTTTCCAATAGGCAGGAGTGAAAATAATGAGCACAGACAACAGTTCAAGTCGTCCCATGAGCATGAGAAGAGAGCATATCCACTTAGCAAAGTCCGGGAGATGATCCCATGACATTACCGGACCTATCTCTGTGCCCAATGTGGGACCTACGTTGCTCAGGGTTGATATGGTAATCGTTAATGCATTGGTATTGTCAACTCCGGCGAGCACCATGACCGTAGCACAAAAGATGCAAAGCAGACAATAAACGGTAAGGAACGCCAATAGCGTGACCCGTTGTTGCATCGGTACATTAACACTTCCTATGCGAAGCGGGAGAACGGCCTTAGGGTGCAACATCTGTCGGAACTCGTTGAGCACCACCTTGTAGAGCATTGACACACGGATGCATTTGAAACCGCCGCTGGTGCTACCTGCACAACCTCCGCAAAACATACATACTGCCAATATAATCCACGTGACATGCGGCCACTGTGCTGCATCATCGTTGAATAAGCCCGTTGTGGTTATGAATGAAACTACCTGATAGAGCGCGCATCTCAGCGCTTTCTCAAAAGTGTAGTCGTTACAATGCATCAGGAGCAGCATTATTATTACCGTAAACACCATTGTGAGAAGGAGATAACTACGCAGTTCCGCATTATATATCAGTCCCTTTATTTCGCCTTTGGTAACAAGTTTGAACAGGAGTATGAAGTTTATGCCTGAGATGAAACAGAAGAAAGTGGAGACATACTCCAAAGTGTGGGAGTTAAAGAATTCGATGCTGTCATTGTGTGTGGCAAATCCTCCTGTCGCAATGGTTGTCATAGAGTAATTCACGCTGTCAAACCAGTCCATTCCGAGACACTTGAACGTTATCATGCAAATAATGGTAAGCATGAGGAATATGGTCCATATACTCTTTGCCGACGTAGAAAGCCTGGGATGCAGCTTGGTTCTTATCGGTCCTGTTGCTTCGGCAGAGAACACCTTGACCGGTCCTCCCACCAACGACGGCAGAATGGCTACGGTGAAGAACACTATCCCCAAACCGCCTATCCATTGCGTAAACGTGCGCCAGAAGAGTATGGCATGCGGGAGATGCTCTACATCGTCAAGTATTGTGGCTCCTGTGGTAGTAAATCCCGACATCGTCTCAAAATATGCGTTGGTGAAGCCGGGGATGTATCCACCTATAAGATATGGCAGCGACCCGAACAGGCTGAACACCACCCATGTGAGCGTAACAACCATAAAGGAGTCACGCCGGCTCATGTTGTTTGAAGCGTTACGTCCGTGGTATCTGAGTATATATGCCGTCATTTGTACTATAAGGATAGACACCGTGAACGACAGCATGTCATCCTCACCATAAAAAATAGAGATGACGAGGCATACTATCATGAACATGGACTCCAGAAATAGGAGCGAGCCTAAAATCTTCAGTATGAGACGGTAGTTGAGCAAATTATTCGAAAAATTTTTGTATTCGTGTGATGTCTGCGTTGTGGCTGAACGCCATAACTATATCTCCAGGCTGTATCTGCGTAGAACCTGAAATGAGTATTCCCTCTCCATTTCTTACGAGTCCGCCGAGAGTGATACCCTTAGGCAATCCTAACTCATAGATTTTCTTCTTCGTAATACGCGAACCGGGCTTAGCCGTAAACTCTGCTACATCGGCTCTGGCCTGCATGAGGAAGCGCACGTTGCTGGCCTTACCCTCGAGCAGCATTTCATAGATACGCGATGCCGCTATGGCCTTCTTGTTGATAATTGTGCCTATATCAAGACTCTCGGCCATATCTATGTAGTCTATGTTTTCCACTACAGCTACAGTCTTTCTGACCCCGTTACGCTTTGCTGCCAGGCACGCCAGTATGTTTGTTTCGCTGCTACCCGTCAGAGCCACAAAAGCCTGCATGCTTCTCAGCCCCTCCTCCTGCAGCAGCTCCGTGTCACGCGCATCACCGTTTATGATATAGTCATTACGCTTCAGTATATCGTTGAGGCGTTCGCAACGCTCTGCGTCTGCCTCTATTATCTTATACTTCATATACTCAGGCATAGTGATGGCCGTGCGCACAGCAGTCTTTCCGCCTCCCATGATCATCACGTTCGATACGTCTTCGTAGTTTTCCTTTCCTACTACTCTGCGCACAACCGGGATGTTCTGTGGGGTTGTCATGAAGTAGGCTATATCATAAAGTCTCAGTACGTCATTACCTCCTGGTATGATTGTTTCTTCACCTCTTTTTATAGCTACTATATGATAAGGGTCATCGGCACCCACAAGTTCCTTCAGCGGTTTATCCAGAATAAGACAGGTTTCTCTCAACTTTATGCCAAGCATGATGAGCGCGCCGCCATAAACATCCCAACGCTGTCTGACCCAAGACATCTTCAAGCCGTTGATGATATCCTGTGCTGCCAGCATCTCGGGATAGATGACGGCATCAATACCCATACGTTTAAGTATCTTTTCATTATCCGCCTTAGCATACTCATACTCCTCCACCTTTGCCATCGTACGCTTGGCACCGAGACTCTTGGCCAGAGCGCAGGCACACATATTCACCTCCTGGTCATGCGTGACAGCAATAAAGAGATCGGCATCGTCTGTGTTTATCTCCTTCAGAGCTTTGATGGATATCGGTGAATCATTCATCGTAAGTACATCCAGATCAGGATTGATGCTCTGCAAAGCCTCCTCATCTGTATCGATGATTGTGATTTCCTCACCCGCACGACTCAACAGCGAGGCGAGGTAATTACCTATGGCATACGCGCCTGCTATTATAACTTTCATTGGATTAGGGTTTTAATTATTCCGTCAACATCTATTCCTACTGCATGCTGCAGCTGGTCAACCGTTCCGTGTTCCACAAACACATCGTCTGGCATACCGAGCCTAATAACCTCTACACCATACCCGTGTTCTGTCATGTATTCTGCTACAGTAGAACCCAAGCCGCCGCTTCTCACGCCGTCTTCTATCGTCACTACCCGCTTGAATTTCTTTCCTACCTCTTCAAGGATAGTTACATCCAACGGCTTAAGGAATCTCATATCATAGTGTGCCACAGACAGTTCGCTTCCCTGTTCCTGCAGTTTCTCTATGGCCTTCGTCACATTGTTGCCTATATGTCCTATTGACAGTACTGCAACATCCTCGCCTTCCTTCAGGCATCTTCCCTGACCTATGGCGAGAGCCTCAAAGGGGCAATGCCAGTCTATCTTCACTCCTCGCCCTCTGGGGTAACGTATGACAAACGGTCCCTGTTCCTTCAGCTGGGCCGTGTACATCATGTTCCTCAGTTCGTGCTCGTTCATCGGAGCGCATATTGTCAGATTGGGAATAGGACGCAGGGCGGCAAGGTCAAAGGCTCCGTGATGCGTAGCACCGTCTTCGCCCACTATGCCTGCACGGTCCAGGCAGAACACGACGTTCAGTTTCTCTATGGCAACATCATGTATGATATTATCGTATGCTCGTTGGGCAAAGGCGCTGTAGATATTGCAGAAAGGCTGCAATCCCTCCTTGGCCATTCCTCCCGAGAAAGTCACAGCGTGACCTTCGGCTATGCCCACGTCAAAGCCTCTCTCCGGCATCACGTTCATCAGTTTGTTCATCGAGCATCCCGTTGGCATCGCAGGAGTCACACCTACTATCTTGGGATTCGAAGTAGCCAATTCTACCAATGTCTCTCCAAACACATCCTGATACTTCGGCGGCATATTTGAATCTGAGGACTCTATACGCTCACCCGTTTCGGGGTCAAATTTCCCGGGTGCATGCCATATCGTAGCATGTTCTTCTGCAGGCTTATACCCCTTGCCTTTGACCGTATGCAGATGCAGCAGCTTCGGGCCTGTCATTTCTTTCAACTGCCTCAAAATTCTTACAAGTTCCTGCACGTTGTGTCCGTCAACAGGGCCGAAATAGCGGATATTCATGCCCTCAAAGATGTTCTGCTGGTCAGACAGAGCCGACTTCACAGCATTTGAGAAGCGTATCACAGCCTTCTTTCTTGCTTCATCCAGCATTCCGTGACGCCTGAGCCATTGTGCTGCCTTGTTGCGCCAGTGGTTATAAGACTCGTTAGTGCTGAGCGAGAGCAGATACTGCTTCATTCCACCCACACTACGGTCTATCGACATATTGTTGTCGTTCAGTATGATAAGCAGATCATTAGGCGACGATGACACATTGTTCAATCCCTCAAAGGCCAGTCCTCCGCTCATAGAGCCGTCGCCTATTACTGCCACCACTTTGCGGTCGCGTCCCGTCATCCTATCAGCTACGGCCATTCCCAAAGCCGCCGAGATACTGTTTGACGCATGTCCGCACGTGAACGAGTCATACTCACTCTCCGATGGGCAAGGGAACGGATGCAAACCGCCAAGCTTGCGGTTTGTAGAAAATCTCTCACGCCGTCCGGTCAGTATCTTGTGTCCGTAGGCCTGATGTCCCACATCCCATACTATTCTGTCTTCAGGGGTATTGAAAACGTAGTGAAGAGCTACCGTCAACTCCGTCACGCCCAGCGATGAGGCCAGATGTCCCGGATTGACCGACAGCTCTTTCACTATATCATCTCTTAACTCCGCACATACATCCGCCAGAGCCTCCACAGGAAGTTTGCGGAGGTCTGACGGATATTGTATGCTGTTAAGATATTTGTATTCCACGTTCTTAGGTGGGTTCTGTTAATTCGCTTTGTTAGATTTTTGATTTTATTTCGAGTGCAGAGTGACAGTTTCTTGAGCGCCTGCGGCTAGCGGAAAAGAAAGCTTCAGCTTTTCTTTGAGCAGAAAGAGATGCTGACCCTGCCTTTGCAAACAAAGGCATAGCGGGCTATGCGACTGAGAGAACTGGCAATATGCGCCGAAAGAAAACAAAAAGATGACAAAACGTCAAAGACCCATAAATTATTAATATCACGGTGGGAATTAATAGAACCCACCTTTACTTTACGTTACCTACGCTGATGAGGTACTCTGCTATCTGCACAGCATTGAGAGCTGCGCCCTTCTTTATCTGGTCACCTGAGAGCCAGAAGGTCAGGCCGTTGTCGTTAGCCAGATCCTGGCGCACACGTCCTACATAGACGTCATCCTTACCTGCTGTATAGAGAGGCATTGGGTAAGGCAGGCCTTCCATTGTCTCCTTGGTTGCGTCAGGATTAGCCTTAGCGCCTACCTTCTTAGGATCGTCTATCAGGGTCACACCCTTAGCATTACGCAGAGCCTCCTGTGCAGCCTCTACGCTGATAGGCTCATCGGTCTCAATCCATACTGCCTCAGAGTGAGCACGGAGTGAGGAGATACGCACACACATAGCAGAGCAACGGGCATCCGTATGCATTATCTTACGTGTCTCGTTAAACATCTTCATCTCCTCCTTTGTATATCCGTTATCCTGGAATACGTCTATCTGAGGTATCACGTTGTATGCCAGCTGATAAGCGAACTTGTTTACAGTAGGCTGTTCATCATTTGCCAGCTCCTTATACTGCTGCTTCAGCTCTGCCATAGCCGCAGCACCGGCACCTGAGGCTGACTGGTAGGATGCGATGTGAATTCGGTTGATGTGTGACAGCTTCTCAAGTGGCTGCAGGCAGACTACCATCATTATAGTGGTACAGTTAGGATTAGCGATGATGCCGCGTGGACGGTTCAGCGCATCCTCGGCGTTACACTCAGGAACTACCAATGGCACATCCTCATCCATACGGAAAGCGCTGGAATTATCTATCATCACAGCACCATACTTTGTGATGTCCTCACAGAATTCCTTTGATGTACCGGCACCAGCAGAGGTGAACGCGATGTCCACATCCTTGAAGTCATCGTTGTGCTGCAGAAGTTTCACCTCATACTCCTTTCCGCGGAAGGTGTACTTCGTGCCGGCACTACGCTGAGAACCGAACAATACTAATTCATCCAAAGGAAAATTCCTTTCATCCAATACACGCAGGAACTCCTGTCCAACGGCGCCACTTGCGCCAACAATTGCTACTTTCATTTTCTTTCTTTATTTGAGTTTCTATTTTTCTTTACTTTCTCATCTTTGGGGACCTTTACATCTCCCTTTTCCGCTTTTTTATTCTCTTTTACGGCTATTACAAGATGCAAAAGTACAAAAAAATGTTTAATTATTAGCACATATCGTTTTTTTTTTGCAATTTTGCAGAAATTTTTGTGAAATAAGACAAGCACAAACTCCTAATATACCCGCAAAACCTTGAGCAGTCTTCCCATAACAAACCCCACGATGGTGTTTTTCACCGTACTCATCATTATCCTCTTTGCGCCGATAGTGATGAGCAAGTTACGCATCCCCCACATCATCGGTATGGTGCTTGCCGGAGTCCTTATCGGCCCCTATGGGCTTAATGTCCTGGAGCGCGATGCAAGTTTCGAGCTGTTCGGCAAGGTGGGACTGCTATACATCATGTTTCTCGCAGGCCTGGAGACAGACATACAGAACCTGCGGCAGAATATTCGCAAGGTGGGCATTTTCGGACTTATGACCTTCCTTGTGCCGTTCGTGCTGATGTACATCGTGTCCATAGAGATACTTCACTACAGCCCTATGGCATCTCTGCTGCTCAGCTGTATCATGTCCACCAACACCCTCATCGCCTACCCCATCGTGACACGTTACGGACTGCAGCGCCATCAAGCCTCCACCATTTCCGTGGGAGCCACCATGCTTTCCCTACTCATATCGCTGATTGTGATAGCCGCCATAGCAGGCTCTTTCCAGTCAGCCACACCTCCCTCATCCATCATCCCTCACCCATCACCCATCACCCCCGCAGCCACCGTTCCCGATGGTTCTCCATCGGGTTCCATCCTCGCATCTCTTCTCTCATCTATCACCCCTCATCCATCATCCCCCCTCTACTGGTTGTTCTTTGCCCTGAAGTTCATCGTTTATTGTGTTACACTAATCTATTTAATACCTATCGTAACTCGTTGGTTCCTGCGGCGTTATAGCGACTCCATAATGCAGTTCATCTTCATTCTCGCTACTATGTTTTTTAGTGCTGCCGTGTGTGAGTTGATAGGCATCGAGGGTATCTTCGGAGCTTTCTTCAGCGGACTCATCCTGAACCGCTTCATCCCTACCCTCTCCCCGCTGATGAACCGCATAGAGTTCATTGGCAACGCGCTCTTCATCCCCTATTTCCTTATCGGTGTGGGAATGCTCATAGACCTGTCGCCACTCTTTGGCAACAGTCCCACAGGCAAGGTGTCGCTCATCTTCACCGTCCTCGTTATTGTCATCATCGGCACAGCGGGCAAGGCACTTGCAGCCTATCTGGCGTGCATCTCGCTGAAACTGCCTTGGAAGGACGGCCACCTGATGTTCGGACTCACCTCGGCTCATGCCGCAGCAGCCATCGCCATCGTGATGATTGGCATGCGCCTCCCTATGCCCGACGGAACGTTCCTCATAGGCGATGATACGCTCAACGGCGTTGTCATCATGATTCTCTTCACCTGTATCATATCTACAATCGTGACAGATCACGCGGCTCGCAGCATCGCCCTCGACGACCGCGAACTGATAATGCGCAACAACGACGGGGACGATGAGAAGATACTCGTACCGGTGAAGTATCCCGAGACCTGCCACACCCTCATCACGCTCGCAGCCATGATGCGAAACCCTCAGTTGGAGCGCGGACTGATAGCCCTCAACGTGGTGTATGACGATACCGACGCGGAGCAGAATCAGCAACGTGGACGCAGGCTCCTTGACGATGTCGCAAAGCAGGCTGCCGATATGGACGTGAAGGTGCAGACACAGGTTAGACTTGCCACTAATATAGGCAACGGTATCAAACACGCTTTCAGGGAGTTTGACTGTTCTGAAGTAATCTTTGGTGTACATATCCACGACAACTCCTCACGCGTCTTCTGGGGCGACTTTGCGCAGTCTGTTTTCAATGGTCTCACGCGCCAGATTACGATAGCCCGTTGCGTGCAGCCGCTCTCCACGCTTCGTGCCTTCCATGTGGCGGTACCGTCGCGTGCGGAATACGAACCAGGCTTCCATCGTTGGATAGAACGTCTGTCAAGGATTGCCACAGCCCTGCAGACACGTATTGTCTTTCACGGAAGGGTGGAAAGCCTTGAGCTCATTGACCATTACGTCACGGCCCATCATAAGAGCCTGCGCGCAGAATACATCTCTATGCCCAAGTGGCACGGAGTGGTAGATCTGATGCAACAGGTACAGGAAGACGAGATGCTGGTTGTGATAACAGCCCGCCAGGGGACCGTCTCATACAAGGCGGCTTTGGAACACCTGCCGGAAGAGCTCACGGAGTTCTACAAAGGCAGAAACCTCATGATCATCTTCCCCGACCAGTTCGGTCCGGCACCAGACACCATCACCTTCGCCACAGCCCAACACAAGGAGCAGCGCTCCGCATATCAGGAGCTCATCATCCTCTGGCACCGCCTCAAGCGCAAATGGCGCTCCAAGAAATGACACCCGAAAGAAATTATTGAGTTCTTTTCGGACAGAAATTCCGTGTTTTTTTTCGGACAGAAATTATTATAATTAGAATAATTAGCTCGCGCAGTTGGGCTATTCAGTAACGAAAATTATCCTAATTGGTTCTGCGTCAATATGTGTGGTGATTTCCTGACATAGCAACTACACTTTCATAAGCGCGCCCTGCTCTCGGCCCATAGGGACGCTTGAATAACAATGTGGAGCAAGAAAGGGAAAAGCATATAGCCCATGTCAACGCGCCCTGAAGGGGCAAAAGCTTATAGCCCAGGGCAGCGCCCTGGGTATAAAGACCGATAGAAATTACGCCCTGTAAGGGCAACAGAACAGCATGCAAAGGACTCTGCTGCCCTTACAGGGCGTGACTACACATCACGTAAAAACCCAGGGCGTTGCCCTGGGCTATAAGCTTTTGCCCTTTCAGGGCGTTTTCCCACTTGCGCAAGCCTAATTATCTTAATTCTTCGCTCATTTCTGTCTTTTCATAGGTGCTCAGGCGCATCGCGGAGTCTAATGATTTCTGTCCTTTCCCTCATCCGCAGGGCTAATTATTCTAATTATAATAATTTCTGTCCCAAAACCTCAGAATAATTTCTGTCCTTTCCCTTCATCCGCAAGGCATTATTCTTATTCTTCGCTCATTTCTGTCTTTTCATAGGTGCTCAGGCGCATCGCGGAGTCTAATAATTTCTGTCTTTTCCTTCATCCGCATGGCATTATTCTAATTATTCCAATTTCTTTCAATCCCCTCCAATTTCTTTCCGTTTCAGTTTTGACTTAATTCGTTAAGCCTCACTATCTCGTCACGATACTTTGCCGCCAGGAGGAAGTCCATATTCTTTGCAGCCTCCTTCATGCGTTCCGTAGCCGTCTCTATCGCCTTCTGCCGTTGCTCCTCGGTCATGTGGCTTATTATCGGGTCAGCTGCAACAGCGCCCTTCTCGCTAAAGTCCGGCTCCACGTATGCCGTAGCGGCAGCCTTGCCCGCTGGCTGTATCGTCTTTCGGTTCAGATCCTTCTTTATCTGCTGCGGCTTTATGCCGTTGGCTTCGTTATACGCCATCTGCTTCTCCCTGCGACGGTTCGTCTCGTCTATGGTCTGCTGCATGCTCTCCGTTATCACATCGCCATACATTATCACCTTTCCATAAACATTTCTCGCGGCACGTCCCGCCGTCTGCGTCAGCGAGCGATGCGAGCGCAGGAATCCTTCCTTGTCGGCATCAAGGATAGCCACCAGCGACACCTCGGGCAAGTCCAGACCCTCTCGCAACAGGTTGATGCCCACCAGCACATCGTTCACGCCGGCTCTGAGGTCACTCAGTATCTGCACCCTGTCGAGCGTCGTCACGTCGGAGTGTATGTAGTTCGCCTTCACGCCGTTGTTCAGCAGATACTCCGTCAGCTCCTCCGCCATGCGTTTCGTCAGCGTCGTAACGAGCACACGCTCATTGCGTTCCGTGCGTTGTCTTATCTCTTCCAGCAAGTCGTCTATCTGGTTCTCCGTGGGGCGTACCTCTATAGGCGGGTCAAGCAATCCTGTGGGGCGTATCACCTGTTCCACCACCACGCCCTCAGCAGCCTCCAGCTCATATTCCGCAGGTGTGGCAGACACGTAGATGACCTGATTTGTCATCTCTTCAAACTCCTCAAACCGCAGGGGTCTGTTGTCAAATGCCGCAGGCAACCTGAAGCCATACTCCACCAGATTCTGCTTCCTCGACCTGTCGCCGCCGTACATCGCCCTGATCTGAGGTACGGACACGTGGCTCTCGTCTATCATCATCAGATAGTCCTGAGGAAAGAAATCAAGCAGACAGTACGGCCTCTCCCCGGGAGCACGACCATCGAAGTACCGCGAATAGTTCTCTATGCCCGAGCAATGTCCCAACTCCCTTATCATGTCGAGGTCATACTCCACCCTCTCCTTCAGGCGCTGAGCCTTCTCGCCCTCGCCGCGTCCCTTGAAATAGTCTATCTGCACCACAAGGTCATCCTGTATCATCCTCACGGCACGCTCCTGCTGATCCTTCGTGGTCACAAAGAGGTTGGCGGGAAACACCTGATACTCATCAAAGGCCTGCAAGGGAGCGTATGTCTTTGCATCAATCTCCCATATCTCATCTATCTCATCGTCCCAGAACGTCACGCGCAGCACCTCGTTGCTATACGCCATCGACACATCCACCGTGTCGCCTTTCACGCGGAACTCACCCCTCTCCAGCGCCACATCGTTTCTTACATACTGCGCCTCCACCAGCTTGCGCAAGAAGTCATTACGCTCCAGCCGCTCACCCCGCTTGATGCCTATCACCGAACCCTGCATCGCCGATGGTCCGCCCATGCCGTAGATACACGACACCGAGCTGACCACCACCACATCCCTGCGTCCCGACAGCAGAGCCGACACAGCCCTAAGGCGCAGACGGTCTATCTCCTCATTGATGGCAAGGTCTTTCTCTATATACGTATCGGTAGAGGGCAGATACGACTCCGGCTGATAATAGTCATAATACGACACATAATACTCCACCGCATTATCGGGAAAGAACGCCCGCATCTCCTCATATAGCTGCGCCGCAAGCGTCTTGTTATGACTCAGAATCAGCGTCGGACGTCCTATCTGCTCTATCACATTAGCCATCGTAAACGTCTTTCCCGACCCGGTCACCCCAAGCAGCACCTGTGCCCTGTCACCACGCCTCACCCCCTCAACCAGCTGCCTGATAGCCTCCGGCTGATCACCCGTAGGACGATACTTCGATGTAAGACTGAATGCGCTCACTTTTTTACTTCACAAATTTTACTATGCAATCAATACAGATTGGCTTTCCTGATGCTCATCTATTTCCCAATTTGCAGGGCCTCCTTCGCGCCATTCAGCATGGCAACTTGCTGTAATGCTTGCTGTCGCGTAGCATGCGACGATGGACGCCCCAATGAGAGGCGAGCCTCCCTTGCAGAGTCCTGCATGCTCTGATAGATTGAATCTAAAAACATCTTCTGACCCATTTTGTATATCTTTTATTGGGTTAAGAGTGATGAGTGAAGAATTATTATCTGGAGTGCAAAGTTACACAAAAAATCCGACACCACAAAACCGTTACATAAAAATATCTTGCCATCAACAGTCAAAAGATACAAGAAACAAAGAAACAAAAGAAACATTTTCAATAGCCCGCCATTATCAATACGCATAGCCCCTGCCTTCATTCAGGCAAGGGCTATATCATCTTTCATATACTCCAAGCATTCACCGCTCAGGCGGATTTGCAATCCGACTGCTTTTTATATAAGGATTTGCAATCCGCTTAATTCATATCCGTGTTATCCGTGTGAGTTTTTTTCGCATTTCAAATGCTTATATTACCTGCGGCCGGATTACAAATCCGCCCGAGCGGGCCTTAATTCTTAATTCTTAATTTTGAATTTTTAATTCTTAATTCCTCCCCCTCGCCCCTTGGAGAGGGGGTCGGGGGGTGAGGTTTTTTTCTTACTCACATTCAGCGGTGTACTCTTTGGAAAGGCCACGGAGTAAGCCTTGTCCAGCGCTTTGAGGTTCACGCGATAATAGCTGATGCCCAGCTTTACGGCCACGATAGCTCTCAGCAGCTCCCTGTGCCGTCGCGGATACACCGTCGGCAGCGGCAGCTCGTTCCACCCCTCCTGCGGCTCACCGTCAACCTCCGCAAGGCTGCACACCTCCCAGATGAAATCATCCGTAGCCTCACCGCCAAACCACACCTTCAGCACCCTGCGGATGCAAAACCGTTTATACTGCCCCGCAAGGAGCCGCCTTGTGCGCTCCAGCAACAGCCAGAGCCGCACAAAGCATTCCATATCATTACGTATCTCCATATTCAAAAAACGATTTTGACCAAAATGACCTTGACCACTTTGACCACTTTCTTTTTTTACTCTCCTATAAGCCACCATTAAACTACCCCACCATTAACCTTCCTGAACTTCCCGTCATCCTCCTGAACCACAAGTCCCTGCTTGCGCCAGTTTTTCAGCATCTGACGCACGCTGTTGTGCGACACGTTGGCACCCTTTACGGCGACAGACTGCTGCATGGCCTGCTCAAAAGTGAACTGCTGGTCCAGGCGTGCATAGATGGAGTCATTCTTACCACGCTTCTGTCTCTCACCACTCACATTGCCAGCATAATCGCGAGCCTCAAAAGCATTCTCTATGCGGCTACGGAAGAAGTGGAGCGCATTCTCCAATAGCGAGTCAGCTATCACGTCATATATCTCCAGCATCGAGGGTTTCTGCGTCTTCTGCAATAGTTCTCTCCACAGATCAGGATGTTGCTTCAACTGACTCTCGGCACCGCTCAGTCCGTGCTTCTGTATGAGCAGCTCACACACCTTGCACAGCATCAGGCAGCACACCATTCTCTGGGCTGTCACGCAGATGCGGAAGCGCTGGCGCGCACGCACCTTATCATCGTCCTTCATCGTTTCCAGTCTGATACGCTCCAACCACTCACGCCCCTTCTCCTCCAGCTTCGGGAGTTCCACAGCGCCCTGCATCAGCGGCAGCAGATGAGCCACCTGCTGTATGCGTTCCCGCTGTCGCTCGGTCAGCACGCAGGGCTTATCCTCCAGCGGCGAAAAAGTGTTGTCGGGGGTACGCGCAACCGCGATACGGCTCTGAAATCCGTCCGTATAGTTGCTGACCACACGATACAGAGCATCCGGAGTGCCGCACATACACACATTCCACAACAATTTCTCTATATGCACGTTCACCGCATCTGCCGAGCGTGCCTCACGCTCATACTTCGTGCCGTCATAACTCTGCCTCAGCATCACAGAGAAGTCGCTCATTGCCGACTTCCATTTCTGTGCCACCGTATCGGCCTCAGGCGTAAACGAGAAGGCGTGCTTGCCCTCCGTATTGGCCAGTCGCTCAGCAAGGTTTGCCACCGTATTGTTCAGCGTCAGACAGCGCACAGGCAGCTTAGGCTCCTCCGGCTGCTCCTTCTTGTTCTTTGCGGCACGTTTCTTGGCGCGCCACTCGTCCTCCTGCATCTGATACATCTTGTCCAGGGCAATTATCTCGCTCATCCAGGCCTCCACCACGGGATCGATACCGCCCTTCCCCGATGCAAAGTCACCCGCGATATACGAGATAAGGTTCAGACCCCTCTTCTGACCGTGCACATCGAGCGTCACACCCGTTGCAAGCGTGCCTATACAAGGGCAGATAGCCGTCACAACAGGCATCGACAACTGGGGGCCGACAGCATCGATGGAGTCACGTATGCCCTGCGGCAACTTGCGAGATGACAGCTGGGAGTTGTAATACGAAAACCTATCCTCCGCGTCATCCTCTGCCTTACAGGTTTCTGAATCTGCCATAGCGTCGGTTCCCTCAACAGCCAACGCATTCAGCACATTTCTCAGGCGCATAGGAAAGCCGTTGAACTCCGAACTCAAAGCGCTCTTGATCTTCGCCCGCTTCTCTTCTATCGGGAATCCGTCATAGCAGGGAATCACCTGGTCAAGCCACTCAAAACTGCGACCGCAGATATGTCTCAGGTCGCACGCCAACTGATAGGTCAGCGTGTCGCGGTCGCCCTGCGTGGGCTCAAACCCGCGGTTGTTCACCTCCCAGTACTTCGCGATGATGTCCTTGAACGGAATGCCGTGATAATCCGTCGGATACTGCTTATCCTCATCCATCACCTCTCTTCCCTCATCCATACTCTCCCTCTCCTTCAGGGGAGGGCCGGGGTGGGGCTTCTCCGCTGCCTCTTCCCACGGCCTGTAGTGCTTATTTGCCTTCTTCGCTCCTGCCGGAACATCCTCTTCGCCCCTGCGCTGACGCTCACGCAACAGCTCATATTCCGCCTCGCACTCCTCTGCCGACATTGGCTCCGTAAACAGACAATCGTCCAAATAAGGCAGATCATCATCGCTACCGCTGGTCGAGAATGCCACCCGCTGCAAGTCCTTCGCGCCGGTGTCCATTTCCACTTTCAGAACTGTTGCCACACGCACCTGATTCTCCAGTATAGTAGTACCCCTGCGGCGCTCACACACCAAGTGCCAACCGCCGCTGGCGCTGCGTTCCAGCATCCTCAGACCTATCTCGTCCTTCTTCTCCAGAATGAGACTCTTGATGCGCTCCGAATGCTCGCTGTCATAGCAATCCACATCGTGAAAGAAATAACTGCCCACACTCTTACAACCCGCCACATGACCATCCACATAGCCCATGTTATAAGCCAGTTGCAACAACGCACCCTTAGCCTTCCCGTCACCCTGACGCGCCTTGCTCAGATTACCAAGATTCTGCTCTGAATTACGCAGAGCCATCAGTTCCTCGCGGTTCCCCACAGGGAGGGCAAACTTCCGCTTGCCCTCGTAATAAACCTTGTAAATCATAGTCTTTGCCCCCTTCCTTTAATCAGTTCGCGAATCACCTTCTGCGCTATCGCACTCGCCTGATGTACCAGTTTCTCAGGCAACTGCTCCAGCTGATTCTCGTCGAGCGAGAAGTAGAAGTACCAGCGCTTGTCTTGTCCCTGCGACAGCGAAGCATTGTCATCGCGGAAGATAGCTTTGTTCCTCACACGCTTGGGCATCTCCGTCATATAGACGTTGCCATCTCGCATACCCTGCACCTTGAAAGTTCCTGAGAACGCTTCCATCTCAACATCCTCGCAGCACATGAAGTCTGCCGTTTTGAGTCCGTTCTCCGACATGCCGATGGTCATCAGACCGTCCAGCATTATCTGTTTCTCTGTTGTAATAATAATCTTTTCCATAATCGTTTCGAAAT
>JAEEGL013327622.1_pt1 | contig 22706 bp, 25 predicted proteins | sample 9134231 | NCBI WGS metagenome assembly JAEEGL01 (sample SAMN16246548, study PRJNA631951) | gut metagenome | biome: gut microbiome; feature: rumen; material: fiber-attached | host: Bos | place: Iran: Karaj | collected 2018-10 | reverse complement strand
GGGGGCGGTAATACATCTGGTAATACATTCCGTGCTTATGATAGCGGAAGATGTCCGATGACTGCGTATGTCATTTTTAGGACGTTCCTCCCTCTATATAGCAGATTTTCAATGGGTTAAAAATGCAAGTTGTTGATTTTTAGGCACAAAAAAAAGGGAATCCGTAAGGTTCCCTTTTCATTAAATGGCGGAGAGAGAGGGATTTTTTGTACCTTTTCGATATATCCGCTTAACTTATTGAGAATCAACACTCTGAAAGAATTGTCTTACGATGTGTTGTTCATCTGTTATAACGTTAATATATTATTTGAGTGCAAATGTAAGCAAACTTTTTGAAACGACCAAATATTTCTGAAGATATTTTTTTGTCCTTATGATGCAAAGGTACAAATAAAATATGTATCTTGCAAATATTTTGGATTTTTAATAACCTATTCCTTTGATCTTCTGAACATTTAAGCCATTACGGGCGATATCCTCGACTTGCTTAGCAGTATCCCCTTCATCTCGCATAAACTCTGGTCTCGCCAAATTCATCAAATCTTTGGCATATATTACGCGTTCCTCTTTGTTCCGGGCATTATGCATAGCAGCATCTATATCTTTAACCTGTTTATCTGTAAAGAGGTGCTGCCAGGTATTGTTGACTTTCTCAACGATAGCGGCAATAGCCTTGACTGCTGTCGGCCAAACAGTGAGAAATCTGTTTTTCCACAGTTTTGCCTCTTTCTGAGCTTCCTCGGCTTTATGTTCAGCATCTTTGGTCGCCCTATATATGGCAGCATTATGTTCGGCAGACATTGACTGCATATCAACTTCAAGACTGCGGACCTTGTCGTAGTTTCTGCGCCAAGCGGCGCCAATCTGCTCAGCCTTCTCGTTACCATCCTTGCCGATGTGCAGTTTGGCTGCCTGCTTAATCTCGTTAAGAACCTGTTGACGTTCTTCTGCCTTAGCTATGGCAACTGCAGCAGCTATGCGCTCAGGTTCACTGGCGATGGTGTCCTGAAGCTGCTGAATGGTCTTATCCTTTGAGGATTGACCAAACAAACCAGCGATGGACTGTCCGACTGCGGACGCTGCATCTCCCAGGGCATTCTTGGTCTGGAGTGATGCGTTCTCCCTCCTGAGGCGGGCATTCTCGTCGGAGAGCTGCTGGTTCTGCTCATGCTTCTCCGTTAAAACGGCATCAACCTCATCCACCTCCTTCTTCTTCTGGGTGAGTGCCTCGGCATATTCGCGGTACTCAGGGATATCCATATAGTCGCGGTTAGTGACCTCCTTCAGTTCACCACGTTCCATGCCCAGGGCATCGGCAAGAACCGTCTGGAGTTCGGACATCTTCTTCGGCCCGAGCTTGATGGTCTTGCCAGTGTTCCAGTCGAAGAAGTCCAGACCGAGGTGTGCATGGTGGTTGCACTTGAACTCGCCAGTGTCCTGGTCGATGTGGCCTTCGTCGAAGTGAAGGTCGAGGAACATCGGCTCGACACCGTTTTGACGAAACCACTCCATCACGGGGTCGAAGTCCTCGGGCTTGGTATCATGCTTGGTGATGATGACGGCCTCGCGGATGGGAGACCATCCAGCGACAGTCTCCATCTTCCCGGACTTCTTGTTTAAACGCTCGCGATCCTTCAGCGGAGGTCGGCGGTGGCGCTTGTCGTGTTCTATGTACACCTCGATCATTTTGTCAAAAATTTGGGCAACTGTCAGCGGCTTGTGCGTTGACTTGTCTTTGTACTCCTCGCGCTGGGTATTCTTCCGATCGTAGTTTGGACGGAGTGCCAGCGCTGGGTAGAAGTTGAGGGGATGTTTGCTTGTCTTCATTCTCTCAACGTATTCAGGTCTGCGCTCGTTGTGTTCCTCAACGGAGCCGACCTTGCACGGCTTGATGTGACCACCTGTTTTCATGTTGAATTTTTTTTAAAATGATACATGTAAATTAAGGGAGCATCGAGGCGGCTACGGGGTCGTTAGGGGACACCCCTAACCCCTCGGAGAGCACACGGAAAGAACGAGTTCTTATAGTGTGCCTATAAGATTGCCGCCATCTATACCCGCGGCAAAGGTACGAAGCTGCCTTGAAGTTTCAAAAAATCTTTGGAACTTTGTCTTGATTTAACACATTTAAGACTTCTGACAACGAAAAAGAAAAAGTAATCTGAAAACAAAAGTCATGACCTTTTCTTCAATATATTGATTGTCTCAATATACCCTTCTTCAAGATTTTCAAGTTTCTTTTTTTCGTCTTCTAAAGTCATGACTTTTTCATGGAGTTTTTGGTTTTCTATTTTTAGTTTTTCCATCTGTAAAGTCATGACTTCTATTTCTTCTGAATTGTCTGAAAATAGTTCTGCTTGGAGGTTGTCAATACTACCATTGAGCAGCTTAACCAAATATTCAATAGACCAGAGAACCATAGGGGCACATTTGCCTCGTATTCGTTCTGGCATTCTATTGCGGATACGCTTACCTCTTAGCAGCTCATCGATGCGTTCTTTATCAGCATCTCGTTTAAATGTAATATTCTTGGCCATAGGTCATGACTTTTTAATTAGATATTCATTTACGTCTTTGCAGTCTGCGTAGTGACTCCTGTAGTCGATGACTGACGGAAGTACATTCTTAATGAAGGCTGTTGCCTCGTCACCTCCCTTATCATTATCAAGACAGAGATATACCTTGTCGCTGATTGACTGTAGCAACTCAACCGTTGCTTCCTTGTTAACAACGGAGTTCATGACAACGAGGTTGTGCTTAACGCCGTCTGTCAGGGTTACCCAAGAGAGCATATCCATGAACCCCTCAAACACCACCATTGGAGCGTTATCTTTGATGAGGTGGGTAGTAATACCCTTGGGGCTTGTGCAGCCCTTGTAACCTTCAGGATTACCCCTGTATGGTGCACCACGCAGTTCATATCCTCCCTTATCATTCGCATATGCCAAAGCATAGAGGTAACTGTCACCATCTTTGAAGGAATAATGAGCCTCCATAAGGAATTGCTTGGCAATCTCAATGTTCACCTTCCGGTGGTAGAGATAGGCAAACAGTCCGCGTGATCGCAGGGGTACAACCTCATATGACTTGAATACGCTGCACTCAATATCTTCTTCTTTTTTGCTGTTAAGAGTCTTTGGCAACGAAAAAGAAAAAGAATTAAATTCTGCACACACTCTACTCAGATCCTTGGTGTTTAGAGAAGTCATGACCAGTTCAATGATACCACCTTTTTCTCCAGTTGACTGGTCATGCCATACTCTACCATCAGGAGAGACGTTGAGTGACGGATGGTTATCTTCCTTCCATGGACACCTGTACAGATACCAACCTGACGATGTCTTTCTTATTGGTTTACCCAGGTAGTCCAGGCAAGTATATTGTTCTTTAATCTGTTGTGCGTTCATATTATTAATATTCAATTACTGTTTTTGATTTTCCAGCGTGCGTGCGCGTGAGAAAAATCTACATTTTTTGTGTTTTTTTGTCTATGAGGTAGTCATACCTAAAGTCAACATCCAATTTCGTCATTTCCCTAGTGTTTATCGGGGTTTGCGATGTTGACTTTTGTTGACCTCATTTTTCCAAAAAATAAATTTTGCAATTTTTAGAGGTCAACATGGGTCAACATGTTTCCTTTCTGAAAATCAATTACTTACATCATTTTTGATGTTGACCTCCGGGGGGGATACCTTATGGGAACCCCGAGAAAGAAGTGAGCGGTCTATACCGAGTCCCTGCGCCACAAGATTTTTATTCATATTTGGGTAATTATTGAGTAGCTGTTGTAATGTATCTTTTTTGTTCAGGGAAGGCTTGCTGTCATTGTTGGGCTGGATATAAGAATACACTTTTATCGCCCATTCTTCAAAGACCCGCATATGAGATATAGCCATCTCCATTGCATTACCACTTATCTCTGACTGCGGTATACCATCGTTGCCCAATAGAGCAATGATACCAGCCCACTTCTCTACGTATATCTGCAGTTTAGAGAGCAGCTGACGCACCATGTTCTGTTCGTAGATTTTCCTTTTTTGAAGCTCTTCCCAATATTGAATGAAAGTGTCTTCGGCAGCTGCGCTGAATTTGACCTCACAACATGCAGTATTCAATAGTCTATCTATTAGATTTTTGTAAGCTACTTTCATAGAATCCGGAACACGTTCCTTAAAATATGAAACCGAGAAACTATCGTCTGCGAACACGAACAACATGCGAGAATTGAATCCGTTTGCGATGAAGTCTTCTTTACCCAGCATTTGCTTAATTAGGTCTGGCTGGAGCCCGCCGAAGCAGCTAAAACAGGGTCTTTTTATGAGGCTATCATCGCGAAAAATGCGGGTTATCCTTATAAACTGTTGCGACCAAGCAGAGAGGTATTGCTCCACTTCTCCAGACTTACCGTAACGTCCTATATCCTTCAACCATCCCTGCAGTTCGTCTCGATAAAGTAGGATGCCGTTCTTGCCAGCCTTCTCCATGGCATCGAAAAGTGCTTCAGGTGTATAATCGTTGAGAATCAGCTTCTCTTCTACCGGCATTGTCTTGTCGCGCTTGTCAGCATCGGTATCTTCCCATTCTGCTTTTTCCTTTTTATAGGCTTTTGCTCGTATTATTTCTCGCTCCATTAAAGGATTCATGAGCCAGGAGCCGCACTCACTCTTGCCATATCCACTTATACCTATTTGACAAAGCCATAGTGCTGTTGAATTCTTGTATCCTTTGGGATCTACGATTACATAACGATCTCCCAGTGAAGCTGCTGTAACTGCAAACAATCCTGTCAGCGAATAGTCGCTGTCTATTTGATATACATCTGATAGTTTCTTTACTATTTCTTGCAAATAATCTGGCAGAAATCCATAATTTAATTTCATAAAAACAACAAATTTAAAATGATTTTCAAAAAAAATTACCTAAAAATTTGGATAATTGCCTGAAAATCCCTAAATTTGCACCGTCAATGGCAAATTTAGAGTATTTCCGGCAAAGGTATACTATCCCTCGAGGTTCCAGCTCGGGGGATTGCTATTTTATGGTGGTCTTGGTTTCATATCTTTTTCTTTTTTGAAGTTATCTTCCAAGCCCTCTATGTTGCGATTGTTCGGTGACAATCTCATCAAGGGTTTTCTTTAGCTTCGCTTCTTGGTTCTCGTTGAGCAGATGTCTGCTACCGAAATGGTCACCAAGTTCTAAGAGGATCTTGTTGGCAAGAACTTCACGGTTGAATAGACTGCCAGGCTGGCCGCCCATTGAGAATCCGGGAACCTCATCACTCATGGTCAAATATTCATTGAAGCTATCCTCCAGCCAACGAGAACCTGTGTGGATACCCTTTCCTGTGGCATGCTGTGTGGCATAATCGAGAACTTCTTCCCATTTGTCATACACACGCTTATCTTTGTCCAGAGCGGTCATAGCCTTATCGTGTTGCTTCGCCTCTTTGATGGCTGACTGTTCGTCTCTTCTGGAAGTAAGACGTGCCCTGTCTTTTGTATAAACACAATACCAACTGTCATGGCGAATTACATCGGCATACTTACCTTCCCAAATCAATTTTTCTTCATTTTTTGCCATAATTAGATAAGTTTATTTTCTATCTCATTTACAGCTGCCACAACAGTCTTTGGCAGCATTCGCGCGTATATTCTCTCAGTCATTTTAATTGTAGAATGCCCACAAACCTTTGAGACTATCTCGATGGGCACACCAGCATTAAGCAGCAGCGTAGCCCCCGTGTGTCTTGCCCAGTGTGTAGTCATCGGCTTGTGGATGCCAGCAGCGGCAGCAACCTCCTTGAGATAAGCATTGTATTTAACATTAGAGAGCATAGGGAGCTTACCATTGTACTTCTGCAGTATCTCCAGTGCTGGAGACAGCAGAGGCACTGTGTACTCTATCTTGGTCTTCCCTCTATGGCCTATGTACACCTTCTTACCTTCTATCTCGCGTATCTTCTTTGTATCAAAGGTGCGCAGATCATGATAGGAGAGGCAAGTGTAAGCGTGAAATATAAATAGGTCACGGACACGTCCAAGACGTTCATCAGGTATAGTAGCTGCCTTCAGCTGCTGGAACTCATCAGGTGTTAAGCACTTCTCTATACCGTCATAGTCGTTGCCCTTCTCAATCTTCACTCTATCGTAGGGATTAATCTGTAGAAGGCCTTCCTTCTGAGCATCCAAAATGAAGCTGTTGAGGAACCTGTGGTAATTGTTCCATCGGCTCTTGGCTTTCATGTCATTCTTTTTCTTGAGATAGCGGTCAAGCTCCATTACCTTAGCCTCTGTTAGGTCATAGAAGGTGCGAATTTTGCCATAGTTCTTCAAGAAGCGCAAGAACCGCTCATACCTCTCTTGACTGTCCTTAGCCTTGCCATATTTACGTATCTTCGTGCGCTGCTCGCAGAAGTCGATAAATGTTACGCTTGGCTTACGCTTGGCCAATAGTCGTGTAGGTATGGCATCGAGGTCGATACTACCTTCTATATACATATCGTATATTACCTGGTTCACGTCTATCAGAAGCCGTTCCAATTGATGGTTAACTACTGCAGCGTCAAATCTGTTGACTACACGCTGCCGCTTCTCGTCCCATTCTTTTGGAAACGCGCGGTAGCCGGTGGACCAGAGCTTGGCCCTACCATGCCACCATACGCGTATCTCTATCACGGCATCTTGCTTGGCTGATGCCTGACAGTACCTATTCCAACGCAAGCCCACTATGGGCATTCCAACAGGGTTTCTCATTCTTATCCTTTGTAATTCGCCAGCAGTTCAGAACGCTTAAACAGAATGCGTCCCTGGCTGTGATTACCCACCTTAACGTGAGGGAACTTGTCCTTCATGCTTCTTACATAACTTGGAGTAAGTCCAAGCAACCTTGCAGCCTCCTTGCTATCAATGAGGTCATTACTTTCACCTATGCGCATATCGGCAAGTTGCTTAACTACGATAGATGCTGTTCTTACGGCTGTCATTTCAGCCAACTTCGTCATTTCTTCTTGATCCATAATACCTTATTTATTTAAATTAAACATATAACCTGGTATTATCCCAGTGAGTGCAAAGGTATGAAAGGGCATTTGTACACTCAAATTTTGGAGAAACTTTGTCTTGATTTAACACATTTAAGACAATTTCCGTCTTAAATCGCCTTAATCAAGACAATTCATTGCTGATTATACGTGTTTATGTCTATCATTCGCGCATTATGTATTCTCCTGCCCTCAATAATGGCACTCAGTCGGGAGATTTCTTTGTCTTTTGCTCTGGCGAGATCCATCAGGAACTTTATTTGCTCGTCCTTCCTATTTATTTGCTCATCTTTGAAAGAAAGCATATCTAATAGTTCTTTTTTCATCTCTAACACTATTATAATGCAGTTTTTTATTCTTTATGTTTGTTGTTCATCACTTATCATACATACAAAAAATGAGGTCTGTAATTACTTACAAATCTCATTATCAGAGTGTTACAAACACAAAGCGTTGGTAATCAGGCACAAAAAAAGGGAACCTGATTGATTCCCTTTAAGCTATTTTTGCGGAGAGAGAGGAAAGTTTGAAGTGGATGGCATTGGATATGTATAGCAACGTAATCCCTTTATTTTCAGCAACTCTCTTCCTTATTTTTACTTTTTATTGTCTCACATTTTTTAATGATGTCAGCAGAAGGGGGAGCAGGAGGTAATTCCATTTTTTATATGTACCTTCGCGCCGTAGACCCCCTAACAGCTGATAGAATCACTTTTCTGGGGTGCAAATTTACGTAATAAATTCCAGACAAGGATGATAAAAATACAATTTAACATTAGAACGCTCATAGATAAGCGAGACAACCGTGTAATTGTGCGTGTGCGTTGGAACCAAAAAACGAATGAAGTTGGTTTCACGACTGGAATGTATGCACAAGAAGACAAGTGGGACTTCTTGAACCAAAAAGCCATCAAGGGCACCGTTCATGTGATTAACGGCAACAAGTTTAATGCCTATGACATCAATGATCGTATTTGTGAGTTCCATGAAGAAATTAGAAAAGTGTTCTCCATCTACGAAATGAACAACTCTGTCCCTACTCCTTCAGAATTAAAAATGATGGTGAACAGAGAACTTGGAAGGCTTGAAGAATCCACACAGGTTGAAAGTCCCAAAAAGACATCGTTGAAAATCTTACTTAACCGATTCCTCAAAGAGTGTGGAAACGAAAAAAACTGGGATGATGATTGCAAGGAAAAGTATATCCAGGCATATCAGCATATCACGGCTGCTGTTCCATCTGTAACACCTTACAATATTACCATAGATACAATGTACAAACTTAGAGATTGGTATGTAAAGAACGAGTATAAGAACAGAACCATAAACAAACAGGTCGTGATGCTAAAATGCTTTCTACGGTGGATCAACCAACAGGAAGGCTTCTCAATTCCAGATGCGGTACTAAACTTCTCTACCAATCTGAAAGTAATGCGAAGAACTGTCACGTTCCTCCATTACGAAGAACTGTTGCACTTCGCCAATTTCCAGTTTAAGAACAATGACGAGCGACTTAACCGCGCCCGTGATTTGTGGTGTTTTATGGCTTTTACTTCGCTCAGATATTCAGACCTAAGCAATCTCAAAACAGGCCACATTACTGATGGACGTATAGACATGATGACACAAAAGACAAGCGACCACATATCTATTCCTTTGACAGATGGAGCCATCAGTATATTAAATAGGTATAGAGGGAAAGAAACTGCCGACGGCCATGTCTTTGATGTACCAAGTAACCAAAAGCTCAACGATGCTATTAAAGATGCAGCTAAAGCGGCAGGACTTAACCGTGTCATTGTTGAAACATACTTCGTTGGTAACAAACGTATGGAAGAACAGCATCAGTTTTGCGATATTATCTCTTGCCATGATGCCAGACGTACTTTCGTGTCATGTAGCCTTGCAATGAGTATTCCAGCGCAAGTAGTAATGAAGTGTACTGGCCATAAAGGATATAACACAATGAAGCCATATATTGAAACCGCCACAGAGACCCAGACACTCGAAATGGAAAAATGGAATCGTAGTCAGTATCGTTCTCAAATTATATCTTTGCTCGATAATGCTAACGAAGATTTGCTCAAAAACATCTTGGAGTATGTAAAAAAGGCTGTATAGCATGTTAAAAACAGAAACTTTCAACACTAATTCAATAATTTGTTGTAATTTTGCAGCGTATGAACATAAAGACATACAAAAAACAACAAATCAAAGGCAGTTCCAACTGCCAACAACTAATTAAAGAGAGAATTAACATTATGGTTTTAAAAATGATGCTTATGAAGTAAAAGCGAACAACGAGTAGACATTATTGAATGATTGGATTCTACATGATTTTGCTAGTGACTACTCTGAGTGAGCAATCAGGAGATAATCCTAGTGCAGTTGGGGAAGATGTTTCCCGAGGATAAGTCCCTCTCCCCAATAGAAGTGAGTAACTTATTTAAAGATTTCTTTGCGAAAAGAGGACTGAAAATAAAAGTTGAGTATAAAATGAAATATGAGCTAACTCAGGAACTCATTTCGAGGATAAGAAGTTCGTATGACGACTTCAAAAATGACATAAAGCGGATTCTTAGATTTAAATCTGACCGCCTAATAAGAAACAAATATTTTGAAATGGTTTTTGCCATACTAGAACATAATCACTATGGCATTTCCAACGAGAAAAAAGAGCTCATAAAGATCTCATGTAGTCAATTCGCACAGATATTTGAGGTCAATCGTAAAACCATTTCTGGAAATCAAATTATTACTGATTTCTATAGTGAGGAACGACATAAACAATATGATGAATTAAAAAACATATTTTATAAGATTGAAAACGTCATTTTAAACAAATAGAGAAACAGAACAGATAGTATGCCCAGCCTTTTGTGCTGGGCTTTTGGTTTATATCGCCCAACTATTTAGGTTGGGCGTTCTAATTGTTTATATCATTAAGATGGCAAATAAAATCATCGTAATTTTGCAGCAAAAATAAATCGCAAAAATATGATGAATAGTAACAAACCCATTTTTAGTTTAACTGTTGAGGAGTTCATTACGGCTCTCAAAGAGGGGTTAGGAATTATTGACCTAGACGCAGAGCAAGAGGAGCTGAAAGACCGTAACGTGCAAGTCCAAAAACATTATGTGTATGGTTTAAAAGGACTATGCTCACTGCTTGGCTGTTCCATTTCCAGCGCTGCTAGAATTAAGAAAAGCGGTGCTATTGATGCTGCAATCAGTCAACGAGGTAAAATTATCGTTATTGACGCTGACCTTGTGCTCGACATTCTCAATGTTCAGCGCAAGCAGAGAGGCATTCGTAAAGGCTATCATATATAGTCTGTACAAGATGACTGTAAAAAGTTATCAGCTCGTTCTTTGACATATTGAGACATCCAGTAGCCAACCAATAACGCCATAGTATTAGGGGTGGCATCCCATTTGTGTTGAGTATCGCAGAGCTACTGGAATATAATACTCATTTCGTGCGGTAGTTCGCACGGTCTTACCTGTCAGGCAAACAGGTTAGCGTAATGACGCATTGCCTAATAGTGGTTAGACCTATTGCTTTTGGTCTATCCCAGTAACTTTTTGAACGCTATAATAATAATTAATTTTTGAATTTATAAGAAATGAATAATATAAATTTTGAAGTAGATCATATCTACCGTTTAATGGAGTATAAGGATATAATTAAACTCCAAATCATTGCCACAAATCGGCATGAAAAGAAACAGATAGAGGCAAAATTAGCCAGCTGTGAGGGTGTTGGAATGCAGATACCAGGAGTATTCACGCCATCGCCAATAGTTCAGAAAACGGGCTATACCTTACTTGATGCTTTCACGGGAAGAATAGCTACAGACGAAGACATTGCTGTTGGATTGACTATTGTAGAAGGAAATACAAGATTTCATGCTTGGCTGATGGCATTAGAGAAGAAGGAGAAGAACCCAGAATATAAAGTGTTTGATTATATATTTACTGTACGCGAATATCCTTCAGGTGAAGACTTTCAGAATACTTACCGCCGTATCAATATTGACAACGTGCCGACAAAGACAAAAGACTTCACTCAGGATCTCTTGGCAACGTCAAAGAACAAAATTCTGGCAAGCTATAATTCTAAGATGAAATTTGGACTTGTTGCCAAAGCAGCCGGTATAGCAACTGTAAATCAAGAAATTCTTAAAGACGACTTGGTGAAATGTTTTCAGGGTAAGACACCAAAGATTCTTACTGACGAAGACATTCTTGTTTTTACGAATCCTGTCTATGACGCTACTCTCAAGGCTTTTTCTTCTGAGAAACACATAAAACCGATTCTCAAAGGAACTGCTGTATGGAAATTCAATGCTGCCATGCTGTCAAAAGCGAAAGATGATGAACGTGAGTTAACGATGATGCTTCTAGTGCAAATGTACGAAAACATGAGTGCTCGTACCTATTCCAGTATAATAGATGCAAAATCTGAAGGCAATCGAACCAAGGAACAAGTGGTTTTCGACATCTTGACAGAGGTATTCGAGAAAGAGAGTAAGAAGTAATTACATGGTAGGGGTATTGATGCCCCTACCCATAAACTAACAACGATTGGTTTTGTTATGATGCAGACTCCACTTTTGAAACTGGATTCTCTATTAAATACACCACAACAACAAATAAAATATGGAAATAAAAGACAAAGACATTTGGAGTTTCAATGACAAGACTCCTAACGGATCGAGATTATTTGTGGATTTGAAAAGTTCTGGCAGACTGAAAATCACTTTGAGTAAACCGCTTGGAAATGGACAATATGACAGAGAGGAGATAATCATCCCTAAAGGCAAAATTGAAACGTTGAAAGATACGCTAAATAGTGCATTCACACATAGCCAGCCAACGGTTACGACACCTGCGGTTAAGGCTTACACTCTCGATGACATTAGAAAGCAGCAGGGGAAAAGTGCCTATACGCCTTGGACTGCTACCGATGACGCAGAACTCAAAGAATTGCATGGGAAAGGGTGCTCAATAGAACAGTTAGCCGCTCATTTCAAGCGAGGTGAAGGTGCTATTAGAAGTCGCCTATATAAACTTGGACTATGACAAGAAAAGACAGGGCTTGCCTGTGAAAACAGCGGCCTTGTCCTTATCTTATGACAAGTTCTATAGTTCAACGACGCGACTTTGAAAAAACGCGCTTCAAATCGGGTTAAACTCTAACTAGCGAAAAGGGAATGACATTAGTTGCTTCCCTATATAAACAACAAGAAAATAGAAGTTATGATGTTTAGCAATTTAATGAATGCTCTTTTCGGAATAAACACAAGACCCGATTTAGAGCAGAAACAGGACGTAGCTGTGGCAGTAATTGATGTAAATCACAGCCCATCGGTATCAAAAGTGCCACAGGGAAAATATGATGCCGATGTTGAAGCCATACAAAAAAAGTATGGCGAATTGAAATCTGGCCTCTGCATTGAGGCAATACTCCAGGAACTTTTGAAAATTTGTCCAAGGAACAGACCTCGAACAGACGCATATCAAGGTTTGGTATCTTTCTTAATGTCTGAGTATGGAGTTACACTAACGATTAAATCAAGGAAAAGAAAATGACGAAAAAGCTATTGCTATTCGGAAAGACCCGAAACATCGAGGTCGAAGATTCATTGCAGAACAGGCAGGTGGTTATGGATATTCGTAAAGAGTTGAAGCAGTTGGATGACTGTTATAGTTTTGATTTGATTGTCGATAATAACAACAATATTGTCGCTGTATATCATTATGATTACGTTGACTTCAATCTGATAACAGAAACCTTCAACATGGAAGTAACCAGATTAGTAACAGGAGAAGGTGCTGGTGGTTATGAACTGCCATTTCCCATAGCAGATGCTGGTGACGAATCTATCAGCCAGGAACGATTTGCTGAAATGTGGCAAAAGAATAATGTAGCTTTAGGCGGCAGTCTTGGTATAAAAATGATCGAAGTTCAAGCATCTTTCACAGGCATGTTTGTCATATTCAAATTCAATACAGTATGAAGATTTGACATACAGACAAAGTGCAATAAACAGACCATAAAGGGTGCATTACAATAATTAAAAAGACGAGGATATGAAAGAACAAAGTGCATATTGCAAGGTAATTAAGAGGGCTTCTTTGTTAGTGGAGCAGATAAAAAAAGAATTTGCTCAATGGAAATCTGAGGAACCAGACTTCGACGAAGATTTCTTTGATGAAGAAGCTGTTGAATCATACCTGCAGTATCTTGTAGGCTACGTCCACAAGAATGACTGGTATGTTATTGAGGATCGCCGAGGTAAACAAAAAAGCGAATGATATGGGAGAATTATATACTGTTACTCTGAATGACGACAATAGCGGCTTTACTATCCACTTGGCGAATGGCGAAATACAAGTGCCAAACGAGGGCGGTTGTTATGTCGTTTCAACTGGATGCGGTTCTGGAAAGACAGAAAGCATCAAGTCTTTAATCCGTCAAAAGGCGGACAAGGGCATTATGTACTGTGTTAACTCTATCTCAGAATTACAGAAAATGCACTTATGGATATTACGGAACTTATGCGGTCAAGGTGGCCTGAATGACGATGACATAGTTTGTATAAGCAGCGACCAGATGGATAGAGACGATTTGGTTAGGTATCGACACAACCCATCCTTACTGACAAAGAAGAAAATCATACTTCTTACACACGTCAGATTTTGGACTGACCTTATAAATTACTTTCTCGTTTACAATTCTGATGGCGACGAGCCTGCATTTGATGGAGACTTCGGTAAACTCATGGAACGTCAGGACTTACGCCAGTATGTCATCTTTGACGAAACCCCAACATATATCAAGCCGTTTGTTAAGTTGCCCAAGTATATCTTGGGGCTGTTTGGCGAAAAAGACAGTCATGGCCGTTGGCACTGTTATGATCGAGACGAGATAGCCAGTAGATATGATATGTTCCTGAAGGGCACCAAAAGCAGCTTCTTCTTGGATGATGTAGAGATAAACAGAAAGAAGCGAGAAGTTGTATTGAATCTTATTCCCCATTATTACAACAGGTGGATGCTGACAGATGATGAAGAATTTACTATCACTTTCAGACCCGTTGACTTGAACCAGGAACACGTTAATACCCATATCCTGATTTACGAAGGGGCTGGTGATGTCTTATTCTCAGGATCAGACAGCTTTCAAGTGTTGGATATAAAACAGAAATATGATGCAGGCATGAGATTTATGTCGATACCCATATACAAAAAGAGATACGAAGCCTATACTGATGAAGAAAAGCAGTATGTGGCAAATCGTATCTCTGACATTGTGAATAGCCGTGATGGAAAAACACTTGTGGTTGTATGGCAAACCGTCGGAGCAAATGCTAGGGATGACGAAGATAAAGATCTGTCGCCATTCGTGGATGACATTCGACGGCTGATGAATGTATTTCCTGAAAAGACTTTCGAGATAACCTATTTCGGCTCTACAAAAACAAAGTCCACAAATGAATACAGGGATTTTGATAATATCATTCTCTGGGGAAGGTGGAATATCATAAACGCTGACACTGCAAAATTTCAAGACTGCTACGGAACTGCGACCTCCAACATGGGGCATAAGGCTTGGTACTTCATCCAATTACTCTGTAGAATTGGCATAAGACGGCACCATTTTCAGAATGGCCACAATTATAATGTGTTCTATACAGCAGACTATGAGGCAGAATTGATAAATGCTCTCAACATCTATTTTAACCAAAACACGAACATATTACAGCCGGAAGTGTCACCTATTGAAAAGAAACTGATAAAGAAGAATGTCAATAAGAAGGTCATTCCCAAAATCATCGAACTTACAAAATTTGATGCTAACCTTGAAACTGCTATAAGGCGAGGTCAGGAATATGCCATTAGTTTTACTGTCCGTGATTTATATGAGATAATACCCATAAGTGCCACGCCAAAGAAATATTGTTATGAATCGTTAGTTAAGAATTTGGAGAAAATAGGTATTACTCTGAATATTGTATAACTGAACAGGTGGCAGTCATCTATCGAAACTGCCACCAAAATGACAGTACAATAATATATTATAAGACCCTATTTGATGGCACTTAGCAACAATAAGAGATATACAAGACAACCCAACTTCGCTGGGTTCAATGTATAACAAAAAAAACACGTACCACATTGAACAGGGCGAAGCATCTGTTCTCCTTTAACTCAATAAAGAAAATGACTACAATTAAAGAAAAAATCAGTTATTACCTATCTGCAAAGGACTCTCAGAGTACGATTTATTGTACTCTGTCTCAGGTCTTGATAGACATAAAGAATGGCAAGTATCAGCACCAGATTGATATTGTCAGGAATCAGCATAGTATTGAACAATACAAAGAGGAAAAGAAGAAACTCCCCATGTTTGCCATTTCAGGTGTGTTAGCCCATAGAAATGATGACTTAGCCAACCTTCAGGAATATTCAAACTTGATGATTGCAGACTTTGACCATTTCGCCACAAGACAGGATGCTTTGGACTTCAAAAACAAACTTATCCAGTATGCTACACGGCTTCATCTATGGGCTATATTTGAATCTCCAAGTGGTTTGGGTGTCAAGGCGGTATTGGTACATGACAACGCTGATCCCTCGGAACATGGAAGAATGTTTTTGCAAATCAAGCGAGACTTATTCCCCAATACGCCTCAGTTTGATATGAAGTGTGGGAATATCAGCCGAACTTGCTTTGTGAGTTATGACCCAGAGTTATTCATCAATACGGATCAGTCACTTCAACCATATCATTTCATCCCAGACAGTTCAATAGCAGTTCCAAAACAAGTAAAAAGGACTCCCAGCAAATATATTCAAGGCAGTAGCCAAAAGATGTTTATACACACGTCCGAACAGCTATTACTTCATTCTATAATTGACAGTAAAGAGCGTTTAGGACTTAATTTGAGACGTGATGCAGATTCTTCACTAATGGACTATTTGAGAAAGAAGTGGGATAAGCAGTTTCCCAATTCTTACGACGATGGCAATAGACACAAATCTATTTTAGCCAGAGCAAAGACATTCTGTGAGGTCGGAATCTTGGTTGAAGCTGCTATCAATCATTTCTTGAATACTTTTGGCAGGCATGGAATAGCAGAGGATGACATTATAGACATGGTTAACTACTGCTATAACACTAATGAAGAGGTTTGGGGGCAATACCGTTCTTTCGTTTATGAACTACGTCTTACTGGCAAGCAGAAGCGGATAGAAGCTCTTAAAGCAGATACCCCTTTTACTCCCAATACACAGAAATCAGAGAAGAAATGAAATACCAAGGATCGAAGGCGAGAATAGTTAATGAGATTCTGCCAATAATGCTAAATGCAATGCATTCTGACCAAGCCTTTGTCGATGGGTTTACTGGCGGTTGCTCTGTCATTCAGAATGTACCTCCTGAATATAAGAGGATTGCGAATGACAACAACCGCTATCTCATAGCAATGTGGGAAAAACTGACAACTACAAACTGGCAACCACCTACAAGGATTGAAAAGTCGTTCTATGACAAAGTTCGTGACTCCTGGCACAAGAACGATGGCCGTTATGATGATGCTCTTATTGGATGGATTGGCTTTCAAGCATCGAGGAATGGACGTTTTTTCGATGGAGGTTATTCTTCTCACGACCATAAAGGCAGAGACTACATCAATGAGAATATCAGGAACACTAACAAGCAACTTCCTTTCCTAATAGGGGTTGAGTGGCAATGTGGAAGTTATGAATGTATCATAATGCCGAAAACTTCATTGATTTATTATGATCCACCGTATAGAGGTACTAGTGGATATTCCACTTCAAAGGGTTTCGACCATGAACGTTTTTATGATTGGGTACGACAAATGAAACGCGATGGCCATACAGTTTATATCAGTGAGTATGACATTCCCTGCGGTGACTTTCAATGTGTTTGGCAAAAGACAATTATAAACAGCATAAGCCTAACCAAGACCTATCAGGCGACAGAAAAGTTATGGACTATTTGAATTTAGAGAAATGGTAGAAATTATCCTACTGTTTCTCTTTGTTTTTTATAAACTAAGGGAGGGCAGAATAACATCTACCTCCCCTTTTCAATTCACAAGTTTCTTGTCTTTACTGAATACAGAGTTTGTCCTACATGGCATCTTCTCCAGTACCTTCTTCATCACTAACGTAGAAGTCTTCGTTAAGACCACTTACACCACGAACACCGCCACTACCAGCCAAAATATGACATTGGTGCTGCAACTGTATAACTTGCACATTGGGCTTCATATATTCTTTCTTCATAGGGCTATATTATTTAATGATTTTCTTTCCGTTAACTAAGTACACACCTTTCGGCAGCGCGTCGAGGTCATCACCGACATACTGACCGCTTACGGTGTAGATGCGATTGACCGTCGGGGCTAAGAATGGATTGCCTTCGCCCCATTCAACATCTTCAATAGCGGTTGTCATACCATCAATGCTGATTGCTCTAGCGCGTGCTACATTGGGAGTGTTTGGCTCAAAATAGCATCTAAAAGGTTTGATAGTACCCCCAGGAGCAAGCGGCCTAATAGTGTTCCCTTCGGAAAGATAATATGAACCATCTTTAGGTTGAACTGGCAGGAAAGTGCCGACAAAGTTATAGTCACCGCCATTTATTACTGTTATAGAATCCACGTTAACAGGTACGGGGGTGTCGTACTCCCAATAAGTCACATCGTTTTCAAACTTAATAAGTAGAGGTCTGTACGAAAATACATAATATGAAGTGCTTTTCTCAAAAGTTAGGACTCCATTTTCAGCAGATACGAACTCTGCTATTTCAAAATTGCTTTTGCTATTGTTGCTGTATTTTGTTATAGCCATTGGAGTGTAAATCGTGTACCATTTGTTAGCTTCAAAATGACGTTCTATCGTCATTGTCTGAAGGTTTCCATCACCCCATTCGGCAGGCTTTTTGTTATAGTATTCATAATCTGCCAATCCAACACTATCATTGTGAATAGTACCCATGATAGGATAGTATTCTCTAATTTTAATTAGCTCTTCCCCCTCCTCTGATGGCCAAACAAAACCTCGAATCCATGCTTTACTGTGAATCTCAAAAGGTTGTTCTCGATTAAATAACCAGTTCCATTCAAAATAACATTTTATACCTGTGTCCTCGATTATTACTGCATCTCCAACGTTATCCCAATACTCAGCCATTGTTATTCTCTTTGCAAATGGTTGTTCATCCCAAGGATAACCAGAAGTATCTACCGATCCTTCAAATGTCAAATTATACAGTTTAGTTAGGTATGGATTCGCTTTTGACACCCTGCCTCTGAAATTCCCAGTAAATTTATAGCCTAGCCTCATTTCATACACTCTATTTGTATGTTCCCATAAATCTATACCGTCTGTTGGTATTACCCCTGTCTCATCCCTAATCAATCCTTCATAGTGGTCTGGACAAAGTGCTCCATCTACAACAAGACAAACGCTGTCACCATCATTAAGTTGTTTTGCTTCCGCTACAGAATTAACCACATGCACCTGTTCTTGCCCATAAGCCCCGTTCACCGACGCTATCATAACCAATAGCATCATCACTGTCAAATGTAAATTTCTCCTCATAGATGTTTGAATTTAATTAAGTAAATACAGAATATTTGGCTGCAAAATTACGAATGAAAATCCAACGGATAAAATTGCAACGGTTGCAACAATTCTCATTGCATCCCACCTTATTTTATATAATGCGCTCCTTTCTGTTATATCCTCTTAATCAGAACTCGCAAGTAACCGATGGAGCATAGTATTAACCTGTCCTGCTCAACTAACAGGGCAAAAAACTATGTACCCAAATGGATAATATCAAGCGAGAAATTAAAAGACTGGTAAAGATGCTTCGTGATAACGGAGCGAGTGAAGAAGAAATTAGAGAGTTGTTCAAAGAGGAGAAGAAACAGCTAGAACGTCTCGTAGTTACGAATGACCACAAATTGTTTGTCGGGGAAAAAGAGGTATTATTGAGACCAATCTGTATGGCCGCCTATCTGCTATTCTTACGACACCCAGAGGGCATCCGCTTTAAGGAGCTACCAGACTATCGTGAAGAATTAGCCGAAATATACCATTCGATGAAACGAAAAACGCAGGCTAAGAAGAAGGTTGAACGGAGCATTATTGACGTTACTGATCCGCTCAATCATTCCATCATTGAGAAGTGTGCCAGGATCAAAAATGCGTTTAAGCAGATAACGCCGCATGAAGAATATGTCATCACTGGAGAAAAGGGAGAAGTAAGGCGCATAGCACTTGACAGGAATTTAGTTGTGTGGGAAGAAAAAAGCCCACCCGATTTGAGGTGAGCTTATTATTTATTGTTAGAGGTGTCTCATACGTTCCAGTTCAGCTTTTGAACGTGCATCTGAACCTGCACTAAATCCCTGATTGTAACCACTCAAAAATCCTTCAGTATATAAAGGGCTGTCGCTTAGAAGATAGTTTATGTAACAGTTTACACCTCTTAATCCATCATTATAGCCGATTTGATAGCCTTCAGACACGGAGCCTACACCTTCTTTTGCTCTTCTAGCTTTGAGTGCTCTTTCTTTGGCCTCACGTATAGGACGCTCTTTCTCCCACTGTTTACGTTCCTCTTCTCTTACTTTTTCTTCGGCCAATGTCTCTGGAGATTTTACGACAGTAGCACCAGACCAGTCCGTGCTTTTAAGCCATTGGGCTTTTTGCTCAACGACCTTCTTATCTGTATCGTAAACTTGTCCTGTAATAGTCAAGTATTCTGCATTTTGACATATTTCAGTAGTCAATAGTTGGCTCATAGAACCAGGCGTTTCACTATGAATTGTGTATTTGTTGCTGGCTCCATTTTCATGTATTCTTGCATGTGACTCAACATTTCCGAATGCCGTCATATATGCGCCCAATGATCCTTTAGGAACTAATATGTCTAAATACGAAAAAGTGTACTTGTCATAGCCAAAGCATGTAGGAGGCTGCATACCCAGAAATTCAATGGTCTTGATTTTAGAATCTGAGCATCTAAAAGCATCCTTATGCAAAGACTTCAATGTGCTTGGTAGCACGACTTTTTCCATTTTAGTATTACAGAAAGAACCTGTAATTGCTTCAAGAACAGGAAATTTTGCTGTCTTTAATTCCTGCAAATTGAAAAGAACGCCCTCACTCAGTTCCTTTAACCTCCTAAATGTTATAGAGCTGTAATTACAATCCTTAATAGAATACGGAACAATCTTTATAGCATCTTCAAGGTACTTAATGCCATACTTCGGTTTCCACCAGTTTATTATGACATCACCATTTGTCGAATTAACAATCAAATTACACTTAGCTTGCGAATAAGTACCTCTAGTATAAGTTCCGTATAGGCTTTCATCATCAACTTCAAAAATGTCAACGGTTGGTATGTTGGAAGGTGCTTGCCCATCGGTAAACTTCAAAATACTAGTCCCTGCTGAAATGCTTTCAATGAAATTGTTCTTGTTAGCCAACACCTTTAGGTTCGTGTCCGATCCTGCGTCAATTTTATAATGGATAGGTAAGACCATTTTTTTATAGACACCTTTGGACGTGATTTTCATAGTGAGTGTAGTTCCTGCTTTGAAAAGCAAGCGACACATAATCCAAATTTCGTCATTAGTATCTCTCCTATCAGTTACTTTTAATGTGGCTTCACTAAAATCAAGAAACTCTAAAGACCCAGAATTTAAAGCTAGAGCTGTTAAATCCTCATTGTTTATTTCACCTGTTATTTTCAGGTTACGACAAATCATGCCGTTTTTGTTAATGTATTTTGCGACTTTGCCAGTTTTTGCCTCAATTACAAGTGTATCTCCAACCATATTTTGAGCAAACATGGTATTTGTGAAAAGGCACAGTGCAAATAATGTCGATAATATCTTCATAGTCGTAACAATTAAAAACCGTCTGCTACTAATCGTTCTAGATAATCTTTTGCTTCAACATGTCCCTGAGCAGCAGCCTTCTCGAACCACTTTTTTGCTTCTTTTTTTGAAATTGAGGACGGATCAAAATTATCTGCATCACTATCAACAAATGATTTCGCTGACAAAAAATCTTGCATAAGTTCAGCATTACCATTAGGGAATAATGATTTAAAGCCCTCCTCTGTAAACATGGAATCGACGAACTCTTTGGTAATCTCTCCTTTCGAATATGATTCTTTTATAGGTAATATGATTTCTTTAACTATCATGCTTACTTGGCTGTTTCCAGAATTTACGCCAGTATATAACATCTTTGCATATTCAAACTGGCTGTCTTTATCTCCTGCCTCTGCTGCATATTTCAACCACTGCATTGCACGATTGGGCATATCCATCTTTTTGTAATACTCAGAAACTTTGCGGGGAGCATTTTTACTTCCGTTCTTGTATGCTTGCATGTATATGGTGTGATAATTTCTACCGTCAACATCAGGCTCACAGCCAATTTTATAACAAATATCTTTTTCTGGGTTTGGCCTGTTATCAAAGGCTTTTACCTTTTGAACGTAACTTTCCTCACACATAACCCCCAAATGATATTGGGCTGTGCCATCATTATTAACAGCAGCCCTAATAAGCCATTCATACGCTTTGTCATAATTCATTTTTGTACCATTGCCGTACAAAAAACAAATTCCCAAATCTCTTTGAGCAGCAATATCACCATCTTTTGCCGCCTTTTCTAAGTCCTTACTATAGGTCTGCCCCATTATTGAAATAGATAGGGCTAAAAACAAAAATGTAAATAACTTCTTCATATTGCGGTCTTGCCTGCTTTATCTTCACCAGTCAAGCCCAAACTGGAATTGTTAATAGTCATTGGGGAATATATACGAAAAAGCGTGGGCTTCATACAATCCACTCGCTCACGTCTTTCAGGTCTCGCAATTACCCTCACCTAATGAACGAGCAATCGCTAGACCCACGCTGAATATGTTGAAGAGGGTACATCGTGTATAGACACAACGACGTGACCCCTGTCAGATCATACCCAGAGTGGCGTCACACGATGCTTGCCTAGTAGGTGAGATTTTTCAAGTTGCGAGTTTGAAAGACCTATCCGAACAAGCGTCTATAACGCCATTTCAATATATATGCCTCCTGCCCATCCATACAAGCGGTGGTGCAGTCTGCGACTGCAAAGGTAGTGAAAAAAAATTAAATCACCTCCATTTCCGCTATTTGAGACAGATAATATATGAAAATTTAACTCCAAAATCTCCAAAATGGCACATATTTGAACATTTGAGCAAAGAAAAAAGAAAAGCGTATCGCCATTGATACGCCTCTCTTATCGGTGCTAACTAGCCCAATCAGTCCAGTAGCTATCACCGTCGCCATCGTCGTAGAGTTCAAGGTATTCTTCATCGGTCATTTCTGTGTGCATACATTCATCACTACAGTAGTATGAAACACCATTCTCAATACAATAGCCTTCAGTCATAGCCCTGCCACATACGCTACAGCACCTGACATGATCCAAACACAATTCATCTACAAGCTCTCCTACCTCAGAGTGCTTGATGACAAAATCGGTCATCATCTGTCTAATGTCATCGTCTGCCTTCTCAGATTTCTTCTTTTCAAGCAGTCGATTATAGTAGTCC
>JAEEGL012872039.1_pt1 | contig 22707 bp, 20 predicted proteins | sample 9134231 | NCBI WGS metagenome assembly JAEEGL01 (sample SAMN16246548, study PRJNA631951) | gut metagenome | biome: gut microbiome; feature: rumen; material: fiber-attached | host: Bos | place: Iran: Karaj | collected 2018-10 | reverse complement strand
GGTTGCGATGAACCAGAATACATCATTAAACTTATTGAAGAGTATCCTTACTTCAAGCCCCTATACGATGATCTTTATAGCATGTGTCTCAATACAGAAAGGGTAATAAATATGTTTTCTGAAGAACTTAAGATCCTTGATAAAAACACAATTACTTATATGATTGATGAAATGCAGGATGAGCTTAATAAAAAGCAAAGTGAGCTAGATACAGTAAATATCGAGCTAAATATTGCAAAGACTGAGCTTGATACTACAAAAACTGAGCTTGATCTCGCTTCTTCATTTTTCCCATGGCTTATTAATAATGGCCGTCTTGACGACGCTCAGAAGGCCTCTAAAGACACAGCCTTCTATGAAAAACTCTTTTTAGAATACAAAAATTCACATAAAAAGAACCACTGATTTTTTTCTAATAACACATCACTTAATTTGGCTCTTCTGGCGACAGGAGAGCCTGTTCTTTTCACATATTCCCCACTTTTCCACCTGTTATACATACAGCTTGCATTCGGTATGTACCACATTTAGTTTGTCTGAATTCTTGATAAATATTGTTACCCATTTTTGTGACAATAAAAAAGACGCTGAACGTCTTGAATCTAGTAAACTCAACTCACTCTATAGTTTTATATTTACAGTTTCAATTTTTTTCAAATCTCAATCTTCTTCCTCACTTCTCTCCATGTATCCCCATCCTTTACTACTATATTTTGAAATCCATCAATCGAATACATATCGATAGATTTCCATTTTGTATCGCAATAATAATAATCTGGATAAAGAGCTATTTTTATACAATCAGCAGTTTTTATCACATCACACATTCCGCTCCTAATTCCAATGAAAACCCCAGCCTGTTCAACTGCCGATTTCATTTCTGAAATTTTGGGACTAATCGATTTTGTTCCTTCTATCGGTTTTTCGTTCCCAACAACATTCGTAAACACCTGATATCCAGACGAAATCAGATCATCTACTAAATCTGTCCACAATTTCTCTGGCAATGAAGCAACCGACTTAGCATAGGGAGAAATAAAAGCAACCTTACCTTTACTCATGCCTTCTAAATATTTAAACTTCTCCCATCTAACTGGTTTCACATCCAATGTATTCTGTGGAAGTCCGAAAATACCACACTTATAGATTGTCTCAAGTGGTATGCACTTCTTATATAGAGCTCTGTGTAAATCTACCACATAAGGTCTATCCTGATGAGCAATAAAGCAATCCTGATCATCTGTGTATATTACCGCCTGTATAGCCTCATCCATCTCTTTTTGATCAAGCTTTAAGACTTCGGTATAATCAAATAGCTCTGCTACCTGCCTCTGTGCATTTCCTACAACACACACAATACATTTATACTTACCATTCTCATCATACTCACTACTACCTTCAGCATCTTTTTTCCGGCATCCAATCACATCCAAATAAGACTTTAAATATGACATGCAAAAATAGATGTCACCGAGTGCAGGGAACGGACAAAGCACAATAAAGTATCCCGGATAGGAAATTTTAAGACTCTTCAGCCGATTCACACCTCGTTTCAGCCTCTCAGCTTTTCTGATAAGTGTATCCGGTGATAACGAGTACTCCGCATAAGTATATTTCTTTCAAAAAAACTTGACTAACTCCCAAATTCTTTGTATCTTATAATCAAGAAATGGGTTTTGTGTCGTGTACAGCGCTTTGGTGCTCAAGCGGGTTGCTCGTTTCTTTTTTTACATCTATAACATCATATAGATACATTTTCTTATCCTCAGCGTGTCTAACAATGATATTTTTAAGATTCAAACAAACAATTTGCATCCTGTATGAACTATATTTAATCTGTCTGCATTCTTCATAAAATACAATGTTTCCAACGTTTCTCCCATATATCCAATGTAGCGATCAGCGCGATCGCATCCCTTGGGAATTGAAAGTTCTTCAGTTCTCTCTAATATAGGGAACAACCATTCACAATACTCACGAAGTACAGATTTTCTTGCTAATACAACATTATAGTTATATAAATATTGCTGTTTCAATACTATACTAAAATAATTCGCATATTCTGGCTGCAGTTCCCTAAGTGCTGAAAGAAGTGCATCCCAATCTTCTTTCTTTAGATATCTTTCATGATGAGCTTCAATATTAGGTTCATAAGGCATAGGATATGGAAGCACCACATCAACATCATTATCTTTTAGTCTAAGCAAATCATCATCTGAAAAGACAAGCATCCTCCTATATTGATTAAGACCATAATATTGATTGATTCCATCATCATAAACACTATCTACGCATAACTTATTTTTCCAAATCCAATAAAGACTCGTTAATTCACAATAGTTTGAATTTTTGCAAGAAATATTCTCACCATTATCATCTGTAAGATTAGCTATTTTACAATCAGTATTTGCTTTTCCAACCTGAATCGGATAAATATAATCTTCCAATACTGGAGCATTCTTTAATGGACTGTCTTTATGAGACTTGACCATATATAATCTCATAAACGGTCTTGAACACCCTACAGGCAATGCAGATAAAGGCAAAAATAAATCGAGCCTCATGTGGAACATCTTCATAAGATCATTCCAGCGTTCAGAATTCAATCGAACATAATTATGAAAGCCGCTATTCTCAAGACTTTCTTCTATTTCAGGCTGAATATTCTCGGGAGTTGCGATGATAATCTCTAGAGACTGTTTCTCAACATAAGAAAGCTCTTTATCTATAGAAGAAAGCTCTCGAACAGGTATCCCTCCAAGAACATTAGAATTGCCACTTAAAGATGAAACAATGAAAAAAGAAACAATTCGTTTAGGATATAATGATTTTAATGCATCATAAACGCCAAGCGCATAGCCCTTAGCACCAAAAATAGCAAGATTCATATAGACAAATTCCTTTTTTTCAATAGACAAAATATAAATGTATCTTGTAATATAATGATAAATTTAGAAAATATAAGAAAATAAGTTAATCTTTTCTAACTAAAATCTAAAACTAATTTATATCAGACTCTTCTATCGACAATAATTCTAAAAACCTACTTTCGAATGCGTTCATAGAAAAATATTTTTCATATATTTTTCTAGCATTATTTCCCATTTTTTTAATATTCTGCTTATTATTTATTACCCATATTATTTTTTTTGAAAGATCATTTGCATTTTCGCTTTCAAAAATCATACCAGAATAGTTATCTTTAATATATTCACTGGTACCCACTACACTAGAAACGATACAAAATATACCATGCATCATTGCCTCTGCACACACAGTTGGCATTGGATCTTCTCTTGATGGACAAATAAGAACATCTGCAACTGAAAATAATGAATTTATTGTTCTTCTATCTACCATCCCAAGAAACTCAATTTCACTTATACCCATAGAATCTACTTTGATTTTTTTTGCAAATTCTGATGAATCACACCCGACAAATCTGAAACGAGCATGTTTTAAAATATCTTTTGGAATATCTTTAATTGCTTCTATTAAGACATCTTGACCTTTCCTACTTTCAATATAACCTACAATTATGAATTGAATAAAACTTACATTTTTTGTCAGATCACTATCATCCTCAGATTTATCTTCAACACCATATAACAAATTTTCAACCTTAAAATCTGGTCTATAAGTGCATATAGCTTTTTTAGCTATAGAACCAACTGTCCAAATTTTTATATTTTCATTTATGATTGATTTTATAGCTTTACTATTAACTCCATCGTAAAAGAATAAAGCATCATGTAACCACCATATTATTGGATTTTTAATTGTTCTTCTAGATGATATAAATACATGAAAGTTAATTGTATTGCATATTATTGTGCTAAATTCTTTAATCCAATGACACTCATCCATAGTCTGAACTAACAAATTGTTATCTACAACAACTGTTATCTCTTCTTCTAGTAAGAGCTTTCTTAATGGACCATCTATTTGCGAAGCATAAACTACTTTAAATCCTTTTTGCTTTAATATTTTTGCAGCCTCAAATAAAGCTAACGCAGGTCCTCCTAGGGTTAAATCTTGATTAAGTAGTAAAAAATCTCCCCTATCGTATTCAGAATCCTTTTCGAATATAAAAATTTCTTTCTTTTTGATTTTTTTACTATAAAAATCATGAATATCATAAAAATGATAGATTTTATGATATTCAACTCCCAATTCAATTAGTTGTTGTCTCATTTCTTTAACATAAAAGCTCATAATAAATACAACATCAAATCTAATTTGCATTATATATTTAGGACTAACAACTTTTAATCCATCTATCATTGTCCCTTGTTTATCTATGGAATTATCAATTAATGCAACAACATCCTTTTTATCAAACCACATTCCATATCTTTTATAATATTCACCTGTACCAAATAAAACTATTTTCATAAGAGACATCCTATTGAAAAATTTTTTATTCTAATTCCATTCTTTTCTAAGATATTCTTTTCTTTTTTCTGTGTTTTTGAAATACTTCTCCCATCTTTCACCAAACAACTTCTTATTTCTTTTAATTCTTTCGTCATTCTGATCGTATTTATATGTAGCTCCACAATAATGAATACATTCTGCATTCGGATACGCTACTATATAATAACCACGAGAAATAATTTTAAGTTCTAAATCATTGTCTTCGAAATACACAGGCAAAAATATCGAATCATAACCTCCAACCAAATTCCAAACATCTCGCCTAATTAATGCTGCAACTGGCCACATGTTTTCTACACAGACGGGAACTTTTTGTAATTCTATTTCTACACTCTTATCCCAACTATCATATATAAAATGAACATCATACTTATTTTTACTTGGAACCCACAATTTTCCGCTGCACATTGCAACATTGCTATTATCTTTCATAAAATTAACCAAACTGTCTATATATCTTTTTTTTGTAAAAAGTACATCGTTTGAAAGTAATAGAATAAACTTTCCTTTTGCCTTGTTCGCAATAAAGTTGGCATTTCCAAGATATTGTAAATTTCTTTTATGGTGAATTACCTCAACATTTTCCAACAAGTAATCAGCATTTTTAGTAAAATCATCAGAAGAATTATCTCCCAATATCACCTCAAAGCTTGTTTCATTTTCATTATGTAATAAAGAATTTAAACAATTATATGTCATATTCCACTTATTGTATGCAGTCAAACAAACCGAAACCTCTGGTGTATTACATTTCGGAAAACGCAACATTTCATAACTACTGTTATACTGCATGGATAATTCATCTTTTAGTATAATTTCACCTTTATAATTCATTTTATTAAGCTGATTGATAATTGTATCCGAATCATTTACACTAATCACAATGTGAAAACTTTCAGAAGAATTACTAATCAAGAATTGTATTGGAAAAATGGATAAGTCACACATTTTTCCACCATCCGAAAATGCATTATCAAAGAAGCCGCTATTTATTCTCCACTAAGGGATAACACACGCAATAGTTCTACTCCATTATGGCCACTCCCCCATATAAATACTTTTTCACCTTGATAGCTAGCTTTCTTCAAATGGTCAATCATAAGAATTACCTCTTACTTCTTTATTTCTTCATTTCTTATAATTTCACTAATTGCATTCTGCATTTTTGTATAAACAACATCCCCTATTATTTTTTTGTAAAGTGTGTTGTCTCCAACTATACTTAGTGGTTGTTTTGTCTCTTCTTCGTTTATTTCAATAAGTCCTCTTTTATCAAAATAATCCGCAAATGTTGTAGCTATTTTTCCTATCGTTACACCCGAACCAGTACAAATGTTTATAGGTCCATCATATCTAGTTGAAAGAATTTTAGATATCATTAAAGCTATATCAAATGAATATATGTAGTCTCGCTGTAATTGTCCAAACCTAATAATATATTTTTTATTATTAACCATAGCATCTATTACCTCTCTAACCAACCTGCCTTTTTTTTCATTTTTTCCATAAGCATAAAAAATTCTAGCCCAAGAGAAACTAGCATTCTCATAATTAGAATACAGTGCATTCAAATACTCAAATGTTTTGACTTTTGCTTCTGAATATTTATTCATTGGATTAAGCTTATTATCTTCACTAATTTTTTTATTATAAGTTAAATCATATTCAAAACATGTTCCTGCTGAAATAATCCTCTTTCCACCTGCTTCATAAAAACACCTAAACAACTCAGCACTTCCATCAAAATATTTATTATTATCTTCACTGAAAAGGTAATCACCAGTAGTTTTCCATGCAAGGTGTACTAAATAATCAGCTTTTAAAGCGAAAATCTTCTCTTTAATTTCAGATATTTTAAACAAATCCAACTCTCTAGAAGTAAGCGGATAAACAACATAACCATCTTCATGCAAAATTTGACAGACCTCTGAACCTATTAATCCACTTGCTCCAGTAACAATTATTTTTTTATATTTATTATGGTTTAGACTCATATTTACTCCATAATCTATACATTTGAAGTTGAATACTTTAACTCATGTACAGCCTGATGAAAAGTAGTAAATGATAATTCACTATATTCAGCATATTGCTTTGCAATAGAAAATAAGTTGATTGCATCAACAGACACAACAAGCTGAAAATCTCTATAATTATTGTAATAATCATCAAACGACATTACTTTTTTTCCTTCAAAATATGTCCCTATTTTTTGTGGATTAGAATCAACAAATCCTTCTATTTCGCCCAATAAAAATTTAGCCCTCCTTCCATATTCACCTGCGCCATATACCAAATTCTTCTTATCGCTATTAAAATTTTTATAAAATCTAGCTTCATCAACATAAAAAATCTTATAAAAATCACCCTCTGATAACATACAATCAAAATATAGTCCCATCTTCTCTGCTTGATTAGTCATATTTTTTAACAACTGCTTAATATTATTCTTTCTAATCATATTTAGTTTGTTCTTGATATCATAAAATCTAACATTAGATAAACTTTTTCCGTGAATCCTGTATCTATATAAAAATTTATTAATAAACTTTATTTTTCTACATACGTTCATTACCCTAATCCAATAATCATAATCTTCGACTCCAAACATTTCTGAATTATATTCTCCCACCGTGTTCAATACATCCCTACTATACAAGAAACATGCACCTACATTATTGTTATACCAAAATAAACTATCATCAAATTCTGGTGCTTCTCCCTTTATTTTTCCATATTCATCGATATAGTGCATTTTTGCAATAATCATACTACTATCATCTTTTTTTAAAGCACATACCATCTCAAATAATGCATTTTCCTCATAAATATTATCATCAGATGTCCACGTTAATAATTCATATTTAGCATAGGAAAATCCAATATTTAATGACTTAGGAAGATTTTGATTAGTCGTATTATGTATCACTCTAATTCTTGGATCTCTATCTTGATATTCCATCATAATCTGCAATGTCATATCTTCAGAACAATCATCTACCAATAATAATTCCCAATTTCTAAAACTTTGTTTTATTATGCTTTCAATTGATTCTCTTATATACTTTTCTCCATTATATGAAGGAAGTACTATAGACACATTACTCATGATTTGTTCCCATATTTTTCACATAAAATATTAACAATTCTTTCAGATGCTTTTCCATCACCATATGGGTTTTTGGCATTTTTCATACTATTGTATTCATTTTCATCAACAAGCAACTTTTTAACATTTTCATAAATGTCATTCTCATTGACTCCGGCTAATCTCAATGTTCCAGCTTCAACACCTTCTGGTCGTTCTGTTGTATTTCTAAGTACTATCACTGGTATATCTAATGCTGGTGCTTCTTCCTGAACACCTCCACTATCACTCATTATCAAGTATGCATGATTCATATAATTGTGAAACGTAACTACATCTAACGTATCAATAATCCTGATTCGATTATTGGTTCCTATTTCCTCATTAGCTAATGCTCTGACTTTAGGGTTTTTATGAATTGGAAATATTATTTTCACCTCATCAAAATCCTGTGTTATACGATTACATGCCCTAAAAATATTTCGCATAGGTTTTCCTATATTCTCTCTACGATGAGTCGTTAATAAAATCATTTTACTATCTGATGCCCATCTGATATTTTCATCAACATAATTACTGTTGATAGTATTTTTCATAGCATCAATAACTGTATTACCAGTAACAAAAATTGCATCTTCATTTTTGCACTCTCTCAATAAATTTTCTTTTGCCCATTGTGTAGGCGCAAAATAAATATTTGATAAAGCATCAACTGCTTGTCTATTAAACTCTTCTGGAAAAGGTGAATTAGTATTATAGGTTCTTAGACCAGCCTCCACATGTCCTATTGGTATTCTTTCATAGAATGCAGCCAATCCCGCTGCAAACGATGTAGTAGTGTCTCCATGAACTAAAACTACTGACGGTTTTTCAACTTCCAATAATTTTCTAATTCCTGTCATAACCTTATTCGTTATTGAAAACAAATCTTGATTTTCTTGCATAATATCAAGATTATAGTCCGCTTTTATATTAAAAATTTCCATTACCTGTTCTAACATCTCTTTATGTTGACCAGTTAAGCAAACTTTTGTATCAATACACTTTTTTGATTTTAATTCAATGATTAAAGGACACATTTTAATCGCTTCGGGTCTTGTTCCAAATATACATAATACCTTCATAGAAAATTCACCTACTTTAAACATTCGTAATCTAAAGCTTCAATAAGCGAAATTATTAGACTTCGTGCATCATATTCACCAGGAATCTCAAATTTTGTACTTTTTCTTATAACCACTTTGTTATATATCCATTCATCACCAAAAAGGCTTTCTCTACATTCTTTAGCATATTCAATTTCAGCAAACTCTTTTATAATTTCACTTACTATTATTTTTTCTTGATTTGGTCTCCATATGACAAATTCTCCATTTTCTATATTTAAATTCCATTGATGAAACCCTTTATACTTCTCCAATTCTGCTACATCTTTTGTATGACGCAAAATTACCTTTCCTCCGACTTTACAGATAAAAATCAACTCTATTATTCCTCTAATTGGATCAAAACAATGATCTAACGAGTTCGACATATGAACTAAGTCAAAAGAATTCTCATCATACAATATATGCAATAACTCAACCATCCCTGTTTTTACTACTATTGGAAATTTCAAATTATATTTTTGTCCTAATTCCCTATATATTACCGCTAGTGGATCAACTAAAGTTATATCCAATTTTTTATTGTTTACAACAAATCCTAATCTTGAATATGGTCCACTGCCTACGTCTATAATCTTTGAATTTTCAAATTCAAGATCTTCAAGTAACTGAAATGGACAATTTGAATTCAACCTGTACTGGAAAACATCGGGATTACCGCCACAAACTCCTTTAGTTGCAAACAATTCATCCCAAAAATCTGCTTCATGTCTAATTCCTTCTTTCCATTTTTTCAAATATTGACTATAATCCATCATGATTATTTCCTTGTATATAAAGCATCAATGTCTTCAATAACATTACACCATCTTTGTATATATGTATGGCACTTCATAAATCTAAGATATCCAGCGTTAATTATCCTTTCTCTCTCGGCCTCATTGTGCAGATAATAATCAACTAAAAATAAAAGCTCTTCGTCATCTTTATAACATACAATTTCTTTTCCAATTTCAAAATAATCTGACAATTCTTCCATATATGAAGTCAACACTAACTGTCTACATGCCATTGCCTCAAATAGACCAACTTTAACATTTTCATATCCTGAATTCGTATGTGAAAAACTTAAATACATCTTTCCTGAATTAATTGCTCTAACTTGTTCTATTCCATTTACTATACCTAATCCATTCTCCCATCCTCCACCATAAAGACCTATATTACATACTTTAGATAGTTTTTTTACTACTTTTATACGATCATCACGGGCATGTCCGACAATTACTACGTCATATTTTTTTTCTATGTTTGGCATGAAGTAATGATGAGTTGTTGAGGCTGCAAAAGGTAATAACTTTATATTTTTACAATTTTCATATTGATTCAATAATGACCACTTAGAATTTGTATAAAACAAATCAAACTCCTTGGAGTAGACCTTGCCATTGTAAGGGTAAACATCTGGATCAGATAGCGAAATACCAATAGAAACAACTTTTTTTTCTTTCAAATAATTAATTAGTTCCTTTTGCATGCATAATCCTCCAGAATTAAGAATTATAGCATCCGGATTATACTCTTCTATATCACTAATAATTCTACTTGTATTTAAAACTGTTATACTTCCGTTTGGTGTTTTAGAAATAGAAGCAATCCTATTATCTATTTGCAAAGAATAAGCATTTAAATTTATTTTTTTTATATTAGCTATTGTTTTCAAATCGTCAGACATTACATTTACTACATCATTTTCTCCCATCCAATACGAACCATAATGCAACAAACGATATTTATAAGCATTTGCATATATTATCTGTTTAATTTTTAACATTTGCTTAAGCAAACAAATATTTGCTTTATTTATATATTCTCTTTCTTTGATGCGTATTTCATTTACTCTACACTTAGCACAATCAATAAGATACTGTACTTTATCTATTTCAGATACTTTTACACAGTATTCTGACAAACCACATTCTTCAACTAATGCACGAATTTTAGGACAAATATCTATAGCAATAAATGGTAATCCTCTTTGAATAGCAGCAACTATACCATGATATCTTCCTGAAATAACAAATCCACAATTACCCATTCTATCCACAATGTCAAAATTCGGAGTCTGGAAATCATCAAATGTTATATCTGCATAATTCGATTCAAGCAAAGACAGCCATTCTTCTCTAACATTTTTATAGCAAATGTATTTTTCAAACTTAATATTATTAAGTAACTCAGCTCCTTCTCGCCATACAAAGAACAATTTATCTAAATCTATTTCTTCTAAAGATTTCCAAGGTAACGGATTTAAAAAAGTAACATCATATGATTTACTGTCAATAGATAAATTCATACACTTTCGAGAATAATCGTCTCTAACATAAAAAAATTTTGCTTTTTTTTCAATCTGTAGAGCAATATCTGATTCATGCTTGAACTCAGCACCAACTCCTAGCAATCCATAAGGAACTCCAAGTTCAACTTTTTTAAATGGATTAATTACATCATAAATAAATAACCCACCACCACCACATATCACGAAATCATATCCATCAAAATCCTGAATCGAAGTAGGGATAAACTCAGCGCTCGGAAAAAATTCATTTAATGTACTTTTTATCCAATTATCACCTAAATTATTTCCTTGCCACCATCCCCAAACAGCTATTCTCTTCATCTCATAACCCTCAAATATTTCTTGATGTATCGCAATAAAACCAAAGAAAATTATCTTCCAATCCTATTTCTTCTTTCTTCCACATTCCTGTTTCAACATAAGAATAAGCAAGACTTAATTCATAGGCAACGTTATCTGTCAAATATTCTTCACATCCTGTAACAGCAACTGGCATTTTTGAACCAAGATTTCTTCTACCGAGAATTTGTGGCACTATAAATACTATTTTATTAGCCATTTTTGAAAGAAAGAATATCATTTTCATCTGTTCTTTTTGAGGTAATGCCTGTAGCAAACCAGTTGAGTATATTAAGTCATATTTACCCTTAATATTAAATACATCATCATTTACCAATTCAATATTTGAATAAATATTCTTGAATTTTTTCATTGTATCTTCATATACATTTTTCCTAATTTCCACACCTGAAACCTTATATCCCAAATCCGACAAAAAAGCGATATAATGCCCTGACGCAAATCCAACTTCAAATACTTCATCATCTAATTCTATATGTTTTAAAATCAAACTAATTATTTTGTCATCAATAGGATTCCAGTAATTTCCAAAAATAGTTTTATACTTATACACAACTATCGTTCCTCCAAAAGTCTTTCTAATTCACAAAAATACTTTGTTCCCCATGAATTAATTTCTGAGTGAATATTTCTATTAATGTTTCCTGTTGAATCAGCATATTGAAACAATCCACCTGATTCATGCTTTGATTGTACTAATCTCCCATAGTTACGTATCAATTTTGCTTCTTCAAAATATCCAATTTTAGCCAAAATAATGCCTAATTGAATTGTTCCTGAAACATATCCATATGAGAGGTTTTCTTTATATGAAATATATCCATTATTTTCTATTCGTCTTAAAATGTTACTATCAACAACTTCTCTAACTTTTTCCATTCGTTTAGCTGCAATTAATCCTTCTATCCAATATCCTAATGGATGTGTGTACTCGATATAGTCTGCCGATTCGTAAAAGTTGGCAGTTTTTTCCATTGCTTCTTTATATTTTTTTTCACCTGTAATAGCATAAAAATCTCTAAAGGCTTCTGTCAATTTACACATCAAACCAGAAAATGGTCCGTTCCATATTTCATAGGTTTCATCTCTAATAACCCAAGCCTCTAAGTTAATATTATAATAGGGAATAATAGCTCCATTAGCTTGTTGAGAAGATAATAAAAACTCACCAGCCTTTAGTGCAGAATTCAAAAAGATAACATCATTAGTATAATTAAAAACTGCAAGTAAACCTCTTGCAATTTGAGCTGTATCAAACGAATATAGAATATCTTTTCTATCAAAAGAATAAAAACCGCCATTACTATTTTGAATTTTAACAAGATACAATGCAGCATCTATCATGTTTCTTTCTAACATATGTGCTGTATCTGCAAAATATTTAAGAACATATCCAGTCACCTCTGGATATGCCTTGACATACTCCTTCTCATCAACATCATATGAGTGCGCCAAGCCATCAAAAACGCATTTTTTTAAATAATTCTCCCCAGCTTGTATATATTGATTCATGAATATGCTCCATTTTATAATCTATATTTCTGCAATAAATCTTTCTAAATCAAAGAATTGATTTTCTGGTATCATCTTCATATTTGATATATTTATATTCGAAATACAGTCATTATCAATTTCCAAAACATAACTCTTTACTGTTTTATCGTTAATGTTATAAATAATCACATTAGCACATTCGTATGCCCAAATTAATACAACATCAGCATGTACAACGATATTACAAATGCAATTGTCTTTTATTCCATAACCTTTTAATTCAACTTTTTTTATACTCCTTTTTTCAGAAATAATATTTAAACCATCCTCGATTTTTGAAACCACATAGTAATTTCCATAGATATCATCAGCAAATCCACCATGAGGCCATAACGAAAAATCAACATCTAATTCAACTTCTAAAAATGATAACTGTTTTCTATCATAAAGATAGATTTTAGATTTATCATAAGTTGTCAAAATAAGCTTATCTTTATAGTTCCTCACGTCAGCAAATCCACTATCATTTATGTCTGTCTTTATTTCAGTGCTTTTCATATTATTTGTTTCAATTTGCCATATTGAAGAGCTTTTTTTCGAAACAACAAACAATAAATCATCAAAAATGCATCCAGACATAAATACACCTGGACCATCTTGAAGTACAATCTCTTCAAAAGTATGTAAATTAGTATTATAAGTCCAAATATTATTTATCCCATATCCAAACAAATATACAATTCCTTTATGATATAACCCTTGTTTAAATATTCCATCGATAGTTCTTATTTTGTCTGGTAAACATATGCGCTTTATAGTATTATTCTTTAAATCATATACTCCCAAGAAATTAGCAGAATGAGGAACAAAGAATAATTGTTCACTACCTTTTAGTAATGAAGTAAACATTTCTTTTTGTAAACAGATTTCTTTATCAAATTGAGATGCTAATTTTATATCCAGATTCTTTAGTGAAAATGAATATACCGTATTACTGAACAAATCAGCAAAATAAAAACAATTGTCATAATAATTCATTGCACTAGGATAAAGCTTAATACGCCTGTCTCTCATCAAAGTCCAAACCTTTCTATAAAAACTGTTTTACAAATTCACTCTCACATATAATTTTTATTATCCTTACATTTCAACTAATCGTCTCACATATCATAAAGAATATGAACAAAATCTCTGCTTCATAAAAATCTCAAAAACTTGATAAAGTACATATAATGATTCAAAAAGGTGATTTAAAACTTTGAATACCTGGAAAAGATGAATCTCTCACAGTTATAATAGGATCAGATATTCCCCATTCATAGTCTATACTATTCCACAATATTCCTTTATCACATTGTGCGTTATATTCTGAAGTAACGTTATATAGCATGATTGTATTATTCTCAAGACATCTAAATCCATGAGCAAAACCTTTTGGTATAAATATTGACTTTGATCTAGTCCCAGACAAATGTATTGCAATACTTTTTCCGTAGTTCATACTTTTGGTTCTTAAATCAACAATCACATCAATAACATCTCCATTTATAACATGGATAATTTTATCATGTTCATACGGTGGTATTTGGAAATGCATTCCTCTTATAACATCTTTATTAGATATAGAATAATAAGATTCTCGGTTTTCAAATACAATCCCCATTTTTTTAAATTCTGACTCGTTAAAAGTTTTTATAAACTTCCCTCTCTCATCATAGGCAGAAAAATTTTCAATTATTTTTATTTCAGGGAAATCGTCATGTGAATAAATATTCATTATTTAATCTTCTCTCCCATTTAATCACCACTTCTTCCACGGTGCTTTATTCGTTTTCCATAAAGATTCTAATAATTCTTGTTCTTTTTTTGTATCCATGCATTGCCAAAAGCCGTTATGTACATAAGATATTAGTTGTCCTTCAGATGCTATTTTTTCTAATGGTTCTCGCTCGAAACTAATATTATCCCCTTCAATATAATCAAATATTTGAGGTTCTAGTACCATATACCCTGCATTAATCGGAGGTCCATCTTCACTATTTTTTTCTCTAAAAGAAGAAACGACATGATCTAATCCAATATTAAGAATCCCTTTATCCAACTTCATTTTCACAGCTGTTAATGTAACTAATTTCTTATGATTCTGATGATATTGTAATAAATCTGAAATATTTACATCACATACTCCATCTCCATACGTCATCATAAAAGTCTCATTTCCAATATACTTTTTAATACGTTTTAATCTCCCTCCAGTCAATGTATTAAAACCAGTATCTACAACTGTAATTTCCCATGGTTCTGTTCGTTGATCATGAACAATCATATTGTTTCCGTTTTTAAAGTCAAAAGTAATATCAGAAGTATGAAGAAAGTAGTCAGCAAACCACTCTTTTATCATATGTTGTTTATAACCAGCACAAATGATAAAGTCATTAAACCCATAAAAGCTATAATCTTTCATAATATGCCATATAATGGGCATTCCTCCAATTTCAACCATAGGTTTAGGCCTATATTCGGATTCTTCAGATATACGAGTTCCTAATCCACCAGCTAGAAGCACAACTTTCAATATTTTCTCCTTTTATCTTTCAAGTTGGGAAATTAGATTAACAAATACAAATATTAAATTCCAGTCATCCATCGATGATAAGGCTTTTGCCCTTCGCTCCCATTCATATTAGCAAGTACCTAATACTGCAGGGTCTTGGCATACCCGTTTCACGGATTATTCTATCCGTATGCTAATGCCGTTTTTGTAATACTTTTATATCTACAGAATCACTTTTTTGTCCGATTCAATCGGTGAAATACGCTTTCAGGCCTTGGTGCCTGTCACTATTAAGAAAACTTTAACATTTCAACAAAAAACTTCCGACCTAAGCAATTATGCAAGTCACCAATGTGGTCACTTTTAATACTTCATAATTCAAATAACGTACATTTCTTTAAATATTTGTAATCTATCACCCATTTCAGCCATAGCTTCGCCATGATGACTTAATTCAGTCACCCTAGTTCTACGCTATGTCCACCATCTCCCGCCATGCGCCTAACACGACACTTTGTTTGACAGCTTCTTGAAAACTTCTATAAATAATGATATCTAAAATGAAATTACAAAAAACACGCATTGACTGCGATTTTCATAAGAATATGATTCAGTTGGCAAATAGGCCCTGCAACGTAGTTACCATGGAAAGGCCTATTTGCTTAGTTCTTGAATCTTTGACTCAAGATGTCCTATTTCATGGTCATCCGGCCTGATCTCTGACAATACTCGCCATACCTAACCCGTCCATATCTTTCTCTGTTTCAGCTGCTTCATAAGGAAGGCTTTTTATTATTTCCATTCCAATGCTCACTCCAACATCTCTTCCCATCAAGGGGACGCATATCACAGCCCGTCTTTTATGGCGATTTAGTTTTCTTATTTCACCAGTCCATCCTTTGAATGAACCTGATGTGATTTGTATCATATCGCCTATACGCATTCCTTCAGAATGTCTTATAATATGCTCTTCACCGCCGAGGCTTGTCAGGTACTCCTCTTCCTCCGGGCTTATAGGTGTTATATTTCCATCCACTCCCATAAGTTTTAAAGGGTGTCTGTTTTTCCTTAAGCGAAAGTCAAACTCATCGGCCTTGGTTTTATCCATCTCAACAAATATGTAACCGGGAAAAAATGGATTTCTGTCTTTAATCCATTCTCCCTTAACCTTGTATTCCATCTCATTTTCAAAAACAAAGACCCGCTCGTCGGGTTCAGCCACATCTCTGATAACCTCGTTAGCGGTCTTATTTTCCTGCCCTTTCAAGGTTTGAATCACATACCACATAAGTTCCCCGTACTTTCGCAAAACTATTATTTCTATACTGCGAGCCAATAATGAACACAGGAATAAGCCTATGACTTGTGTGACCATTTTCTATACGGAGAACAGATAGGAAAGCATATTGATGCCATCCTCCATACTTTTCTTGTTGCTGTGAACATAGGTATTGAGTGTAGTGGCTACACTTGCGTGACCAAGAATTTCTGACAAAGTTTTTGGATCCATTCCAAGTTCAATGCATCTTGAGGCAAAAGTATGTCTGGTAGTATGTACCCCAACAGGATTAAGTCCGCATTTCTTTAAGATACTTTTGAAACGATTCTCCATTGTTTTAGGTTCTACAAACTTATCCCTTTCCCCGGTTAACAGAAATGCTCCGGGTTTATAAAACCTGCGGAGCACTTCTAAAAGATCTTTATTTATGGGAATGTCTCGAATTGAGCATTCACTTTTGGGCTTATCTATTACAATTTTTGTTTTTTTATTTCCTCCACTTTGGTCCGGAAGCCTTTGCATGGTGGCTCTGATACGAATTACTTTGTTTTCAAGATCTATATTGTCACAATTTAGAGCACAGAGTTCACCTATACGTATACCAGTAAAAAGACAAGTGAGAAATCCGACATCCGTCGCATCAATATGTGATTTTAACATCGCAACCAGTTTCTTTTCTTCAGCTTCAGAAAAAACAGTAATTTCCTTCTTATGTGATCTGATAACAATACATTCAGGATTGAAACGTACTTTGTGATCCATTTTGAGTGCATGAAGCCGAATCTGTTTTAATACTGTTAGTACTGATCTGGCTGTACCGGCACCGACAGTTTTCCTTCCAGGCATTCCTTCCGTTTGTATCATGGATATAAATGCTTCAACCTCTGCTGTACTGATATCCGAAAGCTCACGATCACCGAAATGAGGGATGATATAAATGTTAAGCTTTTCTTGATACCGACATTTGGTTGATTCTTTCCATTTATGAGAACTGTCTTTAATCCAAGTTTTGGCAACAAACCTAACTGTTCCGGCTCTGGGCTGGTTAATATAGTCCATTTCTGCCATCTTCAATATTGCATCCTGGCGTTTAGCCTTTACTTCCAAGTAACTCCAAGCATATACAGACCGGTATTTTGCCCGGCCACTTGCACAACGACCTGCAATATATCTGCCTTCCCATCTGCCATCCTTTCTTTTATAGATATTTTCGCCTTTTCTTGTCATGATTTTGGTCTCCTTATTTTGTGATCATTCAGACGATTCAAATGACGGAAAATAAATATTTTTGCTCACCATAATGTGTTCTCCGATCAGATGAAAAGCCTATATTTAAATAAATCGGACAGTTTTTCAAATAAAGAAATACAAGTAACATTGGCATTCGCAAATATCAGGAATCTTAACGGTCAGAACTAATAGCAGATGTTATATATTTGAGTGTATTTACTCAATATCGAGCAGCTTTGGTTGCTGTGGTGATAAAAATGTCATATAATGATTTAAGAAACATTTTTACTAAATTAAGTCTATGGTATTGAAATAATAGTTTTGCGAATTTATAAATAAGCACAAAAAGAGCAGGTATATTGTTATAATCACAATTCCCTGCTCTTCATTAAAATCATTCTATATTCTTATGATTTAGAAATAACAGCCTTATCTCTATCTTTATTCATCTCCCGATAAATCATATCTATATCGCAATCAGTTCCCATACTCTCAATTACATCACAAATCTTATGAATGAGTTCTGCTTCTTCCATTAAATCACTAGCTATCTTTTCAGGAGATTGCTCGGCAGACAACTTTTTGACCACTATTTGAATCAACTTTTTTGTTTCACCTTCAGCTCTTCCTTCTTTTATTCCCTCATTCTTAACGATCTGATAATCAAAGCCTTCCCAATCATCAAACAGTGCCATATTTTTTCTCCTCTTTACTTGATCCAACATATCCTGAATCTTATCCTCAGGCACGTTCAGTTTCCTAAGAATTACAGCCATCACTTTTGCAATTACTTCCAGAACTCCATTTGATGAGTTCTTTAAAAGATTTTCAATGTAATCTTCCGGCAGCTCTAAACTTTTGAATTCTTCCGCATTTTTGATACTGTTAATCAACATCACAAACGCTAAGCTGCTCTTTTTATTAATTAGCTCGCTTTTGCTGTAGTCATTTAAGTTAATAAGATAATATCTGAAGTCCGGAATAAATTCTCTAAATGGTTCATTAAGCATTATCTTTGGATATAGATTTCTTTCCACAGTCCATTTTTCTTTTCCCTCATAATAAACTATTGGTAAGATAGGTGGATACTTAAACTGCTTAGTAGTAGAAATACCATTATGATTGCCGTCCTGCTGCTTCTCATAATCTTCCCAAATATAGACCATATACCGAAGTATTTGCATGACTACATTATAATCTACTCCGGATTTGTGTTCAACTAAGGTAACAAAAAAATCCTCATTTGGAGCAAGGTGGACTTTCTTAACCACATCGGCATCCCTCTGTTCTGTGAACATAGGAATAAATCTTTCCGTAACATCCTCAATATCTTCAGGTCTGATATTCTTTAGTAAATCCATATTTGTATAATCGCGTAATAATTGCGAACACAACTCAGGATTTTCAAAAATGATTTTTCCTCCGCTGTCAGCAGTCCTGCTATTAATTATCTGCTTATCAGATACTTTTTCTTCAGTATAATTTTCATTTTGCATATACTATATGCCTCCTTCAAATAAATATATATCCATCATTGAAATTGGCATTTGCAAGAACTGCCATGCCTCTCCAGATTGGAATTGAAACTGTGATAGATTTTCACAGCTTTGACATAGTAGCATATGCAAAATTGAATATCAAGTATTTTCCTTACAAATAATTACTTCATATTCAGGTCTTCTCTAACGGTGCTATAGGCAGTCCCATCGCTACAACAATTTTTCTTATATTTACTGCCTGTACATCCCTACTCCAAAATAATTCATATACCTCGTTGAAAATATCCATAATCATCATTTTTCAGCCACATAAAAAACACCGAGAAATCGGTGCTTTTTTGTGGTCATATACCCCAAAATTAGATGAATTCTTCAATAGATTTTTAATCTGAAAAATCATAATCCATTGAAATTACTGCATTATATCCCGGGTAGTTTGATTCAAACTTTTCCTTTACGTTATTTATCAGGCCTTTCTTATCTTTCTCTTTAAAGGAAACAACAAGGTCAAAGGTCACTCTCTTTTCCTCTTCATCTATATACAAGCCATGAGCTTGAAGTGCTGTTGGTAATTCGCTTATGATTTCATTTATCTTTGATCTCATTTGAAGAGCCTTTTCGTTACTGGTATTCATTGAATAAATTGAAATACCTGATATCATAACGCCTGTATCTTTAAAAACTTTTTCAGCAATTTTTCTTTCAAGCTTATCTATCTGAGGAACAGTTATGTCATCCGGAATTTCAATATGAGCTGAGCCAACCATTTTCTCATTACCGTAGTCATGAACAAGCAGATCATATACTCCATGGACTTCAGGAAAAGAGTTTATTGAGTTTTTGATTGAACGTGAAATTTCAGTTGTTACTCTCTCTCCCAGAATAACGCTTATGGTTTCATGAAGTGTTTCAAAACCGGTCTTAATGATTATAATAGCAATCAAAACTCCGACAAAAGCTTCTATGCTTAAACGAGTAATGATAAAAACAACTGCTGCCAGTAAAGTTGATGCGGAAATAATTGAATCATTAAGAGCATCCTTGCCTGAAGCCACTAATGAATCTGAATCAAGCTTTTCACCTGTCTTTTTAGTAAACAGCCCCAATCCAATCTTGACTATGATAGCTGCTGTAACAATTACCAGTGAGGCTGCGCTGTAATCAGGTGTTGCAGGATTAATTATCTTTTGAACCGATTCAACAAGTGAAGTTATACCTGCGTAGAGAATAATAATTCCAATTACCATCGTTGAAAGATACTCTATTCTTCCATAACCATAGGGATGCTTTTTATCCGGTTCTTTTGCTGAAAGGTTAGCTCCTATAATCGTAATAAGCGATGATAAGGCATCACTTAAGTTATTAACAGCATCCATTGTTATAGCAATTGAATTGGAAACTAATCCAACAAAAGCTTTGAATCCTGCAAGAAAAACATTGGCAATTATACCAACTATACTTGTCTGTACTATCTTTTTAGTTCTGTCCATAGAAAACTCCTGTCTAATTATATGAAATTTTACGCATAATTTATTATAGGGCACTATAATTGTGGATTCAAATGTTGTTTTTTAGTTTTATTTTCTTTCTTTTATGCTATACTCTATTCTATGAAAAATAGTTGAAAGGGGTATTTAAAATGATCAATGGAATGAGCCTTATCACAGGTCTTATTGTAGGTGCTATTGCGGGTTGGATTGCCGGACAGTTCATGCACAGCGAGGGATCACTTCTTAGAAACATCATCCTTGGAGTTATTGGGGGATTTGTAGGAAACCTTGTTCTTGGTCTTGTTGGAATCCATGGCAGCGGAATCCTCGGCAATCTCGTTGTTGGTGTTATCGGTTCCTGCATAGTTATCTTTGGTGGCAAAAAGTTATTAAAATAATTGCTTTTCATAAGCTTCACCGTCGGAATAATTCCGGCGGTGTTTTTTTATCTTATGCTTGAATTATAGCCGGTTTTCTTCGATAATATTTTTCATGAGCAAAGAATACATGACTATAAAAGAAGTAAGTGAATACTTTGATATTTCTGAAGCCACAGTCAGAAACTGGCTTAAACTAGGGAAGCTCTCTACTGCCCAGACCAAGCCGCACAGGCTCATATTATCAGACGAAGTTATGTCTTTATCCAAATCTCTTGAAACATCCAAAATACTCACTTCAAGAAGAAATAAAAGCAGGCAGAGTACGAATTATATACCCAAATCTTATATTACAGCCTGCTCTCCCAATATAAAGGTAATTTCATCTTTATTAAAAAAAATAGATAACATGGATATGCCTATCCTGGAAATTATTGATTACTACGGGCAGTACCTGATGAAACAGGCAGAATTGCCCCTTAATATAATAAATCAGTTATCTTTATGCAAAGCAGATAGCCATAGCGATTTGCATAATATTTTGTCCGAAAACGAGATCACCTACATTCCCTGCGAAGACACCCTTGGAATGATATATATTTCTCTTCGAAGACTTCAGGACAAAAAATCTACCGGCTCTTACTACACTCCTTTTTTTGCAGTAGATCTTTTACTACAGAAATTAAAAAAAGAACCTAAAAGCATCTGCGACCCTGCCTGCGGAACAGGTAACTTTTTGCTGAGATTATCAGATGATTATTCCCTTGATTTAATTCATGGATATGACATAGATGAAGTCGCTATAAAGATTACAAGAATCAATCTTGCTATTAAATACAAGATCCAGACCAAAGAACAACTTGATATTCTGGTAAAAAATATAGCAAAAAAAGATTTTCTTATAGATACCGGCTCTTATGAAAACTTTGAATATATTATAGGAAATCCGCCCTGGGGAAGCTCTTTTTCAAAAGACTGTATAAAAGAATTTAAGAATGTATATGAATGTGCCAATAATAATGGAAGACCTGAAGCTTTTGCTCTCTTTGTTGAAAAGGCGCTAAAGCATTTATCACAGGATGGCAGCATGTATTTTCTTTTACCAGAAACCATACTTGCTTCTGACTTCCATTTTCCGATCAGACAAGTTATTTCAGGCTCTTCTTATGTCACCGATATTACATATCTTGGTGATATATTTGATAAAGTTCAGTGTCCCTGCATTATTTTGGGGCTTAGCAAACAAGAAAAAATCGAAATCTCTACTTCATTTTATAGTAAGGAGGGAAAAGAATTTCTTCATTGTAAAAATGATTTCACAGTCCCCTCTGACAGAATAGACCAAAAAAGCTTTCACATTCTGGCTACCAACGAGGACTATCGTATTATAGATAAAATACTTTCCACTCCGCACTTTACCCTTAAGGATAAGGC